>ERZ808262.808-NODE-808-length-11585-cov-8.736080_pt1 | contig 11585 bp, 9 predicted proteins | sample MGYA00520895_ERZ808262 | MGnify/ENA primary metagenome ERZ808262 (study PRJEB31516, sample SAMN03275588) | gut metagenome | biome: mammalia-associated habitat; material: feces | host: Papio cynocephalus | place: Kenya | collected 2012-08-02 ... | reverse complement strand
ATACAGGGATGTCCGAAAGCGAAATAAACAAACTACTTGCTCGCTAACTTCGCTCCTTGCGGAATAGAATTCCTGAAGTGTTAGGAGGCATTCCATGGAAAAGCAGAGCATGTAAAGTCATGGTAAAGTAATGAATTATGTGCAATATTATGTATTAAGTAACTTAAAAAAATAAGTTGCGTCAGATTAGCATTATATTTTCGAGGAACCAAAAAGATTTACTAAGATGATGCAGTTTTTTTTGAAAGTTACTAAAGTAGTTAAAGATTTATTTGCACTGAACAAGGGCTCAGGAGGAAAACCCTGTGCCGTGAATTTCTAATTTTTTTGAGTGAATATAAAAAAAAGCTTGGAAGTCAATTGACTTTCAAACTTTTAAAGTGCGGATGATGAGACTCGAACTCATACAGGCCAACGCCCACTACCCCCTCAAAGTAGCGTGTCTACCATTTCACCACATCCGCAGTTCCACTTTGGGACTGCAAAAGTAGTAATTATTCTCAAAACAGCAAAATTATTTTAATAAGCAGGCCGATTTTTTCGTATATTTGGAAGGTTTTTATTAAAAATGCTATCGCTTCCTATTGATCTTCCCGGAAATGGTCCGGACATTAGACTTTCTCCTCCATGTGAAGGGAAAATTCTTCTTCATTGTTGTTGTGCGCCATGTAGTTCTGCCATTTTGGAAGCCTGTATTAAAAATAACCTTGACCTGACCGTTTTTTTTTCAAACTCTAATATATTCCCCTATCAAGAATATGAGACTCGTAAAAAAGAACTGATTAGTTATTGCGAAAGACTTAATGTGCCATACATAGAGGATGTGTACGATCATGCGGATTGGCAAAAGCAAGTGGCTACAGACCTAGAATGGACTCCCGAAAGAGGAGCAAGGTGTCAAAAATGCTTCCGCTACAGGTTAAAAAGAGCTGCAGAATATGCACAAAACCACGGGTACGCCGTACTCACTACGACATTGGCCTCTTCAAGATGGAAAGACCTTGAACAGATAAACCGTGCGGGAGAGTTGGCCGTTTCTCAACTGAATGAAGGGAACAAGCCTCAGTGGTGGGATATGAATTGGCGCAAAGAAGGATTACAACTAAGAAGAAGCCAGTTAGTCAAAGAGTTAGGATTCTATAATCAACTCTACTGTGGATGTGAATACTCTATGGTGAAAGAGGGCAGCATAGTTATGTTTCCACCTGCCAAAATCAACCTTGGACTTAATGTTATGCGAAAACGCGAGGACGGATTTCACGACATACAAACTCTTTTCTACCCGGTTTTCGGATTATGCGATAGATTAGAAGTACGGAAAAGCGACGAATTTAATGCTGAACTGGACGGGATCAATTGGCCCGTAGAAAAAGACCTATGCGTAAAAGCATTCAGGCTCATGCAAGAAAAATACGGGATAGAGAATGTACACCTTATTCTGCACAAAGAGATTCCAGTAGGAGCAGGACTAGGTGGCGGATCATCAGATTGCGCATTTACCATTAAAGCGCTAAACAGACTATTCGAACTAGGTCTAAGCATAGAGGAGATGGAGGAATTGGCCTCAAGTCTAGGTTCAGACTGTGCATTCTTTATCAAATGCCGCCCGAGCTGGGGAGAAGGCAAGGGAGATGTGCTCGAAACAGCAAAGGACTGCCTAAAAGGATACACCATAAAGGTGGAAATCCCCAAAGGAGAACATATTAACACCGCTCTGGCTTATAGTAAGATAGTCCCCCATATACATACACCCAATTTACGTGATGTGATAGAGGGTTCGAATATAGAGCAGTGGAAAAGATTACTGCATAACGATTTCGAAGACAGCGTATTCCTAGAACACCCGAGAATAGCACAACTAAAAAAAGAGATGTACCTTAGGGGTGCAGTTTATGCCTCTATGAGCGGCAGTGGCGCCGCAGTGTATGGAATTTTTAAAAAATAAACGGAATTTATGATAGGCATCTTATTCATTATATTCTATCTTTCGGGATGGATTTTTTCTTTCACAGCGTGTAAAAAAGTCTTTGCACGTAAGGATCTTAATGTCTGGATGAAAATTGGATACTCCATTTTTATATGGGTTTTTAGCTGGATAGGCTACCTTACATGGAATCTGGTAATAGAAGTGCTCCTAGATCAAAAAAAGAAGGTGAACTAAGTCACCTTCCTTATTGTCAAAGTGCGAAGTGAACGCCCTTATGAATATTCCATTCGCCACGCGTAAAATCCGGCATATCCACCGGAGCACTTCCATGAAGAATAGAAACTTCCGAAAGTTCTACAAGGCTACTCCACTCCGCGGCATCGTAAACATCTTGATCGAGAGGTAGTCCGTTATGCAGACAATATACCAAGCGGTAATCCATAATGAAATCCATTCCTCCATGGCCTCCGACCTTTTTAGCCAATGCAAGTACATCCTTAGTTATAGGATGCTGATATTCAGCCATAAGCTTTAGGCGGAGTTCATCGGAGACAAACTGCTCAGCATCAAGATTCTCAAAATCCGGCTGCCCTTCTAATTTAACCTCTCCCAAAGCAAACCCTTGCACAGGGTATTTATTAGCAAATCCCTTAGTACCAGTTACTTGAAACATACGACTATATGGTCGCGGATTATAAGTATCGTGCTGAATCTCAATCGTTCTGCCATTATGAGTGCGAATGTACGTAGCTGTATGGTCCCCATTAGCGTACTCACGATCACCATAACGCTTTTCACTCAAGTCCTTCCCGTGGAAAGAATCCGTATCCATAGATACAAGATAATCCATCTTATCGCCTCGATGTAAACCTAAAACCATAGCAACAGGGCCAATCCCATGAGTAGGGTAAACATCCCCATGATGTTCTTTATTGTATTTCATGCGCCAATCGCCCTGGTACAAGTCCCAATATGGATCCAAATTATGTATATATGCCCCTTCTACGTGTACTATATCGCCGAAAAGTCCGTGCTGTGCCATATTTAGCGTCGTCAGTTCGAAGTCGTCATACACACAATTCTCCAGCATCATGCAATGCCTACGGGTGCGCTCCGATGTATTCACCAGATCCCAACACTCCTTGATACTAGTGGCGGCCGGGACCTCCACAGCCACATGCTTTCCGTGCTCCATAGCATATACTGCCATCTGCGTATGGTATTGCCACGGAACGGCCAAGTAAATAAGGTCTATATCCTCTCTCTCACACACCTGCTTCCACGCTTGCTCTCCCCAGTATCCGTCTACCTCATTTATCCCTTTATCGGCCAATTTCTTCTGCTCAGCCTTCACCCTTTCTTCGAGCAGATCGCAAAGTGCCACTATCGTAGCATCTTCCAAATAGGTAAACCTGTCGACTGCACCAGGCCCCCTCATTCCTAGGCCAATAAATCCAACTCGTACATTCTCAATAGGATCAGCCGCATAGCCAAGCATAGAGATTTGATCAGAAGGACGTGGTGGAGTATTGTACACTATCCTTCCGTCTTTTAGCTTATAGCCATAATCATTCTTTTCGGCACATGAAGTGATCGCCATAACGGCGAGAAACATAGTACCTACAATCTGTGAAATTCGTTTTTTTACCATGTGTTTTGTTTAATTAGTTATATTTCAGTATTTTTCTTATTTATTTTCCTCATCTGCCTATATGGTCAAACAATGCTTCCATCCCAAAAGTATTATTGTATTTTCAGCAGTTATGCGGCTTGCGAAGCCCATACAGCCTCATATTCCAATACGCAAAAGATAAAACAAACAAAAATACTAATTAATCGATAATAATGGCTACATTTGCATTCTAAAACGAGAAAAGAATGTGGTTATATTTAGCACTAGGCTCTGCCCTGCTTTTAGGCCTATATGATATCGCCAAAAAGAAAGCTACAGAGAAAAATGGAATACTTCAAGTACTGTTCGTTGCGACGGCTTTGTCTACTATACTATTATCCCCATGGCTTTTCAAGTACGATAGCACGCTGCACTCCCACCTGCTTTTATTGATTAAAGCCATAATCGTTACAACATCGTGGATTAGTGGTATGATAGCACTCAAATTACTTCCTATCACCACAGTAAGCACACTTAAAGCGACGCGCCCTTTTCTTGTGGTAATTTTTTCCATTATTCTTTTCGGAGAAAGATTGAATGCGCTTCAATGGGCCGGCGTAGTAACTGCTCTTGCGGCACTTGGCCTGCTAACAGGATCTAACCATCAAGAAGGCATCACCTTTAAAAGCAATAAGGGTATGGCAGCAATGTGCATATCCATAGTTAGTGGCGTAGTCAGCGCATTGTACGACAAGCACATAATTACTGGATTCGAGCCGCTGTTCGTGCAAAGTTGGGGTAATCTATATATCACACTGCTACTAGGAGTATGTATTGGCGTGTATCAATTGGCCCGAAAAAAAGATATTGAGCGGATGAGCATACACTGGGACTGGACATTGGTTCTAATAGCAGTACTTATCACCGGAGCAGATGCGCTTTATTTCTTTGCAATAAAACAGCAAGGAGCACTGCTTTCTGTCGTTTCCCTTCTTAGAAGATGCTCTGTTTTAGTTACCTTCATCGCCGGTGCATTATTTTTCAAAGAGAAAAATATCGCGCGTAAATCTATCAATATCGTAGTACTTATGGTGGGGATGATGCTTCTCCTTTTAGGCTCTAGGTAAAAAATGGGGCGAACAAGTGAAATAGAATTGATACTAATTGCCTATACTAAAGTAGGTGATTCTTCCATAGTTATCCATACACTTAGCCGTGAATATGGGCGGAAAAGTTTTATAACCAGCATAGGGAAAAGTACAAGCATATCATCATTTCTTCCGCTTAATATCCTATCTTGCAAGATTACGGAAAATCCTAAATCGCAGTTATGGCGAGCTAAAGAAATTCAGGCTATAACTCCGCTTTCTTCTCTAAGAAGTGACCTTCGCAAGAATGCCATAACACTATTTTTAAGCGAAGTGCTTTATAGAAGTCTTAGGGATGGTAGTAATGAGGAGGGACTTTACGAGTGGTATAAAAAAATGATTTACACTCTTGATTCTATGCAAGAAGATTTTTCCTCTTTTCATCTATGGTTTCTTCTTCAATATGCTTCAATTCTGGGGTTTAAAGCAGACGATGAAAGCATTGCCCCATTTGCGGAAAAGCACTACGAAGACCTTCAAAAACTCTTACACCTTGACTTCACCTCATTTATGCTCTACCCTCTTACAGGAAAAGAGCGTAGTGAAATAGCTGAAATCTTAATACATTATCTCAGCTATCATTTGGACATCAGACTCGATATCAAATCCTTAAGCGTTCTAAGAGAGTTATTCGGCGACTAACTTCTCACGCATGGCAGATAAGGCCCTGTACCTATGCGAGATAGTATTTTTTAATTTCTCCCCTATCTGAGCAAGTGTGAGATTAGGATAATCGTTAGGGATAAACACCGGATCATAGCCGAATCCCTTATCTCCCATTTTCTCGTATGCAATAGTTCCTTCGAGGATGCCTTTAAATTGATGGACTTCGCTGTGACAAATTAGAGTCACAACACACACGAACCTTGCGGTGCGCGGCACATCCCCTTTTTGGGCCAATTCCTTTAGGAGTTTATCCATATTGGCGTTGAAATCACACTGCGGCCCAGCATATCTGGCTGTATAAACTCCTGGTGCACCCCCTAAAGCATCCACTTCAAGTCCGGAGTCATCCGCAAAGCAAATAGCATCTTGGGGCAGGCGGGAAGCCACATATTGAGCCTTCAAAAGGCTATTCTCCTCCAATGTAGAGCCGGTTTCCTCGGCCTCACCGTTGATACCTTCTTGCTGTGGACTTTCTACTTGGAATCCTGGTCCCAAGATTTCACGTGCTTCACGCAGTTTTCCTTTGTTGCCTGTAGCGAATACGAGTTTAAGCGGAGTTGTCATAGTACTGTTTTTGCCTTTAGAGCCTGCTGAAGTTGAGTATCATACTTAAGCCTCTGTTTATTAGCCTCGTGCTGACCATAATAACGGACTATTATCTCTTCTTCTATAAACGGCTTTATCTGAGAGTGATCTAAAGTTTTTACATTTTCCGCCGCCTCTTCTGTGACAAATGGCAAAATGTAAGATATAAAATCATCAAACTCATCGAACTGAAACTCATCCGCTGGTGCTATTGAAGAATGAGTAGTCTTATAGTGAAGAGCGTATTGGTCAACCAAACCGCTCATTACCAAAGAATAAACTATATCATCATATTTAGGAGATTCAATTTGCACGTCTGGAGTTATACCTCCACCATCTCGAACAATTCGTCCACTTACGGTTTTAAATTCATGGGTTAAAGAATCAGGAATGTGCCCCACACTGCCATCTGGATTACGATGCGAATAATCTATAGCCTGAACACAACGCCCGGAAGGAGTGTAGTACTTGGCCACAGTAAGTTTTAATTGGCCCCCAAAAGGAAGCGGTCTTACACTCTGCACAAGTCCCTTACCGAAAGTTCGTGTACCCATTATCGTTGCGCGATCTAGGTCTTGAAGTGCCCCACTCACTATCTCCGAAGAAGAGGCTGAACCACCATCGACTAGCACGACCAATTTCATTTTTTCGGCCAATGGAGCCTTCTGCGTTCTATAGACTTCCACATCTTTTCCGTCTCTATCTCGCGAAGTAACTACAAGTGAGTTTTCCGGCACGAAAATCGACACTATCTCTACGGCCTCCTTAAGAAGTCCACCTCCATTTCCACGAAGATCGAGTATAAGTTTTTCCATTCCTTGAGCCTTAAGTTGATTAACTTTCACCCGCATCGTATCTGCCACACCTTCCGTAAAGCCTGTTTGAAGTATATAACCTGTCTTAGGAGCGATCATCCCGGCGTACTTTATATCAGGCAGATGTATCAATTCACGACGCACCTTAACCTTCAATGTATCGGAAGTATTAACCTTCTTTACTAAAAATTCGACTACGGAACCCGGCTGTCCCTTCATTTTCTCCGAGCAGGCTTTAGAGTCAAGAGGCTTTACATCTTCTCCGTTAATCTTGAGAATTTGATCGCCCGACTCTAATCCAGATTTAAGACAAGGTGAACCATCGTATGGCTCATTAATATAAACATTCTCACCCTCCGGCTTGTAGATTATAGCACCTATCCCGCCATAAATTCCTCCTATCATTAAAGAAAAATCTTCCACCTCATCTTCAGGCACATAGACAGTATATGGATCAAGTTGAGAGAGCATAGCATCGATGGAAGCCCTCTCCATCTTAGTTATGGGAAGAGTATCCACATAAGATTTATCAAGTTCTTTAATAATAGCATTTTGTATTTCTATCCATCGGCCCAATCTAAAATCTTTCGATTGAGCGTATGACATGCTCACTACTGCCACAAATAAAAATGCAGCACTTATCCATCTTTTCATATATTTTCCTCCCATTTATATATCTTATCACCTCGTTTTAAACGAATTCCAGAAGGTACCGCTACAGAGCAGCGAACTCCCTTTTCCACTTTTTGAACACTTTGAAAATCGACGCGGACATCCTCCACCGTAAACTCTTCCACGCCGGTAGTTCGACCTATCGCAAGGAGTTTATCTCCCATCTCCATAGGCGCGCTTTCCACTAGGATTTCCGCCACCCCTATTTTGTCGAACCAATTGGTCACCTTCCCGACATAAACCTTTTTCAATTTAGCTTGACTGCCATAAACTTCGCTCCACTGCCCTAAATAAGCCCCCTGATAATACCCATCCCAAAAGCCACGATTGAAAACTTCGCTTAATTTATCTTTTAGTTCTGATGCCAATTCTGGCGTGTACCTACCCTCACATACTGCATCCGCCGCCTGTCTGTAACAAGAAACGCACCGCTTGACATATTCGGCGCTTCTTGCCCTTCCCTCTATCTTAAAGACCTTTACTCCAGCATCTATAATTTTGTCCATAAATTCTATAGTGCATAGGTCCTTAGGGGACATTATGTATTTATTATCTATATCGAGTTTATTCCCGGTTTCAAGGTCAGTCACTTCATAGCCACGCCTGCAGATCTGATAGCAAGCGCCACGATTGGCCGATGCCCCATAGGCATGCAAACTAAGGTAGCACTTGCCACTTATAGCCATACACAAAGCTCCGTGGGCAAACATCTCTATTCGGACAAGTTCACCCGATGGGCCCTTAATACCCTCTCGCACAATCGTATCGTATATACTTCTGACTTGGCCTAAATTAAGCTCACGGGCAAGCACCACCACATCTGCCCACTGGGCATAAAACTTCAAGGCCAATGCGTTCGATATGGATAATTGCGTGGAAATATGTACCTCTAATCCAAGTTCTCTGCACATCAGTATAGCAGCCATATCAGAGGCTATCACCGCACTGACCCCTGCGCTTTTAGCTTTTTCCAGTACTTCTCGAGCATCGTCAATATCTTCGGGGTATAGGCAAATATTCAGTGTCAAATAAGTCTTTACACCAGCCTTACTGCAAATATTTACAACTTCTGTCAAATCCTCAGGAGTGAAATTGTTAGCCGAGTGACTTCGCATATTGAGGCGACCAACTCCGAAATAGACAGAATCAGCTCTGGCTTGAATAGCGGCATGCAGGCATTCGAAATTTCCTGCAGGAGCCATTATTTCCAAATCTCTTTTATTCATCATTTTACTCTTCCTACAAGACTATCTGCAAATTCCTTTAGCACTTGTATCTGTTCATTCAAAAAGCCTGCCTGGCATAATATACTTATAGCCTGCGAATTATACTTTTCTATTTCATTTCTTGCATCAAGATCAACGCCCAACTGAACATACACGGATTTCACCTTTTCTATGTCCTTAGTCCTGAAAACAGACATGAAAGCACTCGGATCTGTTGTTTTTGAACAAGCCTTTATGGTTAGCCAACTCTTTTTCTGTTGCAAGATGTCTCCTCCTATAGGCTTTCCGAACACTTTTTCATCTCCGAAAGCATCGAGATAATCATCAGCCACTTGAAAAGCCATACCCACTTGATAACCATAATCGTATAGAGCCCGATGCATGGTCTTAGGAGCATTTCCCATTATAGCGCCCATCTGTGCTGCGCAGGCTATAAGGACCGCCGTCTTTAGGCCAATCATCTTCTCATATTCGCTCATACTAACATCATCTCTTTGTTCGAAATCCATATCATATTGCTGACCTTCACATACTTGAGCTGCCGTTGTAGAGAACAGAGACAGGACTTGTTCCCGGCACTCATTAGGAGCTTGAGCTATCCTTTTATATGCATCTATCAGCATCACATCGCCACTAAGGATTGCGGTGTCTTCATTCCATTTCTTCCAAACAGTCTGCTGGCCGCGTCTCATAGGAGATCGATCCATTATGTCATCGTGGATAAGAGTAAATGTGTGAAAAATCTCTATCGCCGCAGCTGGAGCTAATACTTCCTCTGTGAATTCATCTTTAAATAGACTATATGAAAGAAGACATATAGTTGGGCGAATACGTTTTCCACCTATTCCAATCATGTAGCGCAAAGGATCATATAGTCCATTAGGCGTGTCCGGGAATTCTATTTTATCAAAAAGTTCTTCTATTATATTTCGTATTCTTTCCATATTACTTCGTTAATTTGTATTCATCCATTCCTACATGGCTTTCCATGACATATTATCTATTTCGACTTTCTGTTTAATAAGTTGTCTTTTAAACGTATATCGTAACCTTCAAAAAAATATCTTGCATCATCTTATTTTTTCACGTTACATGTAGTCATCGGAATTTACCATCTTCTTCCAGCATACCCAGATATGAGTTATACCTTTCCGGTGCTATCTCGCCTCTTTCCACTGCCTCCTTCACTGCACAGCCCGGCTCGTGCGTATGAGAACATGGTGTAAATCTGCAATGTCGTGAGGCTTCAAGCATTTCAGGAAAATAGGTATAAATTTCCTCTTTTTCCAAACCTTGAAGACCAAACGCTCTAAGGCCCGGAGTGTCAATAATATATCCTCCTGTGCTTATCGGGTACATTTCATAAAGCGAGGTAGTGTGCTTACCTTGAAGGTGTGCTATGCTAATGTCCCCTATTTTAGGATCAAGCGAAGGGTCTATAGCCTTGATTAAAGATGATTTACCTACGCCGGATTCTCCACTTATAAGATTTATTCCTAAAGAGTTGCCTTGCCCACGGCATAGCTTTCTCAAGGTATCTATCCCTTCTGTGGTTTTTGCAGATGTTTCCACCACATCATAACCTGCCCTCGTATAGATAGATTTAAAGTACTCGACTTGTTCAGAAGCCTCATCCCTATATATGTCCACTTTATTTAAAACGATGGTGGCAGGGATTTTATACATTTCACATGTCACTAACTGCCTATCTAAAAATGGGAGTTTTACTTCTGGGAAAAATAGAGTAGTAACCAAAAAAACGCGGTCAAGATTAGCTGCTATTACGTGTGATTGTCTGGAAAGATTAGTGGATTTTCGTACGATATGATTCTTTCGAGGTAGGATGCCGGTTATCTGTGCTGGATGTTTTTCGGATGGAGTATCTTCATATTCAAACACTACCCTATCTCCCACTGCTATGGGATTAGTAGCATTTGACGCATTTAGGCGCACACGGCCACGAAGCACAGCCGGGAATAATTCCCACTGTGGCAGAAGTCCCAAAACAAAATGGCTTCCGGCATTTTTCACTACTATGGCCTCGCCTTTAATCATATCTTACAAATTTACAAAAAATATATGTTTATTAAGAGGCGTAAAAAAAGGCGGCTTTAGATTAATCTTTAATTTTCTATACTATTTTTTTGGGGGAGGGGAACCCACCTGAATCCACTTGACAAGCGATAAAAATTCTTTGAATTATAATCCAGATTTCACGCATATTTCCAATAGCAAAAAAAACATAAGTGCGAGATTTATGTATGACTCTTAATAAAAAAGAACTTTTCATTCGAGAACTTACACTCCCCGAAGGGGACCTTGCATTTCTTTCGAAATGGGCCCTCTCATTTCTTTTAAACAAGCCCTCCTTCTAGAGCCGAGGGGGGGAGCTAGTCTTTCAGGATGCATCTTCTTGTCTTGCGGTTGTTATCTCTTACTTTTGTCCTTGAAAAGGCCTTATTTTCGGACAAAATATAGGTGGTAGGTCATGAAGGATCAATTTTGAACCTGAAAAACACCTTTGATGTCGATGTGACTTAGAAGTCATTCTGTTGAGGGTGGCACGTAAAGGTGACCATTTTTTGCGATCACCTTTGAGCCTTACCCCTTCTGGAAGTACATAGAATAGGGTTATCTTCTAAAGGTGAATTTCGGGTTGTGTCTTTTCAATTCTGAAGGGTTTGCTTTTTGACCATTCTCACTCATACTTTTATGTCTAGAAATATATTGTGGATGTTCACAAATAATGGGTGGCTGGCCGTTCCGCAAGGCCTCTTTTCTTTAACTTTTTTGGTTAGCCATAACTTTGAGGTCTAGTATTCAATGTATCCACAAAAACAGGTGTATTCATGGATTCTTGCTTTTAGAAAACGACCTCATCCTCTAGAGCCGAGGGTGGCTAGTCTTTCAGGATGCAACTTCTTGTCTTGCGGT
>ERZ808262.803-NODE-803-length-11629-cov-6.982288_pt1 | contig 11629 bp, 8 predicted proteins | sample MGYA00520895_ERZ808262 | MGnify/ENA primary metagenome ERZ808262 (study PRJEB31516, sample SAMN03275588) | gut metagenome | biome: mammalia-associated habitat; material: feces | host: Papio cynocephalus | place: Kenya | collected 2012-08-02 ... | reverse complement strand
GCGCAAATCCTTATTAAAACGAGCGGGTTATGCTAGTATGTAATCAATCAGATGCATATGGTTCGTAGGTGTTCCTAAGTATTCGTGGAGCCGAGTTGAGCGTAGTGCCTTGGGCTCGTTAAAAGGAAGTTGCACATTCAGCCATGGAACAGCGTGGTGGTTCTCAAGCTCTTAGCCTTAAAGAGCTTTTTGTTTGATCAAAAAAACCCGCTCAAATAATGAACGGGTGAGAGAAATGAAAGTGTTAATATGCTATAATTTTTGAATTTTCAAAGAAATATCATCTCCTGCTCCATTAGAATCCAGTACATTTGATGGGTTATATTGGCAATAGAATATTGCATAGGTTTTTCCTTTTAAGTAACTGTTTTCAATTGCGGCGTTTCTACCATCATAATCGTCGTTGTAGTTGACGTTATAGACATTATCATTCGGTGATGTGGGATCGACCACATATAAGTAATTGTCGAATTCGCTCGTTAGACTTAGTTTATATTTTCCATCTTCAGGAACTGTCCAAGTAATCATTTTTGAATATTTAGTTGCTAAATAGGAACCCCATTCATAATTAGGGTAGTCTTTGATGTTTACAAAATTTTCAAATTGATACATGTTCGCAGCATCGTTGGATTTCGCGCCATAGATAGGGGCAATGCAAAGTTTTGTTAAACCGCCTGTGGATGAGCCATACATTTGTAGTTTGAGTAAGTAGTTTGTATCACTGTAAAGATAACGATAAATCAAGGCATTTCTTCCATACCCATCGTCATCGTCTGATTCGATGAGTGTTGTTCCGTCGGCACTGTATAAGCTCATTACGACATCGCTATTTCCGAAGGTTTGTAGCAGCTTTGTTCCCGAGAAATCGAACTTTATGTTAAACGTGTACTCTGTGCTAGGGGCTATTGCTATGCTTCTTTCAAAATATCTACTATTTGAAATTGAAATTGTTTCTATCGCTGAATTGGGCTTGTTGAATTCGTAGTAACTTGAATAATACGGGCCGGTTTCAGAGCCTAAAGTGGCATATGATTTGATTCTTGCATAGTATTTACCGCCGTTAGCAGCAACTATTTTTCTCCACAAATGGGATGGAATCTGTGTCCTTGTTGATGTTGTTTCATATTCGCCGATAAAACCCATGCTTGAATCATAAAATGATAGAATGAATTTGTTGTTGCCATAGTTATAGGTGTTTTCGTTGAAAGATATGTCGCTTCCGTTTGCCGTCCAAGAAAATGTAGGGCTTATTGAATAGTCATCCAAGGAAGAGGTAATTGAGAAGTTGGACGCGCACAGTCTAAAACCTTCGAGTAATTTTCCTAGGGAATCCTGAGAAAAGGAGAGTCCGCTATTTGTCAACGAATTGATGAAACAACTAAAATTCTCAGGATTATATGCAGTCATGACGGTCCAAAGGTCGGAATCCGAAATAGAAATTTTATCATAAGAAAGCGAATTCTCGGTATCCCACAGCCTATACAAAAAACTCATTATGATTTGTTCATCTGACTCCCCATCATAGCTATTGTATTTCCACGAGTTTTCGTTGCTGGTCGCTTTTAGATTTTGCTTTACCTTGTTATATGATTCATATTTCGAATCGCCTACTGTAGGGATGGTTTTGATATCGCTAGAAAACGTTGACTGTGCTGATACCGCAAAGAAAGTGGGCCAAGCTTCTTTCCAGGCTAGACCCACACCTTGTTTCTTTGCATTCACGATTTCCGTGCTATCGATGTTGTAATTAGATGATTGTTGACTTTTGAGATTAAAATAATTGTAGATGTCATTATAGTTTATATAGTGCGTCCCATAATAATTTTGCTGAAAATAATGGTATTGGAGATGATGCCCATATTCATGTCCGATTGTATCCCATGATGCATGAACAGCCGGGTATCCAGAATTGTTTTGTGACGCCTTTCCTAGATGTATGGTATTGCTTCCATTCGAATAGAAAGAACCTTCTTCATCATCATTAACTGGATAAATGATTTTACATTGTTCGATGTCATTTCCGCCATTCAAAGATCTTGCATAATTTGAATAGTTGTAAATGGCAGAAAATATCTGCATCGCTCTTGCTAAATCGTCATTTTTGGAAATGGAGAAAACATACGTTCCAAAATTATACGAATCATTGTTTTCCATTCCTTGTAGCCTTTGGGCATATTCATAGACTGTTCCTGAATCGTTGATCACTTTTCCCATATTGTTTTCGGCATAGACATGAATGTCGCATTCATAGGCCCAAGCTGTCCAAATGCCACTGAAGTTGATGCTAAAGTATCCAGATGAGTTGGTGTAAGTTGAGGCATCTCCCCAACTACCTGTGAATGTAAGCTTCACTTTTGCGCCGACCAAAGGATGTTGTTTGCCTGCATCATCTGTCCACTTCAGATAGCCATAAACTTTTCCACCTGCAATGACCCGGTTCGGGCCGCCTGCGGTGTCTTTGAAATCGGCCGTGGGTCCTCTATCTTCCGCTTCGATTGAATCATTATCCATGTATTGATGTCCGGGAAGTTCGTTTAGCAAAGCCAAAGCAGAATACTTTGATATACAGGAAATGGCGTAATTTCCGTTTTGTCCTTTCATGGAATAGATGGTTCCATTGGCTTTTATTCCGTCATTTTCGAATTCTATTGCCAAGCAGCCGTCAACGGAAGGCAGTTTGCAGGAAAATGCAAAGGTTCCTTTGCTAAAGCTCATTTCGTCTAATGTGATATTTCCAGACGTTTTCAGTATGGGCTTTGACTGATAATCGGTTGTGATTTTGAATTTGAAATACTCACTTTCCGTAATGATCCCATTACCAAAATCAAAAGCAATCTTGGCTGCCGTATCTTCGTTGTTTTCCACACATGATGAATTGAAGGTTTGCTTTGGCTGGTTCGATTCTTCCCTGATTCCGTCATGCATTGTTCCGCCGTTAAATCCCAGTAAGGAGATCACGGCAAGTGTCAGAAGTTTATTCATTAATGTTTTCCTTTTTCTCGGGCTCCAAAAATTCTATGAGTCCATCTTTTAGAACGTACCTGATCGATCTTTTGTCATAACATTCAACCTTGTTGTTTTCCTTGCCGTATGCGGTTTCGTGGCCGTCGACAAAGACTGAGGCAAAGGTGTCTCCATCTAGTGGTTCTATAGTGAATGTATACAATAAGATGCCTGCGCTTTCATATCCGGATAAATCGTCATAGGCTACAACATCCATGATCGAATTCTCTTTCGAGTAGAATTGTCTGCCGAAGAAATATGAGATTTCATGTTCTGAACTGAAGATTTCCTTTTCGGAAATGGTCTTTCCTGAAGAGTTTGAAATGACTGTTCTTTTTAAGGCCAAACTCAGTGTCTGCTGCTTTGAAAACGTAAATGAGTCCCAATCGGTGGTATGGTAATTTCCAAAGAACACTTCCAGGTTTTTCACCTTCTCTGCCTTTGTGTCGGTTCTGATCATTGTTTCGAACTGTGTCTCATAAGGTCTTACGAAAGCGTTGTCTGAATCCCGATTGAATCCGATTTCGATTGTTCTCGGCCTGCTGTCTAAGAGGCTGATCGGAATCAAGATTGCCAAAAGGACTGCTGCCATAGCCATGCAGGAAGAAAGAATAAGAAAAGGCTTTTCCTTAAAGAAGTGCATTTTTCTTTCTTTCTGCTTTTCGATTCTTTCAAAGGCTTTGTCGAAATCAAAAGTTGGGACCTTTATCGATTTCTTTGATTCTTTGATTCTTTCATCGATTGTCATTTTCTTTTTCTCCTTCCAATAGGGTCTTCAAATATTCCCTTCCTCTCTGAAGCCTTTTTCTTACGGCTTCCTCCGAGATGAACAGAAGCGAGGCGATCTCCTTTACTGTCATGTCGCCATAATAGAAAAAACGGATAGGCTCCTGATATTTTTTAGGAATCTTCGAAAGTGAAAGGAGGATTATGTCTTCATTTTCATAAAGTTCGGCTCTCTTCCCGTCTTGGCTTCTCATCGTCTCGTATTGCCTCTGCGCTTCGCTTGTCCTTTTCTCTTTGCGGATAATGTCAAGACATCTGTTCCTCGTTGTCTTCAATAGGAATGATTTGATGTTTCTGCTGTCTTTCGGCGTATGGAAATAGAATTCGAGGAAGATGTCCTGTGCGATGTCCTCTGCCACCTCCTTTCTTTTCACGTAGGAGAAGGCAAAACGATAAATATCGGGATAGAATTCTCGGTAAACTGACTCAAAATAATCATCATCTTGTCTCATCCTTGAAATCTCCTTTCATATATACAACGTCTGGTAAAGACGAAAGGTGACAGAAAACATAAAAAGTTTTTCGATTAATGGAGAATAGTGTTGGTCATATTTTTTCTTTATGACATTTTTCTTCTTCTTTTTCGGGAAATATACCGTTTTTTCTGATTTTATGATCTTTGACAGCAGAATACGTATTCCGAGTTCCTCTCCGCATTTGGAATTCAGCCAGGCCTTATAAGAGATGAAGCAGAGCCTATCATCCAGACCAGATGCCTTCGTACCCGGGTGCTTCCTCATCTCATTGACAAGAAGCGCGGAATAATCGTTTATCGGCTTCATGAGCTTCAGCGATTCCTTTGTCTTCGGAATGGACTTCACGACCTTGTCCTTGAGCTTCTCATTCCGGATCAGAACCTTATGGGATTTGTCCGCGTCATGGACAAGGAGGGTGACATCATCCATCCTTCCGGAAAAGCAGCACAGGATGCTCAGTACGTCGACCTTCCCGGTCTTCATGACCCTGCAGAACATCGTTCCGTGTTCATCGTATCCAATACAAACGCATGCATTGGAAAAACCGAGTCCTGACTTCCGGCATTCGTCTTCTTCCTTCGATGTCCCTTTCCCGTTCGCAAAATGGAAATACACCTCATCGATCCAGGTCTTCCCTTTGAATTGGGCCTTGTCGATCCATGCCGTGGCAATGGAAAACGCCCTTTTTTGCCATAGAATCACGGTTTTCGGTGAAAGACCGATTATGACACAGCAGGATTTAACGGAGAGGTCCAGATAGATGCATTTGGCAAGATCGAGAAGTTCGGAGGCCGTCAGCTTCGAGGAGTGGAGATTCTTGCCATCGGAAACGACGTATATCTTTCCGCACTTCTTGCATCTGTAACGCTGGATACCCTGTCTTGTTTTTCCGTATCTTGAGTATTCCAAGCAGTGACAGTAAGGACATTCCGCTGATATTCTCGATTCTCGCGAAGATAGTCCCTCTTTCTCGAAGGTGTGCTTCTTTCTTTCCTTCTTTGTCTCGGTTCTTTGGAGATTCTGTTTATCGAAAAGCTCATCGACGGAAAGACCAGCATACCTCTCCGAGTATGCAGAAAAACTCTTTTTCTTCATTGGCGACAATTCCCTCTGATATCAGTGGGAAGACTACGAGGGAATCAGTCGCCAAACTTACCTAAGATAGTCTTCCCACTGACATCACCTAAGTTTGGCAGAAAATATTGTATCAAAAAAGTGGAGAAAGTGGGTATAACGACCAACACTATTCTCCATTAATCGAAATATACAATGTATACAAGAAGCTGAAATTCAAGGAACCAGAATTGAACGATCAGCATGACTTTTTCCTGATTACTCTATACGATATGCTTGGTGAAAAGAATAATAGTATGATACTCAACGGGAAGTATGAAGAAGCAATATTAACCTTCTGCAATGGTGTCGCGCATTCTAGGGAAGAAATTCAGACACACATAGGATATAAAAGCAGAAGTCATTTTATGTCTAATGTATTAAAACCACTGCTAGAAGCCGGCACATTGAAAACGACCACGAATAGCAAATCAAAACACACAAAATATATAGCGACCATTAAGATAGACTAATGCTTAAATGTTTCTGCAAGGAACATGATGGGAACATGAGGAACATGATTAAAAAGTTCAACTTTGAATATATCATTGATATATTTGCTACATAAAAAGTTTAGCTTGATGGATAGCACATATTCACCAATACTATCAAAGTGTACAATTATTACCAGTTGCACAGTCATGTTTTGAATGTAGTAGATATGTTCATTCCGCACTTCGCCTCGTATGGGTAGACCTGTTCTTTGTGTCCAATCGATGCATGTTGAGACGGTGGTGTTACTTAGTCACAAAAATGACGAAAAATAAACATTCATCCTACGTCGTATCGAGATAAGAACATATGAAAAAGCCCGCGATCATTGGCATTTTCGCAAATTCATGACCTCCTCATTTTTGGCGTTATTAGGATATAGTGCAACTACACACCCTATGAAACTGAATTTTGGTCAAAAATGATGGTTTTATCTAAAGCTTAAAGATATGGAATCACCTACAAAATCGCTTGAGGATTTTGCTAACATAATTGAAATTTCGGTTTTAAGCTAATCGATGGTACATACTCGATGAAATATCGAAAAATTTTCAGTGCCAAAATGGTGCCATTTATGGTATGGATATAAAAATAGCAAAGATTAAAATATCTATTCTAAAAGAACTTATTACTGAGTGTACTGTTTATGATTATAAAGCTTCATTTGAAATTAAAAAAATAAAGAAGTTGATTTAAAACTATCTGTTTTTGCTAATAGGACAAGTGGCTCGCATATACGATGTTAACGTTACAAAAATTTAAAAAATAGCAAAAATTGATACTATAACTGGCAAATAACGGCTTAAAAATGTATAATTATGCTACAGGAGATGAATTATGAAATTGTATAAACGAGAAAAATATTTGTCTAAGATGCGCGCATTTTTCCATGACGATGACCTCATTAAAGTGATTACCGGGATACGCAGATGCGGAAAATCCAGTCTTATGCAAACCATAGTAGAGGAGCTCAAAAAAGATGGTATTGCAGAAAGCAACATCATTTATCTCGACCTCGACAAACGTGGATATAAAAACATACGTAGTGCGGAGCAGCTAGATTCTTTGATTGAATCCGCCACGCAAGCGAAAGGGATGAAATATCTTTTCATAGATGAGATTCAGAATGTTGAAGGCTTTGAAAAAATAATCAATGGATTTCGATCGGAAGGCGATTATTCCATTTTTATAACGGGTTCTAATTCTTATTTATTAAGCGGGGAACTCGTAACTAAGCTGACCGGTAGATATCTAGAATTTGAAATGTATCCTTTAACTTTCGATGAATACGAAGATATGAAGAGGTTTTATGGGCGGAAGATTAACACCAATGCTGAAATCGAGCTGAACAACTATATTTTGGAAGGAGGGTTTCCACGCGCCATTCAAATTGATAGCCTTTCCGATAAACGTACTTATGTAGTAGGGGTTATCAATGAAATCTTTGAAAAGGACATCCGACGAAGGGTGAAAATCAAGGACATCCAATCCTTTGGACTCGTTCGTAACTACATCATTAACAATTTTGGTGCAACGACGAGCATCAACAGCCTGCATGAAGCCCTTCTTAAAAACGGCATGGTTATTAGCCGCGCGACGGTGAATCGGTACATAAAAACACTGGTTGACGCTAAGATTCTGTACGAGTGCAAGAGATTTGACGTGAAATCAAAAAAAACACTTTCAGGAGAGCAGAAGTATTACGTTGCCGACTTGAGTTTCTACTATGCGTTAAACACGGATAATCGGATTAATTACGGGCCTACGCTAGAGAATATCGTGTATTTTTATGCTAAGAGCCTCGATTATGCGGTAAGTGTAGGGCGCATCGGGAAACTGGAATGCGATTTCATTCTTAGAGACACTAACATGGATTATTCATATGTGCAGGTGGCCTATAAGATCTTGCAGAGCAAAGACACGGAAGAACGGGAATATAGGCCATTAGAGAGCATACGGGATAACTATAAAAAATATGTCATGACAACGGACTATATGTTGCAAAAGAGGAACGGAATTATTCATGTCAATCTGATGGACTTTATAGGCAGTGGTAAATGTTTTTAAAAGAAGGACTGGCATATTAAAAAAATTACGAATAGCAAATAAAAAAACAAAATATAGTGGGATAGGAAAGATGGGATAATATCTGCATTTTTTGTAATGAACAAGATTAAATAGTTCGACTTTGAATATATTATTGACACGTTTGCTACATAAAAGATCTAGCTTGACAGATATCACATATTCACCAATACTGTCTAAGTGTACAATTATTACTAGTTGCACAGCTATGTTTTGAACATAGTAGATATGCACCTTGCATTATGACTTATATGGGTAGATTTGTTCTTAGCTTCCGTGTTATGCATGTTGAGATGGTAGTGCAGCTGTTTCGGGAATAGTGCAATAAATATATGACTTTTAATAAATTATAGTAGAGAAGATGAAAAAGTAAATTTATTTCCCTTAATTGGTAAAAAATATATTTAGTTTTCAAAAATAAATGTTAGCTAAATAAAATTGACTATTTTATTTAAAAATGAATTAAAAAATTAATGATTAAAATTATAAACGTAATAATCAAGACTTATAATTTTCTCCGATTATTTGTTAGATTGAGTGAATACTTGTTTTTAATTTTAATTTTTATAAGGGGAATAGTTCATGAAAACTAAAATAAAAACATGGTGGATAACACTAAAAACATTTGATTGGAAAATGTATTTAGCACTTTGCTTCTTAGCGTTAATACCGGCTATTTATCAAACAACAGTTACTAAATTAATAACATCATCAACTAGTCCTGGGGCATTAGATATTGTTGGTCAAATGGAGTGGTTTGATTTAATCGATGAAACAATTCATGCTTTCTTAATTATTCCAATGTATTCAGTTTTATCAAAAGCACATAAAAAAGAAGATTTTGATAAAACTGTATTTAAGTTAGGAGCAATTGTTATATGTTTATATGCATTATTTTCAATAGGAACTTTCTTCTATGGATTAAGTTTAGTTTCTTATATGAATCCTATAGAAATTGATGTTAACGCTGCTTATAGATATCTTTCTTTAGAAACAATTGCTTTTATGATTGGTATTATATTTAGCTATACTAATATTGTATTTCTTGTTATAGATAAATCAAAATACATGTACACATTTTTGGTTGCAAAAATTATATTAAGTTTACTTTCTGATTTTGTTTTAATTCCTAATATGAGTATTGATGGTATTGCAATAAGTAATATCATTTCTAATTTAATAATCGGATCATTAGCTATTATCTTATTAATTTATATGAAACAATTAAAATTTTCTAATTTTAATAGAGGTGACATTAAATTTTTAAAAGAATGGGGAAGAATTGGACTATTTGCTGGTGGTCAACAGTTTTTAGATAACATCATCTACGCTTTAATGGTTTGCAGAATGGTAAATGCTGTTTCTAAATCTGGAAATTATTGGGTGGCAAATAATTTTATTTGGGGGTGGTTATTAATTCCTATTACATGTCTAATAGAAATTATTAGAAAAGATGCTGGAAAAGATGGATATAAATTAAAGCAAATTAATTATTATTCGATTGCTACATTTGTCATAATTATTTGGTTTATTTTAATTCCATCATATCAATGGTTTTTTGATATAGTTGAAGGAATAAGGGATCCAAATAGAATTTTTGAAATAGTTTTTAAAAGTCTTGGCTTTTATGTTGCTTATGCTTATTCACAAATAATAGATGCGATATTTATTGGGATAGGGAAAACAAAATATAATGTTATTAATTCTTTACTTTGCAATATTATTTATTATGGTCTTTGGTTTATTTTATATAAAACTAATGTAGTGATTATGACAATGGATATGATTATTATAATGTTTGGTTGTGGTAATATTTTTCATTGGGTTATATCTATAAGTGAAGAAAAAATATTTTTAAAAAGAGAATTAAGAAGAGTTAATATTAATAGAATCTAAATGTCTATGCTATAACAAAGGATATGAAAAGCCTCTAAATAAAAAAGACATTTACTTTATAATTTAATGGAAAAATTATAAGGATATGTCAATATAAATATTTAAGTTTTAATTGTTTTACATATTATTAAAGCTTCGATTACATTAACCTTTATAAAATCTTTTTAATAAATCTGATTATTAAAATATTCAAATTTTTAAATAATATTTTTCCATTTTTTATTAAATAAATAATGCATAAAATATATTTAATCTTTTAATAAATTAATAGGAACAATATATATATCATCTTTTGTTTTTCTACATGAACCATGGCTTGTTAAAATCATTCTAAATGAAGGCAATTTCAATTTATTATCCATCATTTTTTTGTTAAAAGAGTTTAATGATGAAATGCCTTCAGTGATATTTTTTTCGCTAGCAATTTTAATTTCAACAGCTCCATATTCGCCGTTTGATAATTCAATAATTGCATCAACTTCTAAGCCTGAACTATCGCGATAATGCTTTAATTTCGCATCAAGTGATTCTGCATAGACGGATAAATCACGAATAGCAAAATCTTCAAAAAAGAATCCAAAAGATTTTAAATCATTCATTAAATCGGCGGGCTTAATACCTAGGGCAGAAGTTGCAATAGACGTATCAATAAAATGGTGAGTAGGTGCAGTTCTAACAGCAACGCTGGTTCTTAAATTAAGATTCCAAGCAGGAATATCATAAACAATGAACAAATCTTCTAATGTTTTTTTATATGACAAGAAAGTGTCATCATCTAAAACGCTCCTTTCACCAGAAGCTATAATATCTGAAATCATGGTTGTGTTTTTTGCCTGTGTAGAGATATTTCTAGCTAATGTTTTTAAAACAAGTTTTAATAAGTTTATATTTTTATTTTTTAAAAATTCTGCAAATTCGTCACTTTCATCTTCAATTGCGAATAGACCATTGTAATAGTTATTGGTAACGTTAATTGCATATTCTTTTTTTGCCTTTATTGCAATTGGCCAACCACCACGACAAATATAAAAAGCAATATCAGCTAGTGATATAGTGTTATTATTATCATATACAGCATCAAAAGAATAATTTTTATTAAATAGATTGGTTAAAGAAATTGTCCCTAATGATTCTTTAGATTCAAATAATGTAAAAGGCTTAAGCATCATTGGTGTGATTCTCCCGGCTGCAGAATTGTGTATTTTAGAAGGCTCGATTGGTGTTGTACTACCAGTTAATATATATTTACCGAATTGATAGTCAGAATCTAAATCATCTTTAATAATGTTCCAAATCTCTGGTGCTTTTTGCCATTCATCAATCAGATGAGGCTTATCACCCACTAATGCTGATTTAGGATCAGCCGTTGCTAATTCGATTGAATTTGTTGTTTTTAAAGCAGTGACAGATTTTGCAAATTGCTCGCACATTGTTGATTTGCCACAAAATTTAGGACCAGTAACAACAACACATCCAGAAGAATTTAACTTTGCTAAAAGAGTTCGCTCAGCTAAACGTGGCATATAATCTTTTATTTTTGCCATAATAATAACCTCTTATTCATTGTACAAAATAAGAATAAGAAAAACAATATATTTTCGGTGTTTTGAAAGAGTTCCTTTCGGTGTTTTGAAAGAGTTCCTTTCGGTGTTTTGAAAATTAAACTTAAGTTGCTTAAAATAAATTTTTACTTTATATAACTCTTTTAGAACATAAAATTAAGTTAGTTTAAACATTAATATTAAAATATATATTTGGAAAATATAATAAGGATATAA
>ERZ808262.802-NODE-802-length-11636-cov-13.912184_pt1 | contig 11636 bp, 9 predicted proteins | sample MGYA00520895_ERZ808262 | MGnify/ENA primary metagenome ERZ808262 (study PRJEB31516, sample SAMN03275588) | gut metagenome | biome: mammalia-associated habitat; material: feces | host: Papio cynocephalus | place: Kenya | collected 2012-08-02 ... | reverse complement strand
ACAGCCCATCCATGCAACCGGATCAGCCAGTCGGTGGAGAAAAACGCCCACTCATGAACCAATCACACAACCAAATCATCCAGTAACTGGAGAAAAACACCCACTGGCAGCGCACCTACATGACCAAATCATCCAGTCAGTGGAGAAATCCGTCCTCTTAAATGCCAATCACGCGACCAAAACACCCCGTGGCTGGAGAAATCGCCCGCTAAAGCACCTTTTATACGGCCAAATCAGCCAATAGCTGGAAAAATTTACCCCGCAGGGGATACTCATACGGCCAAATCAGCCAGCCGGTGGATAAAAGCACCCGTTCACAGGCCACTCACACGACCAAAACAGCCAGCCACTGGAGAAGGGTGCCTGCTCATGGAACAGCCACACGGCCAAATCAGCCAGCCGGTGGAGAAAACGGCCGCGCACCTGCCTAGGCGAGCTTCTTCGTGCGAATCAGCATATGCTCTCCGCCCTGCATCGTGGTGCCGAACAGATAAACATCTCCCCCATCCGCGAGCTTGAGCTTTTTCCGCAACTGCGGAGCGGTCAGCGGGAAATTCCGCACCGCGATATTGGCGCGCTTGGTACCATTCAGCAACCGCCTGACCTCCTTCTTGCCCATGCCGCCCATCGCTTCGACGACGAACCCGCGTCCCGGAAAATCCGCGATCGCCGTATCGGACACGAACAAATGGCTGCTCGGACCAATCTGCGTCACGCCGAATCGCTCCTCGATCAGGTCGAAGCATCCGGCCTTCATAATCGACGCATTCGGTTCGTACAGGAAGCGCACCGGCGGCAACGGCGCGGTGCCGATGCGCAGACCCCGCGTATACACCGCGGCATCATAATCGATTCGCTGACCGTCGTTCACGCAGTATACGTGCGGCGCAAAACCGCAGTCCACAGCGAAAGATGAGGCGTCCGCAGATACGGATTTCGCGGTTCGTCCAGCAATCATGGCATGCGCAGACCACACACTATCCGCGCCATCCACACTACCCGCACTACCAGCATCTTCCACGCCATCTACATCATTCGCGCGTTCTGCACCATCCGCACCATCCGCACTACCAGCGCGTTCTGCACCATCCGCACCATCCGCACTACCAGCGCGTTCTGCACCATCCGCACCATCAGCGCGATCCACGCCAATCATCCCCTCCACAGATACGGCAGCGGCAGTATTCGCGCCGTTCTCCGCATGAGCACCGCCATCGGCCGCAAGCACCAACAGCAGTTCCTTGCATTCGTTGCCGGTCGACACAATGTGCACTTCGCGCACGGCACCGCCGAAATCCGCGACGGCCTTGCGCCAATCCAGCATCGGCGAAAGCTTGATCAGCGTGAATCGCGCCTTGGCGAGCAGCAGATCGCGCAATGCCAGCACATTCGGCGTGCAATCCGCGATCGCATAGGTACGCGCGCCATGCTCGTCGCGGCGGGCCGGATCGATGTAGATCATCGTCGTCGGACGCATCGCACGCAAGTACTCGACGCCGTCACCCTGCACGATTCGCGCATGCGAAAGCCCCAATTCGGCCATATTGTGCGCCGCGATGGCGCATAGACGCGCCTGCCGCTCCACATAGGTGGCGCGCGCGAATTCGCGTGCGAGGAAGGAGAAATCGACGCCGAATCCACCAGTCAGATCCACCATGCTTGATTCCGGCACCGTATCTGTGCCCGCGCCGCACAGCAGACGATGCGCGATCTCGGCCTTGTACAGCGCCGTGAACTGCGACGAGCATTGTTCCATGGAGATATGCGGCGGATAGATGATGCCGTCGCATGCGGCCCATTGCGGCAGTTTCTTGCCGGCGATCTGCCATCCTTCGATCTGGTCGAGCGCTGTGGGCATGTCGAAAAGGTCCGTCCGCTTGGCTTTGAGCGCGAGCCCGGTCACGTTTTCATGCCGATGCGCGGCAATGAAGGCGCGCATATCGTCGTTGACGATTTCCGTCGCAGGATTCGGCACGCCGACCGGGTTTTCCGTATTCGTGGAGCCGATCGCCAATGCCGCATCCGTATGGCCTTGTGCCGATTGCATACCTCGTATTGCCCGTTCATCGCTCATGACAGCCATCATATCCGGCTATCGCCCGCCAATGGAATCGCGATGGCCGTCCTTGCCGCTTCGTGGTTGCGAACTTCACGATTTGCGGCATATGCACATGATTATTCGGTGGATAACTGGTGGACTGCTGTGGACGGATGTGGATATCGTCTATATATCGTGTTTCGTTACGTTGCCAACCACGAGATATAGATGCCAATTTTCCCCATTTTTGTGGGGTGTGCATAGAAGTTATCCACATTCCCACCTTAGCGAAAACCTTGCTTTCCGCCGTTTTGTGCATATCCATGTGGATAATTCCCCAAGTTGTCCCCGAGTTACGCACAGACTTGGTGCGAGTTATCCACCGAGTTGTCCACAAATGTGGACAACTCGGCCCGCATCACGCTTCCACCATCGCAAACGGTCCTCGGAAAACTTCCAAGAACCGAAATCCGTCATTCGCAACGTCTCATCCAATCCTCGCGCATACGAAAAACCGCGCCTCCGATCATCGAATCCGCATTTCTTCAATCCAACAATCGGGGACGCGGTTTATATCACCACATCAGCGGGCAAAACACCCAGCCTCGCCGCTCAATGCATCAGCAACGTCGCGAAATTGCTCGCATCGCACCATGCGTCGATCGCAATCAACGCGGCCAGCATGGCCGCGCCATATACGGCGGTGCGGCGCAGCAGGCTTTTGCCACGCAACGCGCGTAATCCGGAAACCAGCAGCCAGGCGAACAATCCGCCGCCGATGAAACCGCCGACATGCGCCTGCCAAGCGATATTCGGCGTGATCACCGGCATCAGGAAGTTGATCGCCATCCAAATCAGCATCGACCGAATGTCCAAACCGATGCGACGATACACGACCAGCACGGCGGCGAACAGTCCGAACAACGCGCCGGAAGCGCCATACGACGACGTGAACCAGCCGGTGCCGCCCGGGGCCAACGCCGCATACACCATCATGCCGGTGCCGCCCGCAAGCCCGGAAAGCAGGTACAGCGCCAGATACGACCAATGCCCCATCATGCGTTCCAGCACCGGTCCGACGCACCACAGCGTCAGCATGTTGAAGAGGATATGCCATAGCGATGCGGGCTGGTGCAGGAACATCGATGTGATGAACGTCCACGGATGGTATGCGGCGATGCCCGGCATCAACGCGCCGTAGCCGACGATGATGTTCAGGCCGGCGGGCCATACCATCCTCAATACCGTCTCGATCAGCCAAACCACCACGCAGACCGCCATAATCGATGTGGTGAGCACGGGTTCGCCGGAGCGCCAGCGGTAGCGCAACGAACGCAATGAGAACACGTCTTTGAGGGACGGGGAGCCGGGGAACAAACTGAATCGTCGATTTGCCATAGTTCACACCCTACCGGTACGTATGCCGGTACGTATGGAAGTGCGTGCGTCGATCGGCTGACATCCGGCTGACGATTGATTGACGGTGATTCGGCGGCGCGGAACTTTTGCCGATGTGCACACACATATGCGCATACGACCGCAAGCATGGACGGCGCACTATCGCATGTACCTGCGTGCACAGGCGGCAAATGGCACGTAGCGGACAAAATTAGTACATGCTGACGCACACACCAGCGCATGCCAACGCACACGGATGCATGCCGATGCACGCCTGCGCACGAAACGGCTCCGCGTCGCAGTGGATCACGGCGCGTAAATCCACTCAATCACCACATTCAAGGACTTAAGATAGTGACAGAGTTGGCTTGAACGAACAGGTCAGCCGATGTTTGGGAAATGTTTTGGGAAAGGAGCCGTCATGGAGAACAGGTCTTCTAACGGTTGGAAGTTCTTCGCGCTGCTCTTCGGAGCTTTGCTTGCCGGCGTCGTTGGTCTGTACATCTACAAGCAGCAGAACCCGGATTACGATCCGTGGGAGGAGCCGTGGGAGAACAGCTCGTCTCCGGTCGATTTGGGTTTGACCAAGGAAAAGGACGAACCGAAGGCCGAGGACGCGACCGAAGCCGAGGCCGGCGAAGCGGCACCGGCGGCCGAAGCCGCCTGATACCGCGGTTTCCGGAACGTCGCTTTTCCGGAATGGCGGCTTTCTGAATCATCAGAAATCTTCCGGATTGGCGGATGACTCATATCGGATATAGGAAAGCCCTCCGAAACGATTTGGTTTCGGAGGGTTTCTCTATGCGTGCCGCATTGCATGCCTCACTGCGCTGCGCGCGGTCTGCCGGACGCGCCATCAGACAAACCATCCGGCAGACCGTCAGTTGGGGCAACCGCCAAACAAACCGTCAGGCGAGCGGACCGGTCTTCCAGATGCGCTCCAGATAGTCCTCGATGGAGCGGTCGGAGCTGAAGTAGCCGGAGTTCGCGACGTTGATCAGCGCCTTGCGGTTCCATTCGAGCGGCTGCGCGTACAGCGCCTCGATGTCGGACTGGATCTCGGTGTACGCATGGAAGTCGGCCAGCGTCATGAACCAGTCCTTGTTCAGCCAATCGTTGACCAGATCCTGGTAGGTGCCCTTGTCGCCGTTGGAGAACGTGCCGTCGGCGACCATATCGATGGCGGCCTTCAGACGCGGATCGGCCTCGTAGTACTTCCTCGGCTGGTAGCCTTCGGCGTACAGCGCGTCCACCTCGTCGACGGTCATGCCGAAGAGGAAGAAGTTCTCCGCGCCGACACGTTCGCGAATCTCGACGTTCGCGCCGTCGAGCGTGCCGACGGTCATCGCGCCGTTCAGGGCGAACTTCATGTTGCCGGTGCCGGAGGCCTCCTTGCCGGCCTGCGAGATCTGCTCGTCGAGGTCGGTGGCGGGGATGAGGTGCTGCGCCAGACGCACGTTGTAGTTCCACGGGAAGTAGACGTTCAGCTTGCCCTTGACGTCCGGGTCGTTGTTGATGACGCGGGCCACGTTGTTGATCAGCTGGATGGTCTGCTTGGCCAGGTAGTAGCCCGGCGCGGCCTTGGCGCCGAACACGATGGTGCGCGGCATGATGTCGTCGGCGGAAAGCTTGCCGGACTTGATGTCCGCGTAGCGTGCGATCACGGCGAGGATCTTCAGCGCCTGGCGCTTGTATTCGTGCAGACGCTTGACCATGGTGTTGATCATGGTGTTCGGATCGATGTCGAAACCGTATTCGCGCTTCGCGTAGTTGGAGAAGTCGACCTTGTTGGCCTGCTTGACGGCGGCGAACTTCTTGACGAATTCGTCATCCTTGGCGAGCGGTTCGAGACCCTTGAGCAGTTCAAGGTCGCTCAGCCAGCGATCGGTGCCGAGACCTTCGGTGATGAGGTCGGACAGGCGCGGGTTGGCGAGCTTGATGAAGCGACGAGGGGTCACACCGTTGGTCACGTTGGTGAACTTGTCGGGGTACACGTCGGAGAAGTTCTTCAGCGTGACGTCCTTGAGCAGCTGGGAGTGCAGCTCGGCGACGCCGTTGACGTGGGAGCCGCCGTAGGTGGCGAGGTACGCCATGCGCACGGAATCACCGGTGTAGATGGCCATGTCGTTGATGGTCTCGTCGGCGACGCCCTTGGCCTTGAGCTCGGCCTCGAACTGCTCGTTGATCTTCTTGATAATCTCCAGATGGCGTGGCAGCAGCTTGCCGATGAGATCGGCCGGCCACACTTCCAGGGCTTCCGGAAGCAGGGTGTGGCAGGTGTAGTTGAAGGTCTTGTTGGTGACCTTCCATGCGGTGTCCCAGTCGTAGCCGTACTCGTCGATCAGCACGCGCATGAGCTCGGGGATGCCGATGACCGGGTGGGTGTCGTTGAGCTGGAAGGTGATCTTGTCGGCGAAGGTCGTCAGATCCGGCTTGTCCTGGCCCGGGTAGAAGACACGGATGGCGTCGTGGATGGACGCGGCCACGAAGAAGTACTGCTGTTCCAGACGAAGCGCCTTGCCCTGCGGAGTGGAGTCCTCCGGGTACAGGATCTTGGAGATGTTCTCCGCTTCGACCTGCGGCTTGACGGCGTCCAGATACTCGGACTTGTTGAAGGTGAGCAGATCGAACTCGTCGTAGCTCTTGGCGCTCCACAGGCGCAGCGTGTTCACGCGGCCGGAAGCGTAGCCCGGAACCATGTAATCGACCGGTACCGCGCGCACGGACCAAGCCGGCTTCCACACACGCTTGCCGTTCTCCTCGACCACTTCGCCGCCGAAGGAGACCTTCTGGTCGCGGTTGTAATCGACGTGGCCCCATGGCTCGTCGTTGGCCAGCCAGTAATCCGGCCTTTCGACCTGCTTGCCGTCCTTGTCGAATTCCTGCTTGAAAATGCCGTACTTGTACTGGATGCCGTAGCCGAACGCCGGCACGCCCAGCGAGGCAAGCGAATCGATGAAGCATGCGGCCAGACGTCCCAGACCGCCGTTGCCCAGTCCGGGCTCGTATTCGGAATCCACCACGTCCTGCACGTTGAATCCGAGGGATTCCACGGCCTTGTCGAATTGTTCGGTCAGTCCGGCGTTGAGCAATGCGTTGCGCAGCTGCTTGCCCATGAGGAATTCCGCCGACAGGTAGCCGACGGCCTTGGTGTGGCCGTTGACCATATCGGACTGGGTCTTCATCCACGCATCCACCAGATGGCGGCGCACGGCCGCGGACGCCGCGACGTACACGTCGGCCGGCTTGGCCTGCTCCACGGTGACGCCCTGGGTGTATTTCAGCTGCTCGCGGATCTCGTCGGCGAACTGCTCCGCGGTGACCGCGGACTTCGGTGCGGTAATTTCAGTCATGAATCGACTCCTTTAACGGATACTCTCCAAGAACATTATGCCCTGCTCCAGCTTCCTCGCATTTGCGGCTGCATGAACACTAGGTAACATCATGCATACGTTCTCAGAAGAGCATACTACACAACTTTGAAAAAGATGGAATTCCAAGCAATTTTTCCATAGCATTCGTTTGCAAAAATATGTTCTACATACATCCGCAGGTCATCCTGCGAACCTTGTAATCCACACCAACTATGCATGGTCCGCGGCTCCATCCTTCACAACTCCACCATACCGCGCGCACCACCTTGATTCCAGCCGGCAATCGCAGCCGCCCGCTCCCCCGCTTGCAAACCGTTCCATCCATCCGCCCGCCATCGTCGTTTGCAAGCAGCACAATATTCGGTATGGCTGTGATTCGAGAACAGGATTTGGACAAGGGGCGCGACGCGTTCGCGCAATGGCGGCAGGCTGCACGGCAGATTCTCGCCGAGTATCTGCCCGGAGATGACGAGGACGCCGCGCGCGCGTTCCGCTTGGATTTCTCGCCGCGATTGCCGCGCCGGCTTTGGGCGATGGCCGTGCGGTATTCGCTGTATCTGCTGGAGAAGAAAGCACCCGGCGAGGGCGTGGAAGTGCGCGTCGCGCCGTGGGGCGCGATCAAAATCCTTGACGGACCGGCATCCGATCCGCATAATCTCACCCCGCCGGACGTCATCGAGCTGGAACCGGACGTATGGATGCGTCTCGCCACCGGCATCACCAGCTGGGACGAGGAAAAGGACGCCGGCCGCATCACCGCGGTCGGCGAGCGCGACGATCTGAGTAGATTGCTGCCGTTGGCCTAAACGCCGACAAAAGCGCCGACGCCGGCAATATGCAACCGACACATGCCGCCACGTCCGTCTATGCGCACGCGGCGGCATCGCACCCGTGTCCGATGCAGGCAAACACAATCCGGTGATGCTGCATCGTGCGTGTAATCCGCAATCCAAATTGATTGGATTGGTTGGAGTAATCCTCGTTACGGCAGACGTTATCGGCGTATGGCTGCGTCCCATGGGAACGCAGCCGCAAATTTCACTCAAACCGGGAAATGTGGAATTGCTGGATGTGTTCGGCCCAACGATCCGGCGTCGGCAAGGTGATCAGGGCGCGCATGGACAGTGTGTACACGGCCACAACGACCAGCACGGCCGCGAGAATCCAGCACGTCGCTGCATATCCGATGCATTGCATGCCAATGCCGGCAAGCAGCACGCACAGGCCGTAGGAACCGTATTGGGTGAGCGAGCTGCCCGCTTCGACGCGGCCAAGCTTATCCTGTGCGACCAGAATGTTACCGAATCCGCCCAGCACCGCGTTGCCCGCGGGCAGGAACAGCACTGAAAGCACCAGGAACGCCGCCTTGGCGATGGTGGATGGGCTCAGCGCGGCACCGGCGAATCCCACGGCGAGCGTGACGAAGGCCAACGCCACCAGTACTCCGCCGCGCACGCGCTGCACGGCCGCCGACGCGATCACCGCGCCGAGCAGCATGCCGCATGACACGGCCGCGCTGACGAATCCCGCGGACACCGCTTGACTACCGCCCTCGGAGACCTCCAGCGTGGTGATGGTGAGGAACGCGTTGCTGCCGCCGGTGACGATCATGGCGGCGACGGTCAGCCTGCGCTGGAACGTGCCGGCGAACAGCCAGCGCAGCCCGGCGAGCGCCTCACGCCATTTGGGTTGTTCCTTGCTGCGTTCTCCGCTCTCGGCATCGGTGGCGGATTCTTGGGGCTCCCGCGATTCCAGAACAGTCGATCGGGTCGCACCTTCCGCATGCGATTCCGCCGTCGCATCGTGCGCGGATTCCACGGATTGCGCAGGTTCCATGGATGGTGCGGACTGCACAGACTGCGCGGGTTCTTCGGACTGCACAGATTCCGCGGATTGTTCGGATTCATGCGGATTCTCCGCTTCGTCTTCCGCACCGCGATGCCAATACCGCGTGATGCGGCTGGTGGTCAACAGGGCGATCAGGCCGCAGCATGCTCCAGTGAGGAACGGCACCGCGCGGCCAATGGACATCAGCGCGCCGCCAATCGGCCCGCTCACCATGCCGACGACCGCGTCGCGGCCATCGTTGAGCGACATCGCCTTCGGCAACTGATCGTCGGGAACGATGCCGCGCAGCATGACGTTGGAGGTGTTGCCCAACAGTCCGTCGCGCACCGCGGCAAGCACCAGAATCGGCACCAACAGCCACACCAATGCCTTGTTGTGCAATGCGTCCGATGCAATCAACACGGCGGAGGACAGCAGGTACAGCACGACCAGCGCGCCGCCTTCCAGCAGCATGAGCTTCTTGCGGTCGTACCGGTCCTGGATGACGCCGCCGGCCAACCCGAGCACGCACAACACCGCAACCTGCAACGCGTCCATCGACGACGCCAATGCCGCCGAGCCGCTGACCGACAGGATGATCAGAGGAATCACGAACGAAACGATGTCGGTCGACACCGAGGCGGAGGTGTCCGCGGCCAGCCACCATCCGTAATCCGTGCCTTCCCATAGTGATGACGCGGTCTGCGCGCTTCCATGCCCATCTTCCGATGATGTGGTCCGTATATCCCCAGCTTGCTCATCTTGCGACGCCATGTCGAATCCCCCTACAACGCATTCCCAATGCGTTGAGCACACCGGAAGTCGCCGCGAAAGGCGAAAGCCGTCATGTTTCCATGCGTTTTCGCATACTCGCCCGCGTGATTTCCGCAACAACGTCAATCATAAGCGGCCTGCACGCACACATAATCAGCGTTCCCATTCAAGCTTGTTGGAATGCATCATAAAAAGAACCTATAACGCTGAGCTTCCTTGGAAAACGGCGGATATTCGACATTTTGCCCATGCGCTCGACGACCAATCACAAGTGACGCTCGACCGCACGACAAAGAGATGGAGATAGAAAAAGGGTTGTTCCGATGATGCTCATCGGAACAACCCTCAACAAGGTTTTAATCGCAGTCAGTCCTGCTTCTTCGGCTTCAGTGCGCTGGGCACCGGCATCGGGATGGGCTTGTGCGGCTTCGGCGCGGCGGCCTTGGCTGCCGGGAACTCTCCGCTGGTGGCCTTGGCTGCCGCCTCAGCGGCCCACTTTGCGTAATCATCGAGATCATCCTCGGATTCGGTCTGCGAGGACGTCTGCGCATCCACGTCGGTCTCATCTTCAGCGTCCGAATCGTGAGAATATTTGGCTTCGATATCGGCGAAGGGGTCGAAGGAACCCGAACCGGGCTCCTGAGCACCGAGCTCCTTGGCAAGCTCATCGTAATCGGTGTCGGTGGTCAGGTACTTGAGCTTTCGGGCTATTTTCTGCTGTTTTGCTTTCTGACGTCCGCGGCCCATCTGACCCCCTGAGATTACTGTGCTATCAATTCATCAAACAAGAGAGTACCACTTATTAGACGATTTTTCGTTGTCGGCTCAGACTTTTACGATAAAATCGTTTATTTTTTAAGGAAAAGGACACCTATGACGGACGAAACCCAGGATCAGCAGATCACTGCTGTCGGCAATGAAATGAGCGCGAGCTTCCTCGCCGCAAAGAAGCGTTCCGATGCGACGCTCGCCGCGATCGAAAAGAATCCGGGCAAGTTCACCATGCTGACCGGCGACCGGCCGACCGGCCGTCTGCACATGGGCCACTACTTCGGCACGCTGCGCAGCCGCGTGGAAATGCAGAACAAGGGCGTGCACACCAATATCATCATCGCCGATTACCAGGTGATCACCGACCGCGACACCACCGAGCACATCCAAGACAACGTGCTCAACCTCATCCTCGACTACATGGCGGCCGGCATCGATCCGGAAAAGACCATGATCTACACGCATTCCGCCGTTCCTGCGGAAAACCAGCTCATGCTGCCGTTCCTGTCGCTGGTCACGGAGGCCGAGCTGCACCGCAACCCGACCGTGAAGGCCGAAATGGAGGCATCCGGCCACGCATTGACCGGACTGCTGCTCACCTACCCGGTGCATCAGGCCTGCGACATCCTCTTCTGCAAGGGCAACATCGTGCCGGTGGGCAAGGACCAGCTGCCGCACATCGAGCTGACCCGTACCATCGCGCGCCGCTTCAACGAGCGCTACGCCAAGAAGAATCCGGTGTTCCCGGAGCCGGACGCCATTCTTTCGGATGCTCCGGAGATTCCGGGACTGGACGGCCAGAAGATGAGCAAGTCCCGTGGCAACTCCATCATGCTGGGCGCCACCGCGGAGGAAACCGCGAAGCTCATCAAGAAGAGCCGCACCGATTCCGAACGCCGCATCACCTTCGACCCGATCAATCGTCCGGAGGTCTCCGCGCTGCTCACCACCGCGAGCCTCACCACAGGCCGCGACCCGAAGGAAATCGCCGAGGAAATCGGTGATTCCGGTGCGGGTGCGCTGAAGATGTACGTCATCGAGTCCGTGAACAACTTCCTGGCTCCGATGCGCGAGCGCCGCGCCGAGCTTGCGAAGGACATGGATTACGTGCGCAATGTGCTCGAAGAAGGCAATAAGAAGGCCAACGCCATCGCCAATGAGACGCTGGATCAGGTGCGCGACGCCATGGGCATGCGTTACTGAGCCAAAAAGTAGAGCAATTGGGCCGCGGTTCGGAGTGGAACCGCGGCCCAATTGCTATCTTTTCCGCTTCCGAATATCGGCCCACAGACCTGTAGAACTTCGTGTTTAGGTCTGGTTTTCGGTGTCAGCCAGTGATGTTGGGATATTCCGTGCCGGTGGTGGAATTCGTTCAATCGATGCCGGCCCCATGCGAGACGTCGCCGTCCAGACTGGAACCAAATCCCAACTCGGTTCCAGTCCGGTCCAATCCA
>ERZ808262.794-NODE-794-length-11762-cov-3.311352_pt1 | contig 11762 bp, 12 predicted proteins | sample MGYA00520895_ERZ808262 | MGnify/ENA primary metagenome ERZ808262 (study PRJEB31516, sample SAMN03275588) | gut metagenome | biome: mammalia-associated habitat; material: feces | host: Papio cynocephalus | place: Kenya | collected 2012-08-02 ... | reverse complement strand
TTATCTCCCAGGTGTCGCACGAGCTGCGCACACCGCTGACCGCCATAACCGGCTGGGCGGAGACCATCGCATATGACCCTGCCGTGCAGGGCGATTCTCTGCGCGGGATAAACATCATTTCAAAAGAGGCCGAGCGCCTGACGGGCATGGTGTCGGAGCTTTTGGAATTCACACGCATTCAGGACGGGCGCTTCAATCTGCGCGTGGAGCTTATCGACATTGCAGCCGAGCTGGAGGACGCGCTTTTCACCTATGGCGAGCTTATAAAGCAGGCGGGCATGAAGATAAACTACACCCCGCCTCCCACGGAGATCCCGCTCATTCCCGGCGACCCGGAGCGGCTCAAGCAGGTGTTCCTCAATCTTCTGGACAACGCCGCCAAGCACGGCGGCGACGGAGACACGGTGGATGTGGCGCTCTTTGCCGACGCTTCCGGCGTGCACATCACCTTCCGCGACCATGGGCACGGCATACCCGAGGCGGAGCTGCCGCACGTGAAAGAAAAATTTTACAAGGGCAGCTCGAAAAACCGCGGCACGGGCATAGGGCTTTCCGTGTGCGACGAGATCATCACCCGCCACAACGGCGAGCTGAAAATAGAAAACGCCGAGGGCGGCGGATGCAAAGTGACCGTCACGCTGCCGCTCACGGCAAAATAATTTTCACATATTCAAGGACGTAAAAACATATGCCAGACAAAGCAAAAAAACAATCGTTCCGCACCTCTATCGGCGGTCAGGCGCTTATAGAGGGCATCATGATGCGCGGTCCGAAAAAGCAGGCGATCGTCTGCCGCACGGCGGACGGGCTTGTAGAAAAGACCGAGGATCTGAAATTCATAAAGGATAAGTACCCGGTGCTGGGTCTGCCGCTGATACGCGGCTGCGCCATTTTCCTGTCGTCTCTTGTGAAGGGGATGCAGGCGCTGACGTACTCCGCCTCACTGGTGCCGCTCGAGGAGCAGGGCGAGCCGGACAAGCTCGACCAGTGGATAGAAAAGCATTTTCCCGAGGACAAGGCGCAAAAGCTCATCATTGGCACGGCCGTCGTGCTGGGTATCGCGCTGTCGCTGTTTCTCTTCATCTTCCTGCCGGCGTTCACTGTCGGGCTCTTTCCCGCGCTGAAAGAAAGCCATGTCGTGCGCAACCTTTCCGAGGGCGTGGTAAGGGTGATAATACTGCTTGTATATATGCGCCTTTGCTGCCTTTCGCCGGATGTGAAGCGGCTTTTCTCCTACCATGGCGCGGAACACAAGACCATATTCTGCTATGAGCACGGCAAGGAGCTTACGGTGGAAAACGTCCGCCCGGAGTCGCGCTTTCATCCCCGCTGCGGCACGAGCTTTCTCCTTGTCGTGGTGGTGGTGAGCATACTTGTCAACTCCGTCGTGCGCGCAGACAACAGCTTTCTGCGCATGGCGTACCATCTGCTGCTGCTGCCTGTCGTTGTGGGCATCAGCTATGAGATAAACCGCTGGTGCGGACTGCATGACAACTGGCTGTCCGCGGCGCTGTCCGCGCCGGGCAAGTGGCTGCAGCACATGACGACAAACGAGCCGGACGACGGCATGATAGAGTGCGCGATACGCGCGATGCAGCTTGTCATCCCCGAGGAAAAGGGCAGCGACGAGTGGGGCAGGTGAAGCTTCAATAATGAGGACATATAACGACATATATCTTTCCGCGCGCAATCTTCTGCGCCAAAGCGGAATAGAAGGGTTCAGTCTGGAGGCAAAGCTGCTTGTCGCGGGCGCAGCAGGCAAGACCGTTCCCCAGCTGCTGCGCGACATGAACCTTTACGCAAGCAACCAGATAGAAGACACCGTCACGGATTACATCGCCCGCCGCCTGCGCGGCGAGCCGGTGGCGTACATAACCGGGTCGTGGGAGTTTTACGGACTGCCCATCATCACAACGCCGGACGTGCTCATCCCCCGGATGGACACGGAGGTGCTCGTGGACACGGTGAAAGAGCTGCTTACGGGCAGGAAGATGGACGCGCGTATACTCGATCTCTGCTGCGGCAGCGGGTGCATCACCTGCGCCATTGCGCGCGAGATGCCTGCAACGCGCTTTGTCTCCATCGACATCAGCGCCAGCGCCATTGAGGTCTGCCGGCGCAACGTCGGGGCGCTCAAGCTCGTGTCGCGCGTGATATGCATGCAGGCGGACGCGCTGTCCTCTCCCCCGCTCGGCATCGGCGATTTTGACGTCATCGTGTCGAACCCGCCGTATATAGCGTCGGATGAGATAAAGTCCCTTGACCCGTCAGTGAAGGACTTTGAGCCGGTCTGGGCGCTCGACGGCGGCGAGGATGGGCTGAAATTCTACAAATCCATCATAAAATACTGGAAGTCTCTGCTGCGTCCGGGCGGCTGGCTGCTGTTTGAGGTCGGCGAGGGGCAGTCCGGCGATGTGCGCGAAATGCTGCGTTCGGCAGGGTTTGAGCACACCGGAACAAGAAAGGATACGCTCGGCGTTGAACGTGTCGTATTCGGCAGGATATAAAGAGGAGGATCACCATGGCTGAAAAGAAAAAAATCCCCGCAATAGTCGCTCCCGCCAGCTCCGACAGGAAAAAGGCGCTGGAAACGGCGATTGCGAAAATAGAAAAGGACTACGGCAAGGGCACGATAATGCGCCTGGGCGATGATATTTCCATCAATGTTGAGTCATTCTCCACCGGCTCACTCTCGCTTGACCTTGCGCTCGGCATCGGCGGATTGCCCCGCGGACGCATCATCGAAATATACGGTCCTGAGTCCTCCGGTAAAACAACGCTCGCGCTGCACGCCGTCGCCTCGGCGCAGAAAGAGGGCGGAGACGCGGCCTACATCGACGTGGAGCACGCGCTCGAACCGGCTTACGCGCAGGCGCTGGGCGTGGACATCAACAGTCTCCTCATCTCCCAGCCCGATACCGGTGAGCAGGCGCTGGACATTGCCGAGTCTCTGGTGCGCTCGGGCGCGGTGGACGTCGTCGTGATCGACTCCGTCGCGGCGCTTATTCCGCGCGTTGAGCTTGAGGGCGAGGTCGGCGACACGGTAGTTGGCGCGCTGGCAAGGCTGATGAGCCAGGCAATGCGCCGCCTTGCGGGCGCAATCTCCAAAAACAACTGCACCGTTATATTCATCAACCAGCTGCGTCAGAAGATCGGCGTAATGTACGGCAATCCGGAGACCACCCCCGGCGGTCTCGCGCTGAAGTACTATTCGTCGGTGCGCATCGACGTGCGCCGCATTGAGACGCTCAAGGTCAATGGAGAGATGGTCGGCAACAGAACGCGCGCGAAGGTCGTGAAAAACAAGGTCGCTCCCCCGTTCCGCGAGGCGGAGTTCGACATCATGTACGGCGAGGGCATCTCCAAGATCGGCGAGATAATCGACCTTGCCGTGAAGCTGGAGATCATCGACAAGGCCGGCGCGTGGTTCACCGTTGACGGGCAGCGCGTGCAGGGGCGCGACGCCGTGAAGGAATATCTCAAGGCAAATCCCGAGGTCGCAGACAAGATAGAGCAGCAGGTGCGCGAGAACGCATACAAGCTCAGCCCGCGCGCCCAGCGCGAGGCGAAGGCGGCGGCGGCAAAGGCCGTTGACGTGAGCGCGGCGGACTTTGACGAGGATTGATGCTCATATCGGATATACGCCAGACTTCACCGGGGCGGCTGACCGTCCGGCTGGAGGACGGAACGGAAATAAAGACAACGCTCGGTGTTGTCACCGATCTCCGGCTCTACTCCGGGCGGGAGCTTGACGCGGGCGCGGTGGAGGAACTAAAAACCGCATCCATGCGGGCGCTCGCGCGGGAGAGAGCGATAGAAATGCTCTCACGGCGGGCAATGTCACGCGCGGAGATGCGGCGGAAGCTCATTGAAAAAGGCGAGGATGAGGACACGGCAGAGCACGTCACGGCGTGGCTGTGCGAGCATTCTCTCATTGACGACGAGAGCTACGCCGCCGCTGTGGCGCGCCACTATGCCGCCAAGGGCTACGGCGCTGGGCGCGTGCGCGCAGAGCTAAGCCGCCGCGGCATCGAGCGCGGAATGTGGGACGGTGCGATAGGCGCAATGCCTAATAACGAAGACAAAATAGACAAATTCATCGCCTCGCGCCTTCACGATGCGGAGGACAGGGACGAGGTGAGACGGCTCAGCAATGCGCTGTACCGGCGCGGCTACTCGTGGGATGAGATACGCCGCGCGCTCGAGCGGCACAAGGCTGAAATATATGAGGATTGAAAAGACTTTATGGAAAAAACCTTTGCATTGGTTTCTCTGGGCTGCGCAAAGAATCTTGTGAACAGCGAGCAGATGCTCTACCTCATGGATGAGGCGGGGTACACGCTCGTGCCCGAGGCGGACGGCGCAGATCTTGTGATCGTGAACACCTGCGGCTTCATTGACGCGGCAAAGACCGAGGCTATCGACACCATTCTTGAAATGGCGGAGCTGAAAAAAGCCGGAAAGCTCGGCGGCATCATCGTGACGGGCTGTCTTTCCGAAAGATACAAGGACAGCATCACCGAAGAGCTACCGGAGATCGACAGCGTGCTGGGCGTGAGCAGCTTCGGGGACATCGTTCAGGCGGCGGACGCTGTGCTCGTCGGGCGGCGGCTGCGGCGCTTTGCCGACCAGAGCGCCCCCATCGACGAGATCCCCCGCGTCGTGTCCACAGGTCCGGGCTGGGCATACCTTCGCATTGCGGAGGGGTGCAATAATTTCTGCGCATTCTGCGCCATTCCCGACATACGCGGGCGCTACCGCTCAAGAAAGCTGGAGGACGTCGTGGAAGAGGCGCGCGATCTTGCCGCGCACGGCGTGAAGGAGCTTATCGTCATCGCCCAGGACATCACGCGCTACGGCACGGATATATACGGCAAGCGCAGTCTCGCGCGGTTGTGCCGTGAGCTTGCGAAAATAGACGGCGTGGAATGGATACGCCTGCACTACCTCTATCCCGACCAGTTTGATGAGGAGCTGATAGACGAGCTTGCTTCAAACGACAAGATAGTAAAATACCTCGACATTCCGATTCAGCATATAAACGATAAAATACTCAAGAGCATGAACCGCCGCGGCACAGGCGAGGAGATCCGCGCACTGCTTAAAACCCTGCGCGAGCGCATCCCGGGGGTCGTGCTGCGGACAAGTCTCATTTCCGGTCTCCCCGGCGAGGGAGAGGCGGAGCTTGAGGAGCTGTGCGAATTCCTGCGTGAGGCGCGAATAGAGCGCGTTGGCGTTTTCCCGTTCTCGCCGGAGGAAGGCACGCCCGCCGCCGCGATGGAGCACGTGGACTATGATGAGGCGCAGCGCCGCGCCGAAATAATCATGCAGCTTCAGGCGGAGATCATGGATGAATTCTGCGAGAGTCTCGTTGGGAAAAACCTGCGCGTGCTGTGCGATGGATATGACGAGGAGCGCGGAATGCTCTGCGGGCGCACCTACGCCGATTCGCCGGATATTGACGGACAGGTGTTCTTCACCGGCAGCGCCGCCGCAGGAGATATGACAAATGTTTTGATTCAAAGTGCCGAGGATGGTATACTCTTCGGTGAGGAGGCAGAGTCCAATGTTTAACACAACTGCAAACAAGATAACCATGTTCAGGATCGTTCTGATCCCCGTGTTTCTGGTGCTGGCATACACAGGGCATCTGTACACGGCGCTCGCGGTTTACATAATCGCATGTCTGTCGGATGTTGCGGACGGATATATCGCCCGCCACTGCAACCAGGTGTCCGACTTCGGCAAATTTATGGACCCGCTGGCGGACAAGATGCTGGTGCTGTCGGCAATGTGCTTTTTCGTCGAGAACGGGCAGATGCCCGGCTGGTGCGTCGCCATCGTGCTGTTCCGGGAGTTTGCGGTGTCCGGGCTGCGCCTTATTGCCGTGGAGCAGGGGCGCGTGATCGCCGCGGCATGGTCGGGAAAGCTCAAGACCGGGTGCACCATGGTGGGGCTGTCGGCGATGATGCTGTTCTCCGAGGCTGAATTGGTTAACATAATATTCACCGTGCTTATACTCATAACAACGGTCGGCTCAGGGATACACTACTTCTGGGTCAACCGTGACGTATTCAAATGCTGATTGAAGGAAGAGGGTTTGACAATGAAGCTTTATAACTCCGCAACACGCACAAAGGAAGAGTTTGTCCCCAACCACCCTGACATCGTCAAGATGTACACCTGCGGTCCGACGGTGTATCACTATGCGCACATCGGCAACCTGCGCTCATACATCATGGAGGATGTGCTGGAAAAATATCTGCGCTATCTCGGCTACAACGTCAAGCGCGTGATGAACATCACGGACGTCGGTCATCTGACCTCCGACGCGGACGAGGGCGAGGACAAAATGCTCAAGGGTGCACAGCGCGAGCACAAGACCGTCATGGAGATCGCAAAGTTCTACACGGATGCGTTCTTTTCCGATTGCGCCAAGCTCAACATCAAGACACCGGATGTGGTTGAGCCTGCGACGCACTGCATAGACGAGTATATAAAAATAATTTCAAAGCTGATGGACACGGGCTACGCCTACTTTGCCGGCGGCAATGTGTACTTTGACACATCAAAGCTCAAGCGCTACTACATCTTCAACGATTTCAACGAGGAAGATCTTGCGGTCGGCGTGCGCGAGGGCGTGGACGAGGACACCAACAAGCGCAACAAAAACGATTTCGTGCTGTGGTTCACGAAGTCCAAGTTTGAGGATCAGGCGCTCAAGTGGGACTCCCCCTGGGGCGTGGGCTACCCCGGCTGGCACATTGAGTGCTCCGGCATATCCATGAAGCATCTGGGCGAGGATCTGGACATACACTGCGGAGGGATAGACAACGCTTTCCCGCACCACACAAACGAGATCGCGCAGAGCGAATCCTACCTTGGGCACAAGTGGTGCAACTTCTGGGTACACGTGCATCATCTGAACACAAGCACAGGCAAGATGTCCAAGTCCAAGGGCGAATTCCTGACCGTGTCGCTGCTGGAGCAGAAGGGATACGATCCTCTCGCCTACCGGCTGTTCTGCCTGCAGAGCCATTACCGCAACAGCCTTGTGTTCTCGTGGGAAAATCTCGACAACGCTCAGACGACATACAACAAGCTCATCAACAAGATCGCCGCGCTCAAGCCCGGCGAGGGTGAGATAGACGCGGACGCCGTCAAGGCGCTGGACGAGAAGTTCCGCGCCGCGCTGGATAACGACCTGAACACCTCGCTTGCAGTGACAGCGCTGTACGACGTGCTGAAATACAAAACAAACGACGCAACGAAGCTCGCCGTTATCGCGGACTTTGACCGCGTGCTGAGCCTGAGTCTCATCGACAAGGCGGCAAAGCGGCGTGAGGAGCTCAAGCGCAGCGAGGTCGCCGCGGGCGCGTTCACCATCGTGTCCGAAACGGGCGAGAGCGATGCCGCCGTCGAGGCAAAAATACAGGCGCGCCAAGACGCAAAGAAGGCAAAGAACTACGCCGAGGCCGACCGCATCCGCGACGAGCTGAAAGCTGAAGGCATCGAAGTGACCGACATTCCCCACGGCGCAAAGTGGAAGAGGATTTGATATGAATATTAAAACGCCGCCCGATGGGGCGGCGTTTTTGATAGGTAGATTCAGTTTTTCCTGCGGCGGGAGAGGATGAACGCCGCGCCCACGCCGGACAGCGCCATCAGCGCGAGCCACGCGAGCGGATGCGCAGCATCCCCGGTTTTTATGATGGGGTCGGTCGGGCTGACGGGAAGCTCCTCGACCATGAACTGCCAATCGAGCGTGCCGACGGCGTCCTGAAAATCATTGCCCATCTCGATGGGGACGGAGAGCGTCACCTTCAATTCGGCGCTGCCGCCGGAGTAGAGCGTGCCGAGATACACCCAATCCGTGAGCTGGGCGGTCTGGTCGGCGGGGGCAGCAAAGAGCGTGGACGCGCCGGACGTGACGGCAAGCCCCATCTGCGAGAGGAACGCCTCCGAGCCTGTCTCCGCGCCGAGGGCGCGCATGTAGAGCTTCACCTTGATGTTATAGGCGGCGTTATTCGCAACGTACACCGACTGCGTGAGCATGTCGCCGGGCATGACATTTTTGAAATCGGTGAAAAGGTCTGTGGGAGAATAGTTGCTGCCGGGGGAGAAAACAAACCTGTCCGCGCGCTCAAGATAGCTGACGTTCCCCGCGGCGAGCGCCGAGGGCGCGAGCGCGGCGGCGAACACGACGAGGGCAAGATAGAGCGCTGCAAAGCGACTAAAACACTTCATACCCAGCACCTCACTTGACCGCTAAGCTTCCGCCGGCATAGACGGAGACGTAATTGCCCCAAGCGGCGTTGACAGCGGCGGCGGGCGCAGACTGGACGCACTCCGCCATGACGGCGACGGGCGCGGAGGACATAGCGCCCTCCCATGCCGGCGTGACCGTGACGTAGAGCGCGGCGGTCGAAGCGCCGGACTGAACTGAGTTTACATAATACAAGCAGCCATCTTTCCCCTGCGCCCAGTCGTTGCCGGGTGCAACATTTATTGCGGGGAGGCTCGCCGCGGAGAGTGTCCCGTCGGGATTCGGCGCGCAGGCGACGCTGACGCGGACATACACCGGCGTGTTGCCGGTGTTCTGCACGGTATAGCCGCCGTCCGCCCCCCGCACAACGCTGCACGCGGCGGAGCCGGGCGCGAACGACGCGGTGACGGCGTCAGTGGAAGCATTTAGATACGCATAGGTCACGCCGACGGAGCACGCGAGGGCGAGCAGAACGGCGAGAGCGAGCAGTGCGGCGCGCGAGCGCGCGGAGAGAGCATTGCGGCGGGCGGGCATGCTGCCGCCTCCTTTCATGCGAGAGTTATCCATTGCGAAAAGGCGCTGAGCCATTGATCGATTTTCGATGTTATGGTGAATGTAACATCAGCCGCACCCTCGGTGGGCGTGTCAGCCGTGAGCCTGACGGTCTGCGTAGGGTCGCCGACCGCATAGCGCCAGCACCACGAGGTGTCGAGCGCGACAGCGTAAATCCCGACGGGGAGATCAGTCACCGTGACGGAATAACTGCCCGCGGGCATCGCGTAGCGCACAGGTGCGGCAATCGCCGCATTGTTTTCATCCAGCATCGTGAGCGTGAATGTGAAGCCCTGATTGCCGTCCGGCGGCGGCACATTCCCGCCCGGTGAAACGGAGACGGTGAGGGACGCGGTGTTCTCAGTCTCGGGCAGGAGCATGGCATCGGCGGAGAAAATCTTATCCAGCGCGGAAAGGCGCTCGGCAAGACCGGGCAGTACCGCGGCAAGATAAACCTCCGCAGGGTCATGGTCGAGCAGGGAAGCCTCCGCCGCGGCGCTATACTCCCCGGCGAGAACGTCATACGCCGCGCGGCGCATCGCAAGAGCCGCGCGCTCCGTGCGCAGGGCAAGGAGCGTGAGCACGTCGGTGCACTGCGCCAGCTCTTCCGTATACTCCGGGGTGAGGTCAGCTGCGCTGAACGCGGCGAGCGCGGCGTCAAAAACGTCAAGCTGCACCGTGAGGGCGAGGACAAGCTCATCCGGCACATCCGCGACCGACTGCGCCGCACGGATGGCGGCGAAATAGGCACGGACGGTCTCCTCCTGCGGGAGTGCGGCGGCGAGCGCGGAAACCTCGGCAACACGCGCCGTCAGCGCCGCGTCCGGCACGAAGCGCACGGGTGCGGTCGGTTCGGCTGTCGGCTCAACGGTGGGTTCAACCGTCGGCGCCAGGGTCGTCTCGGGCGGGGTTGGTGTGGGTGTGGGTTCGGGTTCCGTGGTCGGCTGCACCGGCGCGGGCGTGGGTGTTACCTCCGGGGTCGCGGTGGGCGTCGGCGTCGGGGCGGCGCTCTCCTGCGCGGGGAACGGCGTCTCTGTCGGCAGCGCCTCGGCAAATGCGACGGGCGCGGTCACTGACACGAGCAGCGCCAGCGCGAGCATGAGGCACAGCGAGAGAGAGAATATACTTTTCTTCATCGTTGCATGCCTCCTTTTATATCAACGTTATATACGTATAATTCAAATTCATGTGTCCTCCGGCCAACCGGCGGCAGCGAGGGCGGACGCGCCGTTGTTCGCCGTCTGCGTGGCGGCAGCATGGACGATTATCTCCATGACGGCGTTCTGATAGACATTGCCCATCGCGGGGGAAAACCGAACCTCGGTGACAAGGGGCGGGGTGAGCGCGCCGGGCGTGAGGGCGGAATTATAATAATAGTAATCGCCGCTCTGCGTCCACGCGGAGGTATTGACGGCGTAACTGACGAGCGAGGGGTCGACCTCGCCGGATGCGCCGGGGGCAAGGCGGATGTTCTTTTCCAGCCGGACGCGGACATAGGCATTCTGCGCGCCGGTGTTCTTCACCTGCACGATTTTGGAGACCGTCGAGCCGGGCATGATGCCGACGGCGTTTTCAAATGGGACGGTCGCCCCGCCGGGAGTGAGCGCGGTTTTCACAAGCTCTATTTGAATGTTGCCGGCGGTGACGGTATTGCGGGCAGTGCCGGTTGCCGTGAAATACGCCGCCGTGCCCGGCACGAACGCGCATATCAAAATGCACAGCAGCAGCGCGAGCGCGAGGCGCTTTTTCAGATTCTTCTCCATGGCGGAATGTCCTTTGCAAAATGTTGAGGATTGCCAATGCCCAGCTCCTCATATGAGGAGCTGGGACAGGTATGTAATAGGGTTAATTATGCCTTGTCAAATGCTTTCCACGCTTCACTCGCCACGGTGAAACCATCAGACTGAATTGCGTCAGCCTGAACAAGAACATTCAGCGACATCGTGCCGTCTTCGCTCTCGGTGATACCACCATTCTCGATAGCCTTTTCGATATCAGCGCTGGTAGCATTCACATCAATACCGATGTAGTTCCAGACATTCCATTCGGTCATCGCGCCAGCCTTCAAAGGCTCAATGCGTATAAAGGTGTAAACATCATAAACCACTCCGTTTTCATCGGTGTAGTCCTTTTTTGAAATTAGAGGACTATTGGCCGCTGTCACGCTGTGCAGGAACTCAGATTCTTTTCCATCAGCACCTGCGAGCGATGTACCGCACCATTGGTTAGTGATCACACCGCCATCTTTCACATCAACATAATCATTGTTGACCGCAGAGGGAATCATAACACGGATACGAATGTAAGCATCGTTGGCACCGGTGTTAACAACATACGGGCACTTTACAACATTGATACCCGGAACCATGTTTTTGCCACGGATGCCTATGTAGTCAGAATAGCTTGTCGCATCGTTTTTGATTTCCTCATCAGTGAAAACCTTCCATCCGTCAGGAACAAATTCCATCTTGCTCGCTGTATTGGTAGGATCGGGTACGGAAGTATCGCCTGCATTATCATTGCCTGTGCGGTGGTATCTGGACTCGATCAAATCAATGCTAACATTACCAACAGTAAACGTATTCGTCGCGGACTTTGTATCCGTGAAGTACGCAAGGGAAGCCCCGGCGATGGCGGTGATGGCAAGGCACGTCACGAGACACAGGGTCAGGATTTTCTTCTTGTTCATGGAAAAACCCTCTCTTAAATTTGTTATATTCCTCATCAGGTCTGCGCCTGTTATGAGACAGTATTGATTTTCGTCCAAGCAGCGGCAACACCGTCAAACCCCGCGCGCTGGAAAGCGTAGGCGGTGAACGTGAGCGTGGGTGCGCTCATGCTCGCCAGCTTCGTTCTCGTAAGCTCAGACTTCACGGTGAGCATTCCGTCCTTGACAACTTGGAACTTCTGATCATCCGATGAGGCTTCAACCTCTCCGCAATAC
>ERZ808262.793-NODE-793-length-11762-cov-4.745964_pt1 | contig 11762 bp, 8 predicted proteins | sample MGYA00520895_ERZ808262 | MGnify/ENA primary metagenome ERZ808262 (study PRJEB31516, sample SAMN03275588) | gut metagenome | biome: mammalia-associated habitat; material: feces | host: Papio cynocephalus | place: Kenya | collected 2012-08-02 ... | reverse complement strand
GGTGCGGACGGCACACGGGTATTCAGAGAAACGGAAGATTTGGCAGAAGATGATTTCGGAATTGAGAGTCTAACGGACGAAGAACTGGATGCTCTGCCCATCAGCACCGTCAAAGACGGTGAGGTCGTGACCTACCCTAATGCGGAGGCTTTGCTGGATGACCAGAAAGAATCGCTCACCCCACCTCCGCAGGTGAAAAGATTCTCCGGGGTTGCGCCTCATGTGCTGCATCCGGAAATCAACACCGAGTACCGAACCAACTTCCAAATCGAGAGCGATGATATCGGCGTGGGCACACCGCTGGAACGGTTCTATCACAATATCCGTGCCATTCAGCTTCTGAACAAGCTGGACGCGGAAAGCCGGCTGGCAACACCTACGGAGCAGCGCGTGCTTGCCGACTATGTGGGCTGGGGCGGTCTCTCCGAGTTCTTCAAGGAGGATAATCCCCATTATACCGAGCTGAAGGCAGTGCTTTCCGATGAGGAATATGCGTCGGCGAGAGAATCCACGCTGACGGCCTTCTATACGCCGCCCGTAGTGATCAAGGCGGTGTACAGTGCCTTGGAGAACATGCACTTTCAGACCGGCAATGTGCTGGAAATAATCATACCGAGTTTGATACAAAGCCGAGGAATAATTGAAAAGTATGCCCTTGCGGTGTAAAAACAGTCGTTGCGGTGTAAAATCCGAGACGGCTGTTTTTGTATGAGAAAAAGATACTCCTCACTGCCGTAATAGTAGTGAGGAGTATCTTTTTGCCTTTATGCTCGGATTTCCTGCCCGTTTTTGAAGGTGAACCGTACATCGTCCTTGCTGTAGACGGTGACGAAGTCCACCAGTCCGCACCAAAGGGCAGTATCAAACCTGTCTACCAGGTTGGCTTTTGCGAGGGCGGCAAGAAAGGATTCAATCGTTGCCCTGCGGGACTGCTTGCTGTGGATGGCATCCTCGACTGCATCAAATCGCTCCTTGGCTGTGTCGAACCGTGCCGCCAGCCCATCGTAGCGTTTTTGGTATTCTTCCTGGTCGAGGGCAACATGAGCATTTTCGTAAATGCACTTTTCAATGAGGTCGGAAACCACCGCCATCTTGCTTTCCAGTTCGGTCTGTTCCGCTTTGAGGTCGGTAAGGTCAAAGGCTGCATCGAGGGACGCTGTAAGAGCCGTTATAATGGCGTTCTTTTGTCCAATCAGCTGATTGACTGCCGATGCGAATAATGCTTTGATATCCTCATCCGTCAAATGGGGGGTGGCACATTTTCCTTCACCATCGTATTTATGATTGCATTGCCAGACCACACGGCGATACTTGCTGGTGGAGTGCCATGTTTTTGAGCCGTACCACTCGCCGCATTGACCGCAGCGCATTTTGCCGGAGAAAAGGTGTACACTGCTGTGCCGTCCTTTGTCTGCCTTTCGGCGTTCCAACTCACGCTGCACCTGCTCGAACACATCTGGGCTGATGATGGCTTCGTGGTTGCCTTCCACATAGTATTGAGGAATCTCACCCTCGTTGACCTTTTTCTTTTTCGTGAGGAAGTCCACGGTATAGGATTTCTGTAGGAGCGCATCGCCCTTGTATTTCTCGTTTGTAAGGATACTGCGGACAGCTCCGGCATTCCATTTATCTTTGCCGCCGGGTGATTTGATGCCGTCAGCGGTCAAGTGCGTGGCAATACCATATGGCGACATTCCCTGCAGGAACATACTGTAGATGCGGCGAACGGTGACCGCTTCATCCGGATTCAGAACCAGATTGCCGTCAGAACCGCGGTCATAGCCGAGAAACCGCTTGAAAGGTACGGTGACCTTACCGTCCGCAAAACGCTTCCGTTGACCCCATGTGCAGTTTTCGGATATGGAGCGGCTTTCTTCCTGGGCAAGGCTGGACATGATGGTGATTAGCAATTCACCCTTGCTGTCCAGCGTCCAGATATTCTCCTTTTCAAAATAAATCTCTACGCCTTTTTCTTTCAGTTTACGGACCGTGGTAAGGCTGTCGACCGTGTTCCGGGCGAAGCGGCTGACCGACTTCGTGACAATGAGATCGATTTTACCGTCCAGTGCATCCTGCACCATACGGTTGAAGCCGTCGCGGTGCTTTGTGTTAGTGCCCGTTATGCCTTCGTCCGTATACACGGAAATAAACTCCCAATCGTCTCTGCCTTTGATGTAGTTCGTGTAATAATCCACCTGCGCTTCATAGCTGGTGAGCTGCTCCTCACTGTCCGTAGAAACGCGGGCATAGGCGGCGGTGCGGCGTTTTTTCTTTTCGTTAATCGGCGCAGCTGTGAACCGGCTGAGCGTTGCCGGAATGGTTGTTACTTTCGCCATGTCTTTTCCTCCATTTTTCTATCATTACTTCTCGCATATGTTGCTTTCGATCTTCCGAATGCCTGGGCATTTTTCTCTTGTTTTCCCATTGAGCATCGAAGGTATGTCCATCAAAAAAGTGAACGGAAAGATGAAACGGCGCGGTGATATGGATACAGGCAATCTGCACTCTGAAAGCTGTCTCATCAAAAGCCGTCATGCCCATTGCCTTGGCGCATAATGCTGTAAGCGTTTCTTCCTTTATGCTGGGGCTGTCGCAGTTTCCGTTTGATGCGCAGCGCCATACCGAGTCGAAACTGCCGTCTTTGTGCCTGGAACGCTGTTTGCGATAGTTTTTACCGCAGCAGTCACAACGAATTCGGCTTGTAAAGCAGGAGCTGTTGAGACCGAGTTGGTGCGCTTGAACATACCGTCCCTTTGCCGCACGGCGCTCATCCGTCCAGCAATCCTTCCTCAAGGTGGATTCCCAATGGTGCGGGACGGTGTGACCGTCCTTGAAATAAAAGAGCATCTCATTCGGAGCAGGAACCTCAATGCGCTCTATCCGCTCAGAAAAGACGCTCTCATCAAATTCATCCAGACCAAGGACGGTTGCACAGGCCTGCTTGAGCATTGCCTCCGGGATATCCTTGTTCCGGCAGTGCGCATTTCCGCTTTTTCTGCGTGTTCCGCAAATCCAGATGGTATAGTTGGCATTCGGGTCTTTGCGACCCTTGCGGTTGGAACGCTGATAGCTTTTTCCGCAGCATCCGCATTTGATTTTACTCGTAAAGCAGGAAGTGTTGATGCTCCAATTTGCAAGCGCACCGAGTTCTCGGCGGCGGGCTTTTTCTGCCTGTACCGCTTGATATGTTTCCATTGGAATGATAGCCTCGTGGGTGTCTTCCACCCAATACTGCGGAAGCTCCCCACGGTTGATTTTGCTTTTCTTGCTTATGGGATCTACGACATACTCTTTCTGAAAGAGCAGGTTCCCCGTATAGGTAATGTTGCCGAGTATCTGCCGGATGGAGGTGTTGCCTAAATGCTGTCCCTTGTAGGATTTGACCCCCATTTCCGCAAGTTGTTTTTCTGTTGTTTCAGCCGAAAGCCCACTCAGATAATTGTTATAGATGAGCTTTACAATTTTGGCTTCCTCCGGTTCAACGACAAGGTGGTCGCCGTCCCAGCGGTAGCCGTATATCTGAAACTTGCCGTTTGGAATACCTTTTTCAAACCGCTTGCGAGTGCCCCATTTCACATTATCCGAAAGACTCCTCACCTCTTCCTGGGCAAAGGATGCAAGCAGGGTCAGCATCAGTTCGCCGTCCTCGCTCAGAGAGTCGATGCGTTCTTTTTCAAACTGCACCGAAATGCCCAGTTCCTTCAGATGTCGCACTGTGCTCAGAAGGTCAACGGTGTTTCGGGCAAAACGGGAAATGGACTTTGTAAGAATAATGTCAATCTTTCCGGCTTCACAGTCGGCAAGCATTCGATTGAACTCCTCGCGGGCTTCTGCCTTGGTGCCTGTTACGCCGTCATCGGCATACACACCGACATATTCCCATGTAGGGTTCTTTTGAATCAGCCCGCTGTAATAGCTGACCTGTGCCGAAAGTGAGTGCTGCAGTCTTTCCGACTCCATTGATACTCTTGCATAGGCAGCGACCCTTTTACGAGTCGGCATTTGCGGAACTTTCGGCTCGATTTTATTGATGATTCGCATGAAAATCGCTCCTTTCCGACACTATATATCACTCTAAAAGGCTATAAAGTCCAGTCATTATCCGATAATAATGTACCCAAAGACGGAGAGAACTCAGTCTGCAGTTTTGTATCAATTACGGTATATTCCTCTTCGGTCAAAAGTCCCTGCCTGCGGAGATTTTTTGCTATGGAAATTGCGGTCTGATACCGCAGTTCTGCCTGAAAAGCAGTCTCACTCATCGCCATCACCGCCTTTGAATCGGTCGGCTATGTAGCAAGCGTGAGAGCAGTATTTCCGTCCGGCGTTACCGTATGCCGTGAATGACTTTCCACAGTTGGCGCAGGTGAAGCTGTAGACTGCCTTGCGATTGACCTTTTCCGGGTGGGAGTTCCACCAGGTAATACGGCATTTATTGCAGCAAAACTTGATGCGCTTTCTGCCGGAAGTCTGAGTGAGTAACGCACCGCATTGCAGGCAGAAATCGGCATCCACATCGATTCGGCTGTTGTCCGTAGCCTTTGTGCCGGTCAGTCCTATTTTTCGACAATATGCAACGACCGTGCCTTTCTGTAAACCCACAGCCTTTGCGATGGTGGCATATCCGAACCCCTGTGACCGCAGGACGGTAATTTGATTTTTCTGTTGATTAGTCATTTCGGCATCCTCCTTCTGAGGGCTCCCCTCAATGACCCATCTGGACAAGAATGCCGATTCTGGCCGAAAGAATGAGCGAAACTCTTGTCCCCAAAGGACTCCCTCACTTGCCACCGGACATGAGGCTGCCGTTTGGTCCCTAAAAAGGACAAAAAATAAGCCCACCGAAGAGATTTTTCTCCTCGATGGGCTTCGTGCTTAGTTGGGAATCTTCAGTCTCATACCGCTATAGATAACATCGGAGGGCAAACCGTTCAGTTTGACAATTTCTCTGTATCTGGTGCCATCTCCGAGATACTGAGCGGAAATTTTCCAGAGGGTGTCGCCGTGAACAACCGCATGGACCCGATATTTTTCGGGGTAAACAAGATTCCCATTGCTGTCAAAAACACTATAGCCAGGATTGGCGTCAGCACATTTCTTTGCGTTGGACAGAACCTTATAAGCCCCCTTCTGCGACTTGGCATCAGGCCAGTCCTTACGGACACGGTAAAGCTCCTTGACTTCTGTAATTGCGGGCGGAGAAACAGGATCCGCATTACCACCGAGAGCCGCCGTGACCTTGGATGCCAGATCGCCCATACGGGCGTACATCCAGTTGCCGGGGCAGCTTTTGTTCGCAAACCATCGGTGAACGGTCAGTACCATCTCATCGGACTTCGGGGTGTAGTTCAGCGTCTTGGTTTTATCGCCCAGCCAGAGCAGCTTGGTTTTGCCATTACGTTTGCAGATGTCGGTGCAAAGCTCTACGAGTCTGTTGTACACCACATCCTTGAACGCATACGGCTCGGTGTTGTCGCTGGCACACTCGATGGTGATAGCCCTCTGATCGTTGGCTGTGGAAGAAGAACACCAGGAGCGGTTCCTTTCCTCCACATACATTCCCACACGGCCGTCCACGCCTATGCCGTAGTTGGAGCTTGCCTGCCGGGATGTCGGCAAAAAGATATTGCCCAGGGTTTCCACGCTGCACTGACCCACCACGCAGTGGGGCGTGATGCGGTCAATGCTGTGGGTGCGCTGCCCGGAGTGGTTCGGGCTGAGTTTGCTGTAGGACACCAAGGGGCTGTTCGTGTAAGCCATATTATTCATCCCCCTTCGGCGTCGCAGTGTTGGCGCGGTCGTGGAGCTGCTCCAGTACGGTCTTGATGGCGTCCGGCACGGGCAGACCCAGGTGGGCGGCATTCTCCAGCATGGAGACGCCTTCGTTGGACAGATAGAAAAAGATCACCGCCGTGCGCAGAACACCGGGAGTTCCCAGCACCTGCACGTCCACAATGTTGGCGATGCCTACCAGCGTGAAGATCAGGATCTTCTTGAAGATGCCCTTGAAGCCCACGGCGCTGGACAGCTTCTTGTCCACCACGGCGCACATGATGCCCGTGACATAGTCCACGACCACAAACGCCATAAGCGCGTAGAGCAGACCGTCGCAGCCGCCCAGAAACCAGCCGAGCCAGCCGCCCACGGCGGCAAAGACGATTTGAATGGTGTTCCAGAATTCTTTCATTGTCAGATTCCTCCTTGATTTTTGTGTATAAAAAGGACGATCGCCTTGTCTTGGCGGTCGTCCTTTTATGAGAATTGTGTTTCAGATACAGAAACCCAGCGCGATGCGCGGCCTGTAGTCCTCGCCCATCGGCGAGGGGCAAACATCCACATAGGGATCATGGGCGGTGTTCGTCGGCGAAATCGCATAAGTATGGTCCACATTATACGCGGTCCTCAAATAATAGTAGTTCGCGTGACCGTCGTAATATTTGACGGACTTTTCAAAGCTGCTGAAAATCGCCTGGTAGCGCGGGCCATTCTGTTCCTGCGTTGAGACCCGATTGTAGTCATAGCAGGATTCCCGCACGGACGGGATCCACAGCTCATCACGGCACTCCCCCTCGAAGCGTTCCAGGGACGAATTAAAGCCGACGGAGTACTTCCGCACGGCCTTGATGCTGTTCCGTACATTTTCGGGAATCAGGGGCTTGATCGTATCCCGCAGGTATTTCCGCAGTCCGGATTCTTCCCAGCCGCCGATGCTGCCGCCGGTTTTGGTGGTGCTGTCGTAAGCGGAATTCATGTAGACGGCGGTTTTCAACAGCTCAATGGCGATCCATGTGGTAGCGGCGGTTCCGCTGCCGTCCGCCAAAGTGTCGTCGTTTTTCGCTGCCAGCTGCATATTGACAATGCCTTCCTTGCCCAGATCCAGCGGCTTATAGTTCCCCAGCTTGTACTTTTCCGCGTAGGTGCCGTTTTGGATGCTGGCAATAATGGCGTCCCAGTCATCCTCGATTTCCTTCAGTTCCACAGGAGACCGAAACTGCGCATAGCAATCGGTATCACCCAGGATCTTATCCGGGGACGGAACCCACCGTTCAAACGGATAGAGGGAGGGATCCTCCACCTTGTCCTTGACGGGCGTCTCTCCCGTATAGGCAGCCGCCGAGCCGTAGGGAACGTTGGCCACCGTTTGCAGGAGCGTCTTTTCATTATAGAATCGGACGGTGTATTTTCGGACAGCCTCATCATACACAGCGTACACGCTGCGGTCTGTCAGCACGTTTTTCCGGCAATCGGCGTCCTTCGATCCGCCCGGTTTGCCGCTCCAGCCGCTGAAGGTAAAGGTGGTTGCCGCCGTAGGATTTTTGGAAGGCCGTCCTGTGTATTTTCCATCGCCTCCATTGGTGATGGTTTCCGTATAGAGGAGCTTTGTGCCGGTATCGTCGTAGTAATAGAGATATGCCGTCAGCGTGGTGTACCGGATCTGAATGTTCGGATAGCGCTCCAGCATTTCCTGATACTGGGACCCAAACAGCGCGTCCACGGTGATCGTGCCGCTGACCTGCGCCTTGTCCACATTGCCGCCGTTTTCATCCAGACCGCGCATGGTATCCAGCCGGTCGTAGAACGAGAGGATCTCTTCCGCCGAGCCTGCCTCCCAGGTAAGCCCCATCACGCGCACACGGGTTCCAACAGGAATGGCGTCAAGGATCGCTTTCCTGTCAAACGCGGCGCTGACGTTCTCCAGCCGAAGCGTGGAGATGTTGTCATAGCTGCCGATAGAAAAGTCAGTGATTGCTGTCTGATTGCGCACCGTCAGGTTCGTAACGGTTTCCGGCAGATGCAGCGTTTTGAGGATACCGCCGTTGGGGAGCTGGACGCCCGTGACCGCCGTCCCGTCGAAGTAGAGATGCTCAATATTGGCGCATCCCGACACGTCTACGGACTGCCTGAGATTCGGGCAGTTGCGGACATCCAGTGTGCGCAGAAGGGTGTTGTTGCCCAGGTACAGCTCCGTCAGGTTGCCGTTGGCATAGCCTTCAGACGCGTCGCCGACCTTCAGCTCCTGAAGCCGGGTCGCCATAGAGAAATCGGCGTAGCCAACCATCAGTCCGGAAATGTCGCCAATGGATCGCAGCTGACTGGCACTGTAGATGTAGATCTCCGTGTCGTTCACATTGGAGAGTGGGCATACCAGGGCGTATGCCTCGTTCCGGTTTGCCCGTTGCTGCACCAGATAGGAGCCATACTTCACAGCGGCGTAGATATCCGCATAGGGCGTAACGGTAATATCGTCCTTGGCATAGCCGCGAAGCGTTACCACATCGGTCAGCGCATCCCCGGCATTATATTTGGAGTCCAGATAGCGGAAACGGTTATAGAGCCACCATTTCTCTGCTCGGCCTTGGAGCCTTGCAGCATGGAGAGGTAGCTTGCCGTGTTCTGTTCGATCAGCGGCTGGAGGTACTTGAAATAGGCGTCCTCATTGAATACCGCTTCGGGCCACTTCGCCTGATGCTCCGCAAACCGCCGCTCCGTCGCCGCAAAGGAGAGCGTCCCCTTCGAGCGCAGCTTCTGGTACATCTCCTTGAGTTCCTCAAAGAACACCGCACGGACATTGACCCACAGAACGGACTGCTGGCCGTTGTAAATATCAGCGCCGGACGCCGTGTGGTCGATGTCCTCCAGATCGTAGGAGAACACCAGCGCGCCCTCGTTGTTGATGCCGATGGCGGTATCAAAGTCATAGGGCAGCGAAAACCACTTGCTCCCCGCCATGAAGGTCGGGAACATATTCTTGGCGCGGCTGTCCACCATCAGGAACAGCTCCGTGAACAGGTAATAGAAAAGAACCGCATCCTTTTCAAAATGCTGCTCAAATTCGCACCTGAACTTTGCCAGACGATATTCGGCGATATCCTTCGTGTAGAGAACGCCGTCAAAGGTGCGGTTCACAGGCAGCTTACCGCCCGTGGCCGCAGACCTGTCCGTGCTTTTCAGCCACGCGGCAAGCTCCGCCAGATGGGCGGGGTCCGCGTAGTCCTTGGGATACCGGGCTTCAAAGTCGCCCTGCCAGTCGGTGCCCGTGAAATCATCGGACTTCCAGAGGACACGGTCACTGGTGTTGTTCAGAATCTCCCATGACTCGTCCCCGTCGGCAAAGCCGAACACCTCCGCTGTGCCTTTGTCGTTGTTGAAGTTGTACTTGCCAAGGAAACGGGTCGCTTCGCCGTCATACCAGAAAACCACGATGGGGAATCCGTCAATGCCCTGGCGGATCCGGCTGTCCCGCTTCTGCGGCGCGGTTCTGAACGGGCAAGCCTCGTCATAGAGCCGAGCCAGTTCCACGTTATTGGCTCCTTCTGAGGAAGCCACATCCGCCTTGAAGGTGAAGGTGCTTGTGGGAACAGAATCCGGGCGCAGTTTGTAGGTCTCCTGCGTATTGCCGCTGGGATCCACGAAACCGCCCTTGAATTTGACCTTGTAGTTCTTGCGGGCGTAGTACTGCGAAGAGGTACCCTGCACATCCACTTCCGCGCCGGAGAAGGTAAAAGACCTGCCGCCGTTGAGCGGGTCGGTGTAATAGCCGCTCATGGTTTTTACATCCCCCTTATACTGGGGCAGCTCTGTGCCATCCAGCACCAGATATGGCAGATCCTTCGGAAGCCGGGAAATGACGATCTGCGAGTAAGCGTCGAACACATGGTTGCGGCTGTACCGTTCCAGCATGGTTTCCACCACCTGCGTGTCGGCGATCCAGTTGTTCAGGACCTGGTGCCGGGTCAGGTCGTTATCGTAGATACGGATGCAGTAGAGGTCAATGGTCGCGTCCCGTGAGCCAATGGAGATCTCCACCGGCGCGGTCTGCGCGAAGTCGTCGTCTACCGGGTACTGCGTCACGCCGGACATAATGCCGTTGATATAGCAGTAGATGAGGCGGTTGGCGGCTTTCTTCTCCACCGCGAAGGACAGACGCAGATGCTCGTTTTCCTTGTACCGGGTGGTGATCTCCTTCTGCTCGGAGCGCAGGGTCGCTAACTGGGGCGTAATGGAGATACCGCGATTGCCGCTCATGCAGGACAGCACCACGGCGTCGTAGTTCATAACATCCCGTGTGGCAAACTCAATCTCAATGGTCTTGCCAGCGGTACGGAAGTCCTTCCCAAAGGGCCGCGCCGGGATCACCAGCCGTGCGTCACCGGATACCCGGAGAACAGGAACCTTGTCCTCATCCAGCTGCCAGCCGTCCGAAGTGAAGTTGAAGTTCTCAAAAGTCGTTTTCACAGAACCATATTCCCATACCGCAGGATCATCTTCCGTATTGCTCCTGCCCGCGCTGGAAAGGTACAAGGACAAGCCCTCGGTTTCCGCTTCAATTTCCATCTCGCTGGCGGTGACCGTCAGCGCAATGGTGCGGGAGGCACTGCCGCAGGAGATCTCCAATGCCAGATCCCCGGTGCTGTCGGCGCGATACGACCAGACCTGCTGGGTGCGGTCCACCGTTTGACGGGAGACGACGTTTCCGTTCACCGACAGCTCCACCTCGGCGGTCAGGCTTGCGGGATCATAGACCGTGAACGGGATCGCCAGCGTCGTGTACTGCGGGGCGGTACCGTCCTGAAAGCTGGTAGCGATGATGGGCGTCGTGTTCAGGCTTTCGACGCAGATGATCTCGTAATACAGGTGGTTGGACTCAATGACCTGCCCATTGATCGTCGCGTCAAAAAAGGCTTCCAGGGTATGCGCGCCATGCTTCTGCGCCGGAATCGTGTAGGACATCTGTCTGCCGCTGGAGGTGGTATTGGCTGTTGCGAGCTCCTTGCCATCCAGCAGAATGTGTACCGTCTTACTGATCGCCCCCACCGGCACATAGGTAAAGGGAATGATGCCATCGAAGACCGTCCCGGAGTCAAAGGTGGAGCTCATGGACGCCTCGATGGCATTGATGTTGAAATTGATGATCCGGCTGTTCTCGTAAGCGTCCGACACCTGAATCCGTACCGCGTTGCCGCCCACCGCCAGATAGGGACCAAGGTCCGCGGTAACAGCCCCCTGGGGGATGTCCAGCATGGCCTTTACAATGCCGTTCACTGTGACCTTCATGACGCCATTGCCGGTTGGCATCTCATCCTCCAGGGATGACCAGGTAATCTGAATCGAACATTCTTTGCCGTAAGCCACGGATTTACTCATCCAACCGCTGGTGTTGGAAACCACCAGAACGGCATTGTTCCCGCCGGAACCGCCGGAGCCGCCCGTGCCGGAGAAGGGACCGAGCGGTCCGGCCACCACTTCATTGTTGGAGGTCAGGTACAGAGATCCGTTTTCCACAAAGGCTCCATCTACCTTTTCGGAGAGCAACAGCTCCATATTGGAAAAGCTCTGCCGCATCTCCCGCGCGGCGGACATGGCAAGCTGCGCGTCGCCGGAGGCGTTAAAGGACTCGTCCTTGGCGTTCTTCGCCGCCGCCAGCGCTTCACTGGAATTGCTCTCCGCCGCTCTGGCGATGGTCTTGGCGTCGGAAGCCTCCCGCGTCGCCTCACCGGCGGCGTCAATGGCTTTGCTTGTCAAGTCAGACAGCTCTTTCTTCGCGGTCAGCAGGTTTTCTTCCGCTTCGGTCATGGACTTTTCCAGCTCCGCAACATCCAGATTTTCCTTGTGGATCTTCTGAATGCAGGATACGAAAGCGTCCTTCACATCCGCGCCGAAGCGGGCTGTCAGGAATCGCTGCAGTTCTTCCTGTAGATCTGCCATTGGTCATTCCTCCCTTCGTTTACTCGATAGAATCAATAAAAGCCTGGGCGACATCG
>ERZ808262.791-NODE-791-length-11769-cov-3.696688_pt1 | contig 11769 bp, 11 predicted proteins | sample MGYA00520895_ERZ808262 | MGnify/ENA primary metagenome ERZ808262 (study PRJEB31516, sample SAMN03275588) | gut metagenome | biome: mammalia-associated habitat; material: feces | host: Papio cynocephalus | place: Kenya | collected 2012-08-02 ... | reverse complement strand
CGCCACCCCTCGGAACGACCTGTCCCGGGTGTCTCACGACAGGGTACACTTTTCGCAAACCCCGCGCAAGTAAAAAAGGATTGGCGCGCGCAAACAAAAATGTTATACTATAGCCGTAAAATGGAAACTAAGGCAAAGGACGAACGGCGGCGAGATATGCACGGAGTTTCCCGTCCGCAGAGACATCCGTTAGGACGCGCACAAGCGCGTCCAGGGGGCGTTTGCGATTTGCCCGGAGCGTTGCAGAAGGTCTTATAAACCAAACAAGTCCAAACGAGAGGAGTCTCCCATGATTAGATATTCACTGTTTGCCAGGTGCCTTTGTTTCGCGGCGGCGTCCGTTTTGGGTGTTTTGCGCGGCGCGGCGGACGTTTCGCGGTTTGACGAGCGAATCGCGGCGGATCGTTCGCAGGCCGATTCGCAGGGGCTCGAGTGGGTGGACGGCCTGTCGCTTCCGCTCGAATCCAAGGCGTTCGCCGACACGCCCGATCCGTACGGACGCATCGCCGCGGATTTGCTGCCGGACTGTCCGGAAGGCGTGCGCTACATGGCGCGGCAGTCGACCGGGCACTATTTTATGTTCGCGACGGACTCTTCCAAGCTGGCGGTCGAATGGGTTCTGGAGGAGAAATGGGGGACGGATCCCTATATTCCGCCGCAAGGGCTTTATGGCATCGATATCTACGATACGGTGGACGGGAAGTGGCGGTTTGTCCGCAACGGCCGTCTTTCGGTGTGGTCGAACGAGACGAATAAGGTTTGCGTCGACATGCTCGGGAAGGGATTCCGCCCCGTGCGCGTCTATCTGCCCACGCGCGGCTTCGTCCGCAGCATCCGCATCGGGCTCGAGAAGGGCGCGCGGCTGGAACAGGTACGGCATCCGAGCGGGATCGTCAAGCCGGTCGTGCATTACGGGACTTCGATCGTGCACGGCGGGTGCGCTTCGCGTCCGGGGCTTTGCTTCACGAGCATCGCCGGGCGGCTGGCGGACGCGCCCTACGTGAACATGGGCTTTTCGGGGTGCGCCAAGCTGGAGCCGCACTTGGCGGACGTTCTGGCGCGCATCGACGCGTCGCTGTACGTGGTCGATCCCGTCTGGAATTGCACGCCCGAGATCATACGCGAGCGGCTGGAACCGTTCCTGCGCAAACTGCACGCGGCGCATCCCGGGGTTCCGCTGCTCGTCTGCGAAGGTGGCGAGCCCTTGGGGGTGCGCTCGAAGACGAACGAGGCGCTGAAAGAGGTGTACGACCGTCTGGCCGCGGAAAAATCGACCTTGTCCGCGCGTCTGAACTACCTGCCCGCGGCGGGGATGATCCAGACCGACGGCGAGTCTACGCACGACTACTGCCATCCGAACGACTACGGATCCGTCCACATGGGGAAGGTCTTCGCCCGGGCGATCCGGAACTGTCTCAAGACCCGGCCGAGGGGCCTCCGCAAAGGCGGCGCCGGCGGAAAGTCCAAGAAAAACAACGCACGCTGAAGCCGTCCGTGCGACGCGTCCGCGGCGCCGGCGCCTAAATTCGCGCTTGTGCCGGGAGGGCGATATATGCTATAATATATGCAACAAGCAAGCCAGGGTAGCACAATGGCAGTGCATCTCATTTGTAATGAGAGGGTTGCGGGTTCGACTCCTGTTCCTGGCTCCATTTTTTCCGGAGGGATTGAGTAATGATAGAGACGATTTCCACGGCGTCCGCTCCCGCGGCGTTGGGTCCGTACAGCCAGGCTCTCAAGGCCGGCGGTTTCGTGTGGTGCTCGGGTCAGATTCCGATCGATCCGGCGACGAACACCATCGTCGCGACCACGATAGAGGATCAGACGCGGCAGGCGATTTCCAATCTCAAGGCGGTTCTGGAAGCGGCGGGGACGGATCTTTCGCACGTGGTGAAGACGACGGTTTTCATCAAGGACATGAACGATTTCGCCGCGCTCAACAAGGTCTACGCCGAACTGTTCGGCGAGACGAAGCCGGCGCGTTCGTGCGTCGAGGTGGCGCGCCTGCCCAAAGACGTCAAAGTCGAGATTGAGTGCGTGGCCGCGCTCTGAGCCGGCGGCTGAGAGACTCCGTCCGTGGATAGTCCGCAGCACATCGCCCTGCCTCTGAAGTACCGTCCGATGACGTTCGAGGACGTCGTCGGGCAGGAGCACGTCGTGCGCACCCTGCGCCACGCCATCGCGGCGAACCGCGTGGCCAACGCCTATCTCTTCATCGGGCCGCGCGGCATCGGCAAAACGACGCTCTCGCGCATCTTCGCCAAGGCGCTCAACTGTTCCGAGCCGAACGGCACGGAGCCGTGCGGGAAGTGCACGAACTGCATCGAGATCGCCGAGGGGCGTTCGCTGGACGTGACGGAGCTCGACGCGGCGTCCCACAACAAGGTGGAAGACGTCAAGCCGATCATGGACGCGGTGCAATTCAGGCCGGCGGCCTCGCGCTACAAGATTTTCATCATCGACGAGTGCCACATGCTGTCCAACGCGGCGTGGAACGCGCTTCTGAAGACGCTGGAGGAGCCGCCGCCGTACGTGCGGTTCATCTTCGCGACGACGGAGGGGGACAAGGTCCTGCCCACCATCGTTTCACGCTGCCAGCGGTTCGACCTGCGGCGCATCCAGACGCGGGATATCGCCGCGCGTCTGCGGTATGTCTGCGAAAGGGAGGGCATCCAGGCGGAGGACGACGCGCTGCTCGCGATCGCCCGCGGCGCGGACGGCGGCATGCGCGACGCGCTTTCGTCGCTGGACCAGCTGATCGCCTTCACGGACGGACACATCACGGAGAAGGACGCGCTCGGGGTGTTCGGGCTTGTCGGGCGGGCGGAGCTGGAGGCTCTCGCCGGCGCCATCCTGGCGGGCGACGCGGCGCGCATACTGGCGTCCGTCGAGTCGTTCGATTCGGCCGGGAAGAACCTGCGGCGGCTGGCGGGCGAACTCCTGAAACACTTCCGCAATCTCGTCGTTTTGCAGGCGCTCGGCCCCGAGACGAAGTCCCTCGAGGCGACGCCCGAGCAGATCGCCGTCCTGAAGCGGCAGGCCGAAGGCGTCGATCCCGGGCGGGTCTTCCGGATTTGCGACCAGCTCGCGGAGATGGAGGACAAGCTGCGCTATGCGCTGAGCGTGCGCACGCTGATAGAAATGTCGCTCATCCGCGCCGGGCGGATCGCCACCACGGCGACCGTGGAGGAATTGATGCGCGCGGTGCGCGCGTTGAAAGGGGAGGGTGCGCCTGTTGCGGCGTCGTCCGCGGCAGTCTCCCGGCAACCGGCGCCGCCGGAACCGGCCGCGGCGATCCCGCCGCGCAAATACGCCGCGCACCGTCTGCCGGACGCGGCGGAACTCGCCTCCGCGGCGCCTGCGCCGAAACCCGCGCCCGCCGCGGCGCCCCAAGCGCCTGCAGCGAAGCCGGTCTCCGCGCCCGTACCCCCGGCGCCGGCGGCCACCCCCGCCCGACCTGTCGCGCCGGCGCGGCGGCAGGAGATTTTGGACGATCCCAAGCTCAACGCCCTGCTGACCGAGCTCGGCGGCGTGGAGATCACGGACATCAGGGAGAAAGGAACACGGTAGGCTATGTTGGGTTGCGGTTGGATTTGGCTGTATATCGGCGCGTTTCTGATGCTGGCGGAACTGCTGGCGCCGGGATTCATCATCTTCTTTTTCGGTCTCGCGGCGGCTTCCGTCGGGGTCCTGCGGCTCGTTCTCGGGGAAATGTTTTCGCCGACCTGGCAACTGGTCGCGATTTCCTTTTTCTCCATCCTGTATCTCGCCGTCCTGCGCCGGTGGCTCAAGAAGGTGTTCGTGGGCGAGACGACGCGCACGAAGATGGACTTTGACCATGATTCCCTGGGGCGCATCGGGCGCGTGAAGGAAGCGATCGATCCGCCTCTGGAAGGGCGCGTCGAACTGGGGGACGCGGACTGGAACGCCTGCGCGGACCGTCCCATCGCCGCGGGGGCGAACGTGCGAATCGTCGGACAGAACAATTTAACGCTCAAAGTGGAGGAAATCAAATGATAGCCGCAGCAGTCATCAACGGTGCGCTCATATTCTTCGGAATAGTCGCGCTGGTCGTCATCATCGCCATCGTCAAGACGGCGATAATCGTTCCGCAAAAGACCGCATTCATCGTCGAACGGCTCGGGAAGTACCGCTGCACGCTGGATGCGGGATTCCACATCCTCGTGCCGTTCATCGACCGCATCGCCTACCGCCACACGCTCAAGGAGCAGGCGATCGACGTGCCGCCGCAGGAGTGCATCACGAAGGACAACATCGCCGTCTCGGTCGACGGCATCCTCTATCTGCAGGTGATGGACCCGGCCAAGGCGAGCTACGGCATCGGGAACTACCTCTTCGCGACGACCCAGCTCGCCCAGACGACGATGCGTTCCGAGATGGGCAAGCTCGACCTGGACCGCTCCTTCGAGGAGCGCACCTCCATCAACGCGGCGATCGTCGCGGCGATCGACAAGGCGAGCGATCCGTGGGGGATCAAGGTGACGCGCTACGAGATCAAGAACATCACGCCGCCGCGGACGATCCGCGACGCAATGGAGAAGCAGATGCGCGCGGAACGCGAGAAACGCGCGATGATCGCCGAATCGGAAGGCGAACGGCAGGCGAAGATCAACCGCGCCGAGGGCGAACGCCAGGAGGCGATCGCGCTTTCGGAGGGCGAACGCGCGCGGCGCATCAACGAGGCCGAGGGGCGCGCGAAGGAGATCACGCTCGTCGCCGAGGCGCAGGCGGCGGGCATCGCCAAGGTCGCGGAGGCGATCAACATGAAGGGCGGCATGGAGTCCGTCAACATGCAGCTCGCCCAGCAGTATCTGGTGCAGTTCGGCAATCTGGCCAAGACGAACAACACGATGATCATTCCGTCCAATCTGGCGGACGTGGCGGGGGTTTTGAAGGCGTGCGCCTCCGTGATCAAACAGGCTTGAGACAAGAGAGAGGCAATCACACATGTTGACATGGATGGATAGTTTGCGTGGACGCTCGCTGATGCGCATGGCGTCCTTCACCGACGAGGAGATGCTCGATCTCGTCAATCTGGCGGCGCAGTTGAAGGCGCGGCGCAAGGGCGGGGTGCGCGGCGATTTGCTGCACCGCCTGAACATCGCGCTGATATTCGAAAAGAGTTCGACGCGCACGCGCAATTCGTCGGTCATCGCCGCCCGGGACGAAGGCGGCGGCGCGGAATATCTGACGCGCCCGGACATCCACTTCGGCAAGAAGGAAAGCGTGAAGGACACGGCGCGCGTTCTCGGGCGCATCTACGACGGCATCCTCTTCCGCGGCTTTTCGCAGAAGGACTGCGAGGACCTGGCGAAGTATTCGGGCGTGCCGGTCTGGAACGGGCTGACGGACGACTACCACCCGACGCAGATTTTCGCGGACTTGCTGACCATCCAGGAGACCTTCGGGTCCCTGAAGGACTGCACCGTCGCGTACGTGGGCGACGGACGGAACAACGTCGCCAACTCGCTGATGATGGGGTGCGCCAAGGCGGGTATCCGCTATGTGTGCTGCGCGCCGAAGGAGCTGCGTCCGGACGAGGCGGTGCTCGCGGAGGCGGAGGTTGTCGCGAAGCGCAATGGCGTGGACATCCGCGTGGCGGAAAATCCGCACGAGGGCGTGAAGGGCGCCAACGTCGTCTATACGGACGTGTGGGTCTCGATGGGCGAAGAAGCCAAGACGGCCGAGCGCATCAAACTGCTGCGTCCCTACCAGATCAACATGGACCTTTTGAAGTCGACGGGGAATCTGGACGGCAAACTCATGTTCCTGCACTGCCTGCCCGCCTTCCACGACAGCAACACGGAAGTCACGAAGAACACCGGCGCGCTGGAGGTGACGGACGAAGTTTTCGAGTCCAAGTATTCGCGCGTCTTCGACGAGGCGGAGAACCGCATGCACACCATCAAGGCGCTTTTCGTTTCGTCGCTCTGCGACAGGTCGAAGATCTAATAGACGGCAACAGAACATATGAGCAAGCAAGGCGAGACATTTCCCGATTGGACCAAGGTCACACCGGAGAACTGCGCGGCCGAATTGCCGCGCCTCCTGGCGGAGGCCGAAAAAAGCGTAGCGGAAATCGAGGGGCAGAAGGCGACTTCCTACGAGGATTTCGTCTGGCGGCTCGACGACGCCACGCGCGAACTCTGGCGGACGTGGGGGAACGTTTCGTTCATGACGAGCGTGCGCAATTCGCCCGCCTGGCGCGCGGTCGAGGAGAAGTTCCAGCCGCAAGTCGTCTCTTTCTCGCTTCGCATGGGACAGTCCAAGGCCTTGCTTGCGCAGGCGAAAGAGGTTCTTGTGCGCATGAAGTCTTGCGGGAACGCGACGGGGAACGAAACGCGCATCCGGATCCTGGAGAAATTCATCCAGGGTATCGAATTGTCGGGCGTGTCGCTGCCGGAAGACAAACGCGCGCGGTTCAACGAGATCGCGGCGCGGCTGGCGCAGCTTTCCATGGATTTCTCGAATGCGGTCTTGGACGCGACGAACGCGTTCTCGTATAAAAAGGACGGCAAGACCTACACCATCGACGACGCGAACTATCCGCAGACGATGAAGACGTGCGCGGACCGGGAGGTCCGCGAGGCGCTTTACCGGGGGCGGTCCACCCGTGCGCCGGAGAATACGCCGCGGATAGCCGAAATTCTGAAGTTGCGTTTCGAGAGCGCGCGCCTGCTGGGGTTCGCGAATCCGGCGGAACTTTCCATCGTCACCAAAAGCGCGCCGTCGGTCTCGGCGGTGGAGGAGATGATCGGCGAGCTGGACCGGGCCACGGCGGAACCTGCGAAAGAGGAAGCGCGCGCGCTGGGGGAGGGGCTCGAACCGTGGGATATCGCCTATGCGGCGGAACGTCTGCGCGAAAAGACCTATGACTACTCCGAAGAAGAACTCAAGAAGTACTTTCCTTTCGACAAGGTGCTGGAGGGGCTCTTCAAGCTGACGGAATTCCTGTTCGCGGTCGAGATAACGGAAGTGACGGGCGCGAAGAAGCCGTCCGTCTGGCATTCGGACGTGCGGTTCTTCGAAGTGTGCGAGAAGGGTGCGCCCATCGCCCACTTCTACATCGACCCGTATGTGCGCAACGGCGAAAAGCGGGGAGGCGCGTGGATGAGCGAGTTCCGCAACCGGTGCGACCGGCGCGGCGAAAAGCCGCTCGCCTACCTTGCGCTGAATGCGCCGAAACCAGACGCGAAGGGCGCAAGTCTGCTGCCTTTCCGTGAAGTCGAGACGCTCTTCCACGAATTCGGCCACGCCTTGCAATGCATGCTGACGCGAATCGGGGAGGAAGGCGCGGCGGGCATTTCGCTGATCGAGTGGGACGCGGTGGAGGTCGCGAGCCAGTTCATGGAAAACTGGTGCCTGGACGACCGTACGGGCATCCACGTTCCGGAGGAGCTCAAGGCGAAGGTCCGTGCGGCGCGCAACTTCCGCGCGGCCACGGCTTGCCGCCGGCAACTCGCGTTCGCCGAGACGGACATGCAGCTTCACGAAAAGGAAGTCCCGGATCCGAACGCGGTGAAGAACAGGGTTTTCGCGCATTTCGGGCTGGAGATTCTGCCGGACGACCTGTTCCTGAACGCCTTTTCGCATATTTTCGCGGGCGGGTATTCCGCCGGCTACTACGGCTACAAGTGGAGCGAGGTCATGAGCGCGGACTGCTACGGCGCGTTCGAGGAAGTCGGGATAGCGAACGACGCCGCGATCCAGGCGGTGGGCCGCGCCTACCGCGAGACCATTCTGGCCTTGGGCGGAAGCGAAAGCGCGTTTGACGTGTTTGTGCGCTTCCGCAAGCGCAAACCTTCGTCCGCGGCGCTTTTGCGCCAGCAGGGATTGGTTCGGTGAGCCCCCTCTTCGACACGCACGCGCACTTCACCGGGAATGCGGAGGAGATTCGCGCCCAGCTTGTGCGCGCGAAAGCGGCGGGGGGGCAGGAGATCTTGGCCGTCGGCGGCGATACGGAACTCAACAAAACCGCCCGCTTGGCCGCGGCGTTGCAAGGAACGGACCTTCCGCGCGTCTATTGGGCGGCCGGACACGACCTGTCGTCCGTCGGGGTGGTTCGCGAGCCGATTGATTATGCCGGGGTGACGGCGGTGGGAGAATTGGGTTTGGACTACTCCCACGGCGAAACCGACCGCCCCCTCCAGCGCGAACTTCTCTCCGGACAACTCGAGGCGGCGCGTCAAAAGAACCTGCCTGTCATCATCCATACGCGCGAAGCGGACGACGATACGCTCGGCATCTTGCGCGAGATACCGTCCCGGGGCGTGATCCACTGCTTCACGGGGTCGCCGGCTTTTTGCCGCGCGTTGCTCGACTTGGGCTTCTATATCTCCATTTCGGGGATTGTCACGTTCAAAAAGGCGGATAATGTGCGCGAAAGCGCGCTGGTCGTGCCGGACGACCGCCTCCTGATAGAGACCGATTCGCCTTTTCTCGCCCCGGTCCCTTTGCGCGGAAAGCCCAACGAGCCCGCCTTTCTGGTGGAAACGGCCCGGTTTTTGGCGAATTTGCGCGGAATATCCGGTGAAAAGCTGGCGGACATGACGACGGCCAACGCGCACGCGTGTTTCGCGAGTGGCGGGTATTCAGCCTAAGGGGCTCCTTTTGTTAGACTAATTTAAAGCGCTCGGAGAGCAATTCAAACGCGCCTTCGCCATGAAAGCCGAAGGGCAGCTTTTGACCGGGGAAGGATGTGGCCCCGGCCGCCGTATCAAAAGAAAAGGCGAGCGCTCTTGGCGGGGGTGCTATTTTGACGGACCTGCGGAATGCCGCGTATCTGAGAGGCAATTCTTTTGTATAGAACAAGTCCTCTGAAAGACGTGTGGATTCGGGAAGGTTTTTATACTTTTTCTCCCAATAATAGGCGGCTTTCTCGCAGATTGCACGGGACCGGAGGGAAAATCCGCCATTGGACACCCAGCATCCCAATACATGGCATATCAGCCGATTATACCAGAAGTTTCGCACATAGGGTGCGCCGATAAAATCGTATTTCCCCACAAAATCGTCCAGTCCCGGGCGGAGCGGGAAGCCGTCATTTTGGACAATAAGTACGTAGTCCGTCTTGAAACGCGCGGCAAGTTTCCCGTTGCAGTCGCGGCTCATGGAGAATATCCTTCCAGGAACCAGCGAAGGTTCGATCTGAATCCCGACGTGGGGAGCGAATTCAGACGCAAACATTTCCAGGCAGTCCATTGGGCGGTTGGCGACGACAATCGTCGGCATAAGCCCGCAGTTGAGCCATGTTTCGCGAATTGCGCATTGAACATCCCGGAAAGCCGCACTTTCGTTGTCCGCCGTCATTTCGGGAATGAAGAAATAGCTCAGGATGGAGACGTCGTTTCTCCCTGTCTTGTAATCTGTCTTGCCGTCATGGATGGTTGCCATGCGGTGGGCCATCCAGCGCGAAAGCGGGCTCGTCTCAGTCTTCAACCCAAATCCCCCGTGTGTGCCAATAGAAACGCCGCGGTCGATTTTCCGTGGATGCCAAAAGGCTTTATTTCTCTGTATGGAAGGGCTACATGTCCGTCAAGATCGTCGAAGGCAAACGCGAACGCGGCTTTTTCATTTGGAAACTTGAACGCGAACCCCGTGCGCGGCAAAAGACGCAGGAGAGTCGTATAGTAGAAGTCTTCCCCGCATTTGGGCTTCAGAAAATGGAAATAGCGGCTCCACATAGCGGCGGCATACGCGCAAAACCGGCGTGTCCGCAGCGAGAAACCGCCGTTAAACGCGCCCAGTCCCAGCCCATAGCACAGTTTGCGCTTCCATCCATCGCTGATTATCGGTGCGCCCCAATAGTCCGCTTTCCCGATAAAATCGCCCAGATTGTCGCGCAAAGGGAATCCGTCGTCCTGGATAATCAGACAGTGCGGAGTGGTGAATCGTCTATGAAGCCGCTGAATGCAGTCGGCGGACATGGAGTGGATATCTCCCGGAACGAGCGAGGGTTCGATTTGCAGTTCGACGGACGGTTCAGACCGTGCAAAGGCCAAGGCTTCCGGGAAGGGGCGGTCCACTACAAGGACGGTTTTAAGCCGTCCCAAGAGATGCCAAGTCTGGCGGATGGAGCACTCGATCCATTGAAAGGCTTGCGCCGCGGCGTTTTCCGCCGGAAAGGAATAGATGACAAGTGTGACGTCCTTTTCATATTTGGAAGGCATTAAAGGTTTGGCACGCAAAATGGGCAGGCGCGCCCGTTGCCAGTCGCGCAAAGCCTTTACAGGAGAATTCGTTTCGCAGTCGGTCACAGTTTTATAAAGAAAGAGAGGAGTTTTCGCTGGAGGCGCATGAGGGGCGGCTGGGTCCCGAAGTAGGTGCAGGTCGCCGTAAAGAGGTTGTGGGGGTATTTGGCTTGAAGATACGGCAAGTGCCGATACAGTCGACCGGTAGGCTTGCTGTCGGAATGATGTACGGCCTTGAAGGGGAGGATTTTGCTCGGGATACCGTAACGCGTCTTTGCCGAAGCGCAAAAGTCCTCGACATACAGGTCGAACGCGAGTTCCTCGTCGAACCGCAGATGGAATTTCTCGATTAGCGACGTGTGCACGATGAGACAGCAGCAATCGAACGTGTCCACCGTGAATCCCCGCGGCACTTTCTTTTGTGCCGCGGCGAGGGAACCGACTATGCGTTGGCGGCCGAGCCCGCCGAAAGACTGCCGGTAGGCGCCGACCGGACCCCACAGACAATCCGGGTCCAGCGTCCCGAGCAAAGGCGAGAGGGGCTCTTGGGGTTCGAAGTCTTCGTGGCAGAATACCAGCCAAGCCGGCGGCGTTTGGGACGAAAGGGAGTCCAGAAACCTGTTGTAGCGCACGGGGATGGGCATGTTCTCTTCTCGGTTGTCGTAGGCGACCTTCTCGCAGTCCGACAAACAGGGGTTTTCCGCTAGGCAGGAACGGTAAAGGGCGAAATCGCGCACGACAGAGACGAGAATGCACCGGTCGGCCGCGCGATTGCGGACACTCCGCGGCGCTTGCTTGGGATTTTTGCCCCGGCCGTTGAGAAGCCGAACGAGTCGGCCGGCTGCCGCGAAGAGCCGGTACCCGAGCCGCGCCACGCCGGGCGGGAGGACGCCTTCCGCGACCACATACCCCTGTGCCGCGCCGCAGACATCCACGAAGTTCCGGATGCACGCGGCGATCTCCGATGCGAGGGGCGCATAGAAGAAGTGTGCGTGGACGAGTAGGCGGCGAATCTGCATGCGGATATTATAGCATATGAATCGCCCGAGGAGAAGGGCCGATAATGCATACTCTACAATTTTGCGCTTCAGCATGGTCAATGCCCCACTTCCCCTCTCCGTCCCCGCGGGCGAATTTCTGCTGAACGTCAATACAGCACTGTAATGGATGTTTCAGATTGCGCAGGGGGGATATCTAGTAGAAGCCTCCACGCGTTGCGCCGGAACGGCCACCCCGTTGCGCCGGAACGGCGATGCCGTTGCGCCGGAACGGTGATGCCGTTGCGCCGGAACGGCCACCCCGTCTCGCCGGGACCCCCTGCGGGTGCAAAAACCGCGCGAAACGGCCGGAAACCGGACAAATTGCGCACTGCTTTACGGGGACAGGGACAAATCCCCGTCGTGTTTGGGTTCCGTTTCGCCTCGGGGTTCGTTTGCTTTTGGTCTGGGCACATGAAAATTTGCGGGAGACTACATTGGGGCAAAATGCAAGCGTGGTGAGACACCTCGGCGAAGATTTTTCTGAGGGATCTTGGCAGCAATCCGAACATTCTCATGAC
>ERZ808262.790-NODE-790-length-11799-cov-20.378917_pt1 | contig 11799 bp, 7 predicted proteins | sample MGYA00520895_ERZ808262 | MGnify/ENA primary metagenome ERZ808262 (study PRJEB31516, sample SAMN03275588) | gut metagenome | biome: mammalia-associated habitat; material: feces | host: Papio cynocephalus | place: Kenya | collected 2012-08-02 ... | reverse complement strand
TATCATAAATTGATATTTCGAAATTATAATTATTATAGAAATAATTAATTATTACGATAAAATCACTTGATTTATTCGATATATTTTAAAAAATTAAGAATAAATATGATATACTAAAAAAAGTTAGATTTTTAAATTTATGTTTTTAACTGTAAAAAATAAAATATATCAAGCTATATTATCTAATAAATGGTTAGAGATTAATTACATCAATAAAAATAATGAAGTAACAAATTTTTATATTGGAATAACTGATATAGATCCTGAAAAGAATACTATAAAATGTTATTTATTTAATGCATTCAAACAAGATAAATTAAAAAATGATGGTTCTATAGTATTGCATATTGATAAGATTAAAAATTGTGAAATAAATGAAAATACTTTTTTTAAAACACCAACCACTTTAAAAGAAAAAATTAGTAAGATTGAAAACTTTTTCGAATTAAATAGTTTTGATAATAATATCTTAGAATATCTTCATGAGTGTTATGTGTTAGATAATGATCCTTGTTTAAAGAATAGTATTACTTTAGAAGGTCTTGATTTAAATAAATTTTTAATTAAAAAAGAACTTAAATTATGTGATGAAGATTTTAGAAAAATAATTGATAATTTATTCAAAAATAATTTAAAACAGGTTGAAAATCAAAATCGTTCATTTGTTACGCTTTGTATTAATTTATTTTCAATTGATCTTAATTCTAAGCAATATGTCGTTGCTTATAAAGAAGTATATCTTGATTTTGCTACAAAAACTTTATCTATAGCAAATAATGTTTCTATCAATAAAACATTTTTAATTGATGGTTTTAAAATATCTTTATCAAATTATTTAGAAGGAGTTTCTTCTAGTGAATTTGAAACATTTTTTGAAGCAAATTTTAGTCAATATAAAGCTTTAATTGAAAAAAATTACAATCATAATGAAAAAAGCAATACAAGACCTAATTTATTTGTTTTAGAGAAATCAAATTTGTATGGAGTTTCTGAAACGCTAAATCAAATACATGTTGATGGCTCTCTTAAACAATTATCGTCTCCTCTTAAAGCTTATTTTGGACGAAATAGATCAAAAAATTCATATAATAAAGATATAAATATTGCAATATTTGATAAGAATAAAATAAATATAGATCAAATACGTGCTATTTATAATGCCTCTGTTAATAAAATTACTTATGTAATTGGTCCTCCTGGTACAGGAAAAACTGAAACAATCTTTAATCTATTATTAACTAATTTTTTCAATAATAGAACGGTTTTAATATGTTCAAATAATAATAAACCATTAATTGATATAGAAGAAAAATTTAGATTTTTATTAGGTGATCTTATTCCTGGTTTATTATTTCCAATTATAAAAATTTCAAATAATGAAGTAACTAAAGATTCATTGGTGAAACTAAAAGATATATATAATTTTGTTTTAAAAAATAAAAAATTAATCGATAAATATAAAACAATAAAGATAAGTAAAGATTTATCAACCGGATTAAGTGATGCTATTTCTTATTATGAAGTAAGACACGATTTAATCGATAAAAAAGATAGACTTTTAAATATTAAAAAATTGAACAATATCAAGTTAATTGATAAATCTCTCGATAATGAAATAAATTTAATTTTAAAAGAACTTAAAAAATATCAAAATGTAAATGATAGTGAAATTTATAAAAGAACGTTATCTATCATTGGTAATGAAAAATATAAAAATTATTTAAGATATTTAATTTTATTAAGGTACAAGAAATTATTAACTGAACCTTACGAGAAATTAAAAAATATTTTATTCATAGATGACTTAGATGAAAGATTAGTCGCCTTTAATAAATATATTCATGATGATACAAATTTATCATTGTTTTTAAATGTTTTTCCATTTATAATCTCTACTAATTTATCTTCTTTTAAACTAGGTTCACCTAGAATTCATTTTGATGAAGTGGTGATGGATGAAAGTGCTCAAAGCAATATTTTAACTTCTTTAATACCAATTATTCGCGGTGAAAGACTTGTTTTAGTTGGTGATTTAAATCAATTAAAACCAGTTTGTTTATTAGATTTAAATATTAATAAAAGACTCATGAATAATTTTCAAATTAGTAAAGAATATAATTATACAAATAACTCTATTCTTAAACTAATGATGGTTAAAGATAAAAATAGTAAACAAATTTTGCTTAGAGAACATTATCGTTGCGCTAGAAAAATTGCTTCTTTTTCTAATAAGAGATTTTATGATAATGAACTGATTTTAAAAAATATTAATGTAGGAAACCTTACATATATTGATGTAATGAATCAAAAAGATGCTGATACTAAAAATGCTTATCAAAATGAAGCTTTAAGTATCGTTAACTTTATTAAAAAGAATAATTACCAGAATGTTGGAATTATTACACCATTTGTAAATCAAGCGAGATTAATTAATAATTTACTAAATGCTAATGATATTAAAAATGTTAAAGCTGGCACAATTCACACATTCCAAGGCTCTGAATATAAGACAATAATTCTTTCAAATGCCATAAGTCTTTCAACATCTAAAAAAACTATGAATTGGATTGAAGATAATAAAGAATTAATTAATGTTGCAATAACAAGAGCGAAAGAAAATTTTGTATTTGTTGGGGATAAAAAAGCAATTGAACTAAAAGCTGATAAAAATAGTAATTTATATTATTTATCAAAATATGTAGAATCTAATGGAAAGATTGATATTCCAAAAGACCCAATAAATGTTTATAGTAATTTTTCAAATAATTCACAGAATGAATCAGAGTTTTTTAAAACAATTGAACCTTATTTCAATTATCGAAAAACACGATTTAAAGTCCTAAGAAATGTTCCTGTTAAAGATGTATTTGTTCCAAAAGATAAAGAGGATGCTAAATTAATAGGTGAAAAAGAATTTGATGTAGTTATATACTTATCGACAAGCTTTTTTAATAAATCTTATAAACCAATTTGTATTTTTGAAATTAATGGTGGAGAACATTTAGGTAGTAATAAACAAATTAAATATGATAATGAAAAACGTAAACTTTTAAATAAATATGGTCTTAAATTATTTATTATTTCTAATAATTCCATAAAAGACTATGAATTAATTATTAATTTATTTAAAAATAATTTTAAGAAACTTTCAAAAGAAGTTGAATATGAACAAGTTAGTTTGTATGAGTGAAGTTGAACTTATTTTATGGATTATTGAGAAATCTAATTGTTTAATTAGTGATTATTTTAATATGTTATAAATGTGATATAATTTTGGCATACGGTGGTAGAAAAAATGATTATATATCACGAAACAATAAATAACTTTATAAATGCTTGTAGCATTATAAATCAAGATGGCGAATGCATAAAAATTGGTGACGAAGTTAAAAAGGCTATGTATAATGCTGGAATAAGAAATTTTGATATAAGTCAAGAAAAAGCATGGAGAAAATCCTTGCCTTTTGTTGCTAAAGTTTTACAAAAAACGTCTATTGATAAAAATGTTAAAGTTGCTATTGAATATAAAATAAATCAACAAAAAACTAGGATTGATTTTTTGATATATGGTATTGATGATTCTAATAATAAAAATGTTATCATAGTTGAATTAAAGCAATGGAGTAATGTTCAATCTTCTAAATTACCTGAATATGTTTTTGTTAATGTTGCAAAAAATAGATTTGAAGATCATTGGCACCCATCTTATCAAGCATATAATTACGCTAGATCTATTCAAAATTTTAATGTCTTCGTAAGAAAGGAACCTGTTAATTTACACTCATGCTCTTACTTACATAATATGGATGAAAATCGAAGTAGTTTACTTGATAATTTAAATATATTTCCTTTGGTCAAAGAAAATCCTTGTTTCTTAGAAGATGACACAAATAAATTAATATCTTTTTTAGAAAAATATGTTAAACATCCTTCTAGCGATCTTCTTTATAGAATTGAAGATAGTGAATTAATTCCTTCAGATTTATTATCGAAAATGCTTTTAAATGCCTTGAAAGGTAATGAATTTTTTGGTTATGATGATGCACAAAAAAAGGCAATTACAACTATTGTTCAAGAAGCGAGAGACGCAAAATATTATAATAGAAAAGAAACTATAATCATTAAAGGAGGTGCTGGCACTGGTAAATCAGTTGTGGCAATTAATGCTTTAGGCTTATTGCTAAATCCTAAAAAAGGTGAAGGTAAAAAATTAAATGCCGCATATTTTACCTCTAATGCTGCACCAAGAAATTCATATACAAAAGAACTTCACGGCAATAACTATAAAAATAGTGAAATTAATGTTTTATTTAAGCATCCTCTTGTTTTAAAAAATGCTTAAAAAAACGAATTTGATTGTTGCCTTTTTGATGAAGCACATCGTATTTTTGATTTTAAAGGCGGCACTGGTCTTACTAAGGGTGATCATTTATTTAGGAAGACAATTGAAGCTTCTTTAGTAAGCGTATTTTTTATGGATGAAGATCAAGCAGTTACGTGTAATGATTATGCAACAATAGACAAAATAAGAGATATGGCAAGAAAATGTCACTCAACATTAATCGAGGGACCAGAACTTGAACTTACTTCTCAATTTAGATGTTTAGGAGGGGATAATTATATTAGTTTTATAAAATATTTACTTGGGTACAACAATAATAAAATTCTATTTAATGTTACAAAAAATAAATATGAATTTAAAGTTTTTGATAGTCCTAAAAAAATGTTTGAATTAATAAAATTAAAAGATGATGAAGAAAAGAAAAATTATGAACAAGAAATACAAAAAAATAAAGGTGTTTTATTAAGTAATACTGATATTAGTGGTAGATGTCGATTAGTTGCAGGATATACTCATAAATGGATTTCTAAAAACGAAGATCGAAATGGTCCTGATTATGATTTTGATTATCCAGATGGTTTTAAAGCTAAATGGAATTTAAATAATCAAAATAATTATTCATGGGTTGAAGATCCTTATTCAATTGATGAAATAGGTTGTATTCATACATGTCAAGGGCTTGATCTTAATTATTGTGGTGTAATTATTGGTAAGGATCTTATTTATAGAAATGGAAAAATTGAAATTGATACCGAACAACATCCAAGTAGTGATAAAGCATATAATAAAAAGACACCAAGAGATTTAGTTAAAAAAATAATAAGAAATACATATTATGTTTTATTAACACGTGGAATTAAAGGATGTTATGTATATTGTGAAGATAAAGCTTTAAATGATTATGTAAAAACTTTGATAGTTTCTTAATTTTTTGTGTTTAAAAAATAATTCTATGATACAATTATTACATAAAAAAAAGACCTCACCCGAGGTCCAATGGTGTAGCATTGAGCTAATTTGAACTTATCTCATGTAACATCATTATAATAAATAATCATTCTAAATTTGTAAAGAGGGGATTTAATTATGAACAATAAAAATTACAAAATCGGATTAGATATTGGATCTAATAGTGTTGGTTGGTGCGTAACTGATGAAAATTATGATATTGTAGAAAAAAAGAATAAGAAACTTTGGGGTGTCTTAATGTTTGATGAACAACAAAAAAATGTTGATCGAAGAAAATATAGAGGTGCTCGTAGAAGAATAGAAAGAAAAAGAAATCGTATAATTTATCTTCAAGAAATTTTTAAAAACGAAATAAATAAAGTTGATCCAACATTTTTTGGTAGACTTGATGAATCTTTTAAGCAAGATGAAGATAGAAAATATCATGATAAATACACATTATTTATCGATAAAAACTTTAATGATAAAACATACTTTAAAAAATACCCAACTATTTATCATCTTCAAAAATATTTAATGGAAAGTAATAAAAAAGAAGATATTAGACTTATTTATTTAGCAATTGCAAATTGTATTAAAGATCGGGGTAATTTTTTAAATTCTCAAGAACCAGAGAAATTTAATGTTAGTTTTGATAAAGAAAGTGCAAAAACTAATATTTTAGATGCAATTAATGAATTAACAAATTATTTAAACGATGATGATAATTTAAAATTTGATTATAGTAATGAAAACGTATTAGTTGATGATTTTGATAAAATTTTAAAAGATAATTATGAAAAAACTGTAACTGATAAATTAAATTTATATAAAGATATTTTTGTTGATGACATCAAAAACAATAAATACTTTAAGAAATCTCTTTATGAATTTGTTTTAAAAGCCTTAAGTGGTAAATCAATATCTTTTAAAGATTATTTTGTAAATAATTTAGAAGATGAATCTACAAAACTTGATTATAAAATAAGTGAAGAACAAGAACCTCAAATTACTAAAATAATGAGTGAATTTAAGGATCCAGATTATCTTATTAATGCTATTAATAAATTAAGTGAAATTTATCAAGGTCTTTTATTAGAGAATATTTTTAAAGGAAGTATTAAATCTCTTCCTGAAGCTTTAGTTAATAGATTTAATAACTATAAACAAGATTTAAAAGATTTAAAAAGACTTGTTAGTGCACTTCCTAATGGATATGAATTATATAAGAAAATATTTATTGATAGTAGTGAAATTATTGATAATGAACGTGCTATACCTAACAATTATGTTCATTATACAAGTTCATATCGCGAATATAATGAAAATGGTAAAATCAGTCATAACAAAACTAATACATCAAAATGTAGTAGAGATGATTTTATTGATTACTTAAATAAACAATTTGGTTTTAGAGATGAAAAAGATAGAGCAAAAAATCCTGAATTATATGATTTAGTTCATAAACCAAGTTTTTTACTCAAGCCAAAAACACATGAAAATAGTGTTTTTCCTTATCAACTTAAATATCAAGTAATTAAAACTATTATTGATAATCAAAAGAAGTTTTATGATTTCTTTAATGAAAAAGATGATGATGGATATATAAACGAAGATAAAATTTTAAGTATTTTAACTTTTAGAATTCCTTATTATTATGGTCCATTAACTATTAATAATAGATATGTAAAAGAGGATAAAGAAAATGTTGCTTCTAAATGGGCTTGGCTTGTAAAAGAGGAAGGAAAAGAACAAGTAAAAATAAGGCCATGGAATTATATGGATGTTGTAGATGATGGCACAACACAAAATAATTTTATACAAAAGATGCAAAGTAGATGTACATATTTAAAAAATGAATTTACTTTACCAAAAGATTCAATTATTTTCCAAAAATATTTAGTATATCAATTTTTAAATTATGTAAGAATAAATGGTAATTTCTATTTTAATGCTGAAGAAAAAGATAAAATTATTGAAAATTTATTTTTAAAGAATAGAAAAGTCAGCAAAAAGCAATTTATTCAATATATTAATACAAATATTTTAAAAGTTAATAGAGACACTGAAAGCGATATTGCTTTTAAAAATGGTGCTTTAAGTGAAGATATTCCTTCTTTATCATCTTTATATGATTTTAAGAAAGTATATGATTCTTTAGACGAAATAAATAAACACGAAAAAGAAATAGAAGAAATAATAAAAGACATTGCTATCTTACAAGATAAAGATAGTTTATCCACTAGACTTAAAAATAAGTATCATCTTAATGATTCACAAATTAAGATTATTAAAGGTTTTAATTATAAGAATTTCTCATCTTTATCAATGAGATTGTTAAATGAGATTGAACCATGTAACAAAGATGGTGAAATTATTCATAAAACAATCTTAACTTTACTTAAAGAATGTAATTCAAAAGATAGTCAAGCTCAATCATTAATGGGTTTATTAACTATGAGCCCAGATTCTTTAGCATATGAGTATGATTTTAAAACGATAATAGACAAAGAAAATGGAAATGATACGAGTGATGATTTAAATGAATTTGTTGATGAATTATATGTCCCTGTCTCCTCAAAAAGAGCTATCAAGCAAAGCTGTAAAATTATTGAGGAAATACAAAAGATTTTAAAACTTGATAATTTTGATAATGTTTCTTTTGCTGTCGAAGTTACAAGAGAAAATCAAAAAGATAAGAAACAAAAAGATAGTCGTTATAAAGAAATGAAAACTATTTTAAATAAAATCAAAGTAATTAAAGATAGTCCTGAAGAAAATGTTATAGGCAGCTTTAATGAATTAGAAGGAAAAGACGAAGGCAAAGTAAGATCTGAAAAATATTATTATTACTTCATGCAATTAGGTAAAGATATCTATACCGGCGAACCCATTGATTATGATAAATTAAGCGATTATGATATTGATCACATCGTTCCTCAATCATTAATTAAGAATGATAGTATTGATAATAAAGTTTTGACAAAGAAAGAATTTAATGAAGGAACTAAAAAGAATATTTATCCATTCTTTAATGAGATTAAATTATTTAAGGGAAATAATAATGATGCAAAGAAATTTTGGAAAACTTTATTAGATAATAAATTAATAAGTTCAAAGAAATATAATGCCTTAACAAGAACTGTTGAGCTTAGTGATGAAGAACTTGAGGATTTTGAAAATAGACAAAAAACAACAACAGACCAATCGGTTAAGGGTTTTATGAGCGTTTTAAAAGATTGGTACAAAGTTTCTGATAAAAATATTATTTACTCAAAAGCCGGAAATGTTAGTTATTTTAGAAATAAATACGAAATTTATAAATCTAGAAATATTAATAATTATCATCATGCCCATGATGCTTATTTAAATATTGTTATTGGTAATATTGTCGCTAATAGTTATAAAAATACATATATTAGGTTTAAAGCATCTCATGGTGATTCTTTCCAAGATTATTTAATTAGAAATGCTTATTCTATAAATCCAGAAAGAATTATTGATAATTATTTTGATAATAAACAAAAAGATTTATTAGTAAAAATTAAAGAAAATATATTCTTAACTAAAAATATATTTACTAAGAAAAGAACTTATGTTGGTAGTGAAAATGTTTTAAGTGGAGTTACTTTATATCCTGCGAATGGTGGAAATAGTGGAATTCCAATAAAAAATGATTTAGATACATCTAAATATGGCCATTATGATTCGTATAGCTTCTCAACTTATTGTCTTTTGAAATCCAAAATAAAGGAAGGAGAATATTGTTTAGAAGCTGTTCCTAGAATGTATCTAAAAAATGTTAATGATTATTTTGCAAAAGATCCTAAATTCAAAGATTTTGAGATTTATATCGATAATTTAAAAGTTAATACGAAGATGAAAATTGGGAATAAGTCCTTTATTATAACAGGAAGAAGCGGGAACAAGTATTTAACTCTTAATTCAATCGAAAAAGCGTTTGTTTTAGAAGATATTAATAAGACTCAAGGTTTATTGAATACGATTCACAATTGCGAAAAACTAATTAGATATTTTTCAAATATTATTATTAAAATTAATGATACATCCATAAAGTTATTAAGTTCTAATGATTATATTAAAAACGATAATAATTCTTTAAAAACAATAAACGATAGCTTTAAAGGAAATTATTTTATGACTAATGAATTCATTAAAAATCCTGAATATGATCAAAAAGATAAAAATAAAAAAAATTATGCCTTATATTTAACTTGTGAAGAACTAAATGTTCTTTACGAATATATATTAAGTTTATATGAAAGACCTTGTTACATGAATTATAGTGCCGTTTTTTCGATAATTAATAAATTAAAGAAAGAAGATGCTTTTTATAATTTAAACATCGTTTATAAAATTAAAGTTATTAATGAATTATTGAATGTTTTCAAAACCAATGAAAGAACTTTTATAAATTTAGAATTTATTAATTGTAGCAGTAAGAAGAGTGGTGTATTGTATCAAGGAAAGAATATAAATGTTAGAAATAACGAGAGTGTTAAAATAATTTATGAAAGCATAACTGGATTTTATAAGAAAGTTATTGATTTAAAATAATTATGAGCTTTAGAACAGTAATAATTAATAATCGTTCTAAATTAGATTACGAATTATTTTATATAGTAATAAAAAATGAAACCATTACCAAGATACCTATACAAGAGGTAAGTTTTTTAATAATTAATAATGTACAATCATCCATTACAACATTTTTGTTAGCTAAACTTGTTGAATTCAAAATAAAAGTTTTATTTTGTGATGAAAAAAGAAATCCATGTTCAGAATTAACTCCTTTTTATTCGAATTATTCAAATTTTTCTAGAATAAGACAACAGATTAATTGGGATCAATCAATAAAAGATGATTTATGGTGCAGAATTATAAAAAGAAAATTATTTAATTCAAATTTGCTCTTGAATAAGGTTAATAAATTTTCAGATGAAATAAATGGATATTTAGAACATGTTGAGTTAGGCGATAAGACTAATAGAGAAGGTCATGCTGCAAAAGTTTATTTCAATTCTTTATTTGGAAAATCTTTTTCAAGAGGACAAGATTGTTCAATAAATAAATTTTTAAATTATGGATACGCAATAATTGTATCCGCCATTAATAGAGAAATAAAAATGGCCGGATATCTTACTGAGATTGGTATACATCATATTGGAGAAACAAATCCATTTAATCTTTCATATGATTTTATTGAACCCTTAAGAGCACTTATAGATTCATTTGTTGTTTTAAATAAAGTTAATGAAGAAAATTATAAAAAAGTTTTTCAAAATGTTTTATCGCAAAAAGTATTTTTTAATTCAAATGAGATGTATCTTGAAAACGCGATACATTTATATGTTCTTTCTTTATTTGCTTATTTAAATGATGGTAAGCAACCAATTTTTATTGAATATGAATTTTAGATATATGCGCACATTATTATTTTTTGATTTACCAGTTTTAACAAGTAAAAATAGAAGAGACTATAGAAAGTTTGTAAAAGATATTAAAAAAACTGGATTTTATAGATTACAAGAATCTGTTTTTGTTAAGATGTCTATTGATTATTCTTCTGCTAAATTTGCAATACAAGGAATTAAATCATTATTACCTCCTGATGGAAGTATATTTTGTATTACAATTACTGAAAAACAATTTTCTGAAATGGAAGTGTTGCTAGGAGATAGTTCAAGTGAAGTTTTATCTAGTATTGAGCGATTTATCGAATTATGAAAATTAAATTTTCTTATTTAACGAATGATATTGAATTAAATAAAAATATTAATATTTTTTCTATTAATAATTTTAATATTATGAATAAATTATATTATTCATTTAGAAATGAATTTGATGATACAACTCTTATAATTGATGAACATAAAGAAATTGATTTTAAAAAAGTTGGACAATTTTTATCTGACCCATTTAGCTTGGACATTAATTCAAAGAAAAATTTACAACTCTTATATGAAAAAGAAAAAAAGTTTCTTTCAATAGAAAATTTAAATAATTTTGAGAAGATAAAGACAAAACTTTTTGAGTTAATAGGTGATATTATTTCAAATTCTAATTATGAGCTTGATTATAATGATGCTATAGATATAGTAGACACATTTGCATTATTAAAACTTCAATTTTCGGTAAATAATGAATTAAACTTTTTTGATTATTTTTGCAAATATTTGAACATAATTTCAAATTTGAAAAATTTGAAATTAATTATAACTTATAATTTCTTATCTTTTTTTAATAATAAACAAATTGAATCTTTAAATATAGAACTTAAAAAAGCCGGTTTATTACTGCTTGATATAGTTTTTAATGATGATTTATATAATAAAAAATATGATTTAAATATAATTTCTATCTATCGTATTGACCAGGACTATTGTGAATATTAAAATATAAGAAATTACAAGAATCTAATCAATTCGAGCGCAAATCTATTTATTTTGAGGTTTGAGGCTCATGTAATTTTTAGTCCGTCAAATACA
>ERZ808262.781-NODE-781-length-11855-cov-2.778559_pt1 | contig 11855 bp, 12 predicted proteins | sample MGYA00520895_ERZ808262 | MGnify/ENA primary metagenome ERZ808262 (study PRJEB31516, sample SAMN03275588) | gut metagenome | biome: mammalia-associated habitat; material: feces | host: Papio cynocephalus | place: Kenya | collected 2012-08-02 ... | reverse complement strand
GCCGAGCTCGCGCTCGAAGGCGGCGCGGACGGTCTCGACATCTTCCGTCGCCTTCTCGCGGCGGCACCGTATATGCTGCGCGAGGGCGGTCTTTTCGCCTGTGAGCTCTACGAGGGCGCGCTCGATGCCGCTGCGGCGCTCTGCCGCGAGGCCGGGCTCGCGGACGTGCGCATCGTCCACGACCTCACCGAGCGTCCCCGCATCGTCTGCGCCACCGTGGTCACAACCAGGCGTTCAGAGGAGCTCAATTCATAAAACAGTATCGAGCGCTATGCGGCGAGCGGGCGTCATGCCGGTGGACCCAAGAAGTTCGTTGCGCTGCCATAAGGGGTGACCGCGCTCCATCGGAGTCAGCCCCTCGGGGAAGGCCGATGGACAAAACAGGGAAATCCTCGCCGACGAACGGCCGCGATCGCGCCGCGAGCGGCGTGACCGTTCGCGGATAAACCCATAATCCTCATAGGTTGCCGCAATTTACCGATTCATGCTGCCGTTTGGCCGGCGCGTGGCAAGTGTGCGGGACCGCTCGCTCCCGTCGTGAGAAAATGCCTATCGATTGAAACGGTTCGATAGACGCGAGGGAGCGGGCGCAAACACATGCAGAGGATCTACAGGGTATTCGAGGGGGATCGCGAGCCAAACGGGCTCGCGATGGACGATGTCGCAGACGCGCTCGGTTCCGGCGGGCTGGCGCTCGTCCCCACCGAGACGGTCTACGGCGTCGCCGTGGCGGTCGAGGCGTTCTCGGACGCCGTGCCGCAGGATGAGCCCGCACGTTCCCCGCGCTACCCGCAAGACCCTTCCGCCAGCGTCAACGGTTGTCCCGTCCCGGCGCTCGGTACGGGCTACCGCCGCATCTTCACCCTCAAGCGCCGCGAGCTCACGCAGACGGTCGCCTGGCTCGTGGCCGATGAGCGCGCGCTCGACTCCTTCGGTGTCGACGTGCCCCCGGCCGCCCGCGCCGTCGCCCGGGCGTTTTGGCCGGGCGCCCTCACCATCGTGGTCAAGGCCGCGCCGTGCGTTCCCGCCTTCATGCAGGCGGCGGACGGCACGGTGGCGCTGCGTGCGTCGGCGTCGCCCGTCATCCAGGCGCTCGTCCGCCGGGTGGGGCCGCTCGCCTGCACGAGTTCCAACACGCACGGCAATCCCGCGCCGGCATCGTTCGCAGAGGTCGAGCCGCGTATCCTCGCCGGTGTCGACGTCGCGATCGACGCGGGGGAGACCCCGTGCCGCGACGCCTCGACCATCGTCTCGTTCCAGCGCGGAGGGCTCGAGATCCTCCGTCAGGGGGCCCTGCCCGCCGCCGATATCGAACGTGTCGTCGCCGGTACCGGCGTCTAACATCAGGGGAGTGTCGAACATGGCTCTGAACCTCAAGGAAATCGGACTTGCCGAGGCGGGATTCGACTTCGGCGGATCCTACATCATGGCGCTCGACTGCGGCACCACTTCGGTCCGCGCCGTCATCGTCGACGAGTACGGCTGCATCGTGGCCCAGGCCAGGCGGAGCGTCAAGACGAGCTACCCGCATCCGGGATGGGTCGAGCAGGATCCCATGGCGATCCTCGCGAGCCAGATCGCCGTCATGATGGAGGTCCAGTTCAAGAGCGGTATCCACTCGGATCGCATCGCCGCCATCGGCATCTCCAACCAGCGCGAGACGACGGTCGTCTGGGACCGCGACAGCGGGCAGCCCATCTACAACGCCATCGTGTGGCAGTGCCGCCGCACCGCCCCCATCGTCCAGGAGCTCGTGGACGAGGGTTGCGAGGACTTCGTCCGCTCGCGCACCGGTCTCACACTCGATCCCTATTTCTCGGCATCCAAGGCCAAGTGGATCCTCGACAACGTCGACGGCGCGCGCGAGGGCGCCGAGGCCGGCGACCTGGTCTTCGGCACCATGGACACCTGGCTTATCTACAACCTCACGGGCGGCGAGGTCCTCGCGACGGACTACACCAACGCGAGCCGCACCGCGCTCTTCAACATCCATACGCTCGATTGGGACGACGAGCTGCTCGACCTCTTCAGCATCCCGCGTTCGATGATGCCCGAGGTCCGCTGGAGCTCCGGTGCGTTCGGCAACGTCTCCGGCGAGATCATGACCCACATGCCGCCCATCATGGGCGTCGCGGGCGACCAGCAGGCATCGCTTTTCGGCCACTGCTGCTTCAACGAGGGCCAGACCAAGAACACCTATGGCACCGGCTGCTTCATGCTCATGAACACGGGTGAGCGCATCGTCGAGTCCAAGTGCGGGCTCGTCTCCACCATCGGTATCGCGGAGGGCGGCAAGGTGAGCTATGCCGTCGAGGGTTCGATCTTCGACGCCGGCTCCACCATGAAATGGCTGCGCGACAACCTCGGCATCATCTCCGATGCCGGCGAGACGGCCTCCATCGCGCGCTCCATCGACGACACGGACGGCTGCTATTTCGTCCCGGCGTTCTCGGGGCTCGGCGCCCCCTGGTGGGATCCGCAGGCCCGCGGCATGATCTGCGGCCTCACCGGCGCCTCGACGCGCGCCACCATCGTTCGCGCCGCGTGCGAGTCCATGGCCTACCAGAGCTACGACGTCCTGCGCGCGATGGAGCGGGACGTGGGCGTGCCCATCGCGGCGCTCTCCGTCGACGGCGGGGCCTCGCGCAACGAGTTCATCATGCAGTTCCAGGCAGACCTCCTGGGGATCCCCGTCCTGCAGTGCGAGTCGACCGAGACCACGGCCATCGGCGCGGCATACCTCGCCGGGCTTGCGGCGGGCTACTGGGAGGACCACGAGGAGCTCGAGCAGAACACCTCGATCGCCAAGCGCTTCGAGCCCGCCGTCTCGGAGGAGCGTCGGGCGCGCGACCTGGCCGGATGGCACGGTGCGGTCGAGCGCGTGCGCAGCGGCCGCGCCTTGTGAGCGCCCGCACCGTGTGAACGGACGCCCCGGGGGCCAAGTCTGGTAAAGTTGCCAACGAAAACGTTCGAAATCGGCGGATCCCGTGCCCGCGGGGCCGCCGCGGCACATGAGGCCGCCCGGCGCGGCCGCAGCGAAAGGAGACGGCAAACCATGCCCGTTACCTACGATACGTCCCGCGTGACGCTCGTCGACCATCCGCTCGTCCAGCACAAGCTGTCGATCCTGCGCGACAAGGCCACCGGCACCAACCAGTTCCGCCAGCTCGTGCGCGAGCTCGCGCTCTTCGACGGCTACGAGGCCATGCGCGACCTGCCGCTCGAGGACGTCGAGGTCACCACGCCGGTCGCCACGGGAACGTTCAAGCAGCTGTGCGGCAAGAAGCTCGCCGTCGTGCCGATCCTGCGCGCGGGGCTCGGCATGGTCGACGGCATCCTCGACCTCGTGCCCTCCGCCCGCGTGGGGCATATCGGCATGGAGCGCGACGAGGTCACGCACGAGCCGCACGAGTACTACTGCAAGATGCCCAAGGATATCGAGCAGCGCATCTGCCTCGTCGTCGACCCGATGCTCGCCACCGGCGGCTCGGCCGAGATGGCCATCGACTACCTGCGCGGTCGCGGGGTCAAGGACATCCGCATGCTCTGCATCGTCGCCGCGCCCGAGGGCCTCAAGTCCCTCACCGAGAAGGACCCCGACGTCCATATCTACACGTGCGCGATCGACGACCACCTCAACGAGGCGGCCTATATCGTGCCGGGCCTCGGTGACGCCGGCGACCGCATCTTCGGCACGCTGTAGGCAATACCGCCGGATATCCCGCTGCCCATCGCCGGCATCCGCACCAAATAAGAAGGGTGCCGGCTATCTTTTCGAGCGTGTCGCCGGGAGTTCCGCGCAAAATCGCTTTACCATTGAAGCGGTATAAAGAGCGGCTTAAGAAAACGTACAGGTGTGTATTAACCCTAGATTTCACGGTTGTCATTTGGGGCGCTGCTCGTACAATAGTCACCAATGTTCAAGGTTGCCGCACCAGCGGCAGACAAGCTAGGGAAGCGAGGCCTGCGGTGTTCGACGTGTCCGATCTGCCCGCCATCGCCGCGGGTATCGTCGCGGGCGCCATCGCCTACGTTCCCTTTCTCGTCGTGCTCAAGCCGGTGCTCAACCATAAACAGAATGCGGACATGCTCAAGGGCATGGTCGGGCTCGCGGTCTCGGCGATCGCGCTGCTCGTCTTCACCCTCGTCGTGTACGCGTTGTTCGGGGAGGCGTTCCGCATGTTCCTCCTGGGCGAGGCGATCGGGTTCGTGGCCTTCATGGCCGTCTGCTCGTACCGTGTCGTCAAGGCGCTGCGGGATCCTCAAGAGGTCGAAAGGTAAGACGTGGAAATTTTTGAAAAGCTGCCCGATGAGATCAATCATCTGGTCAGCGAATTCAGCTCCACCCCCGTCGTGGGCGATCTTAACTGCGGCATCACGCAGTACTCGTTCTGGCTGATCGTCTCCACGATCGTGCTCCTGATCGTCTTGTTCGCGTTCAAGAAGAAGCAGACCCTGGTTCCCAAGGGCTTCTTCGTCAACGGGTTCGAGTACCTTCTCGAGTACGTGGAGAACGACATCGGCAAGGGCGTCGTCGGCAAGAATTGGAAGAAGCACTTCCCGTTCCTGTGCGCGCTGTTCCTGTTCATCCTGATGAACAACATGATCGGCCTGATCCCGGGCATGAAGCCGGGCACCGGCGCGATCGGCTCGACGGCCGCGCTCGCCATCTTCGCTTTCGTCTACTTCATCTACTACGGTTGCAAGGCACGCGGCGTGATCGGCTACATCAAGAGCCTCGCGCCCGACGGACTCGGGTTCCCGATGAACGTGCTCGTGTGGGTCGTCGAGCTCTTCTCGACCTTCCTGCGCCTCATCACGCTGGCCGTCCGTCTGTTCTGCAACATGTTCGCCGGTCACGTCGTCATGGGCTCGTTCGCCATCATGGTGAGCATGTTCATGCAGCCGCTTCTCAACCAGGTCACCGCCGCGCACGTCGCAGGCGCCCTGCCGTCCATCGCCTGGCTCGCCATCCTGATCCTGATCTACACGATCGAGCTCGTCGTCGGCGCCATCCAGGCCTACGTCTTCACGGTCCTTACCGCCGTGTACGTCTCCGAGGCGGAAGAGGTCGCGGAGGAGGAGTAGTCCCCGCAGCCAGGTAAGGCACTTCGGTGTACCGCCGGCGCCCGTCCCCACGGAGGGCCGGCAGTCATAGCAAATTGGTTATCCTGCGTGAATAGGTCACGCACGACAAAGGAGGAATCGTGGGAGTTATCGGTTACGGTCTCGGTGTTATCGGCGCTGGTCTTGCTATCGGCCTTTCCGCTCTGGGTGCAACCGGAGCCATGGCCCGTCAGCCTGAGGTCCAGGGCCGCGTGTTCACCGTCTTCATCATGGGCTCTGCATTCGGCGAGGCTCTGGCTCTGATCGGCTTCGTCGTCGCGCTGATCGTCAAATAGCTTCCGGAGCGTCACATATGAAACTTTCATTCCAGAAGAGCGCGATCGCACTCTCCGCGTCCGCGGCCGCGCTGCTCATGCCGGTCTCCGCGTTCGCCGAGGACGGTGCCGCGGGTGCAGACATCCTCATCCCCAAGATGGCGGAGTTCATCCCGGCCCTCATCGCCTTCCTGATCATCTGGATCGTCCTCGCCAAGGTCGCCCTGCCGGGCATCTTCAAGACCATGGACGAGCGCGGCAAGAAGATCGAGGAGAGCCTCGACGAGGCCGAGAAGACCAAGCAGGAGGCCATCGCCAAGCGCTCCGAGTCCGATGCCATCGTGACCGACGCCCGTCGTCAGGCCGCCGACATCGTCCTCGAGGCCCGCAAGGACGCCGAGGCCGAGCGCGCCCGCATCATCGACGCCGCCCATAAGGAGGCCGAGGACATCATCGCCAAGGCCCACACCACCGTCGAGGACGAGCGCAAGTCCATCTACGCCGGTGCCGCCAGCTCCATCGCCGACCTCTCCGTCGCCGTCGCCACCAAGATCGTGGGCGAGACGCTTTCCGACGAGGCCGAGCAGAAGAAGCTCATCGAGCGCTACATCCAGGAAGCAGGTAGCCTGAATGCCGACTAGCCGCTACCAGGACAAGGTGCTCGAGACCTACGCGCGCTCCCTCATGGAGGCCGCGAAGGCCGAGGGCCACGTGTTCGAGGACCTCGAGATGATCCAGCGCCTGGCTGCCGCCACGCCCGAGGTCATCGCGGTACTCGACACCATGTCCAAGCGCGACCAGCTCGACCTTCTGCCCCAGGTGGCAGCGGCCTTCAAGGGCGTTGCCGAGGAGGACGAGGACGTCGTGGGCGTGACCGTTACCACGGCCATCCCGCTCGACGACGAGCTGCGTCAAACCATCACCCAGAAATGCGAGAAGGATTTCGGCCGCAAGGTGTTCCTCATCGAAGAGGTCGATCCCTCCATCGTGGGCGGTCTCGTGCTCGAGGCCCGCGGCGAGCGTCGCGACATCTCCGTCAAGACGCAGCTGCGCGCCGCCCAGGAGACCCTCGCAAATTCAGCAAACACCTACGGAGGTGAAGCCTAATGTCAGAAACCCTCAATGCCCAGGATATCGCCAAGCAGTTGCAAGAGCAGCTCAACAACCTCTCCGCAACGGTCGATACGCATGAGGTTTCGACGGTCGACGAGGTAGGCGACGGCATCGCGCGCGTCTCCGGCCTCAAGAGCGCCATGGCAGGCGAGCTTCTGGAGTTCAAGAGCTCCGACACCGGGGAGACCGTCTACGGCCTCGCCCAGAACCTCGACCGCGATGAGGTCGGTGCCGTCCTGTTCGGCGCCGTCGACTCCATCAAGGAGGGCGACGAGTGCCGCACCACCGGTCGAATCATGGATATCCCCGTGAGCCGCGCCATGCTCGGCCGCGTCGTGAACCCGCTCGGCCAGCCCATCGACGGCCTCGGCGAGATCGTCGCCACGCATCGTCGCCCCATCGAGTTCAAGGCCCCCGGCGTCATCGACCGCACCCCCGTGTGCGAGCCGGTGCAGACCGGTCTTTTGGCCATCGACTCCATGGTGCCGATCGGACGCGGCCAGCGTGAGCTCATCATCGGCGACCGCAAGACCGGCAAGACGGCCATCGCCATCGATGCCATCCTCAACCAGCGCGGCAAGGGCATGGTCTGCATCTACGTCGCCATCGGCCAGAAGGCCTCCACGGTCGCCAACATCCGTGAGACCCTGGCGCAGCATGGTGCCCTCGACTACACGATCATCGTCTCCGCCACCGCGGCCGATTCCGCGCCTATGCAGTACATCGCGCCTATGGCCGGTGCCGCCATCGGCGAGTTCTTCATGTACAACGGCGAGGACGGCAAGCCCGCCAGCGAGACCAATCCCGGCGGCCACGTGCTCGTCATCTACGATGACCTGTCCAAGCAGGCCGTGGCGTATCGTCAGATGTCGTTGACGCTGCATCGTCCGCCTGGACGCGAGGCCTACCCGGGCGACATCTTCTACCTGCACTCCCGTCTGCTGGAGCGCGCGGTCAAGATGTCCAAGAAGAACGGCTACGGTTCCATGACGGCCCTGCCGATCATCGAGACTCAGGACGGCGACGTCTCCGCGTACATCCCGACCAACGTGATTTCGATCACCGACGGCCAGATCTACCTGCAGAGCGAGCTCTTCTTCCAGGGCCAGCGCCCGGCTGTCGACGTGGGCATCTCCGTGTCCCGCGTCGGTGGCGACGCGCAGACCAAGGCCATGAAGCAGGTCGCCGGCAACCTCCGTCTGGACCTGGCTTCCTACCAGGAGCTGGCCGGCTTCACGCAGTTCGGTTCCGACCTTGACGAGGCCACGCAGAAGCAGTTGACCCACGGTGCCCGCATGACCGAGCTCCTCAAGCAGCCGCGCTACCAGCCGTTCGAGGTCGGCGAGCAGATCGTCACGCTGTTCGCAGGCAACGAGGGCTTCCTCGATGACCTCGAGGTCTCCGACGTTCTGCCCTTCCGTGCCGAGCTCGTCGAGTACATGGACAACGGCTTCGGGTCGCTGCTCGACAAGGTGCGCGCCAAGAAGATCGACGACGACACCAAGACAGAGCTCCTGCGTGTCATCGGCGACTTCAAGCAGCAGTTCGTGGCCAAGCATCACGGCGAGTCGACTGAAACCAAGGAGAACTAAGCCCTATGGCCAACCTTCGCGACATTAAGAAGCGAATCTCCTCGGTTACCACGACCAAGCAGATCACGCGCACGATGGAGATGGTCTCGACGGCCAAGATCCGTCATGCACTCGATCGCTCCAAGCAGGCCGAGCCCTATAAGGAGGCGTTGACCGACGTCATGCTGACGGTTGCCGGCGACGCCTCCTGCTCGGGCACCGACCCGATGCTCCAACGTCATGAGACCGTCAAACGCGGCCTCATCGTCGCCATCGCATCGGATCGTGGCCTGGCCGGTGGCTTCAACGTCACCGTGGAGCGCGAGGCTGAGAAGCTGGCTGCGTCGTGGGAGCGTGAAGGCATCGAGTGCGAGGTTATCGCGTGCGGCCGCAAACCCGCCACGTATTTCCGCGACCGTTCAAACATGGTCATGCACTTCGAGGGCAACTCATCCGAGCCCGATTTCGATCAGGCCCGCATGATCGGCGCCCATATCTGCGATGCTTACCGCGCAGGCGAGCTCGACCGCGTCGATATCGTCTACCACCACGCCAAGAACCGTGTTGACCAAGAGCTTCGCGTCGAGCACCTACTTCCGCTCGACCCCGAGATGATCGCCATGGCCCATGGCCCGCGCAAGAACGAGGGCGACGCGCCCAAGCGCATCTCCTCGTCGTTCGAGTTCGTGCCCTCTCCGGAGCACGTGCTCGGCAAGCTCGTGCCGTCATATATCCTGACGGTCATCTACCAGGCCCTGATCGATTCGGCGGCCGCCGAGCAGGGTGCGCGCCGCAAGGCCATGCACTCCGCCACGGAGAACGCCACCGCGATCATCTCGACCCTTACCCGCACGTACAGTCGCGTGCGTCAGGCTTCGATCACCACCGAGATCAACGAGATCGTTGGCGGAGCCTCAGCATTGGAGGAACAGTAATGGCAGATACCACCGTAAAAGCTGCGGTCGAGGACGCCACCAAGAAGACGACCGCCGGCGATGGCCGTATCGTGCGCATCATCGGCCCGGTCGTCGACGTCAAGTTCGACGGCGCGGTGCCCCCGATCTATAACGCCCTCACGGTCGAGGCCGAGACCCCGATCGGGCATATCAGCACGATCCTCGAGGTCGAGAGCCAGCTGCCGGGCGGCGTCGTCCGCACGGTCGCCATGTCCTCGACCGACGGTCTGCAGCGCGGCATCGTCGTCACCGATACCGGCGAGCCCATGCAGATGCCCGTCGGCCCCGAGACGCTCGGCCGCATCTGGAACGTCATGGGCAAGCCTGTCGACGGCAAGCCGATGCCCGAGGTGGAGGAGTACTACCCCATCCACCATCCGGCACCGCGCTTCGACGAGCTCACGACCAAGACCGAGATCTTCGAGACCGGCATCAAGGCCGTCGACCTGCTCGAGCCCTACATCCGTGGTGGCAAGACGGGTCTGTTCGGCGGCGCCGGCGTCGGCAAGACCGTTCTGATCCAGGAGCTCATCAACAACCTGGCGCAGGAGCACGGCGGCACGTCCGTCTTCACCGGCGTCGGCGAGCGTACCCGCGAGGGTACCGACCTGTACCTCGAGATGAGCGAATCTGGCGTCATCGACAAGACCTGCTTGGTCTACGGTCAGATGAACGAGCCGCCCGGAGCGCGTCTGCGTATCGGTCTGGCAGGCCTCACCACCGCCGAGTACTTCCGTGACCGCGGCCAGGACGTCCTGCTCTTCATCGATAACATCTTCCGCTTCTCCCAGGCCGGCTCCGAGGTCTCCGCACTTCTGGGTCGTATGCCGTCCGCCGTCGGCTACCAGCCCACGCTGGCTACCGAGATGGGCGACCTCCAGGAGCGCATCACCTCGACCAAGACCGGTTCCATCACCTCCGTCCAGGCCGTCTACGTCCCCGCCGACGACCTGACCGACCCGGCACCGGCGACGACGTTCACCCACCTCGACGCCACCACGGTCCTTTCGCGTAGCATCTCGTCGCTGGGCCTGTTCCCTGCCATCGACCCGCTCGCGTCCTCTTCCGACGCCCTCGATCCCTCGATCGTCGGCGAGGAGCACTACCGCGTCGCTGTCAAGGTCCAGGAGCTCCTCCAGGAGTACTCCGACCTTCAGGACATCATCGCCATCCTGGGTATGGACGAACTCTCCGAGGAGCAGCGCCTTACGGTCAACCGTGCCCGTAAGATCCAGCAGTTCCTCTCCCAGTCCTTCCACGTGGCCGAGAAGTTCACCGGAAACCCCGGCGTCTACGTCCGTGTCGAGGATACCGTCCGTTCCTTCGCCGAGATCGTTGACGGCAAAGCCGACGACCTGCCCGAGCAGGCCTTCCGCTACGCCTCCACGATCGAGGACGTGCGCGAGCGCGCCCGCAAGATGGAGGAGAACTAGCCCATGCTCATCCGCATCGTTTGTCCCGAGAGCTGCGCGTACGAGGGCGAGGCCGCCTTCGTCTCGATTCCGTCCACGGACGGCGAGTTCGGCGTCCTCAAGGGTCACGCTAGCGAGATCTGCACCATCGAGGCCGGTTACATCAAGGTCTGCGACACCGCGATGGGCCAGGTCAGCCGTACCTTCGCGGTCAACGGTGGCTACGCCCAGGTTGCGGACGACGTGGTGATCGTACTCGCCGAGCGCGCGTGCGATCTGGCGACCGTCGATGCCGACAAGGTTAAAGCTGAGATTCAAGGTTTTGAAGACCAGTTGAGTAATTTGTCGGAAGATGATGCACGCCGTGCCTATCTATATAATGAGATTGCATGGTGTAAGCTCAAGCTTGCAGAATAACCCGGTATCATCTTACGATCGGGTCACATAGCGATCACATCATGCCCGGAGCACCTGGTGCCCCGGGCATGCTTTTTGAAGGGACGGATTTTGGAAATCATCCGTGTTGAGGGCGGTAACGCCATCGGCGGAGGCGTGCATGTCTCCGGAGCTAAGAACTCCGCGCTCAAGCTCATGGCGGCCACGCTTTTGGCTCCGGGCAAGACGACGCTCCAGAACGTGCCCGATATCTCCGACGTACATGTCATGGGCAAAGTGCTCAAGGGCATGGGAGCCACGATCGATGTCGTCGACCGTCATACCCTCGAGATCGACACGACCAACGTCGACTCCTGGGAGGCGCCCTACGAGCTCGTGGCCAAGATGCGCGCCTCGACCGCCGTCATGGGTCCGCTTCTCGGCCGCTTCCATCGTGCCAAGATCGCCATGCCGGGCGGCTGCAACCTCGGTGCCCGCAAGATCGACATGCATATCCTCGGTCTTGAGGCGCTCGGCGTTGATTTCGATACGGCCCACGGCTATATCAATGCGAGCGCGCCCAACGGCCTTTCCGGCACGACCGTCACCCTTGAATTCGCGAGCGTCGGTGCGACCGAGAACCTCATCATGGCCGCTGTTCGCGCACAGGGCACGACGGTGATCGATAACGCGGCCCGTGAGCCCGAGATCATCGACCTCGCTAACATGCTCAACGAGATGGGCGCTAAGATCACGGGCGCCGGCACACCGGTCGTGCAAATCGAGGGCGTCGAGGAACTTCATCCTGTGATCCATCGGGTCATCGGGGACCGTATTGAGGCCGGAACGTTTATCGTCGCCGGTGCTCTCATGGCCGACGACCGTGGCGTCGAGGTCACCGGCTTCAATCCCGTCCATTTGGGCATGGTGCTCAAGAAGCTCGAGCTCATGGGTATCGAGTGCGAGCGCGTGGAGGACGGCGTGCGGGTCCATCGGGCCGAGCGTATCAAGCCCGTCGATATCCAGACCCTTCCGTTCCCCGGGTTC
>ERZ808262.779-NODE-779-length-11864-cov-3.773901_pt1 | contig 11864 bp, 12 predicted proteins | sample MGYA00520895_ERZ808262 | MGnify/ENA primary metagenome ERZ808262 (study PRJEB31516, sample SAMN03275588) | gut metagenome | biome: mammalia-associated habitat; material: feces | host: Papio cynocephalus | place: Kenya | collected 2012-08-02 ... | reverse complement strand
CGCTTAACCAGAGCCGTCGCTACATCTTGTGGCTTGCTGTGTTAAGTCGATAAGCTTTTAAAACTTTTTCCGGTTCACCCGTATAGCAGGTGGTTGTCTTTCTATGAACGGAAGTGACGCCGCTGTCGCTGCGCCACTCCGCTTAAAACCTAATATCCTACATCGGGGCTTTTTGTACCGTACGTACAATCTGGGGCTGTTCCACAAAAGCACCGGGAGATTCCTTTACTCCTTCTGCACACTCAACTAGATGCAGCTACTTTTATAATTTTTTCAGCCAGTGCCGATTGGGCACTGGCTGTTGATTGTGGACGATATTTTTGGGGGGGCAAGCCCCAATAGGGCATCACTCGCACAGGGCGGAGAAGGCTCTTGCGCGGCGGGTGATCTCCTGAAAATTTCCATCCGCAATCAGCCGCTTGTCGCACAGGCGGCCGGAGACACCGGCGCCGATGAAGCCAGCTTGGAGGTAGGCTTGGAAGTTTTCCTCGGTGACGCCGCCGGTGGCCAGGAGTTTGACGTGGGAGATGGGTGCAGAGATGGCTTTCATGTAGGAAAGACCAAGGTCCGAGGCCGGGAAAAGCTTTACGAAGTCTGCGCCACACTTGTGGGCAGCCAGAATTTCCGTGGGGGTCATGGCTCCGGGGATGGACACCATGCCCAGGGTTCTGGTATGGACAATGACTTCCGGGTCCGTGTTCGGCGAAATGATGTACTCACCTCCGGCCTCCTTGGCCGCTTCCACCTGGGCTGTTGTCAGCACGGTACCGGCTCCGAAGCGGATGGCCCCTTCCAGGTGGCTGTGCAGCATCTCCATGGAGCGGGCGGTTTTTTCCAGGCGGGCCGGGTCCGACTGGTCGAAGGTCACCTCAATCAGCTTCACCCCGCCCTCCGACAGGGCTTCGGCCAGGCGCAGCAGGTCCTCCCCGTACACCCGGCGGCAGATGGCAATGACTTTATGTTTTTCAATGTAAGCCTGAATAGACATGGATGAACCTCCTTTACGGATTGGCGTGACTGGACTTCCAGTGCTTTCCAAAGTAGGTGGCGATGACCTGGTCGTCATGGATCAGCCGCTCGGAACGGCCCTCCATGCTGATCTTGCCCTGGCTGATTACATAGGCGTAGTCGGAAACTTTCAATGCTTTTCTGGCGTTCTGCTCCACCATCAGCACGGGGAGACCGGACTCATTGATCTCCATGATTTTTGCGAACAGCTCGTCGATTACCAGGGGGGCCAGGCCCATGGAGGGCTCGTCCAGCAGTAGAATTTTCGGGCGGCCCATCAGCGCCCGGCCGATGGCAAGCATCTGTTGCTCGCCGCCGGAAAGGCTCCAGGCCAGCTGGTCACGGCGCTCTTTCAGCCGGGGGAACATATTGTAGACATAGTCCAGATCCTCGGCATAGTCCGGCTTTCCGAAGTAGCCCCGCCAGCTGACGCAGCCCGCCTCCAGGTTCTCAAAAACCGTCAGGCCGGGAAATACCTGCCGTCCCTCCGGCACATGCTGGACGCCCCGCTTGGCAATAGTCGTGCTGGAATAGTCGGAAATACGCTCTCCGTTCCACTCAATGGTGCCGGTGTGATCCACCATGCCGGAGATAGCTTTCAACAGAGATGTTTTTCCCGCACCGTTGCTGCCGATCAGGCAGACGATGGAATGGTCTCCTACCTCCAGATCAATGCCCTTGACAGCCTCGATGGAGCCGTATTTTACATGCAAATCTTTAATCTTCAGCATCGTTATCTCTCCCCAAATAGGCCGCGATCACTTCCTCGTTGCCAGCAATCTCGTTCGGCGTGCCGCAGGCGATGACGCAGCCAAAGTTCAGAACCGTGATGACTTGACAGACGCTCATGATCATATCCATAGAGTGCTCGATCAGCAGAATGCCCACCCCCAGCTCCCTGGTGGCCCACTGGAGCAGGCGAATTTCATCTTGGATCTCGCCGCCGTTCAGTCCTGCCGCGGGCTCGTCAATGAGGATGGCCTTGGGCTCGGCCAGAATGGCGCGGATAATCTCCAGCAACTTCCGCTGCCCAAAGGTCAGGCTGGAGATGTCGTCCTCCAGGTTGAAGGTAAAGCCCGCGATTTGCGTCAGCTCCTCCAGCCGGGATAGATACCGGCGATCCTTCCCGGAAAAGAAGGATTTGAAAAAGGATACCCTGTGGGACAGATCGTTGGCGATCATCAGGTTTTCCTCAATGTCCGTCTTATCCAGAAAGCGAGGGGTCTGGAAGGTTCGACCCAGGCCCATCCGGGCACGGTCGGGGGGTGGCATGTGGCTGATATCCTTGCCGCAGAACTCAATTTTCCCGCTGTCCATGTCGTAAATGCCGGAAATCAGGTTCAATAGTGTGGTTTTTCCCGCACCGTTAGGGCCGATAAGCCCGTGAATTTCTCCAGGCCGCAGGGATAGGTCCACGTGGTCGGCGACCACGACACCGCCAAAGCTCTTATTCACGTCGGTGAGTTTTAAAATCGGTTCCATCAATGCTCTCCCTTCCCCATAAGTGTTCCGCAGCCGATGGGGGTCACTTTATCCCGGATGTTCAGCCGCTTCTTAGCCCGCTTGATTGCCGCGGACATGGTACCCCAGATGCCCATGGGCATAAAGATCATGATCAAAATCACACCCAGGCCATAGACCAGCCGAATATACTCCTGCAGGGGCCGCAGCCACTCCGGAAGCATGGTGATCAGCACCGTCCCCAGGAAGACACCGGCGATGTTGTAAACGCCGCCCACCATCACCTGGATGATATAGGTGGTAGCGTTGTCGAAGGTGAAGTAAGTGGATACCACATAGTGACTGCTATGGACCATGGCAGCCCCCGCAAAGCCCGCAAACCCGGCGGAGATGGCGAAAGCGATGACCTTTGTGCGAAATACATTGACGCCCAGGCTCATGGCTACCAGCTCATTATCCCGGACGGAGGCCATGGCACGGCCCAGGTTCGTCTTTTTCAGCCGGGTCGCCAAAAGCGCTGCCAGCAGACAAAGAGTGATCAAAACGTAGTAGTTATCAAAATAGGTCTTGGCGGTCCAGCCAAACAGACGGAAGGCCGGGATCTGGGGGATGCCGTTGGGGCCGCCGGTAACGGCCTTCCAGCCGTTGAAAATGGTGTAGCTGATTTGCACCAGGGCGATGGTGGAGAAGGTGAAAAAGGTGCCATTCAGCCGCATCAAGACCAGGCCGAGAAGCCAGGCCATCAGCATGGAAACACCCGCCGCCAGAAGCATGGCAAGGAAGGGATTGACTCCCAGCCGCAGGGCAAACAATGCGCTGACATAGCCGCCTACACCCATAAATGCCACGGAAGCGAAGGAAACCAGGCCGCACTGGCCCAGCATCAGGGCGCAGCCGATGTTGGCGATATAATAGATGAGGGCCCCGTTGACGACAGTGATCATATAGGTGCCCGAGGCCTTGGGCACCACCAAATAGGCGGCAAGCAGGATCGCCAGAGCCAGAAGGCCGGTGGCCAGTAGCCGCTTGGTGTCGATGATTTGTTTTTTTGTCATGGCGGTCACGCTTTCTCAGAAACCTTGGAGCCAAAGAGGCCCTTGGGCTTGACGATCAGAAATACGATCAGCAGAAGGAACACCACGGCGTTTTTATAAGTGGAGGTAATGAGCACGGAGAAGGACTCCACAATGCCCACGAAGATACTGCCCACCACGGCTCCCTTGATGCTGCCGTAGCCGCCGATAACCATACCGGCAAAGCCTTTCAGCAGGAAGTCCCCCAGGGAGGTGCTGACCAAAAACAGGGGTGCTACCAGCCAGCCGCCGACGCCGCAGAGGGCAGAACTCAGAGCGTAGGTCACCGCAATGGTCAGCACCGTGGAGATGCCCAGCAGCTCCGCAGCGTATTTATTCTGGGCAGCGGCCTGCATGATCCGGCCCACATAGAGCTTGTCAAACAGCAGCTCCACACCAATGATCATGAGGATGCAGATTGCGATGATGAACAGATACTGGTATTCCAGCTTGGCACCGGCAATGGAGATGGTCCCCTTGACCAGGGGCTCGTAGACCAGGGGATTACTGCCCCAGATCAGCTTGACCACTTCCTTGATTACCGTAGCGGCACCCAGGCAGCTGATGATGATGGTGGCCCCCCAGGTGGACTTGCGCAGGGGCCAATACACCGAGAACATAAAGAGTACACCGAACAGGGCGAAGATCACAATGCCGATGAGGGCCGTGGCATACAGCGGCAGCCCCGCCTGATAGGTCAGGGCGTAGGTAACATAGGCGCCCAGCATAAACAGCTGGCCCTGGGCAAAATTCAGCACGCCAACGGCACGAACCAGCAACACAATGCCCAGGGAGAGCAGTGCGTAGATCATGCCCATGGCGATGCCTACAATGAGAAGTTGCAGATACATAGTGAGGCATCCTTTCTGTATGAATACGCGCAAGCATGGGCCCAGAGGATAATTTCCGCATACGGCCGAAACCGCATGCGGAAATTATCGCCGTGGGACTGAATATTAGAGGAAGAAGGTTAGCGTTTCACGATGTCCATCAGCTTGCCGGAGCCGTTCACGGTCTGGGTCAGGAAGATGCTCTGGCCCAGGCAGTGGCTGTACTTCTCGGAAGTTGGGTCGCAGGTGTAGGTGGTCATAGCGCCGACCACATCCTTGGTGCCGTAGAGAGCCTCGTTGATGGCCTTGGGGTCATCAGAACCGGCCCGGGTGATGGCGTCCTGGAGAACGATCATAGCATCGTAGGAGCAAACGGACTGCATGTCGGGGTCCCGGCCGAACTTTTCACGGTAGGCCTTAACGAAGGCGGAGCCGGAATCGGTGTTGACCTCGCAGGTCCAGTCGGCCAGGGAGTACCAGCCGTCCGCGGTAGCACCGGCGGTGTCGATGGCCAGGGAGGTGGCAAACTGAGAGCAGCCCATCAAGGGGATGTCGAAGCCCAGGGCGTCTACCTGCATCATCAGCAGGGCCGCCTGATCCTGGTGGGCGATGGCGATGATGCCGTCCACACCGGCGTTCTGGACCTGGGCCAGAAAGGAATTGAACTGGGTCTCCTCCGCGTCAAAACTCAGCCGCAGGGCCAGATTCACGCCCTTCTCCTCCAGGGCCTGGACCACATAGTCGGCCATACCGTCGCCATAGCTATCGTTGACCTGCAGCAGGGCCACGTTGGTCATGTTCAGCAGGTCGGCGCAGGCGTTTGCCATGGTGGGAGAGACGATGGCGTCAGACAGGCGGAGCATCCAGTAATAGTCAAAGCCGCTGTCCAGGCAGGCCTGGGAGCTGTTGCCGGCCAGCAGGGGGATACCGTAGTTCTGTACATCCGGGCTGACCAAGGTGATCTGATCGGAGTAGCCGTTGGAGTAGATGGCGGAAACCTTGCCCTCGCTGAGGATCTTGATAAAGGCATTCTGATATTCCTGGTTGGTCTCGCCATTGTCCTCATAGACGATCTCTACGGGACGGCCAAGAATACCGCCGGAGGCGTTCACGTCCTCCAGCCAGAGCTCCACGCCCTCCTTGCAGTACTGGCCGTGGCCGGAGTTGGAGCCGGAGAAGGTGGAAACGACGCCAATGCGGATGGGCTCCGCCGCGGCGGCGGTGGTGTCCGACGCTGGGGCGGCAGCGGGGGCGGTGGTAGCTGCGGCGGCAGAATTGCCGGAGCCGCAGGCGGCCAGACTCAGCATAAGGGCCAGAGCCAGCAGAGCAGCGAACAGTTTTTTCATTCTTACATCCTCCTGTTTGTTTTGATATCCACCGGGTCAAGGCCGTCCGGCAGATGCGTTTAGTCTTGTGGGGCTCCTGTCTCACGGGAAACCCCCACGGTACCGTGGTTTTTACAGGCATCATTATAGCGGCCCAAGGGACGGTTGTAATGCGAGGATGTTATCGGACTTTCCCTTTGGAAGTAAAACGATTTTGCGACTATGGGCATATTGTTATAATATAACCCCCGCAATTTTTACGTTTTCCACAAAAAGCGAACCGAAAAGTCAAGCCGGGACAGCCTATCCTTGGAATATTTTGTGGCTCCCGAAAAATATTCGCAAAATCCTTCATGGCGGTTCGTCATTTTGCATACATTTATGTATCTATTTTTGTCTTGCTTTTTGTGTGCACTCTGGTATAATAGGAGTATCTGATCTCTTTGCGAAAAAAAGATATCCTTCGATTTACCAGGAGGCGGAAGATGTTTCAGCGACTTCATAACTGGATGAAGAATTTGCCCGTATCCGGTCTTATATGTCTGACGGTCCTACTGGTCATGGTCATTCCGGTGACGGTGATCACGGCGCTGTTTTATGGGCAGGCGGGAAGAGGCCTGATTTTCCTGGCGCTACTATTAGGGCTGGCCGGTATCCTGGCCGCGGTGCTGATCCTGCGGAGGTATCTGGTGATTCCCATGCGGCAGCTGCTGTATACCATCCGAAATCCGAATGCTGAGAGCCGAATCACCCCCTATGCTGGCTGGAACAGCGAAATCGGCCGGGTCTGTGGGGCCTACCTGGAGCGCTTCCAGGAATATCAGGATTCTCTGGAGCAGATCGAACGGCTCAGCACCGAGCGGCGGGACTCTGAAATCGAAGTGCTCCAAAACCAGATCAACGCCCATTTTATCTACAACACCCTGAACAACATCCAGTGGCTGGCCTCCGCCAACCGCATGGATGACGTAGTCCACACCGCCCAGTCTTTGGATATCCTCCTGCGGGCCTGCGCCAAGAACGACTCGGACTATGTGGCCATTGAGGACGAGATGACCTACGTCGGGGCCTATCTCTCTGCCCAGAAGATCCGTTTCCACGACCTGTTTGACTACACCTTTGAGCTGGACCCCCTATTGATGCAGATGAAGATCCCCAAATTCATTGTCCAGCCCATTGTGGAAAACAGCATCTACCACGGCTTTCTGGAGGGCAGCGGCGGCGGCAAAATACGGGTCAGTGTTTTCCGCCGGGGCTACCGGGTAATCATCGAGGTCTACGACAACGGCATTGGCATTGCTCCGGAAAATATCTTCCCGATTCTCAACAACACGAGAAAGAGTTCGGACCGCTACATGGGGGTGGCCATCGGAAATATCAACAAGCGCATTCGGCTTTTGTGCGGCAGAGACTACGGCATCGGCATCGAGAGCCGGAAGGGAGATTTTACAAAGGTGCGGCTGATTCTGCCCATCATTGCCTAGGAGGGAGGAAACCATGTACAAGGTCATTCTGGTAGACGACGATGAGCTGGTGCGGGTCGGACTGGAGTCCCTGGTCAGCTTTTCCAAAAAAGGCTTTCAAATCGTGGATTCCCTGTCCAATGCCAAGCAGGCTCTGGAATCCATCCGAAAAAAACAGCCGGACGTGGTCATTACGGATATGTATATGCCGGAGGTCAACGGCGTCCAGCTGATCCGGGAGGGCAAACGGCTGTGTCCCGCCGCCGTATTCATCGTGCTGAGCTGTCAGAACAACATTGAGTTCATCAAGGAGGCCCTGCGGGCCGGAGCTTCGGATTATCTGCTGAAAAGCTCTATCGTGAATCCTAAAAGCGCGGAAAAGCTGCTGGATAAGATTATGGACGCCTGCCAGATGCGGCACCGTCTTTCCGGAGCCCTCCAGGCAGGAGGCGATCCCAAGACCCTGCTGCGGGAATACCTGCGGGGCACCGCCGCATTGACGGACGCCCTGCGCCAGGAGCTCTATGGTGAGGGCTTTGACGTCACCGGGGGAAAGCTGTATCTGTCCGTTCTCCAGTTCAACAGCTACGAGACCATGCTCTCCTGCAGCGGCAGCGAGGAAGAGCTGCTGGCGAAAATCGAGCAGTATGTGGACGGCTTCCTCCAGGAATACGGTGCCGGGTTGTGCGTCTACGACGAAAAGGGCCGGTTTTTCCTGTTACAGCAGATCTCTGCCAGTGCCCTGCCCATTTCTCCAGATGATCGACTTCTGAGCATTTGTGAGCGGCTTCGGCTGTGTGTACGCAATACCTTCCTTCATACCTGTTCCATCTATGTGGACCAGGCCCATGCGCTGGAGGAGCTCTCCATGGCTGCGGGGGACATGCTGGGGCTGATGGACGGCGATGGGGTCAGAGCGGACACCATTATCCATGCGGCCCTGGAGCTGGAGGCCTCCGGGTCCAGGAACCCATCGGAGGCCAATGGACCCATCGAGCAGGCACTCCGCTACATCGAGCGGAACTATGCCTCCCCCATTACCCTGGACGAACTGGCGGGGGTGGCCAATTTCAGCAAATCCCACCTGTGTCGAAAGTTCAAGGACGTGACCCACATGGGGGTAGTGAACTACATCCTGCAGCTGCGGATCGACAAGGCGAAGGAGCTTCTTCTGGAGTCGAACCGGTATGTGTTCGAGATATCTCAGCAGGTGGGCTTTAACGACACCTCCTACTTCAATCGCACCTTCAAGCGGATTACGGGGTATACTCCAAACGAATATCAGGTGCTCTACAAGAAGAAACGTATATAAAGGGACCCCGGCCTGAGTACAGACCGGGGTCCCTTTTGTAGGAAAATTATTTATCGGCGAGGACCGCTTCCATGGCCGCAATGCAGTTGGCGCCGGTTTTGTACACGGGCAGGGAGACCTGCGAAAAGTCCACGTCCTCGGCGGAGATATGCCCCAGGACGATGGCGTCGAAGTCTTTGGAAATGCCCTCCGCCGCGGCCTTCATCAGACTGTGGTAGGTGCTAATGTCCTCGGCGTTAAAGGCGTCGGCGGCCCCGGCCACCGAGAAGAGCGCAACCTCCAGACTGGAGTCCTCCGCCAGCAGGCGGCGCTGAATGGTCATGGCGTTGATGGGTGTATGGCTCAGAACGGCGATTTTCTTCTTTCCATCGGCCAGCACCTTCTGGATCATAGGCTCGTCGACGCTGATCAGGGGGATGTCCAGCATGGGGGCAATCTTCTTGCTGGCCGTATTTACGGCGGTGCAGCCCACCACGATCACGTCCGCCCCGGCCTGCTGGCAGAACTCGGCGCAGTGCAGCAGCCGCCGCTCCACAGCGGGGGTGGGCTGGGCATCATTTGCCAGAGTGTCCAACAGCAAGCTGCTGTCCATCATAAAGCGGACCTCCAGCTCCGGGTGGGCGGCAAAGTACCGGGACATGACCGGCTGATACAGGGCGGTATAAAAGGCGGGGGTGGTGTAGATAAAATAGACGCGTTTCATAAATGCTCCTTCTTTCGGGTGTGTATTTTGTTCAGCTGACTCAGCTGAGAAAGCACGGATTTACCGGCGGATACGTCCGTCACCGGAGCCCTGGGCCAGGGCCTCCACCTCCTCCACGGAGACCAGGTCGTAATCCTGCTCAATGGTATGCTTCAGGCAGGAGGCCGCCGCAGCGAAGTCCACTGCGGTCTGGTCGTCGTCTCCCCGGCGGAGGCTGTAGATCAGCCCGCCGGCAAAGCTGTCCCCGCCGCCTACACGGTCCACGATGAAGATCCGGTAGGTCCGGGAGAACACCGCCTGTCCGTCTCCGTAGACCATGGCGGACCAGTCATTCTCCGTGGCGGAGTAGCTCTTTCGATCCGTAAAGGCCACCTTTCGCAAGTGGTAACGCTGCGTCAGCTGTCGGGCCACGCTGATCTGCCGTTCTCTCCGGGCGGCTTCTCCCTCCAAGATTGTGGGCTCCGGGAAAATACTCAATACGTCCCCTACCTGGTCCACGTTGGAGAGAAACACGTCCACATAGGGCATCAGCTCCTCCATGACCTCTCTGGCCTGGGCCCGAGTCCAGAGATTCGCCCGGAAATTGGGGTCACAGCTGACGGTAAGGCCCTTGCGTTTTGCCACCCGGCAGGCCTCCAGCGTGATCCGGGGCAAGTCGCCACCCAGAGCCGGGGTAATGCCTGTAAAGTGGAACCAATCCGCGTCCGCAAACAGGGCATCCCAGTCGTAGTCCTCCGGCTTCGACTGGGAGACGACTGAGTCCTTACGGTCATAGATGACCTTGGAGGCTCGTTGAGAGGCGCCCTTTTCCAAAAAGAACAGGCCCATCCGCCCGGGACACCGCCCGACGCCGGAGACATCGACCCCTACCCGCCGAAGATCGTTAATGGCCATCTGGCCGATCTCCCCAGTGGGAAGTTTGCTTACAAAGGCAGCCCGATCCCCGAAGCCCGCCAGGCAGACAGCCACATTGGCTTCGCTCCCGGCGAAGCTGACCTCAAAGCTCCGCGCCTGGACAAAGCGACCATAGCCCGCGGGATTGAGCCGCATCATGATTTCTCCGAAGGTGAAGACTTTCCCCATAGGCGGCCTCCTCAACAATACTCGGCGCAGGGGCCGGGGGTGAGCTGGGGGCAGCCGGGATTATACTCCATGATCTCTACAGGGTAGCCGTTAGGGTCCTGGCACCACAGCTGCCAGTTGCCGTCCCGGACGATCTTGGGGCGGGAGGTAATGGGAACTTGGAAAGAATCCAACCTGGCCTCCAGCGCCCGGATATCGTCTACACGGAAACACAGATGGTTCCGGCCCAATTCCGTGCCCAGGGGGAATTGCTTCGGCCGGGGATAGAACAGCTCCACGCAGGTGCCGTCCGGATACTGGATGGTTTCGATCCAGGGTGTGCCTTTGGGGTTCTCAATGCGGATGATCTTTCTGCCGCCGAGGATCGTGATGTAAAATCGCAGACTTGCCTCCATATCCCGGGTCGACAGGCCAATATGGGAGATTCCAAGTACCATTTTTCTGTCTCCTTGTATCAAATATGATTCTTCTCTTGGCGAATACAATTATGTTGGTAAATATGTATACATAATTGTATGCTCAAAACATAGCACAATTGCTGATGAATTTCAAGTGTTTTACAGAAAAAATAAAAATTTATAGGCTAAAAAATCAAAAGCAAAAATTTTTTAGGGAATGAGGAACAATTTTCCCACCTCAATTTTAGGCAGAAGCGATAAAAATATCTTCTTTTTATTGGAAACGTTGATTTTTCTGGCCGGTTGAATTAGAATGGAAGAAAACGGCAGCGCGTCAGGTATATGGAAGTGGAACAGCCATACGCCCGGTCAGGCAAGGCCAGACGCGCCGTGCGGGATCAAAAGGGGCAGAATACAATGAAGAAAAAGGATACCGTAGTCGAACAGGCTTATGCTATTTTAAAAGAACAGATCGTAACCTTGCAGCTCAGACCCGGTCAGCTGTTGATGGTCCAGCAGCTGGCCCAGGAGCTGGGGTTCAGCCGCACGCCGACGCGGGAGGCACTGGTCCGGCTTGTGGACGAATTCCTGGTGACAGAGGCGGACGGCAACAAATTCCGGGTATCGGAAATCAGCTGGAAGTGGATACAGGACATCTACCAGGCACGTATGATCCTGGAGGAGGCGGCCATTGACCATGTGGCCCGGGAGGCCACACCGGAGCAGATCGCCGAGCTGGAGCGAATCTTAGACAGGATGGCACAGGCCCATGCTTCCATGGACTATGCCGCCTATTTCGATGCCGACTGTATTTTCCACAAGACCATCGTGGCGATCTGCGGCAATTCCATTCTGAACAACTGGATCGACAAAACGACCGACCAGCAGCAGCGCATCCGCTACTGCACCATGGGGCTCAGTGCCGAGATGGCAAAGAGCCTGGCAGAGCACACAGAGATGGTGCGCTGCATCCGGGAAAAAGACCCCGCCATGGCCTGTGAGGTCAGCCGACATCATCTGGACAGAGCCCTGTGCGAAATGATGAAGCTGAGAAACGGCGTATGTATGGGGAGCCTGTCCATGATCATCGGGGACGAAAAGTAAATCGGACGTGTCAAGCCGCTCACCTTTTGGTGAGCGGCCCCTTCTTTTTGCAATCTTTTTTAATGCTTATCGACTTAACACAGCAAGCCACAAGATGTAGCGAT
>ERZ808262.778-NODE-778-length-11873-cov-3.270096_pt1 | contig 11873 bp, 10 predicted proteins | sample MGYA00520895_ERZ808262 | MGnify/ENA primary metagenome ERZ808262 (study PRJEB31516, sample SAMN03275588) | gut metagenome | biome: mammalia-associated habitat; material: feces | host: Papio cynocephalus | place: Kenya | collected 2012-08-02 ... | reverse complement strand
ATTTGAGAGCTTCCGCACGGGTATTGAAGCGGTTGTCGGCGCAGGGCATTGCCATAAGCTCAGCATCGTCGGGTAATGCTTTGTGAGCTGTTTATCCCTCAAATGAGAAGTACAGCCCGGCGGATAGAGACGAAAAAATGACGGGAATTTAGAAAAAACTCTAAATTCCCGTCATTTCTGGTCCGAGTGACTGGATTTGAACCAGCGGCCTCTTGAACCCCATTCAAGCGCGCTACCATCTGCGCTACACCCGGATACATATTATTTTCAGCGCTTGATTATATTAGCACATCCCTCCCAAAATTGCAAGACCTAATTTGAATTTTTTTCGTCCAGTCCGCAGAATCTGCGCGAAATATGTATGTCAAAAAAGCTGATGACAGGACCGAGCCCCACGGCGCTCACAAGTGTACCCAGACCGACGATGCCGCCGAGCCGCCATGCGACGAATGCGCACAGCGTATCGGTGAACATTCTGCACCAGAAATACGGCACGCACGCAAGCCTTTCCGCAAGCATGAGCGAGAGCGCATCATACGGTGCGATACCGACGTCCGCCGTCTGATAGAGAGAGCACGCAACACCGAACACCGCGACACCGATGAGCATGACACCCAGGCGGGCGGGGAGCGTCTCCGGGTACACAGGCAGAAGCGAAAGAAGCCGCGTAAAGCCCGACGAGAGCACGCCGACACCAAACCAGTTTGCAAGCGTGCCAATGCCGATAAGCCGCCTGCCGAAGGCAAGCTCCAGCATAAAGCACACACAGTTGAGGATAAAGAGCGTGAGCGCAAACCCCCAACGTGTCCGCTCCCCTACCGCCATTGCAAACGCGCTGTACGGGTCGTTGCCCATAAGCGATATTTTAAAAACGGAAACGCCCAGTGACAGCAGGACAATGCCCATGAGCATTGCCTCGAAACGGCGCGGAGTCACATTTGACATAAGCTTCTTCATTCTATCATCCTTTACCGAGTCAGCAAAAATATTTCATAGTATTTTGCCGTGAATTCGGAAAAACGGCAATTACTGATATTGTGGCACGGCACAAAACGTGCTATAATGCATATAGAAAGCATATTTCGCGGCAATGCCGCGCGGAGGTTCTCACCATGCCAAAGGGTATTCAAGCAAAGGGTCTGGCAAGAGAAAATAAGCTCATCCACGCCGGGATAAAGCTGTTTCTCGAAAACGGGTACGAAAAGACGACAACCGCATCCATATCACAGGCAGCCGGAATGTCGCCCACGTCATTCTTCGCCTCGTTTGAGAGCAAGGAGGCTCTGCTGCTGCGTCTGACACGCGAAATGTTCAGCAACCAATTCAGCATGACAGGGCGGCTGGTCGGCGAGGACGACCCTGTGCTGCTGTACGCTGCGGAGACCTCGCTGCAAATGCACATTGCAGAGCTGTCAGAGCCGCTGCGTGAGGTATACGTGATGGCATATACATTGCCGTCAACGCTGGAATATATCTACACAAACACCGCGCAGAAGCTCATGCACATTTTCGCCGCGTATATGCCGGGTGCAATGCTGAAAGATTTTTACGAGCTTGACATAGCCACAGGCGGCATTACACGCGGCTATATGGCAAAGCACTGTGATCTATACTTCACGATCGAGCAGAAGCTGCGTCGTTATCTGGGCTGCTGCCTGATGATATACCACGTGCCGCAGGAAAAGCAGGACGAAGTGATCGAAAAAGTGCTGACGCTTGACCTGCATTCCGCAGCTGAAAGGATAATCGCCGAGACGATAGCCCATGCGGAAGCCGGCTACCGCGCCGCGCTGGGCATTACCGCAGACAGCTGAGATTCAAGGCAGCGCCGCACAGTACGTCTGCGGATATGCATATTACCGTGTATACCGTGTATTTTATCTCCTGCCTGTAAAGGCAGGAGATTTTTTATGACACGAGCTGGATATTCCCGGTTATTTTCGTCCGCTACATTTTTGGAGCATTTTTATCCTAAACGGCTTTTCCGGGAATAATTCATAGGAGTATGCGAGAAATGCGCCGGCTGCAAAAAAGAAAAGATAATTTGTAATATCGTCGGTCCTGATAATAAACGCCTCGCCCATGTTCTTGACAAGTATTGCCGACAGCAGGACAATCAGCAGCTTCAACGACACATCCGCGCCGTTATAAAAGAACACGCGCACCATACGTACAACAAGAATGACAGAAAACGCAAGCAGCAGCAAAAAGCCGGGAATACCGGTCAGCACCAGCGCTTCAACAAGATAATTATGGGTATTTATCTCTCCGTCCGCGGGGTTCGGGAATTTGGAGAGCATATTGATCGTATACATATAATCATTCGTAAGTGAGCCGCGCCAAAGCCTGTCACGCTCAAAATACAGTGTGGTGTACACCGATCTCCACAATCTTACCCGACCGCCGAGATTTTTGGCGTCAGCAGCGCTCCTTGTATCTTTGAACAATTCCTCCGGTGGTTCACTGTTTTCCGCCGGCTGCGCGTTTTCTGGGCTCTGATCTTTTTCCTCCGATCCGGCTGCATCGGCAGAGGTGCCGACCTCCGCATCATTTGAAGCTTCATGCGGCGCAGTATCATGCGGCTGCACAAGCACATTTGCCCCGCTCATCATGGCAGCGACAGCGTCATAGCTTTTATAACTCAGCGGAACGACGATCAACGCTGTCAGCAGCGCCGCCGCAACCTTCGCCGCGGTCTTTTTAGCGCTCAGCTTTTTCAGCACCGGCAGCATCACAAGCATGGACACCGCTGCCGAGAGGGCCAGCAGCGAAAGCCGTGAATGGCTTATAGCAGCCGCTGCATAGAACACAGGCATTGAAAAGATGTAAATGACGCGCAGAGCTTTGTTCCTTGTCAACGAGAAGAGATATGCCGCAAGGCACAGAGCAGCAGCATACCACATTGACGCAGTGTTTCGATGACTGCCGACAACCGCTACACACGATACACCGCCCACATTTCTTACTGCAATGCTTATACCAAGCGGGAGCTGTATGCTCTCACGAGTCACTGCAACCACAAGGCTTAAAAACGCAAATACAAGGTTATATGCGAAAACTATCGCTGCAAGCACAGTCAGCATATATCCGCGTTCTTTTTTCCCAAGCGTTATTGAAAAGCATAAAAGAGCAGCGCAGAGAGCCGCAATGCGGACGTACTCGACACTGTTCACAAGCGTCGGATCACCGCAGAGCACCCTTGTAACAACAAGCCATGTCAGATACATGCACAGGAATTTCACCGCCGCACCCCGTGCCCTCACGGAGAATGCGCACAGAAGTATGAATATATACTCAGCGCCGAGCATGACCGCGCATAAAATGTCAAGTGCAGGACGCCAGTCATCGTACAGATATGCAACACCCTGCCTGATAAGCACTATATCCGTGGACGAAAAAATGATCATCTGCGTAATATAAACAAGGATAATAAGCCACGCAGATACAGTATTCAGCTTATTTGCACGCAGTTCAGACTCTCCACAACACATGCATACGCTCTCCTTTTACTTAATATCGTAATTATACTTAAAACCGCCGCATATGTCAATGAACCCCCGGGAATCCGGGGGTTCATTCCTATACGTAAATTGCTTTATCCGCGGGAGCCTTACTTCATAGCCTCGGCGGTGGCGACGGCGACGGCAACGGTCGCGCCGACCATGGGGTTGTTGCCCATGCCGAGGAAGCCCATCATTTCAACATGCGCGGGAACGGAGGATGAGCCGGCAAACTGCGCGTCGGAGTGCATGCGCCCCATTGTGTCGGTCATGCCGTAGGAAGCGGGACCTGCCGCCATATTGTCCGGGTGCAGGGTGCGCCCCGTGCCGCCGCCGGAGGCGACGGAGAAGTACTTCTTGCCCTGCTCGATGCACTCTTTCTTATAAGTGCCGGCAACGGGATGCTGGAAGCGGGTGGGGTTGGTGGAGTTGCCGGTGATGGAGACGTCAACGCCCTCGTGATGCATGATGGCAACGCCCTCGCGGACGTCGTCGCAGCCGTAGCAGCGGACGTTGGCGCGCTCGCCCTCGGAGTAGCGGATCTCGCGGACGATCTTCAGCTCGCCGGTGTAGTAATCAAACTGGGTCTGGACATAGGTGAAGCCGTTGATGCGGGAAATGATCTGCGCCGCGTCCTTGCCGAGACCGTTGAGGATAACGCGCAGAGGCTCTTTGCGCGCCTTATTGGCGTTCTTGACGATGCCGATAGCGCCCTCTGCGGCAGCAAAGGACTCATGCCCGGCGAGGAAAGCAAAGCACTTGGTCTCATCGGAAAGGAGCATTGCGCCGAGGTTGCCGTGACCGAGACCGACCTTGCGATCCTCCGCCACAGAACCGTCAAGGCAGAAGCTCTGAAGGCCGACGCCTATCATCTTTGCAGCCTCTGCGGCGCTCTTCGCGCCGGACTTCATGGCGATGGCAGCGCCGACGCAGTACGCCCAGCGGACGTTTTCAAAGCAGATGGGCTGTATCCCGGCGACAATGTCATACGGGTCAAAACCCTTCGCCTTGCACATCTCTCTGCACTCTTCCACAGAGCCGATGCCATACTGAGCGAGGACACCGTTTATCTTGTCTATTCTTCTCTCGTAATTTTCAAACAGAGCCATTACATTGTCCTCCTTCTCTTATTCCTGACGCGGGTCTATGTACTTGGCGGCGTCGTCAAACTGGCCGTAGTGACCCTTTGCCTTCTCAAGCGCCTCATTGGCGTCGATGCCCTTCTTGATGAAGTCCATCATCTTGCCCAGAGAAACGAATTCATAGCCGACTATCTCGTCGTCCTTGTTGAGGGCGAGCCGGGTGACGTAGCCCTCGGTAAGCTCAAGATAGCGCGGTCCCTTCGCCTTGGTGGCAAACATCGTGCCGACCTGAGAGCGCAGCCCCTTGCCGAGGTCTTCCATGGAAGCGCCGACTGCAAGACCGTCCTCAGAGAAAGCGGACTGGCTGCGGCCGTAGACGATCTGGAGGAACAGCTCGCGCATGGCGGTGTTGATGGCGTCGCAAACAAGGTCGGTATTGAGCGCTTCAAGAATGGTCTTGCCGATGAGTATCTCGGACGCCATGGCGGCGGAGTGGGTCATGCCGGAGCAGCCGATGGTCTCGATCAGTGCTTCCTCGATGACGCCTTCCTTGATATTGAGGGTCAGCTTGCACGCGCCCTGCTGGGGTGCGCACCAGCCCACGCCGTGGGTAAAGCCGGAAATATCGGATATCTGCTTTGCCTGGACCCATTTGCCCTCTTCGGGGATGGGCGCGGGGCCGTGGTATGCGCCCTTAGCCACGGGGCACATATTCTTGACTTCTGTGGTGTAGATCATTGCGATCTTCTCCCTTCTATCCTTATATTTATGAATACTGATACTGAGTTTCCGACGTCCGTCACCTGATCAGGCACTCGCCGGTCATTTCCTTTGGCTGCTTGAGCCCCATAACATGCAGGATCGTCGGCGCGATGTCCGCCAGGCGGCCGCCGTCCTTGAGCGAGATGCCCGGCATGCAGACGGCGAAAGGTACGGGATTTGTGGTGTGGGCAGTGTTGACCTTGCCGGAAGCGTCGAACATGCAGTCGGCATTGCCGTGGTCAGCCGTGACGAACAGCACTGTGTCGGGATGCTTGGCGACTTCCGCTATAATGCGCCCCATGCAGGCGTCAACGGTCTCCACCGCTGTGACGGCGGCAGCCATAACGCCGGTGTGCCCAACCATGTCGCAGTTTGCAAAGTTGCAGACGATGAGGGCATACTCATCCGAGGCGATAGCCTCGATGCACTTGTCCGCGACCTTGGCAGCGCTCATCTGCGGGATGAGGTCATAGGTCGGAAATTCCTTCGGGGATGGGACAAGGCAGCGCTCCTCGCCGGGGCTCTGCTTCTCAACGCCGCCGTTGAAGAAAAACGTGACATGGGCGTATTTCTCGGTCTCCGCAACGCGGAACTGCTTGAGCCCATGAGTGCTGACATACTCGCCGAGGGTATTGTCTATCTCCTCCGGCGGGTAGGCGATGGGAAGAGTGAGAGTTTCGTCATACTGCGCAGTGCAGACATAAGAGAGCGGATAGACCGTCTTTTTGCGGGCAAAGCCGTCAAAATCGGGCAGGTTGAGCGCCCAGGTCATTTCCCTCGCGCGGTCAGGGCGGAAATTCATGAATATGACGCTGTCGCCCTTATTGATAACGCCGTTCGGATCAACGACGACCGGCTCGAGGAATTCATCGGTCACGTCGTTGGCGTAGCTTGCCTCGACAGCGTGAACGGCGTCGCCGTCCATAACGCCCTCGCCGCAGACAATGGCGTTGTAGCCCTTCTCCACGCGATCCCAGCGTTTGTCGCGGTCCATGCCCCAGAAGCGTCCCTGAAGCGTGGCGATCTTCGCATTGCCCAGCTCATCGCACTTTTTCTGAAGCTCGGCGACAAAGCCCGCGCCGCTCTTGGGCGCGACGTCGCGCCCGTCGAGGAAACAGTGGACATACACGCGCTCCAGACCGCGCTGCTTTGCCATATCGAGAATGGCAAAGATATGATCAATATGGCTGTGGACGCCGCCTGAAGAGAGCAGCCCCATGATGTGCAGCGCCTTTCCGTTCGCCCTGGCATCGTCCATTGCCTTGATATACGCCTTATTTTCAAAGAACTTGCCGTTTTTGATCTCCTGGCTCATTTTGGGCAGGATCTGGAACACGACGCGCCCCGCGCCGATGTTCGTGTGCCCGACCTCGGAATTGCCCATCTGTCCGGCGGGCAGACCGACGTCAAGCCCGGAAGCCTGAAGCGTCGTATAAGGATTTTCCGAGAAGAGACGGTCAAGGTTCGGCTTTTTTGCCTTGTAGACGGCGTTGCCCTCAGAGGGAGGGGCGATACCGTAGCCGTCAAGGATTATGAGAACCGCTTTTTTTGAAATGTTAGTCATGGTGAAAAATCACTCCTGAACAGTTGCTTTTACGATGGCGGCAAAATCAACGGGCTTGAGAGAAGCGCCGCCGATAAGCCCGCCGTCGATGTCGGGCTGGGCAAGAAGCTCATATGCATTCTTTGCGTTCATGCTGCCGCCGTAAAGGATGGAGACGGCACGCGCGGGGCGTGCGCCGTAGATCTTGCGGATAACGGCACGGATACCCTCGCAGACCTCCTGCGCCTGCTCGGCCGTGGCGGTCTTGCCGGTGCCGATCGCCCAGATGGGCTCATAGGCGATGACGCAGTGGCGCAGAGCCGTGGCGTCGATGCCGCTGAGCGCAGCCTTGACCTGATAGGCGACGTACTCCATGGTGAGATCCATCTCACGCTGCTCGAGACTCTCGCCGACACAGATGATCGGGGTGATGCCCTTTTCAAGCAGCGCCTTGGTCTTCTCGTTGACGAGCATATCGCTCTCGCCGTGGTACTGGCGGCGCTCGGAGTGACCGACGATGCAATACTTCGCGCCGATGTCGGCGAGCATTGCGGCGGATACTTCGCCGGTGTAAGCACCCTTTTCGTACTTACTGACATCCTGTCCGCCGGCGGCAACCTTGCACTCCTTGCCGGCCTTGACCATGTTCTGGATCATGACAGCCGGGGTGCACAGCACGATCTCGCACACCTTGGTCTTGGGGAGATTCTCCTTGAGCTCTTCCATGAAGGGCTTGACCGCGGAGTTGGTCATGTTCATCTTCCAGTTGCCGGCAATTATAGTCTTACGGTATTTTCTGTTCATTGTTTTGTCTCCTTTTCATTGCAGGGCAGCGGGGCGGCGCAGCCGCCCCGCTGCCTCAGACTATCAAAAAACAAAGCTTTAAGGTCAGATAACTGAGCAGCGGGGGAGTTTGAGGGGACAAGACCCGCCTCAAATCGGATAAACCGCCGTCGAAAGCCTTGATATATCAAGGCTTTCGGTAACAGCATTTTGAACACTTTCAAAATGCTCGGCGGAAAGCGCGGTCAAAAAAGTCCTGTGAGGACTTTTTTGATAAGCTGGGGCAGCGGGGCGGCGCAGCCGCCCCGCGCCTGAATCTGCAGCCAAATTACTTGTCCAGCAGGCAGGCAACGCCCGGAAGCTCCTTGCCCTCAAGGAATTCAAGGCTTGCGCCGCCGCCGGTGGAAATGTGGGTGATCTTATCGGCAAAGCCAAGCTTCTCTACGGCGGCCGCGCTGTCGCCGCCGCCGACGATGGTGACTGCGCCGGACTCCGCCAGCGCCTTTGCCATTGCCTTCGTGCCGTTTGCGAACCTGTCAAACTCAAAAACGCCCATAGGTCCGTTCCAGACGATGGTTCCCGCGCCCTTGACGGCATCCGTGAACAGCTTCACGGTCTTCGGCCCGATGTCCATGCCCATAAGGTCGTCGGGAATGTTGCCCTCGACAAGGACGGGCTCGGCATCAGCAGAGAACTCCGCCGCGCAGTAGTTGTCTACCGGGAGGAGGAACTTCACGCCCTTGGCAGCCGCCTTGGCGATCATCTCTCTTGCATAATCAAGGCGGTCAGCCTCCAGCAGGGACTTGCCGACCTCGAAGCCCTGAGCCTTTTTGAACGTATACGCCATACCGCCGCCGATGATGATGGTGTCCGCCTTTTCAAGGAGGTTATTGATGACGTTGATCTTGTCGGAGACCTTCGCGCCGCCGAGAACGGCAACGAACGGGCGCTTGGGATCGTCAAGAGCCTTGCCCATGATGGACAGCTCCTTATCGACGAGAAGCCCGGAATACGCGGGCAGATACGCCGCAACGCCGGCGGTGGAGGCGTGCGCTCTGTGCACCGTGCCGAAAGCATCGGACACAAAGATGTCCGCCATATCCGCCAGAGCCTTGGCAAACTCCGGGTCGTTCTTCTCCTCGCGGATGTCGAAGCGGAGGTTTTCAAGCAGCATTATCTGACCGGGCTTGAGAGCGGCAGCCTTTGCCCTGGCATCGTCGCCGATGATGTCCTTGGCGAAGATAACTTCCTGACCGAGAAGCTCAGAAAGGCGCTTTGCAACAGGCGCGAGGGTGAGCTTTTCCTTCCACTCGCCCTTGGGCTTGCCGAGGTGAGAGCACGCTATAACGGCAGCGCCGTGATCAAGCAGATATTTAATAGTCGGGATAGCAGCCTTGATGCGTTTGTCGCTGGTAATCTCGCCGGTCTCCTTGTTCTGGGGGACGTTAAAATCGCAGCGGAGCAGAACCTTCTTGCCCTTGACATCTACGTCATAGACAGTTTTCTTGTTGTAGTTCATGGTATGCCTCCTAAAAATAATAATAAACTTAACTTAGTTTTGCGCCATTGAGCCTGCCTCCAGCAAGCCGGGAAAGCCCTGCTGCCGAAGCGCCTCATAGGTCAATATGGCAACGGAGTTTGAGAGATTCAGACTCCGGGCCTCGCTGATCATCGGGATGCGTATGCATCTGTCGCGGTACTTTTCGCGCAGCCGCTCCGGCAGCCCCGCGGTCTCCTTTCCAAAGAGCAGCGCAACGTCGCCGGTCATGTCAACCTCGCTGTATGCGCGCGGCGCTTTCGTCGTTGCGAGAAAAATATTCCTGTCGCCGTTCTTTGCGAAGTATTCCTCAAGATTTTCGTATACCGATATGTCAACAAGATACCAGTAATCCAGCCCGCAGCGCTTCACCGCCCTGTCAGATATGTCAAAGCCCAGCGGCTTTATCAGGTGCAGCCGCGCCCCCGTCGCCGCGCAGGTACGCGCCACAGCGCCGGTATTGTGCGGTATCTCAGGCTCTACAAGTACGATGTCCAGCATTTGCGCCGCCTCTTTTGTCATAATTTTATCACATATCTTCCTGCTTTCCAAGTCATTTTATCACAAAAATCCGAAAAATCATGTACTTTTTTACGTTTATATCAATTTCTTGCATATTAGACAAATCAGAGCTATAATCTTTATTGCAAAATGGCTGTTTCTTGTCATTTTGCATATCTACTAGTGTCACAAAAAGTGAGGATTCGGGCATGGAATACATTTGCAGCGATTGTCCGCGAAAATGCGGTGCAAAAAGAGGCGCCGACGCTCCCGGAGGGATGTGCGCAAGCCCCGCGGTACCGCGCGTCGCCCGCGCCGCGCCGCACTTTGGCGAAGAGCCTTGCATCAGCGGGACGCGCGGCTCGGGCGCGGTTTTTTTCACTGGGTGCAATCTCCGGTGCGTGTTCTGCCAGAATATTGAGATAAGCCGAGGGCAAGGCGGCGAGCGCGTGGATGCGGACGGTCTGCGCGATATTTTTCTGCGCCTGCGCGATGCGGGCGTACACAACATCAACCTTGTCACGCCGACGCATTATGCGCGCGTAATTGAAAAAGCACTAGACGGGCTGACGCTCGGAATACCGGTGGTGTGGAATTCCTCCGGCTATGAAAGCGTGGAGACGCTGCGGCGGATGGAGGGGCTGGTGCAGGTGTACATGCCGGACTATAAGTACGCCGACAGCGCCCTTGCGCGCCGGTACAGCGCTGCGGAGGATTATCCTGCCGCCGCAGCGGAGGCTGTGCGCGAAATGTTCCGCCAGCGTGGCGCGTACAGACTTGATGCAGAGGGGCTAATGACTTCGGGCGTGTTGATCCGTCACCTCATTCTTCCCGGACAGGATGAGAACACCCGCAGCGTCATTGATTTTATCGAGCGGGAATTCAGACCGGGCGACGTGCTGTTCTCGCTGATGAGCCAGTACACGCCCATGCCGGGGCTGACGCGCTTTCCGGAGCTGACAAAGCGCGTGGACGCGCGCGATAACGCCGCGCTTGTGGCATACATGCACCGCTGCGGCATAGCGGACGGCTACTGGCAGGAGGTGGAGTCCGCCACGACCGACATGATACCCGATTTTGACGGAACAGGGGTCTGCACCACTTGACAAGCGGTGTCGTTTGTCGGATAATTGGGCTTGGAGATTCGGTACTATTTTTCCGCAAAGGAGACGATATATTATGAATTACAACGAAGTTCTCGCCGCCGCAAAGGACTGCGTCGGTCCGTACTGCAAGGTATGCCCGGTGTGCAACGGGCGCGCATGCGCCAACATTATGCCCGGTCCCGGCTGCAAGTTCCCCGGCAATGTCGCCGCTCGCAACTACGACAAGTGGCAGGAGATCTGCGTGAATATGGACACGCTCTGCCCCAACTTTGCAGACCCGGATATTTCGTTTGAAATGTTCGGGCACACGTTCTCCGCGCCCATTTTTGCCGCGCCGCTCGGCGCGCTGGACATGCACTACGGTCCGAAATACAAGGATCAGCAGTACAATGCCCTGCTCATGAAGGCAGCGGCGGATTACGGCGTGATGGCATTCACCGGCGACGGCGTCGATCCCGACATCATGAAGTCCGCCGTGCGCGACAGCCGCGGGATCGGCGGCATGAGCGTGCCGACGATAAAGCCGTGGAACAAGGAGGCCGTGTTTGAAAAGCTGGACGCAGCAAACGCCGCAGGTATTTTTGCCGCCGCGATGGACGTTGACGGCGCAGGTCTGCCTTTCCTGAAGAAAATGAATCCCAACGCCGGCAGCAAGACCGTCGATGAAATGCGCGAGATCATCAGCTATGCGAAAATGCCTTTCATCATCAAGGGCATCATGACCCCGGCAGGCGCTTTGAAGGCGGTCGAAGCGGGCGCGAAAGCGATCGTCGTTTCTAATCACGGCGGGCGCGTACAGGGCGGCGTTCCCTCCACAGCGGAGGTGCTCCCCTCTATCGCGGACGCGGTCAAGGGCAAGCTCACGATAATTGTTGACGGCGGCATCCGCTCCGGCGTAGACGTGTTCCGCGCGCTGGGGCTCGGCGCGGACGCCGTGCTCATCGGTCGTCCGATCATCCCCGCGATTTACGGCGGCGGCGCAGAGGGCTTCAAAGTGTATATGGACAAAATAGTGGGCGAGCTGAAGTCCACGATGACCATGTGCGGCGCGGCAGGCCT
>ERZ808262.775-NODE-775-length-11892-cov-4.093520_pt1 | contig 11892 bp, 12 predicted proteins | sample MGYA00520895_ERZ808262 | MGnify/ENA primary metagenome ERZ808262 (study PRJEB31516, sample SAMN03275588) | gut metagenome | biome: mammalia-associated habitat; material: feces | host: Papio cynocephalus | place: Kenya | collected 2012-08-02 ... | reverse complement strand
CTCCACGGTAGAAATACGCTGCAAAAATATGTGGAAAATCGGGAACTGCCAAAAACCACTCAGAAAGTGTTAAAAATCAAAGAGTATTGAAAATCAAGGCTTTATATTTGGTTACTCATAGTAAGTTATGGTTAGTTATAAGGCTCTAAATACAAGCAACGAACGCATCTGACGGCTGCAAAACGAAGAAGCCGACCTTTCGGCCAGCTTCTAGATTTATATAATGTACTGTCTCTTCTCGGACAGCATACAGGATATAACTATTTGGCAACGCCCTGATTGGCAACGGCCTGCTGCTTCCTGCGGATCTCGTCCTGATCTCCGAGATAGTAATCCTTAACGAGTTTGAGGTCATCATCAAACTCAAATACATAAGGTACTGCAGTAGGAATATTGAGAGCGGCTATGTCTGTATCGGAGATACCTTTGAGATGCTTTACTATACCCCTGAGGCTGTTGCCGTGAGCTACAACGAGAACATCGTCATCAACCTTGAGTCTCGGGAAGATCTCGCACTCCCAGAAAGGCATAACTCTGGCTATGGTATCCTTAAGGGACTCTGTTCTGGGAAGATAACAGTCAGGAACTTTGGCATAACGCACGTCATTGGCAGGATTGGCAGGGCTGTTCTCCTCTACTGCATGAGGAGCGACATCGAAGCTACGCCTCCATATATGTACCTGCTCGTCACCGTATTTGGCTGCTGTCTCGCTCTTGTTGAGTCCTTGGAGCATTCCATAGTGTTTCTCGTTAAGACGCCATGTCTTCACTACTGGAATCCAGTCTTCATCGAGTTTGTCAAGTACATTGTTAAGGGTCTTGATTGCCCTCTTCAAGTATGAGGTATATGCTATGCCAAATGCAAAGCCCGAAGCCTTGAGAAGCTCTCCTGCCTTGCAGGCTTCCTCTACACCCTTGTCGCTAAGATCGACATTTGTCCAACCGGTGAACCTGTTCTCTTTGTTCCACTGGCTTTCTCCATGACGGACAAGTACTATTCTTTTCATATGCTTAAAATTAAGATCGTACAAATTGTGCGAGAGTTTCTCGCAATCGGACGCAAAAGTACAAAAAAAGACCGAGACCTCAATAGTTTGGATTATTTTTTGAAGAGTGCCACATGACAAGTTGGCCGGCTCAAAGTGAAGTCAGACATCCATGAGAATGTTGTCTACATCTCTTCTTTTGTGGCTTTGCCTATTGCCATCCGGAGCTTATCTGCTAATACAGTGAGGTCGGAAACCTAATTATTTATAGAAATGGAAAAGAAAGAAATGCCAGTACTGCTGCTCACCGGTTACCTCGGAAGCGGCAAAACAACTTTGGTCAACAAGATTCTCGGCAATACCAAAGGTATACGCTTTGCTGTGATTGTCAATGATATAGGTGAGGTTAACATAGACGCTGACCTTATCCAGAAAGGTGGAGTGGTAGGACAGAAGGACGATAGCCTTGTTGCTCTTCAAAACGGATGTATATGCTGTACGCTCAAGACAGATCTTATGGATCAGATAACACAGCTTATCAAGGAGGACAGGTTCGATTATATAGTCATAGAGGCGAGCGGTATCTGCGAGCCGGAACCAATTGCCCAGACCATCAATTCGATGCCTGCAATAGGTGGGGTATATACCGAGTTTGGGATTCCACGGCTTGACTGCATCGTGACTGTAGTTGATGCACTTCGCATGGAGAGCGAGTTCGGTTCAGGAGAGGACCTCTCCCGCAAAGATATAGGCGAGGAAGACATCGAGAACCTTATCATACAGCAGATTGAGTTCTGCAACATCATTCTGCTCAATAAGGCTTCAGAGGTAAGTCCGGAGTCACTCTCAAGGATCAAGAGGATTCTCAGAGAGATACAGACCAAAGCCGAGATAATAGAATGCAATTACGCCGATGTCGATATCGAGAAGCTTCTTAACACCCACTTGTTTGATTTCAGAGCCACTGAAGCAGGAGCCGGATGGATAAGGGGCATAGAAGGTGATGCCGATGAACATGACGGACACCACGAAGATGAGAAGGAACATCACGAGCACGAGAAAGAGCATCGCGAACACGAAGCCGAACATGGTGACGAGTCGCATGAACACCACTATCATGAACACGATGGAGACCATCATCATGAGCATGAAGAAGGGCACTCTCACCATCATCACGAACATGAAGGAGGAGAAGTAGAAGAATATGGTATCGGTACTTTCGTCTATTATAGGAGACAGCCACTTGATATCAACAAGTTTGATCGCTTTGTAAGCAAGCTTCTTCCCAAGAGCGTCATCAGGGCTAAAGGACTGTGTTATTTTTCTGACAATAGGGACATGTCATATCTGTTTGAGCAGGCAGGCAAGCAGATACAGCTTCGTCAGGCCGGACAATGGTATGCTACGGCTCCGGAAGAAGAGTTGATCAACATGGCTCGTCAGGATCCATCCATCCTCAAGGACTGGGATCCCAAATACGGAGACAGGATGCAGAAAATAGTCTTTATCGGGCAGAAAATGGACAAGGCTCAGATTACAGCTGACCTTGATTCCTGTCTTGTCGATGAATAAGCGGCCTGCTATTGTGATAATGATCGACAATAGCTGTCTCCTGCGTCAGATTTCCAACCGTCTAATGTCTTTCCTGTAGCGGAAATAGAAAAAGAGCCCCGCTGCTGTAAGACCTACTGGGAATCCAGCCCATACTCCTACGACACCCATACCGGCCTTGAATCCAAGTAGATACGAGACCGGTATTGCTATTATATAATAGCTTATGAAAGCTGCATTCATGATTGGCTTCACATCCTGCATCCCTCGCAAGACATTGGCAAAACACAGTTGCAGACCGTCCCCGAACTGATATGTAAAGAGGACGAATAGTAGTGATACTGCAATTGATGTCACCTCTTCGGAAGAGGTGAAGAAACCGGCAACCTGATATCTGAACAGATAGATGAGCACCGACAATGTGACAGATATGCAAAGAATCAAGAAGTAGCCTTTTCGCGCATATTCGCGCAGACCGACATAGTCCTTACGTCCGTAGGCTCCACTTACAAGTATGGAGATTGCAAACGAGAGTCCTTGCATCATCATGAAAAACAGTTGTGATATAGTCAAGGTCACCTGATGGGCTGCCAAAGCAGTTGCTCCTAACCATCCGATCATGATAGAATTGAAGGTAAATGTGGAAGTCTCCATCCCCATCTGCAGGGCAAGCGGATAACCGAGAGAGAAGAAATGCTTCATCTTCACTCTTGACAGCAAGGATTTGCGAACCCAGGAAATATACCCAGAAAACCTGCGTGAGCGGAATATATACAGTCCAAATGCCACTACCATGCAGATACGGGCAAGGAGAGTGCTTATCCCAGCTCCTGAAAGTCCAAGTTCAGGAAAGCCGCAATTTCCATAGATAAGAATCCAATTCCCTAATATATTGAGGATATTGCCTCCCATTAGGAAGCACATGGAAACTACTGGGGCGCACACACCATCGGTAAACTGCTTGAGAACATTGAAAAGAGCAGCAAAGAACGTAGACAGTCCTACGATTATAAAATAGGGCCGTATGAGCGGAAGCAGATGTGCCGGCTGCCCGAAATCGGCAAGAAAGAAATACAATATCCCAAGTACGGCTAACCCTACAATTCCTATCAAAAGATTCAGTACCAATCCATTCTTGAGTGTATTCCCTATCCCTTTACGATTACCTGTCCCGTTCTGTGCTCCGATCACAGGAGTCAGTCCACTCGCAAATCCAAGTTGGACAAGAATGAACAGGTTCATAATATTGTTGACAAATGAAGACGCTGCAAGTTCGTCCACACTGTGCCAGCCGATCATTATATTGTCGGCAAATGCCAGTACTATGACGCAGGCCTGCCCAAGCATGATGGGTACACCAATCTTCAGTATTTCCTTGTATTTGCCTACTGACATTAATCTTCTAAAGTTCCTCGGGATGTTCAAGTTCATTCACAATAGTCTCTTCAGCAGATAAGGCCCAACCTGGGAAATTGAGATCCTCATGGAAGCCGTTATTTGCGAAGTCCAACAATATCCCCAAGTCAAACTCCTTAGCTTCTACTGCCGCGCAGTAGCGTGTGGCGTCATATGCATTGCATTTCTGCTCTATATGCGTCGGCACCATCATAAGCGGCTTCCCGAGATACATAGCTTCGCAAATTGACTCAAAGCCGGCCGTAGAAGCATATGCCCTACACCCAGCCATCTGACGTATAAACTCCTTATCGTCAAGATAGTAGAAGGACAGGTTCTTGTCAACGACTTTTACTGGGGCCTCGGATGCATTGTCCCAGAAGAAATGCAGCGGGACTTCCGGATGAGATTTATGCCAAGCCTTTACCTCTTCTGCAAAACCGGCATTCAGCATATAGCCGAGGATATAGTCACCTTTGTAGAATTGCGAAGTATTGCGTATAGATAGAACCTCCGGGCGCAGAAGCGGAGGAACGACTTTGATCTTGTGCCTCTTGTCATGCTTCATAGCCCTGAATGAGAGTGCCAGCAACTTTGAAGATCCACGCGCTATGGCCATAGAGAACAGATTCAGAGCCAAATGTCCCTCAAATCCAAACTCCGGAAACAACATGTCTTCATGCAAGAAAAGGAACTGGTGGCCAATGCTTACCATCGGGATTTTTGTAAGAGACAGCTCATGAGCTATTGTCGCGAACAATTCGTAGAAATTGACTATAACGTCCACACCGAGGTCTTTCATCTTGGAGCGGATCATCGATATTGAAGGCAAGAACTTGGGCGATACCATTATATTGAACAGTATCGTTCTAAGGCTGTCCGGCTTCTTGTCTTTAGTGGCAGTGACGAAATTTATCGTCTCAAAGCACGTAAGAGGAGCCTTAACGCCTTTTGTGAAAAATGCGGGCAGAGACCTTGACTCGCTTTTACCTACAAGCATCTCGACAACTTCATGCCCTCTTGCCGTAAGCAGCCGTTCCATTGTCATGGCCTGGGTCAGATGCCCCCTGCCTTCTCCTTGAATAATGAAAAGATATCTCATGACAGGTGTACGAAATCTGAGAACTTGACTACTTTCCAATTACCATTTTGGTCTTCTACAAGTGCGGTAAGAGACTCTACCCAGTCACCTGAGTTGAGATAATGTATCCCACCACGAAGATATTTGTCCTCGGGATGGTGTATATGGCCGCAGATGATTCCATCACAGCCTTTTGCTTTTGCAAATTCTTCAAGATCCTGCTCGAAGCCGGACATTGCCGATACCGCTTGTTTTACTTTGTGCTTGATCACCTTTGACAGGGAATAATATTCCTTTCCATGCCTCTGGCGAGTCTTGTTCCATACGTTGTTGAACTTGAGCAGTGCATTGTAGGCTATATCACCGAGCTTGGCAATCCATCTGAAATGGGATGTTATACTGTCGAATGCATGACCGTGTATCACGACGTATGAATGGTCTTTCTCTCTTATGATATACTCATGTACCAAGCTTATATTGAACATCTTGGAAGGTACAAGCGGATCGAGGAAATCATCGTGGTTGCCGGTAACGTAAATTACCTCTGTGCCATGCTTCTCCATCATTTTCATTATGACTCTGAAGAATGCGGAATGCATCACAGTCCATTTATCGTCTGAGTTTTTCAGTTGCCAGCCATCTATTATGTCACCGTTCATTATGAGCCTGTCACAATCTACTGATCCTAGAAATTCAGTGACTTCCTTGACTTTGGCATGCGGTGCTCCTATATGGACGTCCGATATTATGACAGTCCTAAAATGAGGTCTCTCTTCTGTTATCATCATAGGCTATTCTTCTTGCCAATGCAAGAGTACACAAATCCGGCGGCAGACATTGCGTCGTAATCATATATATTCCTTCCGTCCACAACCACAGGTCGCTTCATAAGGCTCTTGACCTTGTCCCACTGCGGCAGCCGGAACTGCTTCCATTCGGTCAGAAGCAACAAGGCATCAGCTCCGTTGATTGCATCATACATATCAGAAGCATACTTTACCCTCTCCCCTATCCTTCTGCGGCATTCATTCATCGCCACAGGATCAAAGACGGTAACCCGACAGCCGGAACCAAGCAGTTTGTCAATTGTAACAAGAGAGGTCGCCTCCCTCATATCGTCCGTGTCAGGCTTGAATGCGAGTCCCCAAAGAGCCACGTTCAGTCCTGCCAGTTTTCCGTCATATATGCGGTCGAGCTTATCGAAAACAATCTCTTTCTGAGCCTCATTCACTTCCTCGACAGCTTCAAGCACTCTCATTCTGTAGCCTTCCCCTTGTCCAGTCCTGATCAGAGCCTTGACATCTTTCGGGAAGCAGCTTCCTCCATACCCGCATCCGGGATAGAGAAATTTGCTGCCGATTCTAGTATCAGAGCCAATCCCCTGTCTTACCATATTGACATCCGCACCAACTCTCTCACACAGATTAGCTATGTCATTCATGAAACTAATACGTGTCGCCAACATAGAATTCGCTGCGTATTTGATCATCTCGCTAGATGCTATATCGGTAAAAATAACCCTGAAGCTTTTAAGCATCAATGGCTTGTATAGTCTGGTAAGAAGTTTCTTGGCTCGCTCCGAATCAACGCCCACAACTACCCTATCTGGTCTCATGAAGTCATTGATGGCCGAGCCTTCCTTGAGGAATTCCGGGTTGGATGCAACGTCAAATGGGATGTCAGCTCCACGCCGGGCAAGCTCTTCAGCTATAGCTGCCTTTACTTTTGCGGCAGTACCTACAGGAACAGTCGACTTGGTGACAAGTAGTACATAGTCGTTCATCTGTCGCCCTACCGTATGGGCCACTTCAAGGACATATCTTAAGTCTGCGCTCCCGTCCTCATCAGGAGGCGTGCCTACAGCACTGAACACAATCTCAACATTACCTATGCATGAAGCGAGGTCCGTAGTGAAATGCAGGCGTCCTTCCCTTACATTTCTATCGACCATCTCGTCAAGCTGAGGTTCATAAATGGGTATATCACCCGAGAGCAGACGCTGAATCTTGGCAGCATCCACGTCAACGCAGGTCACATCAGCGCCCATCTCTGCAAAGCATGTCCCACTTACCAGCCCTACATAGCCAGTGCCAACTATTGCTATTCGCATAATATCACTTTACTAAACCGGCGGTAAATTCCTTAATCTGCTGCTCTTGAGATACAGGGCAGACAAGTATGTTGCCGCCGCCGGCAGCAACAATGTAGTCTTTGAGACTAGATATGACCACAGAATCCGTATCGGGACAATGCACAATGCAATTTTCGCACCCGAACAGACGAAGTTCCTTACCGGAGACCGAACTGTTGCCTGCCTCATCGGACTTAAGATGGCTTCCCACCGAGCTCCAACTCCCAAGATCGGACCATCCTATATCAGCAGCTACAGTGTAGATAATGTCGGATTTCTCCATCACTGCATAGTCAATGGATATTTTCTCACATGTCGGGAAAAGCTGCCTTAGTGCCTCAGCCTCGCCTGCTGTATCCATAGCCGGTTCAAGACTGTCCATGACACTTGCTATAGACGGGGCATACTTACGTATCTGCTCCGTAATTGTAGAGACTTTCCATATGAAAATCCCAGCATTCCAGAAATAATTTCCGGCTTTGAGATACTCTTCCGCAGTATGAAGGTCTGGTTTCTCCTTGAAGGCCTCTACCTTTATTACCTCTCCTGTGGTGGCAGACTCGGCACATATATAACCATAGCCCGTCTCCGGACGCACAGGTGGTATCCCTATAGTGACAATGCTCCCATTGGCATAAGAATGTTCAAGAGCCTTGCCTATTATCATGGAGAATCTCTCTTTGTCGAGCACAAGGGCATCTGCAGGGGTGACAATCACATTGGCATCCAGATCTCTGCGACGTATCTTCCAGCAGGCATAAGCTATGCAAGGTGCAGTGTTACGGGCTACAGGCTCTAACAGGATCTGATCCTTTGGGATCTCAGGAAGCTGCTTGGCCACAATATCGGCATAAGAAGCGGATGTCACAACCCACATGTTTGGCAGAGGACATACGCTCAAAAACCTCTCAGCAGTGAGCCTTATCATAGACTTCCCCACTCCAAGAAGATCCAGAAACTGTTTGGGGTGCTCAGGTGTGCTTGCCGGCCAAAGACGGCTTCCTACACCACCTGCCATTATTACCACATGCGTGCTCATAGATCTAACTGATGATTATATCATTGCCGTTAATTCGATTGCAAACTTCACTTTTAAGCAATACATAGCAAAGATACAACAAAAAGTTGAAAATCAGTAACATTTGGAGCAAAATCGTTGAGAATGAATGAATTAAGTGGTAGATTATCATTGCTTCAAAGAGAGAGCAAAAGCATTGGACTGAACAAAATTCACCCACATAAATTCCGCCGAACCCTCGCCACAATGGCCATAGACAAAGGTATGCCAATAGAACAAGTCCAGTGTATTCTCGGCCACGTCAAAATCGACACCACTCTCCGCTATGCGAAAGTGAATCAGGTCAATGTGAAAATGTCCCATCGGAAGTACATCGGATAACAATCAAGTCCATAAAACTCACTACCTTTGTAGCACAATGCCTCTTTTGGGGTGGGGACACCAAATCGCGGTTTGACATATTATCCCCCAAGTTGAGGGACAATTTCAGAATTGCCTCCAAATATTTAGCTGATTGAGGCTAACAATGTGGCTATTATGGATCGAGAAGTTCAATTCCTCCTGTACAATATGCCGGAAGACAGTGGCAAAGTGCAGGTCGTCATAAAAGATGAAACGATATGGTGTACCCAAAAAGCTATGGCGCAGCTGTTTGGGGTCGGTATCCCTGCCGTCAGCAAACATCTGAAGAACATATTTGAAGAGGGGGAGCTTGACAAAAAAGTGGTTGTTTCCAAAATGGAAATAACCACTCCGCACGGAGCTATGGATGATAAGTTCCAGACTCATAATGTGGAATTTTATCATCTGGATGCAATTATTGCTATTGGCTATCGTATAAATTCCGCCAAGGCCACTAAATTCCGTCAATGGGCGACAAAGATTCTCAACGAATATATCCGCAAAGGCTTTGCAATGGATGATGAGCGTCTGAAGCAAGGCTCCGCATTGTTCGGGAAAGACTACTTCAGGGAATTGCTCGAAAGGGTACGCTCCATCCGTGCAAGTGAACGCCGTATCTGGCAGCAGATTACAGACATCTACGCTGAATGCAGCATAGACTATGACCGAAATTCGCAGACGACAAAGGATTTCTATGCGATGGTTCAGAACCGCTTCCACTACGCCATCACAGGTCAGACAGCTGCGGAAATCGTCTATACAAAAGCAGACCACACGAAAGAGCACATGGGGCTGACGACCTGGAAGAACTCCCCAGACGGCCGTATTCTGAAATCAGATGTAAGCATTGCGAAGAACTATCTTCAGGAAAAGGAAATCCGCCAGCTGGAACGAACCGTAGCTGGCTACTTCGACTACATCGAAGACCTCATAGAGCGCGAAAACACTTTCAGCATGGAGCAGTTCGCCGCCAGCATCAATGAATTTCTGACATTCCGCCGCTATCAGATTCTTCCCGACAAGGGCAAAATCTCCGCGGCTCAGGCAAAGAAAAAGGCTGAAAATGAATATGCCCTGTTCGACCCTACGCAACAGATTGACTCAGACTTCGATAAGGAAGTTAGGAAAATGCTAAAAGATGAGTAATTTTTGACAATATGGAAAGCACATATAAAATCATCGACATTATAGATTCCTATATTTCAGGAGACTGGGGGAATGATTGCAAGACAAATGAAACTCCGTGTCAGGTATATTGCGTAAGAGGAGCAGATATTGTTCCCATATCAAACTCTCAATACAACGACATACCGCTACGATATGTATCTATGCGTTCTTTTCAGACTAGATGCTTGCAAGAGGGCGATATCATAATTGAGAAATCAGGAGGAAGCCCAACACAATCTACCGGTCGTGTAGTCTATGTATCAAAAGAGTTGCTTACAGAAAAAAAGAATATTGTCTGTTCCAATTTCTGCACTGCATTTAGGCTAAAGGAAGGCTGGAATGCTCACTATGTCTTTTTGTACCTTCAGAATGTGTATAACTCTGAGGTGTTTTTCAATTTTGAGGGCAAGACTTCCGGCCTGAAGAACCTAATGATGGACGTAGCCTTCAAGTCTATTCCGATAAAGAACATTGCTATGACAGAACAAACTGCCATATCCGACTCTATATCGGCAATAGATAAAAAGATTTCACTCAATCGGCAGATAAATGATAATTTACGTGCAAGCCGAGAGCAGAGCCAAACGAAGTTTGAGCTATGCCGAGGCGCAGCCGTAAATGCCGACGTCAGTCGGAATTTACCGATGCTTGACCGTTCATTAAGAGAGGTAGAAGTTCATTTCGCTGCTTAGTTAAAGCGTTGATTTCTTCACCGATTATCATCTGTTGGTCGAATATCGGCTCACAAACTTGCTCAAACTCCGAAATAACAAACTTTGTAGGAATGATAACAGGAAGAGAGAATAGTTCATCCTTTGTTATAGACCCAAATGTCGTACCAGCAGAGTTCATTCCTTCAAACTTTAACCTAAAGTCATTCATCAAATAGTATAAATGGGTCATAGAACCTATTTTTGACGATAAGGCAGAAAGACCACGACCAATACAGCACTCATTATTTGCAATGTTCAATGCCCCAACAGGTGCTCTTACGCTCATAAGTATATCGCCCTTGTTTGCGTATCGGCTTGGCGAAGTTGTGTATTGTCGAATGTCTGGAAAACGAAGTCCAAAATCTGTACTACCTTGATAGAAAATAATGCCGTCACCATCTTCATTATAAGAAGAGCCGTCAGGTGATTGCCCCATCGTGATGTTGGCAACATCAGATAATACGCCATTGCTCCACCCTTGCGGTATATCACGCTTCAATTTCTCATTCCAAACCATAACCCCGCCACTCGACTTATACGGCGTGCCCTCCTCATTCGGAAAGTCAAACTGAACGAACCAATAGTCGTAGAGTTGCTTTGCCATCGCCTCTAAATTATCATTTATCCACTTATTAAGTTGAATCTTATCATCCAAAGAAGCCAATAATCGCCCGATAGATCTTTGTTCATCGAGTTCAGGAATCCATACAGTGCAGGCCTTTATCTTATCCGGTGACGTATGACGGATTTTCGTCTGTTGTGCGGCAGCACTCAACTGATTGCGAACTAGTCGGGACGAAATCAGATAATAGCAGAATGTCGGGTCAATTTTGCCGGTTTTGCACTTGACAAGGGCAACGTCCTGACTTTGGATGTATTTCCCGCTTTCCGGAATGCGGGCTGTAGTCCCAAGAAGTCCTATTGCTTGTTCAGTCAGCGGAGTGATAATGTCATCCTTTTCAAGAAGAAACTCCTTTCTGAACTCTCCTGTATAAAACAGATTGTCCTTTGAGGTATTCTCCTTGAAGCAGTTATTACGGTAATCAAAATTCCCGCAAGTCAAGCGAATATATTCACCCTTTGTTGAGTAATACTCCCCACTTAAACTCGCTCCACGCGTCACCTCTATTAACTCTCCTAATCTGCATTTCTTTAGATTCGTCATAATTTACAACCGCCTACGAAGCTCGTCTATTCCAGACTGTAGCCTATGTTTTTTCTCATCCAATGGAGTTATCACGTTACTCCTTCTGTTTAATCCATACTTTCTAATTAGGTAGTTTTCTATCTCGTGAATCTGATGTTCCTTGCAGTCAATCCGCCTAAGAATACTCGCCTTTGTATTACGGATTGTTACTACCAATGTTAGAACAGCTGCAATTGCAGCAATTACAGATGCGATAACACCAAGATTCTCCATATTTATTCATTGAATTTAAGACTATCCA
>ERZ808262.774-NODE-774-length-11900-cov-4.028198_pt1 | contig 11900 bp, 11 predicted proteins | sample MGYA00520895_ERZ808262 | MGnify/ENA primary metagenome ERZ808262 (study PRJEB31516, sample SAMN03275588) | gut metagenome | biome: mammalia-associated habitat; material: feces | host: Papio cynocephalus | place: Kenya | collected 2012-08-02 ... | reverse complement strand
CGCAAAGGTTTTTCAACCGGCGGGCCGCAAGGGACTGCGGCCCCTACCGTGGGTTTGGGGGCATGGTCCGGTGCGTGTGGGGCGTAGGCGTGTTCCGCCGCGCAACATCCCCCCTCCAACGGTAGGGGCGGCAGTCCCCTGCCGCCCGCACGGTATTGGCCGGGGAGAACGTGGAGAGAGGCGCGTTCTACCCGGTCCTCCTGTCCCGGTCGTCCCGCCGCACGGGCGTGGAGACTGGGGAGTTTCAGACCGGAGGTCAGGCCTCCGGGTTAGGCATGCGGCCGCGGCGGATGACGTAGGCCGCGAAGACGAGCGCGACGAGGAGGGAGAGTCCGATCGAGACGGAGAGGGGAAGTCCACCCGGGATGAGGCCGTGGGGCTGGCCCTTGTCCGCCGAGGTCCAGAGGATGAAGGTGGTCACGACGCTTGTCATGAACATGCCGGGGATGAGCGTCACGAGCGCGGCGCATTTGCGTCCGCCGCGCAGGAGCCAGACGGTGCAGGCCATGAGGGTGGTGGCGGACATCACCTGGTTGCCCCAGGCGAAGTAGTTCCAGATGTGGGCGAAGGTCTCGGCGCTCTTGTCGCTCCAGTGGAGGCAGAGGGAGACGAGGGCGATCAGGGGCAGGCAGACAAGGATGCGCGGCAGAATTTTCTTCTGGGGAATGCCGAGGATTTCCGCCAGGCTCATCCGGGCGCTGCGCAGGCCGGTGTCGCCGCTCGTGACGGCGAGGACCACGATGGCGAAGACCGTCACGCCGCCCATCCAGGGTCCGAGCAGCCAGGTCGTGACGCGCCCGAGGACGTCCGCCGGGGCGAGGTAGAGGGTGGCGGGGTCCTTGTTGTACATGGCCAGCGCCGCGGCGGCCCAGATCATGGCGATGACGCCTTCGGCGATCATCATGCCGTAGTAGGTCGTGCGCGCCTCGCGTTCGCTGCGCATGGTGCGCGCCACGATGGGGCTCTGGGTCGCGTGGAAGCCGCTGATGATGCCGCAGGCGATGGTGACGAAGAGGAGCGGGAAGAGCGGGCTGCGTCCGCCGGCGTCGAAGACTTCCGCGCGGTACTTCAGGAAGGCGGGGCTTTCCTGGAGGAGTTCGGGCGACTGGACGCCCACGACGACCAGGGCCACGCACATGGCGAGCGAACCGACGATGAGAAGTCCGCCGAAGTAGGGGTAGATCGCGCCGATGATCTTGTCGACGGGGAAGAGCGTGGCGACGATGTAGTAGACGAAGATGGCGACCGCCATGGCGGTGAAAAGCGGCACCGACGGGAACACCGTGCGGTCGATGAGACTGGCGGGGATGTTGATGAAGACGGCCACCATCAGGATCAGAAGGAAGATGAGCGCCACGGAGAACACCGCCGCATAGACCTTGCCCAGCAAGGTAGCGACAATCGTCGGCAGGTTCGCGCCCTTCATGCGCAGAGAGATGAACCCGCTGACGAAATCGTGCACCGCGCCCATGAAGACGCAACCGACGGGGATGATCAGCAGGGCGACCTTGCCGAACTTGATGCCCGCGATCACGCCGATGACCGGCCCGACGCCGGCGATGTTCAGCAGCTGGATGAGCATGTTCTTCCACTTCGGCAGCGGAACGTAATCGACGCCGTCGGCCTGGGCGAGGGCCGGGGTGGGACGGTCGTCCGGGCGCAAGATGCGCTCGACGAAACGGCCGTAGATGAAATAGCCGAGGATCAGAAAGATCAGTCCGCCAATGAACCAGCTCATGGAATGTTCCTTTGTGTTATTTGGATTTCAATATTCAGATTTCAATCGCTTGCGACGAAAGAGGATTCGCCTCCAGGGCCGCGACGACCTTGAGGGCCTGGACGGTCTCGGCCACGTCGTGCACGCGCACGACCTGCGCGCCGTGGAAGGCGCACCAGACGGCGAGGCCCAGATTGCCGCCGAGGTTCTTGCCGGTCCGCTTCTCGCCGGTGAGTTTCTTGACGAGGCGCTTGCGGCTGGCGCCCACGAGGACGCGTCCGCGGCGCGCATAGGCCGGAATCCGGTGCAGGAGCGCCACATCCTCCTCGCGCGTTGTGCCGAAGCCGATCATGGGGTCGAGGTAGAGGCGGTCCCTGTAGGGCGCGAGATCGAGCCGCGCATCGTCGAGGCAGGTCCACGGCAGGACGAGTTCGGCCCGGGGATGGCGATCGAGGAGCGCAAGCATCGCGGGCACCGGCTCCGGGTAGACGCAATTCAGGATCGTGGCACCGCAGTCGAGCGCGAACGCCGCGGTCTCGGGGTGGTAGGTATCCACCGAAACGGGCACCGGCGACGTGGACGCGAAGGGCTCGAGAACGGGGCGCAGGCGCTCGATTTCGCGTTCCGCCGTCAGGGGCGTCGCGCCGGGGCGGGTGGATTCCGCGCCGAAGTCCAGGATCGCCGCGCCTTCGGCGACCGCGTTGTGCGCACGGCGGAGGGCTTCTTCGGGGCGATAGTAGAGTCCACCGTCCGAGAACGAGTCGGGCGTGACGTTCACAATGGCCATGACGTTGCAGATCATGTCTGTTCGAATTCCTTCAGGATGGAGTAGATTTCGTCGAGCGTGCGCACCGCGTTGAGGCGCGCGCGCAATTTCGCCGCACCGGGGCGGCCGTTGAAATAGCGGAAAAGGTGGGTATGCATCTTGATCGCGGCGTAACCGTCGAGGCGCGGCAGGGGTTCCGCGGGGAAATGCTCCACGAGCTGCCGGTGGAAGGCGAGAATGAGCTCGAGGTGGCGCCGGGCGCGCGTCGCCGGGTCCGGCGGGGCGACGGGGAGTCCCTTCAGGCGCGCGAAGATGTCGGGGTCGGGCAAGGCGGCGCGTCCGATCAGGATGCCGGCGACGCCCGTCTGGGCCATCGCCTTCGCGGTGGCGGCGTCGACGACCGAGCCGTTGCCGACGACGGGGATGGACGCGGCCTCAACGACGCGCGCCAGGGTATCGAGGTGGACGGGCCCGCCGTGGCACTGGCTCGTGTAGCGCGCGTGCAGGAGAAGTCCGCGGGCGCCGGCCTTTTCGGCGAGCGAGAGGATCTCGAAGATGCTCGTGTCGCCGGGATGCGGCCCCAGGCGTGTCTTCAGCGTGACGGGCAAGGTCGTGTTCGAAACCATGGCCTCGAGGAGACGCGCAATCTTCGGCGGGTCTTCCATCAGTTTGGAGCCTGCGCCTGCGCGCGTCACCGTCCGCATGGGACAGCCCGCGTTCAGATTGATTTCGGTGAAGCGCCCGAGGTCCGTAATGTACTTCGTCGCGTAGGCGACGTCGTGCGCGTCGGCGCCGAAGATCTGGCACGCGACGGGGCCTTCGCCCGGGAGGAGCTCGAGCAGGCGCCGCGTGGGGGCGTGGCCGTGGGCGAGCGCCGCGGCGCTCACCATCTCGGTATAGGTCGCGTCCGCCCCGCCCTGCCGGCAGAGGAGTCGAAACGGCGCGTCGGTAAAGTCCGCCAAGGGCGCGAGAAGGTAGTTCATTCGGCGGTTTTCCCGGACGCGGGGGTCTGCGCCGGCGCGGGCGGTTTCGCGAACAGCCTGGAAAGGAGCTCGGGGGTCAATACGGGGTCGGAGTACGGTGCGGCGGCGTCCACGACGGCGAAGCTCACGAAACTCGGCGCGCTCCAGCGCGTGCCCTTCCCGCGCGTGTAGACGGCGATGTCCACGTGGTTTGTCGGCGTCATCAGGTCGCGCCGGAGCACAACGCGCGCCGTATCCGTCCCGAGGTGCGTCAGTTGCGCGGCCCGCCGGTCGTCCTGCACGACCGCGAAGCGATACTCCTCGCCACCCGCGGCGGTGATGATGAACGTCCGCTGGGGTGAATCGATGCGCAGGACGGCGGCCCATGCGCAGGGAGTGGCGTAGGTGAGCTCGGGCCATTCGCCTTCGCCGCCCGTGTCCAGGCCCGAGACGTTCGCGACGAGGGCGACGGGCGGGAGCGCCTCGACGGTCAGCGCCGCGGCGGAAGCCGCCAGGCGGGCGGTGTCGAGTCCGTTCGGCGGGAAAGCGGAGGGATTGGCCTTGGCGGTGAAGTAGTCCTCCGGCCGCGGGGCCGTCTTCAGCGCACCGCGCATCAACATCTGCAGGACCGGCGCCCACAGGCCGCGGCGAACGATTTCCGCGCGGACCGCCGGCTTGAGGGAACGCCAAACGAGAAGCGCCGCCCGCAAATAATATTGATCGGACCAACTGCGGCCCTGTGAGACGAGCCAATAGGGGGTTGTCGAGGCGAAGACGTTGCCGTTCGTGCCCAGCGGCGGATAGTCGAACGCCGCGGGGTAGACCCAGAACTGGTTGGAGAGATAGAACGCCTGCATCAGCGGCAAGCGCCGCGTCTCGCCCGTCATCATCGCGCGCGGCAGGGACCGCCAGAGGGGCCCCACCGTCATCGCACGGCTCGCGTTGCCAATCACCGGGTAGGGATAGGCCGTGTTGGGGAAGTCCAGATCCATGCCGCGCTGGCGGCCGTCCAAGTCGAAGCCAATCGGGGTCAGACCCGGCCAGTTTGTCATCACGAGCGTGGAGTGGCCGCCGTCGCGATTCACATAGAGGAGCCCCGCGTAGGGGAGGGACGAAGGTTCCGCCCATTGCACGAGCGCATTGAAGCAGCCTCGCTCGAAGTCCCACGCCAGATTGGGGGCGCCCAGCACGAGCGGCTTGCCCGCCACGCCGATCGCCGGGGCCACCGCGAGCGGACCCGTGAAGATGGGTCGGTCGCGGATGGAATCGGCATAATCGAGCAGTTCCTTGAAGCGGGGCAATTGCGCGATCTTCTTGAAGTCCGCATCCTTGCGCATCTTTTCGACGTCGCGGAACCCGAGGTCGATCGCCTTTTCAAGTTCGTCCAGCGCGGGGGCCGGGTCTTTGGCGTAGGCGAGCGAACAGGCGAGGTTGTAGTGCCAGATAGGGTCGTCGGGCAGGAGCGCGATGCCCTTCTTGCAGGTTTCCACGCGCGTTTCAATGTCGTTCGTGAGCAAGGCCGAACGAAACCGCTTGCACAGGGCCTCGTGCACGGGCTGGCGCGCGGGATAGTCCCAGACGGTCAGCAGACCGAGGAAAAGCGCACACAGAATATTCATTTGCCGAACCTCATCCAGTTGGGGAGCTTCACCATGCGGGCTTCGCGGCTCTGGTTCGTGGCGAGCGTCTCGGTCGTGCCGATGGATGGCGACTCGAGCGCCGCCAGACGCGTCATGAGCGTCTGCTGGCGCAAAGCCTGCTGCTGGCGCATGGCCTCGTTGCGCTGCCGCTCGGACAGCAGTTCCTGTTCGCGCAGTTGCAGTTTTTCGCGCAATTCCTGCGCCTCGGCGCGCAACTGGGCGACATCCTTGGCGCCTTCGGCCTGGCGCTGGAGTTCGTTCACGCGCCGGTTGAAATCATTCGTCAGTTCCTGGACCTTCATCTCGTAAAGGCGCGCCGATTTCTCGCTCGTCTGGCGGAGCGTCTTGAGTTCTTCGCGCAACTGCGCCGTACGCGGGTCTTCCGGACGGTTCGCGAGTGCGCGCCGGGTCATTTCCTCGATATCCGCCCCGGCGCACTTGAGCAATTCCCGCCGTCGCTGGCCCAGCCGGTCGATGCGCTCTTCCGCACGCCGCTTGAATTCCGCCAGTTCCTTCTTTTCCGCCTCGACGACCGCGTCGATTTCGTTCACCTCGGCGGTCATGAGTCCGTAAACGGCTGCCTGTATATCCGCGATTTCCGCGGCGGTTTCGGGCAGGCGGCGCAGTTCGGCTTCCAGCGCGACGATCTGCTCGTGCATTTTCGCTTCGCGGGAATTGGCTTCGCGCGCCAGCGCCTGCATGCGCTCCGCCTGCTCCTTTTCGCGCGCCGCGGACGCCTGGGCGGCGTTGTCCAGGCGCTGCTGCAAATCCATCGTGTGCCGGCGCTCTTCGGCCAGGAGCCCCTCAAGCTCCTTGACGCGCGTTTCGTCCACGACCTTCTTCTCCACAATGCGCTCGACGACGCGCTCGACCGACGCAGGCGGCTCGGCGGGCGCCGCTTCAGCCGACGGGTCCGCGGGCGCGCCATTCTGTCCGGGCGCGGCCGCCATCTCGGGCGCAGGCGCGGCGACAGCCTCCTCGAAGGGCGGGCGCGTTTCAATGAGCGTAGCCGACGCCGGGAGGCGTCCCGAGGCCAAGAGCGCTTCCGCCGCTTTCCTGTTGAAGGGACCGCGCGGCAGACCGTCCCCGAGATCTATAGAAAAGCGCATGTCCAGAAAAGGGACGTCTTCCACGCGCCGCCAGACGATCTGGTCGCTCGAGATCTCTTGTCCCGGCTGGATGCGCCCCATCTGCGCCCACTCGACAAGGCGTTCGCGGGGTTCGGGCCCGAAAGTTTCATCTTGCGTCCGCAAATACCAGGCTTGATCGTTCATTTTTTTCTCCTGCTGAAGATGTTCGCGAGCCCCGAGGGATCCTGCCGGCGCACGACTTGCGCCAATTCGCGCGCCGCGGCCGCTTCAAGCGCCGCGAGACGTGCGCGGTCCACGGAGGGGAAAAGGGCGCCGGAAGGCGGCGGGAATTCGGCATCCGTGGCGGGACTTTCGTCCTCGACGAGCGCCGCACGCGGCGGGGGTTCAACCTCGATGATGCGCTCCACCACCTTCTCGACCGGGACTTCTACGCGCTTCTCCACTATCTTCTCGACCACCTTCTCGACGACGATTGGCTCGGGGTCTTTGTCTATCGGCAGGAAGTGGCGGCGATAGATATTCGCCTGCGGGGGGATTTCGCCGGCCGCGGCGAGACGCGACACGACGGCGCGGTTGAAGGGACCGAAGAACTTGCCCGGTTCCGCCTCGACGACCCAATGCATCTCCAGCTCGGGCATCAACTGCGCGGGAATCCACTGGCGCCTGTCGCGCGACACGAAACCGGACGGGTCGACACGCCCTTCTCGCGACCACTCTTTCAAGGTCTCGCGGTCCGCCGGACCATACACCTTACCATCCGCTGAACGGACATACCATTCTTTTTCTGCGTTCATCGTCTAATATTATAGCAAAACCAGGCGTGTTTTGGTATAATCTAAGACATGGAAATTTCACCTTTCTTTTCGCGCACCGAGCGGATGCTGGGGCCGGGGCTGATGAAGCGGCTCGCATCGACGCGCGTGGCCCTTTTCGGCACGGGCGGCGTGGGCAGCTGGTGCGCTGAAGCTCTTGTGCGCACCGGCATCGGGCATCTCATGCTCGTGGATTCCGACTGCGTCGCACCGTCCAACATCAACCGGCAATCAATGGCCACCATGCAGACGCTGGGCAGGCCCAAGGTGGAGGTTCTCGCCGAACGCCTGCGCACGATCAATCCGGAAGTCGAACTGGACGTGCGGCGCGCGGTCTACGAGGAAGCGACGGCGGCGAGTTTCCATCTGGAGGAATTCGACTATGTCCTCGACGCAATCGACTCGCTCGCCGAAAAAGCCGCGCTGATCCGCCACGCCCTGTCCATCCCGTCCGTCACGCTTTTTGCTTCCATGGGCGCGGCGCTCAAAATGGACCCCGGGCAGATCAAGACGGGGCGTTTCCGCAAAGTCGAAGGAGACGGGCTTGCGCGCGCCCTGCGCACCAAATTCCGCAAGACCGGCGGCATCCCCGCGCGCGATTTCCTGTGCGTGTGGAGCGCGGAGCAGCGCACCAACCGCGGCGAAGAACGCGCCGAAAAGCCGTCCGCCGACAATCCCCGCGATTGGAACGCCAAGAAAGCGCGCGTCAACGGCACGGTCATGCATGCGACGGCCATGTTCGGCCTTGTTCTCGCGAGCCTGGTCATCCGCGACTGCGAAGAGAAATACGAAAGAAGCCTTTCATGAACGTGCTCGTCGATTTTCTCGCCGTCTTTGCCGGGGGCGGCCTCGGGGCGGCTTTGCGCTACGCCCTTTCCCTGCTGGCGAACGGCAACATGTGGGCGACCCTGTCCGTAAACGCCTTGGGGTCCTTCCTGATCGGGTTCTTCGGCGGGTTCGTACACGCGCCGACGGCACGGCTCTTTCTGATGGCGGGGTTTTGCGGCGGGTTCACGACATTCTCGACGTTTGCGAAGGAAAACATCCTTCTTCTCGCGGAGGGCAACTATGCGCTCTTCGCCCTTTACACGGCGACATCCTGCGCGCTCGCGATCGGCTGCGCCGCGCTGGGAGTTTACCTTTCGCGCTGAGAACCGGACTCTCAGCGCGTCCACACGCACATGCCGACTTCGATGCGCGCGGGGTTGATGATATTGCCGGGAATGACCTTGTTCCGTATGGTGTAGTACGTATCCGGATCGTTCCACTTCTTGCCGACCAATTGGGAGGCGGTCATTTTCTTCGACACGCGCCCCCGCGCCTTGTAGCCGCGCGCCTTCAATTCGGCGATGTTTTTGGGCGGCAGGCGCAACGTAGACGCGCGCGCGGGCTGGGCTTGCGTTTTCGTTTTCTTCTTGGACTGCACGTAGACTCTCCGAGGCGGCGTCTTCGGACGCGCAACGGAAGCCGGATAAACCGACCGCCACGTATCCACATTCCCGTACAGGACTTTCGCCAGGTAAGCGTCGCCGACGACAAGACGCTTGGCGCGCGTATCCGGATCGTAGGCGGGGCGCGACGAAAGCCCCAGGACGCGCCGCACGCTCGGCATGGCGAACAGCATGCCGCACCGCTTGCGTCCGCGATGCTTGCGCTTCTGCCATTTGTTGGGGGCACCATAGGCGACATGGCTGTGGCAAACCACCTTGTCATCGCTCAAATGGTACATGTTCTGCAGTTCGGAGACGAGCTTGGCGACGGCCCGCAGTTGGACGAGGGGCATCGCTTTGTCGTGGTTGCCCACGCATTCGATGCCGATGGAAAACTTGTCCACGTCTTCCTTGCCCCGCCACATGGAACGTCCCGCATGAAACGCTTCGCGGTCGCGGTCGACGATTCGGTAAACCGTCCCCTCTTCCGTGACGCAGAAATGACATTCGCCGCGCTCGGAGAGTTTGTTGAGCGACCCGCGCGCGCCGCCTTCCGTCGTGTGAAGGACGATCAGTTCGGTCGAGGAACGGATGGCGCGCTCGGGGTTGCGCGGGCTCGCGTAGCGGTTGGAGGCGTCTATCGCCTGCGCCGCGGACGCGGCGAAAAGCACGAGAAGCGCCAATCCCCGCGCGAGGCAAAGCCGGTTCTGGACCCGCCGTTCCACGTCCAACCTCTCCCCTCAGCGCAAAAGCACAATCGCGTGCGCAATGATCCCACGGCCCGCGCCGACATCGTCCATTTTCTCGTTTGTCTTCCCCTTGACGGAAACGCAGTCGAGGGGAATGGAAAGCAACTGCGACAGGCGCGCCCGGATCGCGTCGACATGCGGTCTCAGGCGCGGCTTTTCACAGATGACGGTGCAGTCCAGATTCTCCAGTTCATGTCCCGTCGACCGGACTTCCGCCAGGGCCGCGGCGAGAAGGACGGTCGAATCCGCCCCCGCCCACCGCGGATCGGTATCGGGGAAATGGGACCCGATATCGCCTTGCGCGATAGCCCCGAACAGCGCGTCAATGAGCGCGTGCAGAAGAACGTCCCCGTCCGAATGCGCCTTGAGCCCCGGCGCGTCCGGAATAAGGACGCCGCCCAGCACCAAAGGCTTGGCGGCGTCGAAAACATGCGAATCGTATCCGTACCCGATGCGCATCAGACAAGAGCGAGATCCGCAAGCGTGGCCCGCAGGATCGCGAGATTGGCGTCCGTCGTTTCGCACAAGGGCAGACGGAACGCACGCGTGATCCGTCCCGTCAGCGCAAGCGCCTCTTTCACCATGACCGGATTCGTGTCTATGAACAGGTTGTGGAAAAGCGGATAATAGCGCCGATGCAGATCCCGGGCCGAGGCGAAGTCTCCGGCCAGCGCCAGACGCACCAGGTCGCCCATTTCCTTCGGGATGATGTTCGACGCCACCGAAATGACGCCCTGCGCGCCCACCGAGATCATGGGAAGCGTAAGGGAATCGTCGCCCGACAGGACGGCGAAATCCGGAACCAGGTTCTTGATGGCCGACACGCGTTCGACGGAACCCGCCGCTTCCTTTATCGCCACGATGTTGGGGTGCTTGGCCAGACGCGCCACGACGTCCAGGGGAATTTCCTTCCCCGCGCGCCCCGGCACGTTGTACAGCACGACCGGCAGGCCGAGATCGGCGACCGTCATGAAATGGCGGTAGAGACCTTCCGAATTGGGCTTGTTGTAGTAGGGCGTCACCTGCAGACACGCGTCCGCACCGCCCATCGCGATGACGGCTTCCGTCAACGAGACGGCTTCCGCCGTGGAATTGGCGCCCGTCCCCGCCACGATGCGGCATTTGCCGGCGGCGAATTCAATCGTCTTTTCGATGACCTTGTGGTGTTCCTCATGCGTCAAGGTCGGCGATTCGCCGCTCGTGCCGACCGAACAGATGCCCTCGACGCCCGCGGCGGTCTGCCGCGCGACAAGCGCCTGCAACGCACCATAGTCCACCGCCCCCTGCGCGGTGAACGGCGTCACAAGCGCCGTAATCGTGCCTTTGAGTTCCATGTGCACCATCTCCCTTAAACGCCCACCGTACGATTAGCCGTTCTTCTTCTCGAAGTCCTTCATGAAAGCGACGAGGGCGTCCACGCCGGCCATCGGGAAGGCGTTGTAGATCGTCGCGCGGATGCCGCCGACCGAGCGATGCCCCTTGAGCGAGCTCATGCCGAGCGCCTTGGCCTCCTCCACGAAGCGCTTGTCCAAATCCGCGTTCGGCGTCGTGAACGTCACGTTCATGTTGGAACGGAACTCCGGGAGCGCCGTGCCCTTGTAGAACCCGCTCGCGTCGACGACGTCGTAGATCTTCTTCGCCTTTTCGTCGTTCAGCTTGAAGAGGTTCTCCTTGCCCATCTTCTTCACCCACTTCATCACGAGCCCGAACACATAGATCGTGAACGTCGGCGGCGTGTTGTAGAGCGAATTGTTGTCCACGTGCGTGCGGTACTGCAGCAGCGTCGGAATCTTCTCGTCGCCCTTCGCGGCCAGCTCCTTCTTGATGGCGACGACCGCCATGCCCGCCGGACCCAGGTTCTTCTGGGCGCCCGCGTAGAAGAGGTCGAACTGCGTATAGTCGCGCGGGCAGCTCAGGATGTCGGACGACATGTCGGCGAAAAGCGGACCTTTCACCGTCGGGATCTTCTTGAGTTGCGCACCCGAAATCGTCTCGTTCGTGCAGATGTGCGTGTAGACGGCGTCCGGCGAAAACTTCCACTCGCCCTCGCGCGGCATCCGCGTGGGGATGTCCTTGGCGCAATCGGCGACGACGTTGACCGCCGCGCCGCGGCAAGCGGCGACCTTCACGGCCTCCTTCATCGCCTTGCCGGACCACGTGCCTTCGTTGGCGTAGTCCGCCGTCTGGCCCGCGCCCAGGAAGTTCATCGGAATCATCGCGAACTGCATCGAGCCGCCGCCCTGGATGAAGCAGACCTGGTAATCGTCGCCGATTCCCGTCAACTCTTTGAAATCGGCAATGGCTTCCTCGTGGATCTTGTCATAGTCCTTGCCCCGGTGGGACATCTCCATGACGGACATCCCCGTCCCCTTGTAGTCCACCAGGTCGTTCTGCACCTGCTGAAGCACTTCAAGAGGCAACGTGGCCGGACCGGCCGAAAAATTGTACGCACGCGACATATCAGTATCCTTTCAAAACTTTCACTATATTATATCTTTTATGTTGCTCTTCCGCAAGCCCCCGAAGGCCGAAAAGTTTATCGAAAGCGCACCCTGCCCGAGACGCCCGGGACAGGCCGTTCCGGGGGAGGGCGCGCGCACGCGGCGATTCCCGTGCGGGCGGCAGAACGGGACAGGTAGGACGCCCCCACCATTCTGCATTCTCTGCACGGTTAAACCCGCAAATGGCCGCAGTATCTCGCCTGCGCCCGGCAAATCGCGCACGCATCGCATG
>ERZ808262.766-NODE-766-length-12070-cov-3.059925_pt1 | contig 12070 bp, 9 predicted proteins | sample MGYA00520895_ERZ808262 | MGnify/ENA primary metagenome ERZ808262 (study PRJEB31516, sample SAMN03275588) | gut metagenome | biome: mammalia-associated habitat; material: feces | host: Papio cynocephalus | place: Kenya | collected 2012-08-02 ... | reverse complement strand
CCAAGGAGGATATCCTGGCCATCTACAAGTCGCTGATGTGACCTGCGGGGTGAATATGTCATCGGCCAGCCGGGTTATTCACCCGTAGCTGGACCATGGCGGAAGGGTCGCGGTATAGGCCGTGACCCTTCTTGATGTCTGTCGATGGATCCGACAGCGCGTGGCGTATCGGAGCGTGGCACCTCGGCGTTCAGTGCGTCAGGGCGCTGCCGCCCCGCGCGATGCGACGCTGCTCATCTCGCCACACGTTGGCGGCGCTGTCGATGTGTTCGCGTTCCATCCGACGCTGGTATATCGGATACAGGATGTGCAGCATGGGCCAGATGGCGCGCAGCAGATATTCCGGTTTGAAGGTGCGACGGTGCCGCGGATGGGCGGCGAAGGTGTTCTTGAACCGGTCGGTATAGCGCTTGAACGATACGATGCCGCTGGCCATGCGCCGCGCGGACATGCCGACGATCATGCGCGGCGAGTAGACGGTTTTCAGCCCCTTGCCGAGCATGTGCAGCGAGATGTCGACGTCCTCGTGCATCACGTCCTCATAATCGCGGCAGACTTCGCCGCTGATCGTCTTCCATGCACTGGCGCGCAGCGCCATATTCGAGCCGAACAGCATGGTTTGGCCGCCATCGGCGCGATACATCAGGTTGCGGGTGCGGTTGTCGCCGCGCAATCCGGTGTTTTTCAACGGCATATCGTAGTAGACCACCGGGCCGGAGGCGCCCATGGCCTTCGGGTCTTCCGTGAAGATGCCGGTGACCACCTCCACCCAGTCCGGTTTCAGCATGCAGTCGGCGTCGATGCGGCCCAGCACATCGCCGGTGGCGGCGTTCAGCCCCGCATTGCGTGTGGGGATGAGCCCCTGCTCGGCGTCCTGGTGGATGAGCTTGATATTGGCCTGCGGGTTCGCGTCCATGAAGCGCCTGACCACGTCCACTGTGGCGTCGGTGGATTTGTTGTCCACCACGATAATCTCGTAGGGCGGTACGGTTTGGAGAATCGCGCAGGTCAGGCAGTCCTCGATGCGTTCCTCTTCGTTCCATGCCGGGATGATGATCGAAACCTTGAGCATAGTCCCCCACAATAGCGAATGGCTGCGGCAAGGGGTCCAAGCGGCGTCGTCCGAAGGCGCGGGATGTCATCCTTATGGCGAACGCTTGTCACCAAAGCGCACAATAATGGTACCTATGAAGCAAGAGCAATTCGATTTCGCCTCGGTGTTTCCGTCCAAGGGGGACCCGCGCAGACCTCCCGAATGGTATACGCGGGCGTTGCTCTATGCCGCGATCACGGTGTTCCTGTCGATTTTTGTATGGAAGTCGCTGGGCAAGCTCGAATATCTCGCCGTTGATCTCGTCATTTGCGTGTTCATCGCCCTTGCCGTCGAGCCGCTGGTGATGATGCTGGTCAAGCATGGCTGGAAACGCGGCGCCGCCTCGGGCGTTACGCTCATCGGTCTGGCCGTGGCGATCATGGTGCTGCTGGGCATGTTCGGCAATATGTTCATCCAGCAGATGATCGGCTTGATCAGGGGGCTGCCGTCCATGTATGAGCAGATCTCCGCTTGGGTGAGCTCGCGCACCTCGTTCAAGCTGCCGGCCATCTCCAATCTTGGCGCGGAGATTTTCAGCAGCATTCAGACTTCGTGGCTTACCAATTTCGCCTCCCAGGCCGCGGAGACGATCGGATCGGTCGGCAGCGTGCTGCTGGATATCATGACCATCGCGCTGGTGACCTATTACATCTCCGCCTGCAGCCCGCGCATGCGTCGCAGCCTGTGCCAGTGGCTGAGCCCGGACACCCAGCGCAAATTCGTGCTGGTGTGGCAGGTGCTGCAGGACCAGATTTCGAATTTCCTGTTTTCGCGCGGTATTCTGGCCATCATCAACGCCGTGTGCACGGCCGTCTTTCTTGAGATCCTTCATGTGCCGTATTGGCTGCCGCTGGCTTTGTTCTGCGGCCTGACCGCGCAATTCGTGCCCACGGTCGGCACCTATATCGGCGGCGCGCTGCCCGTGCTGTTCGCCTGGATCAGCGGCGGCGTCTGGTATGCGGTTGCCGTCCTGGTATATATCGTCATCTATCAGCAGATTGAGAATCTGATCCTGAGCCCCAAGATCTCGCAGCGCACTATGGACCTCAACCCCGCGATAGCCTTCCTCGCCGTGCTGGCGCTTGGTTCGCTGTTCGGCGCGCTCGGCGCGTTCCTGGCGTTGCCGGTGGTGGCGAGCCTGCAGGCGATTTTCACCGTATACACCAAGCGCTACGAATTGATCGACTCTCCGCTGCTATCCGACCCCAAGCCGGTGAAGAAGTCCAAGTTCGTGGAGGGGGCCGAGGCGTTCGGCGAGCATGTGCTCCATCCGATGAGCGGGCATATGCCTCGTGCCGCGGCGGGATCGTCCCGTCGCGTCATGGTTGAGGAGGAGCTGAATGACGTGACCCGCGCCGTGTACCATGATGCGGTTCGCGGGCCGATCAAGGCCGAGGAGCTGCCGGACGGAGCCGCGGATCGAAGCCGTCGCATGCCCACGTTGGAGGATCTTGACACGTCGCAGACTGTGGCGATTCCCCAAAAGCGCGCGGCCGGCGACGATCCCGAACCGAGGGGGAACGACAATCCGCGTGGCGGGTGGCGCTAATGGCGATTCTCAGCGTGCTTGACTGTCTTGTCGCCGTATTGGGCTGCTGCGTGGTCGTCTATCAGGCCGCCTACGTGGTCGTCTCGTTCTTCGCCAAGCCGAGGGTTTTCCCCGACGCTCCTATGGACAAGCGGTATGCGGTGCTGATTTCGGCGCGCAATGAATCCGCGGTGATCGCCAATCTCATCGGGGACTTGCAGTCGCAAAGCTATCCGAGCGAGCTCATCGACATTTGGCTGGTGGCCGATAACTGCACCGACAACACCGCCGAGATCGCACGGGATATGGGTTGTCATGTGGTCGAGCGACGCAATCGGGAGCAGATCGGCAAGGGGTATGCGTTGAGTTATCTGCTCGACAATATGATCGAATCGGGTTTCTCCCGGCGCTATGACGCCTATTTTGTGTTCGACGCGGACAATCGCCTGGACCGGCGCTATGTCGAGGAGATGAACAAGGCCTTCCAGTCGGGCTTCAGGGTGCTGACCAGCTATCGCAACTCGGTGAACCTGAATGAGAATTGGGTGTCGTCGGGCACAGCCCTGTGGTTCCTGCGCGAATCCCGGTTCGTGAATTCCTCCCGCATGGTTATCGGATCGAGCTGCCATGTGGCCGGCACCGGCTTCATGTTCTCGCGCGAGATCATGGAGCGCAATAACGGTTGGAAATTCCATCTGCTCACCGAGGATATGGAGTTCACCATGGACTGCGTATTGCACGGTGACCGTATAGGGTATTGCGGCTCCGCGATGCTCTATGACGAGCAGCCCACGTCGTTCAGGCAGAGCTGGCGCCAGCGCGTGCGCTGGAGCAAGGGGTACCTGCAGGTATTTCGCTATTATGGCCCGGCGATGATCCGCCACGGCATTCAGGAGCGTGACTTTTCCTCGGTGGATTTGACGTTGCTGGTCTGTCCGTTCATGGTGCTGACGGCGCTGCGTATGGCGCTTGGGGTGATTTTCGCCGCTTTGGGTTTTGTGTCGTGGCCGAGCCAGCTTGGCGCCGTGACGGGGTGGGGCGTGGGCGTGGTGGTGTCGATGCTGACGATGATGCTGCTCGCGGCTCTGACGGTTATCGCCGAACGCGACAAGATCCGCGCCACCAACAAGGAGCTGTTCGCGTATTGCCTGAGCTTCCCGATCTTCGCCCTCAGTTATGTGGTTATTTCGTTCCAGGCGATTTTCGCCAAGCCGGAATGGAAGCCGATCATTCATAAGGGCGAGTGACGGTGCGCGTCCCCGTCGCCGGGCGGCCATGCGGGACCCGCCCGTGGCGGGAGATGAATTCGTGATGAACGCGCTATCGGGCCATGGGTGTGTGTGATATTGTCGGACGCATGGCATTCGACATTTCGGCCGCAGGTGTTGAATCTGCGGCCGCTGCTTCCGATCGGTCCGACGCGGCGCACCCGTTGCCGGCGAACACCGAAGCCGCGATATCCATCCGAGGCTTGGTCAAGCGGTTCGACGACAAGATCGCCGTCAACGGATTGTCGTTGGACATTCCCGTCGGTTCCTTCTACGGTCTGGTCGGCCCCAACGGCGCCGGCAAAACCACCTCGCTGAATATGGTGACCGGACTGCTGCGTCCCGATGCCGGGTCCGCGATGGTTCTTGGGTCGGACGTGTGGAGCGATGTGAACCGAGCCAAGCGGGCGATCGGCGTGATGCCGCAGGGGGACCAGATCTTTGATCGTCTGACCGGATTGCAATTGCTGGTGTATGCCGGCATGCTGCGTGGCATGAGGCGCGGGGAAGCGGTCCGCCGCGCCGACGATCTGCTGTCGGCCTTTGATCTCGCCGACGCCGCCGGCACGATGGTGACCGACTACTCGGCGGGCATGACGAAGAAGATCTGCCTTGCCTCCGCGATGATCCATTCGCCGCGCATTCTGGTGCTTGACGAGCCGTTCGAATCCGTGGATCCGGTCTCCAGCGCCAATCTCAAGGATATCCTCGCCGAATATGTGGAGATGGGCGGTACAGTGGTGATTTCCTCACATGTGATGGCGCTGGTCGAAAAGATGTGCACGCATGTGGCGGTCGTCAATCACGGTCAGGTGTGCGCGGCCGGCACCGTCGACGAGGTCGCGGCCGGGGAGGACCTCGAGGATCGCTTCCTGCAGCTGGTGGGTGGTCGTCACGCCGCCGCCCAACTTGACTGGCTGCGCGGCACTGATAAAGCCGCGCAGCAAGGAGGCAGATCAGACGACAGTCCGGTGGACTGTCGGCCCGCCTCGGCCTTGTCCGGCACCGATAAAGCCGCCGATCAAGCCGCCGACAATGCAAGGACACTGCGATGACCGCCGTCATGACGATCGTCCGCCTTCGTTGGGCTTTGACGCTTGCCGCGGTCCGAAAATCCTCCGGTCAGCTTGTGGGATGCCTCATCGGCCTGATCTCTGCGGTGGGCGCCGTGTGCGGCGTCGCATACGCCGGATGGCTGTTGGGACAAGGTCCTGATGCGGTTCCTCAGGGATTGCTGGCGCTGATTGGGCCGGAGGTCGCCGGCCTGTCCGCCGCCGTCGCCTATGCCGAGGTGTTTCGTGTCGCCGTCATCTTGTCGGGCGCGTTCCTGACCCTGGTCGTGCTGATTATGCAGGTTGTGTATCTTGGCCAGGGATCGGCGCTGAGCCCGCATAAATTCACCCTGTACGGCATTCCCGACCGTCAGCTGAGCCTGGGGCTCCTCATTGCGGGCCTGACCGGTGTCCCATCGCTCACCGGTGTTCTTTGCGTTGCGCTGTGGGCTCTGGCGTATCGGTGGATGGGCGTCGTCCCCGTGCTGGTGGGCGTTGCGTCCTCGCCGCTGGCGATTGTCGTGATCATGAGCCTGTCCAAGCTGGCCATCGCGGCCTCGACGTCCCTGGTGTGTTCCAACCGGGGAAGGAATGCGTTCTACGCGGTGGCCGTTATCGTCTGCGTGGTGATATTCCAGGTGCCGAATCTGCTGGTGAACTCCGGCATGGGAATCGATTTCGGCGCATTGGGCGTGGCCGCCGACGTGCTTGGCTGGACTCCGCTATCGGCCCCCTTCTGCCTGCCCTTTGACGCCGCCGCGGGCGAATGGCTCGCTTTCGTTGGCCATTGCGCGGTATGCGCGGCGACGGTGGCACTGTGTTTCATGGGCACGACATGGTGCCTGCGCCATGATCGCCTCACCGAGGGCGCGTCCCGCGGCGGCAGGAGGACGATGGGGCTGGGCCTGTTCGGTTGGGTGCCGGATTCGCCTTCCGGTGCCGTCTCCGCGCGATTCGCCTCATATCTGCGGCGTGATCCCCGTCAGGGCATGCTGTTTGCGATGCCGATTATTTTTGTGGCGTTGATGATGCTCCAGGCGCGCGGTCTTGCCATCATGCCGTGGGCCGGTCTGACCATGGGCGTCTGGTTCATGACGATGGGGGAGGCGAATGGTCTGGCCTATGACGGCCGCGGCTACGCCATGGAGGTTATCGCCGGAGTCCCCGGCGCCGCCGACCGTCTGGGGCGTGTGCGGACCTTGGTCGTGCTGATCGTTGGCTATGTTGTTGCGCTTGCCGTGATTATCGCCGCGGTGACGGTGCGATGGACGCCTCAGATGGACGACGCCCCGCTGATGCCCATGCCGCTGCTCGCCGCGGGATTCACCGGGGGCGCTCTTGGGCTGGGGTTTGCGGGCATTGGTCTGGCCGAGGTGTTGTCCGTGCTGCTGATGTATCCGGTGCCGTCCATCGACCGGCCGTTTTCCACGCCGCAGGGCCGTGCTGTCGCCCAGGGATTCTTCCCCCTCGTCCAGGCATTCGGCATCGTGGTGCTGATGCTGCCGACAGTTGTGGCGGGGGGGGCGATCGGCGGGCTTGCCCCCAGGCCCGGCCTGCCGGGGGTGCCGGGGGCGGTCGCGCCCCCCCAAAGGGCGGCGGTGCTGGCGCTTGGTACATGGCTAGGCGGTAAGCTGTTGGATGCACGTTCGCTGAACGTGTTGGCCACGTTGGATCAGTTCGCCAGTTTGCAGTAGCTGCGCCCGGGAACGATGATCCCAGGCGCGGTCGATTCGTTTCGCGTGCTTTGTCTCATGGGCCGACATGGAAAAGAGGATGGATGACGCGGCATACCAGCATCAGAAGGGGCTTCGCATGTCTGAGCCGGCCGCTTGTCGTCGTTCTGTCGTCGGCTGTCACGCTTGCCGGTTGCGTGGGATTCGTCGCCGCCGACATCTTCGACGTGGTTCCCGGCCCTCTGACATTGAGTCCCGTGACGGTGCGATCCTTCGAATCTCCTCGCGGCGCGGTGCTGTCCTCGCCGGTGGCGGCCTCCCTGGAGCAGGACGCACCCGTCGACAATGCCTCGTTGACTGCCCTTGCCGACACCTTCGCCGCGGCGCCCGGCGTCGGTTCCGACTATTCCCTGACCGTTACCTCGTCCAATGGCGAGACGCTGCTGGAGCGCAACGGCGATGTTCAGCGCGAACCGGCGTCCACGATGAAAACCCTTACTGCATTGGCGGCTTCCCTGGCACTGGATACGGATTCCACGCTGGATACGGAGGTCCGTCTGGCTCAATCCGAATCGGGCGCGACGATCACGCTGACCGGGCATGGAGACATGCTGCTCGGCGAGGGGGATTCGGACCCCGATCATGTCAATGGCCGGGCCGGATTGGGCACGCTTGCCGCCGAAACCGCCGCGGCGCTCGAGCAGCGTGGCATTACATCGGTGAATCTGGCATACGATGATTCGATGTTCGGTTCGCAGCGTGACGTGCCGAATATCGAGCAGAATAATGGCGGTCATGCGTATGCCACGGCGGTGTCGTCCATGGCGGTGGGCGGCGGGCGTATATGGGGTGCGATGAAGCGGCCCTCCAATCCGGACGAACTTCATGTGTACCCGACGCTGTCGGTGGCCACCGCGTCCGATGCCGCGCACGCGTTCGCCACGCAGCTGACCGGTCATGGGATTGCGGTGAACGGTGAGGTGGTCGAAGGGACCACCCCCGCCAACACGTCTCCCATTGCCACGGTGCACTCCGCCACCATCGGCGAGATCATGGCGTTTATGCTGCATAACTCGGACAATACGCAAGCTGAACTGCTGGGACGGCTGACTGCCCTGAAAACCGGGGGCGACAACTCGCCCGCAGGAGCTACGGCGGCTGTGAAACGCCAGTTGGAGCAGCATGGCGTCAGCACCGGGGGATTGGTAATGGCCGACTGTTCCGGCCTGGCTCCCGGTTCGCAGCTCGCGGTGCGGACGTTGGCCGGCGTGCAGCATGCGATGCTTCACGGGGGCAGCGCGACGGCTGCGGCAGCGGAGGGGCTTGCCGTTACCGGTCTGAACGGCACGGTGTCGGTCCGAAGGCATTTCAGCGAGGAATCCTATGGCCTGGTGCGTGCCAAAACCGGCAGCCTGTCCGGCGTGCGTTCCCTGAGCGGCAATTGCTCCAGGATCTCGGGCGGCGTGCTGATCTTTTCGATTGTCGTCAATCATTCTTCGGATACGGCGGCGGCGAATAACGCCATTGACGCCTTCGTCTCCGGCCTGGTGCGGCTGTAGGCGGGATCGGCGGTGGCGTATTCGGCGGCGCTGCGCAGGGGCATCGGACAGGTGCGCGGGGCTTTGCAGGCTGTGGGGCTGGTGCGTCAGGACGAACGTTTTCGCAGGCATGGCGTGCATTCGCCGTCGGCGGATGCCCCACTGGTTCTGGTCGCATGCTCCGGTGGGCGTGATTCCATGGCGTTGGCGGCAGTTGCCCATATTGTGTGCTCGTCGTTGGGGTTGCGGTGCGGCGCGGCGATCGTCGATCACGGGATCGACGCTCATTCCGGCGACGTGACCGCGCGGACGATTGCCCGCTGCCGGGAGCTCGGTCTGTCCCCGGTGATGTCGCGCCGCATCGATATCGGTGATGTCGCGGGGCGGGGCGTGGAGGCCGCGGCGCGCGAGGCGCGGTATGACGCGCTGGTCGGCATGGCCGGCGCAGCTGACTCGTCGGCTGATGCCCCGGGCGGGTCCGCCGCCGCCATATTGCTGGCGCATACGCGTGACGATCAGGCTGAAACCGTGCTGATTGGCCTGTCGCGCAGCGGGGGCCTGGATGCCGTTGTCGGTATGCCGGAACGCTTTGAGCGCCAAGGCGTGCGGTTCCTTCGGCCCTGGCTGGGTCTCACCCGTGCCGAAACCACCTCGATCTGCCGCGAGTTGCGTCTGTGCTGGTGGGATGATCCCACCAACGGCGACGCGATCCCCTCCTCGCAGCCGCTGGGAGCGACGTATCCGTTGCGATCGCGTATCCGGCATGATCTGATGCCGGCGTTGGCCCGGGTTTTCGGGCATGATCCGGCGCCGTTATTGTCCTCCGGGGCCCGCAGCGCCCGTCTCGACGCGGATTACCTGCATGCGCAGGCAGCCGATCTCGCCGCGCGGAGTCTTGTGGTGGATGACCGCGTCGCCCATCTCGACGCCGCCCGGCTGGCATCATCCCATCCCGCGCTGCGCAGACGTGTGATTGTCGCGGCGCTGAGGTCACTTGACGTGCCGGTCGCCACCAAACACGTCGAGGCGATCGACCGCCTCATTGCGGATTGGCACGGGCAGGGGGATGTCCATCTTCCCAGCGACTGCTCGGCAAGTCGTCAGGGTCAAGTCATTGAAGTGTGCAAAGATAGGCCCCATGCGAATCGCTGACGTACAAGATGACATTGACCATGAGCTGGTTTCCAAGGAACAGATCGACCAACGTATCCGGCAAATCGCCGATCAGGTGAGCAAGGACTATCGGGACAAGAACCTGCTGCTTGTCGCGGTGCTCAAAGGGGCGGTGAATACGCTGGTCGAGTTTTCCCAGGCACTGTCCATACCGGTCGAGATGGATTTCATGAGCCTGTCCAGCTATGGTTCCGGCACAACATCATCCGGCACCATCACGGTGAGGCAGGATCTGTCCACCGATGTTCGCGGACGGCACATTCTCATTACCGAGGATATCGTTGATTCAGGCCGGACCCTCGCATGGCTCGTCGAGGAACTCAAACGTCGCGGGGCGGCATCGGTTGAGGTCTTCGCCCTGCTGGAGAAGCCGGCTCGGCGAGAGGTGGACGTTGACGTGAAATATCGGGGATTCAATATTCCGGACGAATTCGTGGTCGGTTTCGGCCTCGACTTTGACGAACGATATCGCAACCTCGAATCCATTGCGGTTCTTAAGCCGCGTGTATACCAAGGAGATGAGGCATGAGCTATCCGCAGGGGCCGCAGCGGCCCAATAGCAACAATCGGCCCAATAACGGCAATCCGTTCGCCGGCAGGGGTAACGGGGGCAATAATGGCAACGGAGGCAAACGTCCGCTGTGGCAGTCTCCGTGGCTGTGGGTGGCGGTGGTCGTGCTGCTTGCCATGAGCGCATTCTCGATGTTCTCGATCGGCGGCACCCAAACCATCGACACCAAGGATGGCCTGACCCTGATCCAGAACGGTCAGGCCACATACGCGCAGATCACCGACAATGCGCAGAAGGTCCGCCTGGAGCTGAAAAGCGACTTCACCAAAACGGATCCCGATACCAAGCGCGTGAAGAACTACGGCAAGGACGTCCAGTTCTACTACACCTTCGCCCAGGGGCAGCAGATCTCGCAGGCCGTTCAGCAGGCCAATCTTTCCAAGGGTTGGACCTCGAACATGCAGCAGACCAGCATGTTGAGCTACCTGTTCAGCTCGATGCTGCCGATCCTTATCTTCTTCGGCCTGTTCTGGTTCCTGATGTCGCGCATGCAGGGCGCGTCCGGCATGTTCGGCATGGGGGGCAAGAAGAACAACGGCAAGCTGCTTGACGGCCAGACCCCGAAGACGAAGTTCAAGGACGTGGCCGGCGAGGACGAGGCGCTTGCCGAGGTCGAGGAGATCAAGGACTTCCTGCAGAATCCCGCCAGATACAAGGCGCTGGGCGCGCGCATCCCGCGCGGCGTCCTGCTGTACGGCCCTCCCGGCACCGGTAAGACCCTGCTGGCGCGCGCCATCGCCGGCGAGGCTGGCGTGCCGTTCTACTCGATGGCGGGCTCCGACTTCGTCGAAATGTTCGTCGGCCTTGGCGCCTCCCGCGTCCGTGACCTGTTCGACGAGGCGAAGAAGAACGCCCCGGCCATCATCTTCATCGACGAGATCGACGCCGTGGGCCGCAAGCGCGGGTCCGGCATGGGCGGCGGCCATGATGAGCGCGAGCAGACGCTGAACCAGCTGCTTGTCGAAATGGACGGTTTCGACAACGACACCAACCTCATCATCATCGCCGCGACGAACCGTCCCGATGTGCTCGATCCGGCCCTGCTGCGTCCGGGCCGTTTCGACCGTCAGGTGGGCGTGGCCGCTCCCGACCTTGAAGGTCGTGAGGCGATTCTCAAGGTGCACGCCAAGGGCAAGCCGTTCGTGCCGGATGTCGATCTGCACACGGTTGCCGTGCGCACCCCGGGCTTTACCGGCGCCGACCTGGCCAATGTACTGAACGAGGCCGCTCTGCTGTGCGCCCGTTCCGGCGCCCAGCTGATCGACAACCGGGCCATCGACGAGGCAATCGACCGTGTGATGAGCGGTCCCCGCAAGAAGTCCAAGGGCATGGCGCTCGAGGAGCTGCGCAACACCGCGTATCACGAGGGTGGCCATGCCTTGGTCGCCGCGGCGCTGCACAACACCGATCCGGTGACCAAGGTCACGATCCTTCCGCGAGGCCGCGCGCTTGGCTACACCGCGGTGATGCCCACCGAGGATCGCTATTCGGAGTCCCGCAACGCGCTGCTTGATCAGATGGCTTACGCGATGGGTGGCCGCACCGCCGAGGAAGTGGTGTTCCATGACCCGACCACCGGCGCTTCGAACGATATTGAGAAGGCCACCAAGATCGCCCGCACGATGGTGACCCAGTACGGTTTCTCCGCGCAGCTCGGGGCGATCAAGTACGGTGACGAGGATGACCAGACCACGGTGATGGATGGTCTGCAGCCGCGTCAGTATTCCGATCGCACCGCCGAAATCATCGATGACGAGGTCCGTCAGCTGGTGGAAACCGCCCATACCGAGGCATGGACGATCATCAACGAGAATCGCGATGTGCTCGATGAGCTGGTGCGCCAGCTACTGATCAAGCAGACGCTGAACGAGAAGGAGCTCGGCGTCATCTTCGCCAACCTGAAGAAGGCCCCGGAGCGTTCCGTCTGGCTGTCGAACAGCAAGCGTCCCGATTCGGATCTGCCGCCTGTGCCGATTCCGGAGGATCTGAAGCGTTCCGTCGGCATGAAACCCGGCGAATGATTCGCGGATGGGCGAGAGCGATTCATCGTTGAACTGACCATATGGGATAGGGGTTGTCACGCAGCGGCGGCCCCTATCTGCATATCGCGTGTGTGATTCCGACAGACTGATAGGGGGAATGGCAACAATGACGAACGACATTACGGCGCGGGT
>ERZ808262.763-NODE-763-length-12119-cov-4.066147_pt1 | contig 12119 bp, 11 predicted proteins | sample MGYA00520895_ERZ808262 | MGnify/ENA primary metagenome ERZ808262 (study PRJEB31516, sample SAMN03275588) | gut metagenome | biome: mammalia-associated habitat; material: feces | host: Papio cynocephalus | place: Kenya | collected 2012-08-02 ... | reverse complement strand
GACGGCGGTCACGTCATGACCCAGAGGAATGACACGAAGCTCCAGACCCATCTTCACGCCGCCGGCAGCGCACTGCTCGATGCAGTCGCCCACCAGGAAGGTCAGAAGTCCCTTGGACTGGTAGTCCTTGACCACCTTAACAACGTCGGCGGCATTGTCCGCCTTGCCCAGCACCACGGCCACGCCTGGGATATCGCCAGTGACCAGAGGCACGCCCAGGGATCGGATGATGGGGTCGGATACGAAGCCGATGCCAGTCTCATTCTCGTAGGGATTGCCGCCGTCCACATATTTCAGACCCTCCATGATCTCCGCGCCCACGGCGGTGGCAAGGCCGGCGTTCAGAGCCTGGCTCAGATCCTCCTGACCGGTGATCAGGCTCTTCATCACGTCCACGCAGGCAGGCAGGTCGCCCAGGGTCTTGACCTTCACGCCGGTGGCCGCGTAGATCGTGGGGAAGAAGTAGGCAGTATCGGGGAACGCGATTTCCTTCTGCGCGCCGTACTTGGCGATGGCGTCCTTGACGGCTCCCTCGGTCAGTCCGGCGACGGCATTGGAGCCGCCGTAAATCAGATCGGTTAACACACTCATTTGAATTCCTCCCAAATTTTTCCGCAAAATTTATATAGAGCCGAATGGGCTGAATATACCTGTTTAAGCTTTCTTCTTTTTCTCCCGCTGTTTTTTCAGTAAATCCTGAAGCTCCCTGGCGAAGGTCTCGAATTCCGGCCTTCCCGCCTTCAGGGTATACTCCTTGTCCGCTTTGAGCGTCAGTTTCACCATTCTCGCCGGAGCGCTTGTCCGATTTGCGTCGGCGGTAGTACCCTGAGCGGACTTGATTTTTTCCAGGGACACCGCCTGAAAGCCGCCCTTTTTTTCCAGGAGCAGCCGCTTGTTGGTCAGAACCCACCGGCCGCCCCGCTGGGGGCAGATGGCCTGCACCGTTTCCCGGGGCTGAAGCACCGTGTCCAGGGTGCGGTGAAAATCCCGGAGCCGCCGGGTGCCCCGCTTTTGCAGATAGATATGGATGACGAGAGCCAGTGCCGGCACCGCCATTGCCAGGATTCCCAGCTCAGTGGGGGTCATGGTTTCCTTTCCTTTCGGTAAAAAGCAAAGTGGCTGGGAGGGAGGTTCCCTCCCAGCCGTGAATGCTTGGGATGTGTGGGTTTATGCCCACAGCCGCGCGATCTTCGTCCCCTTCCGAATTACAGTTCGAGGTAAGAATCGGAGTACAGAACGTGGTTCTTGAAGATGTCGCAGGACTTGATGGTCTCCATCAGCCGCTGGTCGTTGGGGTTGACGATGGCGGAGGTCAGACCCTGCATCATAGCCATGGCGACCAGTGCGGAGTCCATGATGGGACGCAGTGCCTTGGGCGCGCCGTTGGAGTTGTTGGACAGACCGCCGGTGGACTTCAGACCCTCGGAGGAGAACAGCTTGATGGCCTCCAGAACCTCCATCTGCTTGTCCTGCATACCCTTGACCACCAGGAACAGGGGGTCGAACCACAGGTCGGTGGCCTCCATGCCCAGGCTCATGCCACGCTCGAGCATGTTGTGACAGTGCTTCATCCGCTCGTCGTTGTCCTTGGCGATGCCGTCGGCGGAGCACAGGGCGATACAGATGGCGTCGTTGGCGGCGGCCAGGTCGATGTTGGAGATACGGGAGCCGGCATCGGCGGAGTTGACGATGGGCTTACCGTTGGTACGGTTGTAGACCTTGATACCGGCCTCGATGGCCCGCTTGTTGGCGGTATCCAGAGCCAGAGGCACGTTGTTGAAGTTCTCCTGGAGCAGCTTGACCGCCCACATCATACGCTCGGGGCCGTCCTTCTCCGCAGGTCCGATGTTCACGTCCAGATAGGTGGCACCGGCGGCGATCTGCTCGGCGGCACGCTTCAGGATAGGCTCAGGATCCCGCTCGTCCATAGCCTTCCGGATGGAAGGCGCGATGCAGTGAATCCGCTCGCCGATGGTGACGAAGGTCTGAGACTCGGGGTTGTAGCCCTTGTAGTGAACACCCATGTCCACCACCTTGATCTCGGGAACCTTGGTAGCCAGCAGCTCGTCGAAGGACAGCTCCTTGACCTCCACCTGGGTGGCGGCCTTGGCGGCGTTCTCGGCGGCGGCGGCGGCAGCGGCGGCCTCGTACTCCTTGTCCTTCATGTACTTGGGCAGCTGAACGGCCTCGGTAGGACCGACGACCACGTTCCAGCCGGGCAGCTTCTCGGAGATTTCGCCCTTCATAACGGCAACCTTGCCGGGGATGATCAGGGTGCGGTTCTTGATCTTGTTCGCGATATCCAGATCCTCAAAGGTCTTCTTCACGGAGTTGGAGGAGAACTTACCGGCAGCCCAGGCAGTCAGAACGGACATACCGGAAGCGTCGGTGATGATCAGGTTCACGGGCATGTTGGAACGCTCCAGCTCGCCGGAGACCAGGAAGTAGGTCAGCGCGAAGTCCACGGTCAGAGCGCAGGGGCTGTTCTCGTCGGCACCGTTCAGGGGGTAGATCTTGGACTCCACCTTCATGGGCTTCTGCGGATCGGTGAAGATGTTCTGACGCAGGCCATACAGCGGCAGAGCCTGGGCGTAGGTCATATGCTCCATGACCAGGATGGAGCCGTACTTCTCGGTGAACATGGTGGCGTAGGCGGTCTGCAGGTGATCGTCACCCTTGGCAAGCCGGGCAATGTTCACGATGGAAGGATAACCGAAGCTCCGGTCGCCGTCCTTGATGGCGGTGCGGCGAACCAGAACGGCGTTGGCCAGGGTTTCCTTGGCGGTCTTGCCGGTGACGTCCACCACCAGGTTCTTGTTGCCCTTGGCTTCCAGCTTCTTCACGGTGTCGTACAGGTCGGACAGGGAGCCTGCGGAAACGCCCAGCACCACGCCCTTGGCGGTGGCCAGCTCGTTCATGGCCTCCCAGTTGTCGGGGGTGGCACCGTCCAGGATCACGTTCTTGCCGGCGACCTCCAGAGCGGCCTTGGCGCACTCCAGATCCCAGCACTCCAGCACCAGGTCACGGCCGGTGGCGGCGGCCTTCTTCACCAGCTCCGCGTAAACGGCGGGATCGGACTGGGTGTTGGCCACGAACACGAACTCCACATACATCCGCTCGCCGATCCGCTCGTAGTCGATCTTCTGCAGATCGGCCAGCTTCTTGTCGGCCTCCTCGGCGGACAGGCTGGTGCCCACGGCCACGGCGTACAGATTCTTGTTGACCAGAGTCTTCTCGTGACGGAACAGAACCGTCTCGCCGCCCAGCTTGTGGTCGCCGACGGTGATGGTCTTCATGGGAGGCGCGGTCTGCTCGTTGAGCATCGCCTTCGCGTCGTCAGAGAAGTAGGGGCACTTGTCGATGGACACAGCGCCCTGGGCCACCTTCATGCAGAACGCCATGCAGGTGGGGCTGCCGCACTCCTTACAGTTTTTCTTAGGAGACAGCTTAAAAATGTCAAGACCCTTCAAAGCCATTGTATGTATCCTCCTTCCAAATCAGACCAGTTCCGTGATGAACTTCTTGATGGTGGCAACGGCGGCGGGATGGCGCATAATGACAGCGTCGGCACCGCCGGTCAGGTTGGCAGCGGCAGTGGACACTTCCATGTCAATGGCGCGCTCTTCCCGGCTGCCCCATTCGGGCTCATCTTCCTCGGAAGCGGTGGACTCCTTCACGCTCCAGGCGTCAGGAGACACAGGGGACATAATGGGCATCTGCAGATCGGCGTCGGACTGAGCCAGAGCGGCCAGACGGATCCGATCCAGGGTAGAAGCGACGTACTCGAAGCCGTAGCCCACGGCGGCGGTACCGACGTTCATGACGATGTTTTCGGGATTGATGGACAGGCCCTTGAGCATGATGTTCAGCTGCTTGGCCAGGTTGATGTCGTCGGCGGTCTCCGCGCCTACCTTCTGGCCGTAAGCCAAAGCCACGGAAGCGCCGACGGTCTTGTAGTCCTCGTTCCGGGCGGACAGAACCAGAATATTCTTGCCCTGCAGAGCCTCAGCAATCTTGCTGAACAGCTCGCCGTCCTTCTCGATGTTCTTGCAGCCCATGACCACGATGGGCATGGTGACGGCGTCAGCCACCGCCTTGGCGTCGGCAACGCAGTCGGCAACGGAGCGGTTGGCGCCGTTGGGATCGGCAGACTCGAAGTGCAGGCACAGGAAGTCCGCGCCGGGCATGGTTTCCGCCTTCTTGGCGTAGTCGGCCATGGTGGTGCAGCCCGCGTAGAATTCCTTCAGCGCGGGAGCGTCCCAGGAAGCCGCCAGATCGGAGATCTCCACGCCGATCTTGGGAGCGTTCTCAATGGGAGCGTCGAAGGTGTAGAACGGCAGCACGTTCTGACCGCCGATGACGATTGCCTTGTCACCGGTGCCCAGGGTCACGGCATTGATCTTGCCGCTGAAGGGAGCCGTCTTGGGTGTGAAAGCCATAGTGTTTTTCCCCCTTGATTGATTTTGGATGAGTTTATATGTTGGGCACCCGGAGCAGGTGATTCTGCTCCGTGTGTCACTTACGGAAATTAAAGACCCAGGGACTTCATAATGCCCTTGAGAGCGGCCTTCATGGGATCGGTGTCCGGCAGCTTGGCGGAGGGCTCGCCGTCGCAGTCGCAGCGGTAAACCGCCTCGTCCTGGGGCAGCACGCCGAAAAGCTTCAGACCGTGCTTTTCGATCTCCTCCTTGACCCCCGCGTCCAGCACGCCGCCGGGTGCCCGGTTGACGATCACGCCCATCTGACCGGGGTTCAGGGACATCTCCTGCACCATTTCCGCCACTCGTGCCACGGCCTGAATGCCCCGGCGGGAGCAGTCGGAAATCAGCAGCATGGTGTCCACATGGGGCAGAGTGCCTCTGGCGATGTGCTCCAGGCCCGCCTCATTGTCCATAACCACATAGGTATAGTTGGGAAGGTACTTGGCCACCTGGGACTGGAGCACGCCGTTGACGTAGCAGTAGCAGCCCTTGCCCTGGGTGCGGCCCATGACCAGCATGTCGAAGTCGTCGTCCTCAATGAGGGCGTCGTTGAACTTCATCTCGGCGTAGTCCGCCTTGGTCATATTCTTGGGAATGGTGCCCTTCAGCTCCGCCTGAGCCATCTCCTCCCGGATCTGACCCAGAGAGGTTTCCACCTCTACACCCAGAACCTCGTTCAGGTTGGAGTTGGCGTCCGCGTCCACCTCCAGAACCGGACCATTCTTCTTTTTGCACAGATAATCGATAATCATGCCGCAGGTGGTGGTTTTGCCCACGCCGCCCTTACCGGCAACCGCAATGGTATGAGGCATATTGCGTTCCTCCTGAAAAATCAAAATGATGTATCCCGGGCTGCCCTGGCGATGGCCAGCACGTCCTCCGCCCGATTCTGGGTCAGAAAATGGATTCCGTCCACGCCCCACCGGCGGTAAAGCCGGATCTGGCGCACTGTGTAGGCAGCCCCCGCTTCCCGGAATTGCGTGCGCTTGCGCTCCACCTCCCCGTCGAAGGGATCCTTGACAAAGGGGTTTGGGTAGATCCAGTAGTCAGAAAGAAGTCTGCACAGCTCCTCCGGAATGGCGCAGCCGCCGGTGGCCAGAGCCGTCCGGATGGTCGCCGCCTGATCGACTACAGGAGCCACCCCCGCCATCACCGGCAGGGTAATCCCCGCCGCCCGGATTCCGTCCAGCCAGATGTGGAAAATATCCATGTCCCAGCAAAGCCGGGTGATGAGAAAGTCCGCGCCAACCTCCTGGATGGCCTTCAGCCGGTTAATCTCCCCTTCCAGGGAGCTTCCCAGCGGCTCTCCCTCCGGCGCGCCGTCGGCCGCCACGAGAAATTCATTGCCGAATTCCCGGCGGATCAGCTTCACCAGCTCCGCCTCGTCAGAAAGGCCCCGGCTCATCCGGCCTTCGCCGCCCTGAATGGCCATCACGCAGCTTACGCCCCGGGCGTGATAGCTGCGCAGCTGCTCCCGGATGCCCTCCGCCGTATTTCCGGCGCAGGTCAGCTGGGTCATGGCCTGGCTTCTTCCGGCGGATACCACCGCGTCCAGAACCTCCAGGTTTTTCCCTGCATCCGCACCGCCCGCGCCATAGCTGCAGCACAAAAAGTCGGGGCTTTCCCGGTTCAGCCGGTCAAGCACCCCGTCCGGCTCCAGCAGCTCCCGACGTCCGGCCTCCGTTCTCGGAGGGAACACCTCAAAGGAGAGGGTATTATGCCTGCTAAGCGATTCCATAACAGACATTTTTCTCTCCTCCTGCCAGCCATTTTCCGCATCCTCGTCAGGGCGCACCTCGCCCATATCGATACGGCGTTATCGTATCACATTTTCTCGGAAAATTCAACCCACAATTTCATATTTTTCTTTCCAAAGGCAAGATTTCCTCGATTTTTCAAAAACGCCCTGTTCCTAACGCCAAATCGTTCATTGTATCACCGCGCCAAAATAGCTGTTGTCACCGGTGGGGCAATCCCCCCGACATTCCAAGAGCCAATCGGGAGCTTGTAGGGGGCGATACCCTCATCGCCCCGTCCTAAAAACAGCGGCGCATACTGCGGGTCGATGCGGGCATCGCTCCCTGCTGGTTCTAAGGAAACTTGAAAGGGCGTGGTGCCTGGCACCGCGCCCTTCCGCAATTTCATTACACGTCCTTGCTCTTGGCGGCGATCTCCGCCAGGCACTTGTCCAGGAAGGCCTCGACGGTCATGGCGCCCAGATCCTCGCCCTTGCGGGTGCGGACGGACACGGTGCCGTTCTCCATATCCCGGTCGCCCACCACCAGCATATAGGGAACCTTCTGCATCTGAGCCTCCCGGATCTTGTAGCCCAGCTTCTCATTGCGCAGGTCGTCCTCCACCCGGATACCGGCCTCGTCCAGCTTGGCGGCAATCTGCGCCGCGTAATCATGGGCACGCTCGGTGACAGGCAGCACCTTCACCTGCACAGGGGTCAGCCACAGGGGGAAGGCACCGGCAAAGTGCTCGGTGATCACGCCGATGAACCGCTCGATGGAGCCGAAGACCACCCGATGGATCATGACCGGCTGATGCTTCAGGCCGTCCTCGCCCACATACTCCAGATGGAACCGCTCCGGCAGCTGGGAATCCAGCTGGATGGTGCCGCACTGCCAGGTACGACCCAGGCAGTCCTCAATGTGGAAGTCCAGCTTGGGGCCGTAGAACGCGCCGTCGCCCTCGTTGATGACGAAGTCCTTGCCCATGGCGGTGATGGCCTTCTTCAGGATATCCTGGTTGAACTCCCACTCCTCCACGGTGCCGATGTGATCTTCCGGCATGGTGGACAGCTCGATGGTATACTTCAGGCCGAACACGGAGTAGACCTCGTCAAAGAGCTTCACCACATTCTGAATTTCGGTTTCCATCTGCTCCTTCGTCATGAAGATGTGGGCATCGTCCTGGGTAAAGCACCGAACCCGGAACAGTCCGTGGAGGGCACCGGACAGCTCATGCCGGTGCACCAGACCCAGCTCCCCCACCCGCAGGGGCAGATCCCGGTAGGAGTGAGGCTCGGAGGCGTACACCAGCATACCGCCGGGGCAGTTCATGGGCTTGATGGCGTAGTCCTGGCCGTCGATGACGGTGGTGTACATATTGTTCTTATAGTGATCCCAGTGGCCGGACTGCTCCCAGAGGGTACGGTTCAGGATCATGGGGGTGGAGACCTCCACATAGCCGTACTTCTTGTGCACCTGCCGCCAGTAGTCGATCAGGGTGTTGCGCAGCACCATACCCTTGGGCAGGAAGAAGGGGAAGCCGGGGCCATAATCGGTGAGCATGAACAGGCCCAGCTCCTTGCCCAGCTTCCGGTGATCCCGCTTCTTGGCCTCTTCGATCCGGGCAAGGTACGCATCCAGCTCGTCCTTCGTGGGGAAGGCGATGCCGTAGATACGCTGGAGCATCTTCCGCTTGCTGTCGCCCCGCCAATAAGCGCCGCAGGTGCTCAGCAGCTTGAAGCCGTTGTGCTTGACCCGGCCGGTGTGATCCAGGTGGGGGCCGGCGCACAGGTCGGTGAACTCGCCCTGGGTATAGAAGGAGATCACGGCGTCCTCGGGCAGGTCTTCGATGAGCTCCACCTTGTAGGGCTCGTCCTTTTCCCGCATATAGGCGATGGCCTCCTCCCGGGGCTTCTCGCTGCGCACGATGGGCAGACGCTCCTTGCAGATTTTTCTCATTTCCCCCTCGATCTGGGTCAGATGCTCCGGGGTGAAGGCAAAGGGCGCGTCAAAGTCATAGTACCAGCCCTCGTCGATGGCGGGGCCGATGGCCAGCTTCACCTCCGGCCACAGACGCTTCACCGCCTGAGCCATAATGTGGGAGCAGGTGTGCCAGTAGGTTTTCCGGTATTCGGGATTTTCAAAGGTGTACAGATTTTCTTCGGACATAACAATTCCTCCTGTTCCATTGGGGAAAGGGTATAAAAAAGCCCATCCCCTGAAAAATCAGGGGTGGGATACAGTAACATGCAGTATTCCACGGTTCCACCCTGGTTGCCTTCTTCCAAAAGAAAGCCACTCATTGACGCCGTAACGGGCGCACCCGGCGGAGCATTTCCGCTCCGCGGCTCGGAAGTGGTTGCGCAGGCGGCAGGGTTACGGCTGTCTTTCACCAGGCGGCAGCCTCTCTGGGAATCTTACCGGCGCGCGTGTCTTCGTCGTTGCCTTTGGCTGAAATCTAGCACAATTCCGGTCGGTTGTCAACCCCGGCGGCGAAAAAATCCGAAGATTTTTCAAAATCGCCTGTTTCCGCCTGGCTCCGCCGCCCATAATCTCCCTCCGGCAGCAGCTTTCAAAAGGTTACAACGTTCGACGCATTATGTTACTGTTTGTAACTATTTTGACGGCGGTTTTCGAGAAATCCCGACGCCAGACGACATCTTTCCCAACTGTATTTACATAATATTCTAACTTTTTTGCTTAATAAATGTGCATTATTCTATCCATTTTTGATATTTACTTGACAATTTTGCGTATTTTGCTATAATAAAGCCAAGCAAATCGCAAGTCGGAATTAATTGTTACTATTTGTTGCGATTTGGCATTTTCGGGAGGTGTGCCCCATGGCGAAATCCGTCTCCAGAGTCCTGCGCAGGAAAATCATTCTGATCCGGCTGTACATTGTGCTGCTGAGTCTGATCCTGGTGCTGGCTCTGCTGGCACTGATCTCTCAGGCGGCTCTGGCCAAGACCTATGTGGTCACCGACGGCGACCGGGTTGTTACCTACACCACCTTCACCGAGGATCCGCAGGAGGTTCTGGAGCAGCTGGGTCTTTCCCTGAACCAGAACGACACCTACACCACCCATGCGGTGGAGGGCGCGGCGGCCATCACCGTCCGCCGTGCCCAGAAGATTACCGTCCATTACCATGGGCAGACCACGCTGGTTACCAGCTTTGGCGAGACGGCAGGGGAGCTGCTGTCCCGTCTGGGGCTGGAGGTTACCGGAGAGGACGTGGTCTCCCATGGTTTGGAAGAAGCGACCTGTGACGGCATGGAATTATCCGTAGACCGGCCGGAAATTCTCCGGCAGGTCTACACCGCCGCCATTCCCCACGCCGTCAGCCGGTGCAATGACCCCACCCTGCCTGCGGGCACCGAGGTGGTGCTCACTGCAGGCTCCGACGGGGAAATGCGCTGCGCCGCCCAGATCACTTACTTAGGCGGCCGGGAAACCGGCCGTCAGATTCTTTCGGAAACCGTCACCCGGCAGCCCGTCACCGAGATCATCGCCGTAGGCACCGGCTCTGCCCAGACCCAATCCGACAAGCCCCTCATCGCGGACGGCCGGATCATCCTCCCCACCGGCGAGGTGCTGACCTATACCCGGAAGGACACCGTCCGGGCCACGGCCTATACCCACACCGACCGGGGCTGCAACACCGTCACCGCCACCGGCACCCGGGTTCACCGGGGCACCGTCGCGGTAGACCCCCGGTTCATCCCCTACGGCACCCGGATGTTCATCGTCTCCAGCGACGGCTCCTATGTCTACGGCATTGCCGCGGCGGAGGACTGCGGCGGGGATATCAAGGGCGACCGGGTGGATCTGTACCTGCCCACCCACGCCCAGTGTACCGCCTTCGGCCGCCGCCCCTGCACCGTCTACTTTCTCGGATGATTTAAGGAGGCTCTCATAAAACCCGTAGGAGCCGCATCCCGTCCCCTGGAATACCCACTTGAAACTCCGCCTTTTTTCTGGTATGATAGCCGGAAGAAAGGCGGTTTTTGCCATGATCAATGTCTGCGATATTCAGGTGATGAAGCCATTGCTTGCCCAGCATGGCTTCCACTTTTCCAAGGCCAAGGGTCAGAATTTTCTCATTGCCCCCTGGGTGCCCCAGTCCATTGCCGAGCAGGCCGGGGTGGACGAAGCCGCCGGCGTGCTGGAGATTGGCCCGGGCATCGGCTCCCTGACCCAGCAGCTGTGCCTGCGGGCGAAAAAGGTCTGCGCCGTGGAGCTGGACGAGCGTCTGGAGCCTATCCTCGACCTGACCGTCGGCGAATTTGACAACCTGGAAATCATCTGGAACGATGTCCTCCGTCTGGATCTTCCCGCCCTGGTGAAGGGCGAGTTTCAGGGGCTTCGCCCCATGGCCTGCGCCAACCTGCCCTACTACATCACCTCCCCCACCCTCACCGCCCTGTTGGAGGCGGACTGCTTTGCGTCCGTCACCGTCATGGTGCAAAAGGAGGTGGCCCAGCGGATCGCCGCCGCTCCGGGAAGCGAAGATTACAGTGCCTTTTCCGTGTTCTGCCAGTATTACGCGGAGCCGAAGCTGCTTTTTGAGGTACCCGCCTCCTGCTTCCTGCCCCAGCCTAAGGTGACCTCGGCAGTCGTCCAGCTGCAAGTCCGCCGGAACCGGGACTGGGGGCTTTCGGACGAGAGCGTCTTTTTCCGAACCGTCCGAGCCAGCTTCGCCATGCGCCGGAAGAAGCTGAGCAACGGCCTGGCCTCCGGCTTCCCGGAGCTGGGCAAGACCGGAGCCGCTCAGGTCATCGAAAATGCCGGCTTTGACCCAAACGTCCGGGGGGAAACCCTGGGCATCCCGGAATTTGTAAGACTAGCCAACGAAATCGTCAAATGGAGAGAAAAATGATCGAATTTTTATTGCTTGACCTGGATGACACCATTCTGGACTTTCACAAGGCCGAGCGGCTTGCCCTGAGCAAGACCTTCCGCGCTTTCGGCCTGGAGCCAACGGAGGCGGTGCTGAACCGTTACCACGAGATCAACAAATGGCACTGGGAGCAGCTGGAAAAAGGCAGGCTCACCAGGCCTCAGGTGCTGGAGGGTCGGTTCGTCCAGCTGTTCCGGGAGCTGGGGCTGGCGGTGGATGCCGCCCAGTGCATGAAGTCCTACGAGCACAATCTGTCCATCGGCCACTATTTTCTGCCCGGCGCGGAGGAGGCGGTGAAGCGGCTTCACGAAAAGTACCGGCTGTTCCTTCTGAGCAACGGCACCGCCGTCGTCCAGCAAGGCCGGCTCACCAGTGCCAATCTGTATCCCTGGTTTGAGAAGGTCTTCATCTCCCAGGAGATGGGCTTCAACAAGCCGGACAAGCAATTTTTCGACCGGTGCTTTGCTCAAATTTCCGGCTTTGATCCCGATAAAGCTCTGATGGTTGGCGACAGCCTGACCTCGGACATCCAAGGCGGCATCAACGCGGGAGTGCGAACCGTCTGGGTCAATCCCGCTCACAAAGTCGCGGGCAAAATCCGGCCGGACTACGAAATCGAGGCGCTTCCCCAGCTGGAAGCCCTTCTGGAGGAACTGTAATGGAATACGAATTGGTACATGAAATTCAGAATTTATGCCGGAACAACCAGATGCGGGACGTATTTTTCGAGGAGGTGGAGTGCGCCGACCCGGAAAGCTACCTGCGCCAGCGACTTGCCGGGCATAAGATCGAGCTTTCCGCCGACCCGGGTCCAAACGGTGCCGTCACCATTCATGCCGTCGTGGACGGCCTGATGGAAAAATACGTCTTCACCCCAATCTAAAATAGAAGGCGTCATTGCGAACCAGTGCTCACACTGGTGTGGCAATCCGTTTCCTTGCCTTCCCCCGGGAGGGTGGTGCTCCGCGCAGCGAATCAAAATCATAATGACTGCCAGCGG
>ERZ808262.758-NODE-758-length-12168-cov-5.853050_pt1 | contig 12168 bp, 11 predicted proteins | sample MGYA00520895_ERZ808262 | MGnify/ENA primary metagenome ERZ808262 (study PRJEB31516, sample SAMN03275588) | gut metagenome | biome: mammalia-associated habitat; material: feces | host: Papio cynocephalus | place: Kenya | collected 2012-08-02 ... | reverse complement strand
CCTTGCCCTGAAGGTACCAGCCGCTGTTCACCACACGGCTAACCGCCTCATTGATTTCCACGCCATGAAGCGCGGTCACGTCCTTTAATGAAAGAAATGGTATCATAAATTGCAAACTACCGTTAGCAGTCAATTTGGGGACTTTGGTGTAAACCAGGAACATAGATAATATCAGGCATACTCAAGAGCCCGTCCTCGACCGTTTTCCGTTATTTTTTTGTGTAATTTTTCTTGATTTTCTAGCCACTGGTAGTCCACGCCCTCATCCATGCAGTACTTCCGCAGGCTCCGGCGCGCTCCTCTTGACTTGTAGTCCGACATTATCCTGTCGTAGTACTCCTTACTATTTTTCATTTCCTTTGCGTTTCTTGGTTTTCGCAAAGGTATATCCTCGGGCGTTCACATCCTTACGGTAAAATAGTAGTTTATTGGCCACTATCACATTATTTACTCGAACAAAAACTCACAAATCCGTCGCCCTTGCTCTATATTATTTTTTTTCATAAGAACGAATCTCTTTGCCGATCCTCCTAACTCATATAATTCTGTTTCGGAACGCGCCAAGGCACTCTTTATGGCGCCAGCATAGCCCTCAACACTCTCATCTTCAAAAAACAAAACATACGGAAAGTACTCTTTGGGAATTCCGGCCAATTTGGTTGTAAGTAATGGTGTACCTGAAACCATATATTCCATATTCTTAGATGGAAATGAATAACTTGTGAATTTTCCTTTGGTAAAACGCGGATTAACAAGTAGCGTTGCCTTGTGTTCCTCTTCCACTATTGTATCATTTAGTGCCATGCCTTTGTACTCTATGTTCGGGTTCTTTTCGCAAAGAGCCATAAACTCCGCAACATAAGTACCCTCGCCATAATAGACCAACTTCGTATCAGGGACATTTGCTTTTAAGAATCCTTCTGCGAGCATCTTCAGACCATATTCCTCAAAGATGCCTCCAGCATACATAATAGTACGAGGTTGTACCTTATGGGTATAATTGCAAGCGTTTTGAAGTAAAGATGAATCACATATAGCCTCCATTACAATATAAGGTCGTCCTTTGAGATTAACGACTTCATTCATCTGTTCAGTCACAAGGATATACTTATTAAAACAGTTAGTGTATCTAAAATTAAGTCTGGCTGAAAGTTTGAATTTAAGAGTTCCATTGTCTTTTCCGACCATCATTCCGTATATGTCCGTTACCATTGCTATACTCTGAACTTTGTTAAGTTTACTTGCCAACAAAGCCCCCATGCATATACTAATAGATAGCACGTCACAAATGAGTGCTTTATTCTCCTTGCCATTTATTCCCCATAATAGAACATAAAAGAAAACATAAAAAAAAAGACATAGATGTTTAATTATAGGAACATTTAAAAAAGGCACATACTTGTAATATACTCCATATTCCATTTCTCTAGCAGTCTTAGCGAACCTTTTCGTTCCCGACAAATCTGTTGAGCTTGAAAGGACTTGAACTTTTATACCATTCGCTTGAAGCCCCCTAACAAGTAGACGACTAAATTTTTGCACAGCAAAACCAGGATTTTTACCCGAGAGATTGTATTCAATATTTATTTTCTTCTCCGAGGCTAGAGCTGAAACATATAAAATCTGCTTTGTACTCATTGTTTGTTGAATTTCTCAAACTCATACTAGCCTAGGCCAAATAATGTTCGGTACGAATAAAAATGCAGGCCATTTACCAATATCCCTATTATAGATAACAAATATATATTCTTTGTTTTATTCGGCAATTCTGTTAAAACAGAACAGATATTCCCAGCTATAAATAACGGGAGCAGCATTATTATACGATTAGTAAGCATCGTACTAGAGAACAAAGCAAACGCCAACATTCCCGTAAGCATATATAACATCCAATAATAAAAGTCCTGTTTTCTATTAATTAGAATCAAGTACATAGCAAACAAAAAAATGTAGACCATTGGTATCTTATCGCCATACCCAATAGAAGAATTAAGCAAAGGTGGCATATTTTCCATTATAGAATAATAAGAGTACCTTAAGTCCGAACCCATAGTAATCGCAGACATTAGACTGACTATTGAAGTAGGCATATTGACACCTATTATTATCAAGACTAAAAATATAATTGTAACGGATTTCCTATTGATCCCATTCTGACGCCCAGACAGATAATATGCCACAAAAAGAATTGGCATGTACACAATCATCGATATATGCGTGAAAATTGAAACTACAACAAAAAAAATTGCCGATTTGAACTTTCTATCATAATACTTGTTGATTGCCAAATACAAAAAGGAGATAGCCGCCAAATTTCTAGATATTTCTTGTACCCAAACGAAAGGAGCGCATGATAATGCGCATATTAGTACTACCTTAGGCATTCTCTGCAGCCCAATTTTTTTTCGAATTATTTCACAGCAACACACATAATATAGGGCCAAATAGAATATCGTAATTACATTTAGATGTATTCCAATTTTACATGCCGAGAATAATGAGGTAAAATAAATAAAATCTATATTGGTCTCTATGCAGTATTTTATATAGTCTTTAATATTGTATGCCGTTGCATCGTCCCTTACTTTATCGTAATATCGAATTATATCCAAAGAATCAGGAAAAGTATAGAGTGACATTAATATGCACAGACAAATAACAATTCTGCAATAAAAGCCATAAGGTTCTCTCCCTTCAGGATGTATTAACGTAGTCATTATTCTAAATAATGTCTTTGTAAATATAATGTAGTTGGCTTGCGTTTTTAAAAAAATCATGCCGTTCCGATGCTTCCATCCTCATGTCTACCTGCTTATCCTTGGCCGCAAAAACCTCACAAACCTTGGTGGCAAGCATTTCTATTTCTTCAAACCTATATAGGTGCTGTTCATCTCCTATCATCATGTCCATCACTCCCCCAACATAACTAGCAACACACGGTGTGCCGAGAATTTGGGCTTCTCCAAGTGAGTTTGGGCTATTCTCAATAGAAGATGGGCAAATAAAGACATTGGCATTCAAATATTCCCGCTTCATCTGCTCAGCATCAAGACTTCCAGTAAAGAACACTTTATCCTCAAGATTATTTTGTCTCATAATAGACTTTATGTACTTTCCGTAACCCGAAAGACGAATTCGTTGCTTGAAAGTGAAGATTTGAGTTATATCCGAACCAGCAACACGAACTATTGCATCAGGGTACTGCTCAAGAACAAGAGGCATGACCTTAAGAACCTGATGCAGTCCCTTAATTGGGTAACCTGCCTGACTCAAAAAAATGGAATGCTTTATGCATTTATCATACGACCACCGTTCTCCGTCATAAAACTCCGACCGCAATATTTCATTGCAAAAATGATATTTTACCTTAGGATTAAGAGCCAACACATGAGACTTGTCCCAGGATGTACGGCCAATAACATGATGGGCCATCCTCAGCATTTCTTTTTCATATATCGACCTTTTTTTAAACTTTTTCTGAGCCGAAATCACCGATCCTTTTAACAAGTCCCTTAAAGTCAAGTTCCGGTAAATATCCGCTTTTGACATTCCGTAGTAGTAGTAGTAGTAGTAGGTAGATGTCAATCCCTGAATAGAAATTACAACATTATCACACCCACATGCACGCATATATGAATAACCATGAGAATATTCAGTTCCGTGAATATGAACAACATCAGGACACACCTCGGACTTAACTTGCTTCCATAATGGCTCATATTCAGAATTTACACACTGATTTCCTCTCCCCATAGGAAGCACATAGTATGTGATTCTGTCACCTTCAAGTTTAATAAGTTTTTTAACCTTTGCAGAGACAGTCGCGACAATCAACTGAATTTCTGGATTAAGAAGCAATGCATTTGCAGCCCCTATCATCCAACCTCCAGAAGCTTTAAGTTCACCATTGCCTGTCAGCAACTGTTCTGCTTCCGGAAATAAAATATTTGTTATCCAAAGAACATTCATCGTTTTTTACTTAATGGCATACATAACAACAATATATTAATGGCACTGAGGATAACAAATGAGAGGACATTCATAATAGCCCCACCACAGTACGACCATTTTTGAACAAATAATGGCATAAAATACATAATAGCCACTCCACCTACTATTGTTGTCATCAGATAATAGTGCGGCCTTCCTTTCGCAATTGAATAGTCATTAATAATATAATAAATTGAATTGGTCAGACTTACTAACGCAAAGATTCGCGCATAAGGAACTGACGCCATGTATTTTCCAGCAGTGAGAACTTTTATAACCAATGGACAGAAAAGGATGAAAGCCATGACGACCATAAATGTAAGTCCCCAACGAACCCCGACTACTTTAATGAGTTTCCTCTTGTTATCCTTAATAATCGCCTCATATGTGTCCGGCTGAAATGTAGCACTAATTGATGTTGTGAACACGCCCAAATATGCGGCAATACTTGTTCCAACGCAATAGTAACCAAACTCCGTTACATTTCCTAGAGATTCAAGTACCGTCTTGTCGTAACCATTTGAGAAATACCCCAATGCAGCCCCCATTGCTAATGGCCAGCAGAATTTCAAAATTGGCAGAAGCTCCTTTGTTTCCGTCTTGATTCGCCAGATATCGCGATGTTTGAACAAAAGAAATACAAACATACAAATCTCTATCAACATCGGGCCCAGTAGTTTTCCAAAGGCCCCCCACTTGATTATGACAACAAATAATACCGTGCAAACAACTCCGAGCACTCCACGGGCCAACGACAAATTCATATAAGGTTGACTCTCCCGTTTCATTTTATAATCAGCGAGTTCAAGATTATAAATGCCTGTAAATGGGATTGTCATCACTGTCATATACAGATACGGGAACGTAGGAAATATTGCCCCTGAAACACACTTGACATAAAACAACAATGCCACAAGGCAAACTATTGCTACGGCAAAAGAAAAGAATATCAGCGACTTGAACAACACTGCACGGAGGTGTTCTCGCCCTTCTTCATCCAATTCAAAATAGCGCTTGTTATAGTAATGGATCATGTAAAACGCTATAATAGGTGAAATCAGCGTGCTGAACGATGTGAAATAGCCAGTGACGGCGAAATCCTCCGGTCTCATGTTCAATGATATAAGGGGATTTATCGCCAGATTCAATAGCATCGGTATTAAGGATGCATTGAAATATCTTGACAACTGCTTAATATAAGCAAGTAACTTATTTTTACTCAAAGAAAAGAATTTAAATCCTCGAAGCCAGACTGCAAGGTCCTTCACGAGGAATAGAGCCTATATCATTAGCATTCAATGCGTCTACCAGTCGCAAAAACTGTACGGCAGCATTTTTCGGTGACCATACCTCCCTCATCGTCTTAACCGCATTTGCAGAAATTGTTCGGCGATAATTTGCACTTCCCAACAAAGACACGACTTTTGCTTCAAGAGAATCTAAATCTTCCGATTTGAAAATAAGCCCATTCACACCATCATTTATCAAGAAGGGAGCGGCTCCAACCAAATTGCTCGCAACAACAGCACACCCATTGGACATGGATTCATTCAAAACTGCACCCCAGCCCTCATTCCTATCGCTCGTGACAAGGAATATCTCGTGGCGACGCATTTGTTCCAATATTTCATCATTCTGAAGATTCCCCTGAAAACGAACGACATCCATTACATCAAGGATTCCGGCTAATTTCATCGTCGATTCCAGTTTCTCTCCTGATCCATATAAATCAATAATAAAACTATACCCATTATCCTTAAGTCTTTTTGCCAATTTTACCGGAAGTTCAGGATGTTTCCAGCAAATGAACCTCGCGCACCACATAATATGTAATTCGTTCCTTTCACTGGAAGTATCAAAATTTGCGAATGCTTCAAACGGATAATCTTCGACCCTCGTGAAATAACCCCATTTGAATACCTTGTTCCTATATGCACCGATGGCATTTACATCGCGACAAGTATATGCACTTGCAGCTAGCATATACAAAGGCTTATTTCTGTATCTTATATGATCATGCCAGAAATTATACCATGCACGGGGCCCCGACAAAAACCAAGGACGACTCTTGAACCAGCGTTCGTTATAGCGGAATGTCATCCTTCCTGACCTAATCCTTTCTTTGACATAATCCTCCGAAGCAGAACCTATTATCACCACATCGGCATCGTCCGCTAACTGCATAGCCATTCGCTTCCCGGCTTCATCCTCATATGCCCTGATCAAGTAAGGCCTGTTGATGCTTGGATCATAGCCACCTTTAATCAACCACTCTGGTAAGGCTTCAGTAGCAATATATTTATATCCATCTCCAAGCATCCCGTAAAATTGATCTGCCAATGGAATCTGATGATGATGGACATAGTTCGTTATAAAAACTAGTTTCACTTATCTAACAGTCATTTATATATGCCAAAACATAAGTCAGTTAGCAGTCAATTTTTGCCCTCTGTAAACCAGACACTCAAGTAACATCCGGCGTACCAAAGAGGCTGCCGTTGACCGTTTTTCAGTATTTTTTGTGTGATTTTTCTTGATTTTCTATGCCGCCGACAGCTTCAGCAGAGACCTGTGCTTGCTGCCGCACGTTCTGCGCCTCCGTCGCTCCCGTAGTGCTGGATCCCCTTACGCATTGCGGTGAACGGGCGCACCTGGCGTTCCGCGAGGTTGTTGTCTATCGGATAGTTTCCGTCCTTACGGTATCGGAATGCGAAATCGGTTATTCCGGCAATACCCTACATGCATCAACTAGCCAATTATAGATTTGCTGTAATTCCGGTGTTAAATCAACCCCGTTATCAGCTATACATGGTAGTTTCATTTTGACAGATTCAAAATCTTCTTCTATGTCAAATACGACCTCCCTATTTTTATCCAATAATTTTCCCGTTTCATCTTCAATTATTATAACACATATCACTTTCAGATTCGGATATACTAGAACCGAAACTTTATAAACTGTTCCTGATAGGCCTTTTATTCTATAATTAAGAGAATCGTATTCAATTGACTTCCTAGTGTTTCCACAATAGCATGGGTTTATCTCAGCGTGCGAATAAAAAACCTCTGGGTTTCTTAATGCTCTGTATATGTCTTTCCAATCCATAGTAAGAAACTTTTTCTTTACCTCACCAGATTCTCCACGCCGTGCAGTTCGTTCTGGATGTATTGCAGGGAGGCGATCTTGGCTTTAGTCTCCTCGAGGTTGAGGCGTCGGGTGTTGTTGGAGTTGAACTCATCTATGGTGACCTGTCTGGTGTTGCCGTCCTTGAAGTACTGGTCGTAGTTGAGGTCACGGTTGTCGGCAGGGACGCGGTAGAAGTTGCCCATGTCTTCAGCCTTGGCGCACTCCTCCTTGGTGAGGAGGGTCTCGTACATCTTCTCCCCGTGGCGGATGCCGATGACCCTGATGTCCTCCTTCCTGCCGCCGAAGAGTTCACACACGGCCTCCGCCTGCGTGCCTATGGTACAGGCCGGGGCTTTCTGGACGAGGATGTCACCGTTCTGCCCGTGCTCGAACGCGAACAGCACAAGATCCACGGCCTCCTCGAGGCTCATGATGAATCGCGTCATCTTAGGCTCGGTAAGCGTTATCGGCAGGCCGTTGCGGATCTGGTCGATCCACAGGGGTATCACGCTGCCGCGGGAGCACATGACGTTGCCGTAACGGGTGCAGCAGATCTTCGTGCCGCCGCTGTGCCGGCTCTTCGCCACCGCCACCTTCTCCTCGATCGCCTTGGTAATGCCCATCGCGTTGATCGGGTACGCCGCCTTGTCGGTGGACAGGCAGATGACGCAGCCGACACCGTTCTCGATGGCCGCCGTGAGCACGTTGTCCGTGCCGATCACATTGGTCTTAACCGCCTCCATCGGGAAGAACTCGCAGCTCGGCACCTGCTTCAGCGCCGCCGCGTGGAAGATGTAGTCCACTCCCGGCATCGCGCTGCGGCAGCTCTCAAGACTCCGCACGTCTCCGATGTAGAACTTTATCTTGTGCGCGTACTCCGGCATACGTGCCTGGTACTCGTGGCGCATGTCGTCCTGCTTCTTCTCGTCTCTGGAGAAGATGCGGATCTCCGCTATGTCTGTCTTGAGGAAGCGGTTGAGGACAGCATTGCCGAAACTGCCCGTACCGCCGGTAATCATAAGGGTCTTACCCGCGAAAATGCTCATAGTATGTATGTGTTTGTTTGTTATTTCTGTTTAACCACCGGATCGGAGTACGTATCCGGGCGCTCCGGGTCGAATGTCTCGTTGCAGTACATGACCGTCACGAGGTCCTGCGTGTCGGAGAGGTTGATGATGTTATGTGTGTAGCCCGGGAGCATTATCACGCTCTGCATGCGCTCGCCGGAGACCTCATACTCAATCACTTCATCCGTGCCCTCCCTGCGCATCTGTATCAGCCCGTGGCCGCTGACCACGATGAACTGCTCCCATTTGCTGTTGTGCCAGTGCTCACCCTTGGTGATGCCCGGCCTGCTGATGTTCACGCTGACCTGACCGTAGTTCTGCGTGTGCACAAGTTCGGTGAAACTTCCTCTCCGGTCGCTGTTCATCTTCAGGTCGAACACGGCCCTGTCTTTCGGGAGGTAGCTGAGGTAAGTGCTGAAAAGGCGTTTGGCGAAGCTGTCCGACGGCATCTCCGGAATCATCAGCGTCTGCGGCATGTCATGGAAACGGTGGAGCAGATCCACGATCTCACCGAGTTTCACATGGTGGGTGACCGGGGCTGCACAGTAGCGGCCGTCCGGCTCGAAGACAGCGTCCACGCCGTCAAACCCGCACCTGTGCTCCTCCCCCTTCAGCGCACATATCATCTCGTCCACAAGGTCGTCGATGTACAGGACTTCAAGTTCGACTTCCGGGTCGTTGACCGTTATCGGCAGTCCGTTTGCGATGTTGTTGCAGAATGTGGCGATGGCACTGTTGTAGTTGGGCCGGCACCACTTGCCGTAGAGGTTCGGGAAGCGGTAGACAAGCACTCTGGCGCCTGTCTCATCCCCGTAACGGAACATCAGTTCCTCGCCGGCCTTCTTGCTGCGCCCGTATTCGGAGTTGCCGAAGCGTCCGGCCAGAGTGGCCTGCACGGAGCTGCTGATCATCACAGGGCAGGTGTTGTGGTATTTTTTGAGCGTGTCGAGCAGCGTCGTGGCGAAGCCGAAGTTCCCCGCCATGAACTCTTCCGGGTTCTTCGGGCGGTTGACGCCCGCAAGGTTGAACACGAAGTCACATTCCCGGCACCATTCTTCAAGCTGCTGCGGCGCGGAGTCGATGTCATATTCATAGACTTCCTCTATGGCGAGGTCACCGTAGCACTTCGCCTTGCCGTCGCGGATATTGCACAACTGCGCGCAGAGGTTCTTCCCGACGAACCCCTTCGCTCCAGTAACAAGTATTTTCATCTTTCCCTAGTTCTTTCTCCAGACCATCTTGTTCACGATGCCCACGTAGCTCTGGATGATCTTCACCACCTTCGTGCTGACGTTCTCGTCCACGTAGTCAGGGACAGGAAGTCCATAGTCCCCGGCCCGGTTCATCTCCACTGCGGTGTCCACCGCCTGCAGGAGAGACTTTTCGTCTATGCCCGCAATGATGAAGTCACCCTTGTCCAGCGCCTCGGGGCGTTCGGTGCTGGTGCGGATGCACACCGCCGGGAAAGGATGTCCGACAGAAGTGAAGAAGCTGCTCTCCTCCGGAAGCGTGCCGCTGTCGCTCACCACAGCGAAGGCGTTCATCTGGAGGCAGTTGTAGTCATGGAAGCCGAGAGGCTCGTGCTGTATGACCCGGCTGTCAAGTTTGAAGCCGCTGGCTGCGAGCCTGTTGCGGCTGCGCGGATGACAGCTGTAGAGGATCGGCATGTCGTATTTCTCCGCCATGGCGTTGATGGCGTTGAATAGGCTCCGGAAGTTCTTCTCCGTGTCGATGTTCTCCTCGCGGTGGGCGCTCAGAAGGATGTACTTCCCTTTTTCCAGGCCGAGCCTGGCATGGACATCGCTCGACTCTATCTCTTTAAGGTTGCTATGAAGCACTTCGGCCATAGGGCTTCCGGTGACGTATGTCCGCTCTTTCGGCAGGCCGCAGTCGGCAAGGTAGCGTCTCGCGTGCTCGCTGTAGGCCATGTTCACGTCCGATATGATGTCAACGATCCGGCGGTTGGTCTCCTCTGGCAGGCACTCGTCCTTGCAGCGGTTTCCCGCCTCCATGTGGAAGATGGGGATGTGCAGGCGCTTGGCTCCTATAACGCTCAGGCAGCTGTTGGTGTCTCCGAGCACGAGCACGCCGTCCGGTTTTATGGCAGACATCAGCCTGTAGCTCTCGGAGATGATGTTGCCCATAGTCTCGCCGAGATCTGCTCCGACCGCGTTCATATAAACTTCCGGTTCAGCAAGTTTGAGGTCGCGGAAAAAGATCCCGTTGAGGTTGTAGTCGTAATTCTGCCCGGTGTGGGCGAGGATGACGTCGAAGTATCTGCGGCACTTGCTGATCACCGCCGCGAGGCGGATGATCTCGGGACGCGTGCCGACGATTATCAGCAGCTTGAGCCTGCCGTCATCCTTGAAATGGATGTCTGCGTATTGGGACATGGGATTATGATCTTATTGATTTTTGCTTTTGCAAATCGGAAAAGGTTTGTTATCTTTGTTGTTGTAATTTTCATAGTGAGAGATAAGCGCCTCACAAACGTTGATACAGAGTATTTATCCTTTACGGATGGGTGCTCTGTTTTTTGACCTACCGGATGACTGCTTGTGCAAAGCCGCTCCAACGCTTCGACATTAAATCAATTCAATTATGAAAATTACACACTTTATTGACGTTTGTGAGCGCCTTTTTGATGAGCTTGTCAAGGAGTTGCTCCTGGATCGATACACCGTTGTCTCCGGAACTTTCCGGCAGAAGGACGGACGTAAGATTCGAGTTCGCAAAGCGCATTTGCGGAGGAGGCGATAGTCTCTTGATGCATCTGCCGGCCTGATGGCCGCTTCTTTCTCATCCGGACAGCCAAGGGGAGGTGTTTTCGCAAGAGAGCACCTCCCTGCGGTGTAAGGCAGGTCTTTTACGCCGCGGGCAGCTTCACCGGCCGCAGTCTGCTTTCGCTTCCGCAATCACGGGTGACAGAATCTCCACGACATCTAAAAAGCCCATCGGTGAGTGATAGTCTATGAAGGTCAGGGAGCTGTCAAGATCGTTGACGGCATAGTGGATGAATTCCACCGACTCGTCCGGTTCATCACAATCAATGTCGCCGAATGTCTCACGGAAACGCTCGATGAACATGGAGTCCACATTCGGATTGCGGTCAAGCCACTTCGCAAATGCCTTGCAGACTTTCGCCTGTCCTATATGATCCAGCGCACGGATGTCCTCCAACAATGGGACTGCGCAGAAGTAAGATGTCGAGATACAAGTATCCATTGTATTATCGTGAACTTTCTTGGAAACTTCAGAAAAGTTTTGCTACCTTTGCATCACGAAAAAAATTCAACAGTGAGAGATAAGCGCCTCACAAACGTTGAGCAAACAAAAACAGAGTATTTATTCGGTTTCGAGTGGGTACTCTGTATTTTTTTGACCTACCGGATGACTGCTTGTGCAAAGCCGCTCCAACGCTTCAAACTTATAATAAATTTCACGCATGAATTTTTTTCGTATTCTATTCAACGTTTGCGAGCGACTTTTTGATGAGCTTGTCAAGGAGCTGCTCCTGGATCGATACACCATCGTCTCCGGAACTTTCCGGCAGAAGGACGGACGCAAGATCCGAGTTCGCAAAGCGCATTTGCGGAGGAGGCGATAGTCTCTTGATGCATCTGCCGGCCTGATGGCCGCTTTTTTCTCATCCGGACAGCCAAGGGGAGGTGTTTTCGTAAGGGAGCGCCTCCTTGCGGTGTCAGAGGCCGTTCGTTTACGCCGCGGGCAGCTTCACCGGCCGCGACCAGCTTTCGCCTCCGCAATCACGGGAGCCAGAGATCCCGCGAGTCCAAGGAAGTCCATCGGAGAGTGGTAGTCTATGAAGGTCAAGGCGCTGTCAAGGTCATTGACTGCATAGTGGATGAATTCCACCGAGTATTGTAGTAAATTCTTGAAACTTCAGAAAAGTTTTGCTACTTTTGCAAATGAAAGTTAGCAGTCAATTTTTGGACCTCCCTGTAAATCAAGCACATAGACAGTACC
>ERZ808262.756-NODE-756-length-12210-cov-2.992842_pt1 | contig 12210 bp, 13 predicted proteins | sample MGYA00520895_ERZ808262 | MGnify/ENA primary metagenome ERZ808262 (study PRJEB31516, sample SAMN03275588) | gut metagenome | biome: mammalia-associated habitat; material: feces | host: Papio cynocephalus | place: Kenya | collected 2012-08-02 ... | reverse complement strand
CCCGTTTGACAAGGTCGCGGGTTTCCAAAAGGCGAATACGCGCCACGGGGTCCGCCACGAACTCTTTGTCTAAGGCGTCCAGTCTCTCTAGCGCCTCAGCCTTCTTTCCTTTTGCCGCGAGCGTACGTACGATTCCCAAGCGAGCGGTCAAGGACAAAAAACTTTTCGGCTTTGACTCGGCAAACGCTTGATAGGCTTCCAATGCTTCATCCGGACGCCCCAATGCCTCGAGGCACGCGGCGCGCCCAACTGCCGGAACATCGGCAAACCCCTCCGGCGGATTGTCTTTAAGCTCTTCATAAATGGCCAACGCGGCTTCGTAGTCGCCTTTGTTATATAGAGCGGAAGCCAAACGCATCTTCAACGCAGGTCCCGCGGCGGATCCTTCGTAGGCGCTTGAGGATTCCTGCAGTTCCTCGACTGTCGTCGCGGCAAGAAGCGCTTCCGAAGCGGAAGCCTTGCGAGCAGCCCGCAAATGCGTGAAACCAAAATAGCCGCCGACGACAAGCAACGCGAGTACGCCCCACAATACAGTCGATTTGCCATCTTTTTCCCACCACTCAATCAAGGGGATGAGTTCGACAGGTACGGACTTCTTCATTCGTTAGTCTCCTTTTCTGCATTTTGATCGTATAGATCGGACCACTGATTCAAAATTTCTTCACTGCGCCCTTCTGCACGAGCCAGAATGCGGTTATAATCCAGCGCATCCAGGAAGTCGCGATTGTAAATGAAACGGCTCTTCCCGCGTGCAGGCGAAACAGAAAGTCGTTTCACGCTCTCCATGATCGCGACCGCCGAAAAATAAACTGTCTTGGGCAATTTGATGGCATCAAGGACGCTTTTGACAACCATGCGCGCAGACCCTTCCTTGTTGAGCTCTCTGCTGAGTCCCGTGCAAAGAATCGCAATGCGCAAGGCATTGGTCGCTTCCATGTCCCGTTTGCGCATCATAAGCTCATACTTGTCGAGTGAAGCGAGTTGTTTCCAAAAAAGACTCTTTTCTCCGCCCGTACGTTCAATGTACGCCGAAACCATGGGCAAGACATCTCCCATGAGACCACTCTCCCACATTTGCCGGAAGGCTTCTTGTGCATGTCCGTAAGTAAATAGACGGAAAATCTCCTCGCACACGCGCGGTACCGAGGCGGTCAGAATACAGGCATGATGCCGCTTTATGGCAGCCCAAGTCTTCTTTTCGATCTTGAACCCAAGCCGTGCCGAAAATTTAATCGCACGCATCATACGCACAGGGTCCTCTTGAAAGCGGATATCAGGGTCGCCGATTGCACGAATGATTTTCTTTTTGAGGTCATCCATGCCGCCGACCCAGTCGATAACGCTGAAATCACGTATGTCGTAAAACAGTCCATTCACCGTAAAATCGCGCCGATAGGCATCTGTCTCAGGAGTTCCAAAGGTATTATCCTCCAGCGGACCTTCGGCGGCGTGCTCGAGAATTTCGCCGACCGTCTTCGGTTCTCGTCTAAATGTCGCCGTTTCTATAACCTTTTCACCGTATCTGACGTGCGCAAGGCGAAAGCGTCGACCTATCAAGAAACAATTGTGAAAGGCACGCTTGACTTCATTTGGCTTAGCCGATGTGCCGACGTCAAAATCCTTGGGCTTCCGTCCCATAAGCAAATCGCGAACCCCGCCTCCAACAAGATAGGCCGTATATCCCAATCCCGACAGACGGTATAAAACTCTCAACGCGTCAGAATCTATATTCTTGCGCGAGATGCAATGCTCCGGTCGTTTATACACGACAGGAACTTTCAACTTCTTTCTCCTAAACAAAAACATTTCTTATATTATACAATTTCTGTGGCTAAAGCACAACTGGTGATTGATAGATCTATTTAGTCTCGCGGACGCCCAGGTCCGCCAATCGCATGGAAATAATACGCGAAACGCCCTTTTCTTGCTGGCTGACGCCATAGACCAAATCCGATCCCGCAATGGTGTGCTGGTTGTGGGTGATAATCAAAAACTGGCTCTGCGCCAAGAACTCCTTCAATTGCTCGACGAAGCGTCCGATATTCGCATCGTCCAAGGCCGCATCCAGTTCGTCCAGCATGCAAAACGGCGCGGGTTTGATCATGAATATGGAGAAAAGCAGCGCAACGGCAGTCATCGTGCGTTCACCGCCTGAAAGAAGGGTCACGGACTGCGGACGTTTTCCCGGAGGACGCGCAATAATATCAATGCCACATTCCAATGGATCCTCGGCATTCTCCAGCAAAACGAGCCGCGCCTCGCCACCTCCGAAGAGTTTTGTGAACATCGTCTGGAAATTGCGATTCGCCTGTTCGAATGTCTTGCGGAACAAATCGCCTGACTGCGTATTCAAATTCTCAATCAAAGTCAGAATCTGGGCCTTTGCCGCGATCAAATCCTCTTGCTGGGCCATTTCTTTTGCGTAACGCTCTTCCAGTTCTCGGCATTCGTCCACGGCCACCATGTTCACCGGACCGAGCGCGGCAATGTCGCCTTGCAATTTGGAGACGCGTTTCTCGAGTTCTTCCAACGCCGGGATTTCGCCCCCCTTCCATTCGGGATCGGGTTCCCGCAGAACAGCATCGGCGAAAAGACCGTACTCGTCCTTCAAGTGGTCGTAGATATTCTGCCGACGCATGGTTGTCTCGGCGCTTGCGATTTCCAGTCGGCTGCGAAAATCGCGCGCCTGATCGAGCCCCGTGCGCTTCTCGGCGACTTCGCGGTCGGCAGACGAAATGCGCGCAATCATCTCAGCGCGTTTTTCACGTTCTTCTTCCATCCGCGTCCGGCAATCTGCCGCACGTTGGCGCAATTCATCCAGTTGCGTCAGCAAATCGCCGCTTTCCTCAGTAAGGCGCGCGATGGAATCCCGATAGTTCTTGATTCCGCTTTCACGTCCGGCTATCGAACGCGACAATTCCTCTTGACGGCGCGAAACACTTTCGGACTGCTGCGCAATGAAGGATTGCTCCTGCGCCATTTGGCTCGCGGCGATGCGACGCTCGGTCAACTGCTGCGAATAGATCATTATCTGTTCTTCAAGAGCGCGCAATTCGGTCTCGCCCTTTTCGATAATCTCCATCAGGGCTTCGCGTTTGTCCACCGTCGAAACGATTGAACCGGACTTCCAGACCTCTATCGCGCCTTCACGATAAATCGCGCCTTCCAGCGCAATGTTTTCGGCCTCTTGCTTCCCGAACAGAGCTTCTGAGGGCGTATGCATGCCTTCCGTCGGCGTCAATTTTCCCGCGACTGCGCCGTCGACAGCCAGCGTGCCGACAAAAGTGGCTCGTGCCCCTTGGGTGGCGTCCGCCTCCGCGCCAGCACGAGCCGCCGCCGCGCGTTTCTCGCATTCCAAGATCTCGCGGCGCGCCGCAGCCACCTCCTCGCGCCGGGTGTCGCGCCGGACCTGCACCTCGGCAAACGCCGATTCCGCCGCGGTTTGCGCCTCTCGCGCCGCCTCGAGCGAGGTCCCCAAAAGCGTCGCCTTCTGCGCGAGCGACTCGATCTGCATTGCGATTTCGTCCAACTGCGTGCGCGTCTGCTCTATTTCACGCTCATCTCGTTCGGCAAATGCGCGATACTCTTCTATGCGCGAGGCATTTACGCCGATTACTTCGTTCGCGCGCGTGTAGGCGCCGTCCGCCGCGGCCTGCTCGCTCGCAAGCGTCTGCAACCGTTCCTCGAGCGCATGTACTTGCTGGTGCAATTCTTGCTGGCGCGCCTCCGCCTGCGCAACCGCCGCGGTCGCCTCCTGTATCGCCTCGTCTATCTGCTGGCGGTTCGCCGCATTCTGCTCCAGCTCATTGTCAAAGCCCTGGATGCGCTGCTTGGAGACGTATATATCGAGTCCGCGCAATTCATCGCGCAACTCTTTGTACTTCTGTGCCTTGCCGACTTGACGCTGGAGGGACGCGATCTGGCGCTTCATTTCGCGCAAGACGTCCGCTTCGCGCAGCAGATTCTGCTCGGTCTGGTCGATCTTGCGCAACGCTTCCTTGCGGTCCGCCTTGAACTTGGTAATGCCCGCGGCCTCCTCGAAAACCGCGCGACGGTCCTCGGGTTTGGACGAGAGAATCGCATCGATCTGACCCTGCGCCATGACCGAATAACTGGATGTGCCGATGCCCGTTCCCATGAACAGGTGCTGCACGTCCTTCAGGCGACTCGGCTGCTTGTTGATGAAATACTCGCCTGAACCATCCCGGTAGACGCGGCGGGTGATCGTGACTTCGTGATACTCGGTCCCCAGCTCTTTTTCGCAGTCCGCAAATGTTATGGACACCTCCGCAAGCCCGAGCGGTTTGCGGGTGTCTGTACCGTTGAAAACGACATCGACCAGTTTGGAGCAGCGTAACGCCGTTGGACGTTGTTCGCCGAGTACCCAGCGTATCGCGTCCGACACGTTGGATTTGCCGCAACCGTTGGGACCCACGATGGCGATAAGCCCGGGGTCGAAGGTCAGTCGCGTCTTGTCGGCAAAACTCTTGAATCCAACGATATCAAGCTGCTTCAAATACATGCTTAGACAAGACCACGCTTGACGAGATGCTCGGCGATTTCCACCGCGTTGAGGGCTGCGCCGCGCAAGAGCTGGTCGCCCGAGACGAACATGTCGAGCCCCTTCCCGTCCGTGCGCGAAATATCTTGCCGGATGCGTCCAGCCAGGACATCATATTTGTTCGTCGCGTCGAGCGGCATCGGGTACCCGCCATGGAGCGGATCGTCCACGACCTTCACGCCCTCGCTTGAGCTGAGAATGGCGCGCGCCTCTTCCGGCGTGATAGGCTCTTCAAATTCCAAGTTGAGCGATTCCGAATGCGCACGCGGAATCGGCACACGGACCGAAGTGCACGAGACCATGAGATCCGGCGCATGCAGCATCTTCCGAGCCTCGTTGCGCATCTTCAGCTCTTCGAGTGTATACCAATTGCTCTCGTCGAACTTGTCGATGTGAGGTATCAAATTGCAGACAAGCTGATGCTGGAACGCTTTAATCGTCAAAGGCTTCCCCTCGACCATTTCGCGCATCTGCAACTCGAGTTCCTCAAGTCCGGGCGCGCCGGCGCCGGACGCCGCCTGGTACGTCGAGGCAATTAGACGTTTAAGCCCCTTGGCCTTATGAAGCGGCGCGACCGCCTCCAGCATGATGGCCGTCGTGCAGTTGGGGTTGGCGATAACGCCTTTGTTCCAGTCGAGATCCTCCGGGTTGACCTGCGGCACCACGAGCGGCACGTCGGGATCCTGTCGGAAAGCCCGCGAATTGTCGATCATCTTCGCGCCCGCCTTGACGACCGCGTCCTTGAGTTGGATGGCGACATCCGTCTTCCCGGCAAAAAGGACGATATCAAGGCCCTTGAAGCTGTTTTCGTCGGCTTTGAGCACGTGGTACGTCTCTCCGAGAATCTGTTCGTCGCGTTCGCGGCTGGCGAACACCTGCACGCGCCCGCAGGGGAAATGACGTTCTTTCAGAACTTTTATCATTTCCGTTCCGACGGCGCCCACGCCGACTAGGCCCACATTGTATTGTTTCATCAGAATGATCTTTCTCGATTGGTTAAGATAAGTGGCAAACAAAAGTTCCGGAATCCCGGACGGGTGGAAGAATCATAACCGCTCCAGTTCGCGCGTCAGCGCCTTCTTCTTGAGCGACTCGCGCTTGTCGTGCAACGCTTTGCCGCGACAAACGCCCAGTGCGACCTTTATGCGCCCGTGGTGCAGGTAAAGCTTGAGCGGAATCAATGTCAACCCTTTGGCCTCCGTTTTCATCTTGAGGTCCAAAACCTCTTTCGCGTGCACAAGCAGCTTGCGATTGCGCTTGGGATCGTGATTGAAACGATTGCCGAAAGTGTACGCCGAGATATCCGCCCCCACAAGCCAAAGTTCTCCGCCCAGAACGGCCGCATACGAACCGGCCAAGGAAACGCTTCCGTGACGGACAGATTTGACTTCCGTACCCGTCAATTGTATGCCGCACTCGAGGGTTTCCAGAATCGTGTAATCATGCCGTGCTTTGCGATTCTCGGCAAAAACGGGGTTGAATTTCTTCTCGGACACCTTCGTTTTCGCTTCAGTTCGCGTAGTACGACTTCACGTTGATATGCTTCTCGCTCCAGCGAATCTTCGCATCCTCGGCGCGGGCAATCGCGTCGAAGTCGATCTCCGCCGTGAGTTTGCCTTCTGCGATCTCGCGCAAGGCGATATCGCACTTGTCCTCGTCAAACGACAAAGGATGGACCAGCGGTTTCGCACCGTTGATCAACTCGCGCTCGCGCTTCGACACCAAGTTCACAAGAATCGGAACCGATGCGATCTTTTCGTGTGCTTTCTTCAACAGTTCATTGTTCATCTCTAGTTCTCCATAAGAAGCGCGCCCGCGCCCCTGCATATCTCTATATTATACTATATTTGGGTGCTTTCGCGCAAGTAGGCTTGATCTATCCAGCCGACTTCGGACATCTCCCGTTTGGATTGGCGAATGGGTGGTCCTTCATCGCCCGAAATAGCAACAATCCGCCCTATTCATGCAAAACATTACGCGCCGCATGCGAAAACTCGCACCCGCAATAGCTTTGTCGGTAGAGCCCCAATTCCGCCGCGCGCGCCAGGGAATGCTTGAATCCGTCTTTCTTTTTGAAATCTTCTTTCAGGAGAAGAGGGGCTGCTGCGGCGGATCCTCCGCAGCTTTTCGTTGCGCAACACCAGGCCGCGTCCTCCCCCGCGGCGAATACGCGCGCGCTGACCTTGTGCGGACTGACCGTCAACGACGTCGCGACCGCCTCGTAACCATTGCTCGCGGCATACTCAAATGTGCGCATCAGGCTGAAGCGGAAACAGCGGTCGCATCTACGCCCTTTTTCCGGCTCGTGCTCGAAGCCGGCCGCCACATCCGCAAGCCATAGGGCATGATCATAGGCGTCCAACACGATAGGCACATCGTCCGCCTCTGCCAAAACGCGTGCCGCCGCCGCGCGCCGCGCGAATTCTTCCTCGGTGTCGAGGTTGGAATTGGAGAAGAACAACGCCACATTGTGTCCTTCCGCCTTCAACCGCGGCACGCAAGCGCAGGCGCACGGACCGCAACACGTATGGAGAAGAACCCTCATGCGGTCGGAAACGCCCCTTCCGACACGTCTTTCACGTAGGCGGCGAATGCCGTGCGCACCGTGTCCGCCAGATGGGCGTATTGCTTCACGAAGGACGGGACCTGCTCGTTCAATCCAAGAAGATCGTGCATGACGAGCCATTGCCCGTCGCAGACGGGGCCGGCCCCGATGCCCACCGTCACCGCCGGTATGGCCGCCGTGATTTCCGCGGCGAGTTCGGCCGGCACGCATTCCAGCGTAACCGCGAAAGCGCCCGCCGCGACGACCGCGCGCGCGTCCTCGAATATCCGCGCGGCGTCCTTGCGCGTCTTCCCTTGCTTCTTGAAACCGCCATACAGATTGACGCTTTGCGGACACATCCCGACGTGTCCCATGACCGGTATGCCCGCGGCGACGAGACGCTTGATGAGATTGGCATGATACACACCGCCCTCGAGCTTGACGGCGTCCGCCCCGCATTTCAAACACGCGACCGCGTGTTCGACCGCCCGGTCGTCGCCGCACTGATAGCTTCCGAAAGGCAAATCCGCGATCACCAACGCATTTTGCACGCTCCGTGCGACGGCCGCCGTTGCGCGCAAAGTGTCCTCAATGGTTACGGGAAGCGTATTTCCGTACCCCAGCACGTTGTTCCCCATAGAATCGCCAACAAGCAAGAGGGGAACGCCTGCGGCATCCGCAAGACGGGCGAATGCGGCATCATACGCCGTCACGCCGCCCAGCTTCAGATTCCCTTTCGCCGCGCAGACCGTCGCGACAGTCCATTTCTTCGACATGCGAACGCCTCCTTAGTGTATGTTGCCGCGGCTGGGATGGCTCTTCGCCTTCGGCTTTTCAAGCTTCAAAAAGGTCGCGAACTTGAGTGCTTCCGCCGGGATTTCATCGCCCGTCGTATCCGGCATGTCCTTGAGGTCGGGCGTCTGCGCATGCGTATGGTGAAACCGCGTTTCGGGTTTCACGATCTCCCGCAAGGCCGCCTTGAAGGCGTCCAGCCCCGTGCGCGCCTCGCATGAAACTTCAATGGGCCGCACACCCGTCTCTTCGATGAAACGAGGCAGATTCTCTCGCGCGGCTTCGGAATCCATCTTGTTGGCGACGGCGAGCGCCGGACGGTTCGCGAGTTCGACCGAATAGTCCGAAATCTCTTTCTTGAGGACTTCGTAGTCGCGCCAAGGTTCGCGTCCGTCCGTTCCGGCCATGTCGATGACGTAGACGAGCACTTTCGAGCGCTCCAGATGGCGCAGGAAGGCAAGACCCAGCCCCACGCCCTTCGCCGCGCCTTCGATGATTCCCGGCACGTCCGCCAGACGGACCTTCGCGTAGTCGTCGTACACGATTGTCCCCACCATCGGATTGATTGTCGTGAACGGATAGCTCGCGATCTTGGGTGTCGCCGCGGAGAGAACGGACAAAAGCGAACTCTTCCCCGCATTGGGGAAGCCGAGCAACCCCGCGTCCGCAATCGTCTTCAGCTCCAGTCGCAGACGTTTTTCCTCCGGCTCGCCGCCAGGCGTATGTTCGGTCGGCGCCTGATTGACCGCCGTCTTGAAATGCACATTCCCGTAGCCACCGGCGCCGCCCTTCGCGACGACGACCGACTGTCCCGGTTCGGTGATGTCAGCAACCAAAAGCCCGGTTTCGGCGTCATAGACCTCCGTCCCGAGCGGAACGGGCACGACCAGATCCTTCCCGCGCTTGCCGTACATCTTCTGTCCCTTGCCGCCCTCGCCGTCTTGCGCATAGCATTTTGGATCGTAGTAAAGCCCCAACAGCGAATTGATATGCTCGGATGCCTTGAACACGACATCCCCGCCGCGACCGCCGTCGCCGCCATCCGGACCGCCAAACGCCACAAGCGCTTCGCGGCGCATGGACATGGCCCCGTCGCCTCCGCGCCCGGACCGGACCTGCACCTCAACTTGATCTATAAACGTTTTCGCCTTCATATCAATTCTATTATATCATATTCGGCCGTCGATTGGTAACAAGAAACGCGCGCCGCCCTCCGGCGGCACGCGTCCTTTTCGCGTTTCCGCGATGAACTTACGCCTCGACCGGCGCCTGTTCGTCGAGAATCGTGATCTTGAACTTGACGAGAACGCCGTGGCCCAGGTCGATTGTCGCGTCGTATTCGCCCACTTCGCGGAGCGAATCCTCGATCGAAAGCTGGCTGCGGGCAATCTTGATGCCGCGGTTCGCCTCGATTGCCGCGAGAAGGTCGCTGACGCTGATGGCGCCATAGAGCTTCTTGCCGTCCGTCGTGGGGGCGGACACCGTGAGCTCGAGCTTGGCGAGCTTCTTGGCGATTTCGAGCGCCGCCTTCTTCTCCTCCGCCGCACGCGCCGCGCGCTCGGCCTCGAGTTTGCGGAGCTTGCGCTTGGCCGCTTCCGTCGCGACCGCCGCGAGTCCCTTCGGGAAGAGGCAGTTGCGCGCGTAGCCGGGGGCGACCTTGACGATCTCGCCGGCCTTGCCGAGCTTCTTCACGTCATCCATGAGCATGACTTCGATATGCATTCCGATGCTCCTTTCGCTTAGGCCATGAGACCCATGTTGCGCGCACGCTTGACGCCCTGGCGGATCTGGCGCTGCTGCGCCGCGGTCACGCCCGTGATGCGGGCCGGCAGAATCTTGCCGTAGTCCGTGATGTAGTACTTGAGCGTCTCGATGTCATTCACGTCGATCGAGTCCTTCGGACCCAGCGGCGGACGCTTGCGGGCGGCGAATTCCTCGCCGGCAGACGAATTAGATTTCTTGAAAGCCATTTCGGTTTCCTTTTGAAAGTATTTGATTGATTAGAACGGCAGATTGTCCGGATCGTTCTCCAGGGGTTCGGCAGGCGCACCCGGCGCGGCGATGGCCGCGCCCAGTTCGGACTCGGCCGCCGTCTGGCGCGGCGCACCGCCGTTCAGACGGTCGCCCTGCGGCAGGAACTTGATCGTCGAGGCGCGCACCTTCAGTTTCTGGTGGCGCACCCCGTCCTTTTCCCAAGTATCCATCTGCAGACGCTTCAACGAGGATTGAACGCCCCTTGGAAAGGTACTGCCCGCACAATTCGGCCAATTTGTCCCAGGCGTCCACGTCGATGAAGACGGGGAAATCCTGGATTTGTCCGTTGCGGTCTTTCCGGCGTTCATTCACCGCTATCCCCAAACGCGCGACTTTCATGCCGGTCGTACCGGTTGCGCGCACATCGGGATCCCGGGTGAGGTTGCCCATCAGAATCACTCTGTTGAACGATGCCATGATATGCTTCCGTTGCTACTATATGAGGATTAAGCCTGCGCGACTTCGGCTTCCGCCGCCTCTTCCGCCGCAGCCATTTCCTTGCGGGCCAGACGCGCGGCGCGCGCCTCGCGCTCGGCGGCGAGCTTCTCCTCGCGACGCTCGTCCACCGCCAGAACCTGCACGCGGAAGACTTCCTCGACCAGGTGGTAGCGGTTGATCAGCTCTTCGACCTTGGACGGATCGAGCTCCACGCGCACTTTCACGTAGACGCCGTTCTCCTTCTTCGACATCGGGTGCGCGAATGTGCGCTTGCCGAGCGATTCCGTCGAGAGGACCGTGCCGCCCAGACGCGTCACTTCCGCCAAAGCCTTCTCGAGGTTGGCGTTGAGGACGTCGTCGCGCGTAACGCCGACGAAGATATAAAGGATATCGTACTTCTTCATTACTTCTTCTCCTCCTTCTTGGCGGCGTCAGCAGCCTTCGCCTCGTCTTCCTTGCCCTTCTTGATGACCTCGGGCGTCGCCGCGGTCGCTTCCGTCGCGCCCGCCGCGCCCGGCGTCGCCGCCACGTCGTCCGGAGCCTTGACGACCGCCACGGCCAATTCGCCGCGCGTCACGATCGTCTGCTTGTCGCCCAGCTGCAGATCGCGCACGAAGAGCGTCTGGTCGAGCCCGAGCTTGGAAACGTCGACTTCGAACTTCTCGGCGATGTCCGTCGGGAGGCAGTCGACTTCGATCGTGCGCAGCACCTGTTCGAGAACGCCGCCGCCGAGCTTCACGCCGACCGCTTCGCCCACGAGGTACAGCGGCACCGTGACGCGGACCTTCTCGGCCAGCGACACTTCGCTGAAATCCACATGGATGGGAGTACCCGCCAGGACGTCGTTCTGCATCTCACGCATGAGCGCCGGAACCTCGGTACCGTTCATGTCCAGCGTGACCAACAGCTGCTTGCTCGCATGGCCACGCATCGCCATCATGAAGTCGTGCGCCGGAAGCTTGATGAGTTCCGTGCCGCCCTTCTTCATCTTCATCACGCTGCCGGGAATCATGCCCGTGCGGCGCAAACGACGGACAGCGCCCGTACCCTTCTCGGTACGCGCTTCCGCCTTGATCTTGATCTTTTCCATTCTATTCTTTCTATGTTGTGACCGCCTGCTCTCGCGCACTTTACGCTACCCTCCGCGGCAAAACACTATAATTATACCAAATTCCGTGGTTAGAATGCAAGCCTAAAATGCAAGAAACGATGCGCCGCGCCTCCCTCGCGATTTGCCATAATACTGTGTACCGGCGTAAAATAAGGAGCATAAAATGTCTAGACGGACAACGCGAGAATATATCGCGCTCAAACGGGAGGTTGATTTAGATGGATCATTCGCTCAAAAAGGCAGAATACTGGACGAAACCTGCCACATGACAGGATTTTAGCGCAAGTACGTCACAAATCTACTGAACGGAAAGACCTACACGGGCGCCACACGCCGAACGCCCTTTCCCTTTGGCGCGAAGCCGGATGCCCTTGCGCACCCTATCTGAAAGCGCGGGTGCCACGCGGAATCAACGAATACAGTTCGACCGTGGACGTAATCAAATCGCACGAAAAAGAGCTACTCTTCGCCCTCCCGGCGCGTCCTGGAATCGGGCGTTCGCACAGACGCTCAAGCCCGGAAACTGGAAGACTGCAACGCACGGCTCAGCGGCATCGAGCTTGTACGGCTCGCCAAGAAGAAGTCGAGTCGCATCAAGCGCCTGCAAGATGAACACAACCGGGCAAAGCCCCGGGGCGAAGCAAAAGGCCGGCTTGAAAAGGATTCCTTTGGCGGGGCGGATCCGTCCAAGCCGGGGAGAAGCCGGAATCCGTCCCGTCCAAGAAGGAA
>ERZ808262.748-NODE-748-length-12326-cov-3.184500_pt1 | contig 12326 bp, 13 predicted proteins | sample MGYA00520895_ERZ808262 | MGnify/ENA primary metagenome ERZ808262 (study PRJEB31516, sample SAMN03275588) | gut metagenome | biome: mammalia-associated habitat; material: feces | host: Papio cynocephalus | place: Kenya | collected 2012-08-02 ... | reverse complement strand
GACCCACTGCCAAAGTGGAATGTTATTCCTTACATTGGTGCAGGTATCATCAGAAATAGCGAATTGCACAACAAGCCTTTTGCTATCAGCTATGGTTTGATAGGTAATTGCAGATTATCCAAAAGAGTAAGCCTGTCAGCAGAAGTTGGTGGTACAAGTACTTTCCAAACTTTTGACGGCAAGGGCAAGGACAAGCATTTTGGCGATAATCTATTGCAAGGAAGTGTAGGTTTGACCATTGGCATCGGAAAATTAGGATGGGAAAAGAAACCTGCCAAGCCTGTAGGTATGTTGCCAGAGCAGAATATAACAGACCTCACACCGTTCCCTCGTAATGACTATGAGGGGTTGAGAAGATTGAGAGAGCGCATGGGCAGTGAAGAAACGACCACTGACGAGCGACTTGCCAAGTTCGATGCTCCAATATTGTTCTTCTTCAAGATAAACTCTACTGAGCTTATCGACAAGCAACAGCTTGTGAACATATCAGAAATAGCAGGAGCCGTTAAGGAGTTCGACCTTAATCTTAGAATTGTTGGTGCAGCCGATAGTAAGACTGGAACAAAGAAGATTAACCGCAAACTGAGTGTGAAAAGAGCAAAGTATATTGCCAAGCTACTTATGAAGGCAGGTGTGCCAAAGGAAAAGATGATTGGCATCAGCCAAGGTGGTATCAACATCTACAAGCCTTATACTGCCAACCGACACACTTGTGTCATTCTTTACAAGAAGGATTAATTGAAATGAAGAAAGATTATGACTGAAAAGGAATTGTTCAATACCATCTGTTCACAAGCAGATGGTTCTGGAATTATATATGAGAAGGACTTGAAAAAGTCTTTCTCTATTCTTATGGGTAAGGTTTATCAATGGATGGCATTCGCCCTATTGATAACTGGAGTAACAGCCTATGGCGTGGCTTATTCCATGTCGATACTTTCCTTTATGGCAGAGCATCGCTTTGTGGTATTGGGGCTTTGTGGCGTGGAACTGGCTTTGGTGTTCGTCATCAGCGGCAGGATTCGCAAACTAAGCCTGTCACAAGCCACGATACTCTTTATCCTATACTCTCTGGTCAATGGTATAACTTTGTCGCTTGTACTACTTGTATATCAGGAAACAAGTATTGTTAAGGCGTTCTTGGTATCGGCTGCCACTTTTGGTACAATGGCTTTGTATGGTTATGCAACCAAGAAAGACTTGTCATCAATCGGAAGACTTCTGTTTTTTGCTTTAATAGGATTGATTATAGCTACGGTAGTGAACTTCTTCTTTAGAAGCAGCGGCATGGAGTTGCTGATAAGTTATGCTGGAGTAGTCATTTTTATTGGTTTGACCGCATGGGATTCTCAAAAGATAAAGAAAATCCTTCTTGAAGAAGCGCAATATGGAGTTGACGAGAAAAGCCAGAAAATAGCTTTGATGGGAGCCTTGCAACTTTATCTTGATTTTATTAATCTGTTCCTTTACCTCATAAGAATTATGGGAAGTAAGAAATAACGTTTCACTTATAAGTTTACAGATATGATAACAACTTTAAGAAAAAATACAAATCCAAGAGCTTTAGACATCGCTCCACAACTACAGAGTACGCTTAATGCCAATGGTATGCAAGCGCAAATCGCCATGACTCCAACAGGTGAATATCAATTGATAACGATGTCACACAACACATCAACGCCTCGTCGATACACATTGAACGAGGCACAACTGGAAGCCTTGCGAAATGGAGGAACAAACGTTTGGGATAAGCGAGCTTATCAGGCATTTGTCTCTATAGTGAAGAATGACTATTATATTCCAGGTTCTTGGGTGGCAGCAAGGAATGCCAACAGTCCTGTTAATATGGGATTGAATGGTCATCGACTCAATCCTGGGGAATATGGCTATCGAGGAGAAAGACCTTTCCGTTCATTTGAGGGGGCAAGGTTCGGACGCTTTGACAGATTCATGGATGGTTTCAGAGCCTTCGGAAGACATGGCTACCATGCCAGACGAATTGATGATCGTCCTTTCTTTGCAAGTAGTGCGCCTATTGTGATGGACAGACCTGACGGAAGATTAAAGCCGGGTGAGTTGAAGACAGGCGATTATGGCTTTTATGACAAGGGAAACCAACAGCAGGACACTCTATCCAACATGAAGATTGAGGCGAAACCTAAAGAACTGGTGCGTCCAAAAGGACAAGCATTGACTTTGGGCGAATACCTAAATAATTATAGCGCAGAACTCACTTTCAGCGGTGACGGTTTCAATAAAGTACTATCCTCGCATGGCATAGTCATCGACAAAGAAAAGAAGACACTTACTATCAAGTCGGATGGCGTAAACAAGGACTTTCAGTATAAGCTTACCGATGATGAACTCAAAAAGATTCTTAACGACAAGTTAAGATTTATATCTGGTGAAGGTAAGCATAAAATGGTACATAACAAGACTGCTCCCAATATCAGTGAGCGTCTTGATGTTATCAATAATGTTATAGGAAAGGATTTCTCCGACAAGATTACCAAAGACCATCTTCAAAGTAAGGATTATATCAACATCAAGTTGAAGCCTGAGGTTGAGCAAGAACTTAACTTGGGGCAGCAACAAGCGGCATCCTATGCAAAGAACCTTGATGTCATTGACATTGACATGAAGAATATGCGCCAAGACTACAAGACTGGCTACATCGACAAGTGGAATAGCATCGGTGTTGTAGATGGAAGAAGTTTGGATGCAGACCAAGGTTTTTACTTGCCAGTGAAGGATGGTCGTGCCGTGTCGGTTGGAGAGATACAGGCTTATCCTACAAGCGATGGTCAGAAGACCACCTTCCGCATGACGGCAGTCATCAACAACCAATTGATGAGCCATGAGATAAGCAAGGATGATTATTTGAAGTTCATCAACTATGATGACGAATACAGATTGAAACTGTTTGATAAGGTCTTCGACGAGGTGAAAATTAAGAGTGTGTCTAATGGTCTTCTGCAAGATGCAGTAAGGTCTAAGGGCATTGAGCAAGCTGATGGTGTTGTTGCGATGAAAGGAGACTATAGCCTTGTGAATGCCAACACCAGTGCAGCCATTACTGGTGCTTTGGCATGGAAAGACCAGATTTCGGGCAACTACCAGATAAATGTCCGTACAGACAAGGACGCAGGTATGTGGTCGTTCAAGATTACCGAAGCACAATACAACGCTTTCAAGAATGGCACGGACGATGATCGTGCCAAGATGCTTACGAATCTCATACCTTTTACCGATGAGAATAAGGAGAAGATGCAGATAGTGCCTACAAGCAGTTTGCATCAAGATATGCGCATTTCATCAGTTGGCAACAACGTTACTTTAAGCAATAAAGTCATAGAAGATTTACATAAAGCAGGTTTGGGTACAGAGTCTGTGGTCGTGGCTGAGAAAAAGAACGTGCTTTCCGAAGGGGTTGTGTCAGCCCATAAGGAAAAGCCTACTCTTCAAGAGGGGAAGGTGGTGCATTATGGCAATGAAACCATCAACCTCAATGACTTACGCCATGCTGCCAAGCTGAACCTGTTGGGTGATGCTGGTGTCAACGGTGAATCGTTGAACAATCTCAAAGAGAGTAAGGAGTGGAAACGCAGTGGTGAGCATGGACGTGCAACAACTGTTGGTGATATTTCCGTAGAAAGATTGAAAGACGAGCAGGGCAAGGTTATTGAGGGAAAATACAAGATGTCTGCCGTTATCGATGGCAATGTCATTTCCCATGAGATTACCCAAAAGGACTTCAACAAGTTCCTTGCCGTCAACGATTATCAGCGTATGAAGCTCTTCGACAAGATTTTCCCTGAGGTGGAAATGAAGACAAAGCCCGGTCATGGTTTCAACTTGGGTGCGGCTATCCTTGCTGCCGTGACCACAGGACTTGATGTAGCTGCAAGTCTTTCGGTTCCAGCACCACCAAGACCTAAGCCAGACTTCTATGAGTCAAAGGCTGTGTTTTCCAAGCCGGGGGTCGTTTCGCCAGAAGCAGTTGCGGCTGCAAGCTTTGCGGCTGAGATTGGAGAAGACCGTGGACATGGAGAAGGCAGAGGTATGGGTATCTAACCCATACTTTCCTTCTTCTCATTACATAATATATAATAAGGTATGAACAATAATTCTATTCAAATCTTTCAGACAGTGGCACTGAGACCTCAGATGTTGCAATATTTCATCAATGAGTTCCCTGCCATCTGCCTCACTGTTGCAGCATTTTGTGTGAATGCGTTTTGTAAGTTTATGTGGCATGATTACTTCATCTATGCTGCATTGTTTTTAATTATATACCTCTTCTGCAAGTTGCTGGCATTACTACGCACAGAGTATGTGATAACATCTGAGCAATTGGTAATCCTTCATGGCGTATTATCACACTCGACCGATTATGTAGAACTGTATCGTGTCGTTGACTACAAACAACATCGCTCATTGCCACAACAGTTGTTTGGATTGAAGACCGTTACGTTATATTCTGGTGACAGGAATAATCCTATCGTAAACATGATTGGTTTGAAGGAGGCAGACGATGTTGTGTCTGAGATACGAATGAGAGTTGAGTTCAATAAAAGAAGAAAGGGTGTTTATGAGATTACAAATAGGTATTAAGGTGATAATGCTATTCTTGATAATGGCATTATCCACAACAATTAGTAGAGGACAAACTGGAGCAACGACTTCTAATCCTGGGGAATATCTCGCCATTCAAAAAGGTGAAGACAATATCAATGGCAAGATTACCAAACAAACAAATTCAAGAAAAAAAGAAGCAGGAATACAGGCGGAACTGTCTGCCTCTACAGCTACGATGAAAAAGTGGGAGCAACAGTATAATTCCTATCTTAAAGAAGCCGATGGCTATGCAAAAAGAGCCGTTGCTTGTTGTCAACTATATTTAGAAGGTGTACAAACACTTACAGCTTTATGGGAAGTTTATGCTGCAAAAAAGATTAATCCCCAAGGCATTTTTGCTACGCTGTCAATGAATAATTTATATATGGAGACAGCTACACAATTTATCAAGACATATCGTTCACTTAAAAAAGTTTGTGCCAAAGGTACAGATAAAAATATGCTCAATGGTGCGGAACGAACACTATTGATTTGGAATTTGGAACGTGAACTTGAACAGCTTAATGCGAAACTCCGCCGATTAGCCGTTTCCATATCCGTGTTCAGCTTTGAAGATGTTTGGAACCGTGCCATTGCAGGAAGGGTAGATAAGACAAATGGCATGATAGCACTTGAAGCACGAAACAGAATGCGCCGAGCTGCTACGTCCGTGGCAAAGTATTATAAACTTAAACAAAACAGTAAACCGTGGGGAAGATGAGAAAATATCTGTATATAGTATTGTTGGTGGTAATGACGTGTTTCTTTCCTTCCAAAGTATATGCTGGTACAGACCCAGAACGAGCAAGGCTATTTCTTCTGTATGCTAAGAAAGCAAAGAAGGCACTTCGTTCCCAAGATGAAGTAATGTCGTTGAACCTTACTGGACACATGTATATATCTGACCAGACTGAAAAGATTACTAACTTCCAAAAGGAGTTTGATGATTATCTTTCAAGTTTCGGCGATATGCTTACTTTGGCAGCAAGTATATATGGCATCTATTATCAAGTTGACCAAACTATCAAGAACTTGAAAGAATTGAAGACCGTAGGAACATCATGCCCTGCTAATGTATTGGCTGTAGCACTTTCTGAGAAGAAGAACAATATATACCAAGATGTCATTGATGACGGCATCCAAATTGCTGCTGATGTGAAGCAGATTCTTCCTCTTGGCTCATCTAATGGAAAGAACCCAAAACTTACGGAGCACCAAAGGATTCAAGTAATATCCAATATTAACACGACATTGGTAAAGTTGAATTACAAGCTAAGGAAGATGAACAGAATTATCCGTTATACCACTCTTTTGGACTCGTGGTATGAGCTTCGTGGAACTCCAAGAGGAACACGGTCGATGCAAGCCATCGTCACCGATTGCAAGAGAGTTTGGGTAAACAAAGCAAAGACGGCAAACAAAATGAATACTAAATAATGGAAGAGTCAAAAGAACTACAGGGTACATATACCCTTTTTCGAGCAACAATCTATGTTTCTTTGTTACTCGAATTTTTTATGTATGCGCTTGACCCAACCGCCTTGGACTTCTTGGGCGGTGTCATCACCAACGTTCACAGCCGACTTGGAAGACTGTCGATGTATCAGTTCTTGCCATACAGCAAGATTGTTACGGTCATGTTGGTTATCATCACCTGTATAGGAACTAAGAACAAGAAGCAAATAGAGTTCGATGCGAGAAAGATGGTATTCTGGCCTATCTCCATCGGACTCGTCTTGGTAACAGTATCTGTTTTTCTATACAGTTGTGACTGGAAAACCAGAGTTTGGTTGTTGCGTACCAACATCTGGCTTTATATGGTTGCATCATTGATAGGAACGGTTTTGATACATATCGCTCTCGATAATGTGTCCAAGTATTTCAAGGATGGTATGCTTAAAGACCGGTTCAATTTCGAGAATGAAAGTTTTGAGCAGACAGAAGATTATGTTGACAACAAGTATTCTGTTAATATACCAATGCGCTACTACTATAAAGGTAAGTTCCGCAAGGGGTGGATTAACATCATCAACCCCTTCCGTGGAACATGGGTTGTAGGTACTCCTGGTAGTGGTAAGACATTCTCGGTCATTGAACCATATATCAGGCAGCATAGTGCCAAAGGCTTTGCCATGGTAGTATATGATTATAAGTTCCCGACTTTGGCAACAAAGTTATACTATCATTACAAGAAGAACCAACAGCTTGGCAAAACGCCGAAAGGATGCAGATTCAACATCATCAACTTCGTGAATGTGGAGTATTCAAGAAGAGTCAATCCTATTCAGCAGAAATATATCAGTAACCTCGCTGCGGCACAGGAAACAGCAGAGACATTGATAGAATCCTTGCAAAAAGGACAAAAAGGAAGTGGTGGCGGTAGCGACCAGTTCTTCCAGACATCTGCAACGAACTTCCTTGCAGCTTGTATTTATTTCTTTGTTAACTATGGAAAGAAGCCATACGATGAGCATGGAAACGAACTCGATGCAGAGTTCATCGAAGACCCGAATACACATCATAAGCGTCTTACAGGACGTGTGTTTGCCAAGGGACATTGTGGAGATAAAGAGCATATTGTTGAACCTGCTTATTGGAAGGGTAAATATTCTGATATGCCTCATGTACTGTCATTCCTGAACAGGGATTACTCCGAAATATTTGAAGTATTGGAAACAGACCCAGAGGTCTATCCTCTTATGGCACCATTTATGACTGCGAAGAAAAATAACGCTATGGAACAGTTGGAAGGTATGATTGGTACGCTTCGTGTACAAACTTCACGTCTTGCAACCAAAGAGGCTTATTGGGTATTCTCGGGCGATGACTTTGACCTAAAAGTCAGCGATCCTAAGAATCCAAGTTACCTTCTTATTGCCAATGACCCGGAAATGGAGAGTATTATCGGTGCATTGAATGCCCTTATCTTGAACCGTCTTGTGACACGTGTGAACAGCGGACAGGGCAAGAATGTTCCTGTAAGTATCATTGTTGACGAGTTGCCTACTTTGTATTTCCATAAGATAGACCGTTTGATTGGTACAGCCCGAAGTAATAAGGTTGCTGTTACGTTAGGTTTCCAGGAGCTGCCTCAGTTGGAAGCCGACTACGGAAAAGTAGGTAAGGATAAGATTATCACTACTGTGGGTAATGTTATCAGTGGCTCAGCCCGAAGCAAAGACACTCTTGACTGGCTTTCAGGAGATATATTTGGCAAGGTAGTACAGTTGAAGAAGGGAATCACTATCGACCGAGACAGAACCTCCATCAACCTCAATGAGAACTTGGACAGTCTTGTTCCTGCCTCCAAGATTTCGGATATGGCATCTGGTTGGATTTGTGGTCAAACGGCAAGAGATTTCACCGTAACCAAGACAGGACGCAGAGGCTCTATGGACATTCAAAAAGCAGAGGAATTCAAGACTTCCAAGTTCTTCTGCAAGACCAACTTCAATATGGATGAAATAAAGGCAGAAGAAGAGGACTATAAGAATTATCCTTTGCCTAAATTTTATGATTTTGGTTCTGTAGATGCTAAGGAACGTATTTTATACAATAACTTTAATAAGATAGACCAAGAAGTGAAGGATATGATAAAGACTGTTCAGAGAGAGTTTCACCGAAAGGCAGAAAATGTTCAACAACAGAAAGCATCATAAAGTAAAAATAGATATAAAGGGGCATTTCTTTACGAAATGCTCTTTTTCGTAATTATATATAAAAAATTAGTAGAAATACTTATTTTCTTAATAAAAATATTAACTTTGCAGTTCGATTCTAAAAAGTTATATATATGAAAAAGATTGTTTTATCAGCGTTTATGCTTGTAGTTGCAAGCACATTCGCAGTGGCTCAGACTCCTGCGGAACAAGCTGCGCAAGCAAGGGAGAGGGTCAAGGCATTGATTAAGAGCGGAGAAACCGACCTCAGCAAAATTCTTCCCAAGCATGAGGATGACGAGGACGAGAATTTTGATGATGACGAGGATTCTGTCATCGACCCATTGGCAGGAAAATCGGAAGACGAAATCCGTGGTTATAATGATTCGAGACGCAAGGCTTATGCCGAGCAGAAGGAAGCCTTTACCAAGGCTGGGATAGATTTTAGCAAGACCGCTATGGGTAAGCTGAAACAAGACTCTGTAGGTGTCTATGCCAATATAGGAGGCAACCTTGTTGCGATGAAGCATATAGACTTCAAGGAGATAGAAAGAACAGGATATATTAATCCTTTCAAGGATAAGGAATTAATTGTCTTTGACGGAAAGACTTCACCATATCAGTTTACTGAAACTGCACACTTCCGTGTTTATTTCACTCACGACCGAAATAGCATTTCAGAATATTATGATATGTTTTCAAGTGACTACACCATTGATGATTTCTTCGTGGTTAAGTTTAAGAACGTATCAAAAGGAAGGCAAATGACAAGTGCCGTTGTTCATTCCAATCGAATAGAAGGTGCCAAAGGAGACTCTTCTGTAAAATTCAATGTGAAGAAAATCAATGATAACGTATATGATGTGACTATAGAAGGAGCACCAGGCGAGTACTGCTTGACATACAATCTCAACAAATCTGGCACAGGAAACGGTATGAAAGGCAGTGGAAGTAAGAGTGTCTTTGATTTCACCATAAAATAGAAGTTACAGCAGAAAGGTATTCCACAACCCCAATATTTGTAACTGCAAAGAAAGGGATGCGCTACTAAAAGTGCATCCCTTTAACTTTCTTATTTTGGGTGATTTGTATTTTTGTGCTTATCAATCATTTTTCTGAAATTGTCACGGACATTTTTAGGAATAGAAGTAAACCATTCAATAACAATATCTGTTGGCTCTATTCCTACTTCTTTTGCTACATAAAGCATAAGTTCTGCAAGAGGAAACCCTTTACTACTTGATACCGTTGTTGTTTCTTTAAATGTCACACCATTAACAATGTACGTATAAACTGCGTAATAATAAGTTGTCTTTTCCATACCATTTGACTTGACCGTTGTGTCGAGGGCATTTTGGTTAATATTCATATATATCACAATTATCACCTATCTCCATCTTGTAATTCTGAACGGCTTGATGATACAAGGCTCTGGCAAGAGTCCAATCCTTCTTTGGATATGTTACCTTGCCCAAGCCTTTTTGGAAGTCTATGAGGAAGCAATCTTCATTTTCTTCGACAATAACCTTATCATAGTTATAGTTTATGATTTTGCTATTTTCCATCATAAGGCATACCTTTGTGAATATGATAAAGTTCATCGTCATTCCACATCTTGTAGCCGTGCGAGTGCTCCACTTTGCCATTGGTGTAATTGCGGCTATATATGAGCAATCTTCCCCATATATCACGGACATACACTGTGCAACAATCTTTTCCTGTTATAGAGGTGCTGAAAACGCCCTCTGAGAAAGCCTTACCAATATACTTATTGATAAGTCTTTTAGGAAGAACTTTGTAGTTCTCCATCTTGTTAGCCAATCGTCTTTTCATTTCCTTTGTGTTTTATCGGGTGAGCCGTTTTATAGTTAAACAGCCTCTGTCATTTCGTTCGTACAATTAGTATGTTCCACCATGTCCAAATCAGCAGTGATGCGCAATGTTAATTTTCTCAATGCAGGAACGTCAACTAATACAAGCATCTTGAAAATCTGAGCCTTGACAAAACGCAGGGTTTTGATAAGAATATTCTTCTTTTTGGTAGCGTTCTGATACTGGCGGTAAACCTCCTCATATCTTTTGTTCTTTTCTTGAAGTTTATTGACAAGGCTCTCGTTCTTCTGTTTCAAGCACAAAACTTTATGCTTTAAAGATTTGTACTCCTTGGTTCCACCAAGTTGCTCTAATGCCAAGGAAAGCTCTTCTACTTCTTTTCTTAACTCTACGTTCTCAGCAACCATCTTGTCATAGCTTCTGAGTACGAACATCATCTGATGCTCAAATGGAATGTCATTCTTTCTTTCCATAATCATTTTTGCTTTAAATGGTTTAACAATAATTATTCTGGATTTCCCGAAGAGCCTTTGTCTTTTAAGGACTTTCCGTTTCGTTCAATCCGAGATTTTTTTAGAATCATTCCGGCATAACCGTCATCACCTAAGCCTTTTTACGTGCTTCAAAAGATGGCAGCCCTATGAGAGGCAATAAGCCAAGCAATCGGTGGAGAAATTTTGCAGAATACCCAATCTCTGATTGCGGAAGTCTGCTGCAAAATATCTTAGCCGATAGGGAGAGCATCGACAGGTGCTTGGTGTCTGTCAGGGCTGCCATAACTTTGCACGTCAAAAAGCCAAGGTGATGGCTATGCGGCTCATACCGATGCTAAGAAATTGAGGTTGAACCAAAGAAACGGAAATAACATTATAGATATAGTTATGTATTGCCATATTTATAAGCTCTTGCCAATTGTACCTCCCAAGCCTTTGGATTTCCAAGCCAGTTGAGAAGATTGTTGAATGGGCAATCTTTGGACTTCACCTTTTGAAACAAATCAATCTCAGCCGCAGTAAAGAGCATATATAGACACACATAGGTATCTCTCAATGGTTTTAATACTTTTCCATAATCAAAAAGTATCATACGCTTATTCTCTTCATACAAAGAGAGAAATTGAGATATAAGTTTAACTATATCTACTATGTTAAGCAAAGTCTTGTCGCTGTCCTTTTTCGATTCCTTGATAATAATGTCTGCAATCAATCGTTGGAAATCTTTATTTCCGATTATTTCTACGTATGAACGGAAACAAATTTCATCAAATTTTGAAAGTTTCTTCACGTCTGCAATATCTTTTATCTTACTATTGATGGTATATAAAGTTCTTTGAATATTCAAGAAAAATTTATCGGGAGTAGCAGAAAGTACATCCCATATATCTCTATCTTGCTTAATCATCACACGCAATATTTCTTCACTTACTCTGTCCATACATAATTTTATTATATTCAGGTGGCAATAATAGCTTGAATATTGCCGCCTATAGTTATTATTGTTATTTATTCAGAGAGAGTTGTAAAGCCTATGATGGTGCCATCGTTGTTGCATGGCTTTCCTATATCACCACAAAGACTTAATAAAGTCTCTCCTGTTAGCGTAACGCCATAAGGCTTACATCTAACCACTTGGTACGGAATGAGGAGTAGCTTACGATTGTGAACTACAATTATTCCGACCTTTATTTCTTCCGCCGCCTTGCCATAGTCGAAGGCAAGCATAGGGTCTGGTATATACTTACTCGTTTCCACCTTTGTAGTTGATTTTCTTCTTTAATGTCTCCAGATAGGCTTTCGCCTCGTCATCAATATGCAAGTTCTTATACACATGAGAGTAGATGGCATCAAGAACATACTTTATAGGATTTTCACATTCTAAATATTCATTAGTCTTAATCCATTTCTTTATTCTACCTTTGGTGATATGGTTAACAATATCCATATATTCATTATCATCGGTATGTATATCTTCTTCATATCCGTGCAATTTGAATGGTTCGAAATTGCCAATTTCCAACTCTTCATAATCTAAAACTTTACCTTTAAGAATAGAATTGCTGTCTAAGGCTAATATCAAAAACTCCCCTGTATAAACCTCTTCAAGTTCAACGTCATCTTCTGATATATCTCGTACCCCAAGATAGCGGTTGTTTGGAATGGCTGCAATGCCAAGAGGCTGTTTCCAAATCATGCTTCACCTCCTTTCCCTGCATTGAAC
>ERZ808262.745-NODE-745-length-12386-cov-3.567026_pt1 | contig 12386 bp, 10 predicted proteins | sample MGYA00520895_ERZ808262 | MGnify/ENA primary metagenome ERZ808262 (study PRJEB31516, sample SAMN03275588) | gut metagenome | biome: mammalia-associated habitat; material: feces | host: Papio cynocephalus | place: Kenya | collected 2012-08-02 ... | reverse complement strand
TCACATCAAAGGTCACTGACTTTCGTATCAAAGGTCAGTGACCTTTATGTCGTAGGTCACTGACTTTCGTATCAAAGGTCACTGACCTGCGTCGAGACGGGGTCTTGTCGGTATTGGAGAGTGGAGATTGGGAGGATGAGGAGATTGTGGAGAGGGGGGGGGAGACATGATTAACAGGATGAACAGGATTTGGTGGCGGCGTGTCCGTCCCTTGCCGCCCGTGCGGTTTTTAGTCGTGTAGACAGGATTAACAGGATTGTGTGTGTGGGGGGGGCTTGCGCCTGTCGCCGCAAAAAGCGTTGCCCTTAAAAAAGGGGTTGCTATTCCGTCCAAATAATGTTATCATATTCACGTTGACATGGAGGGGTCGGCGCAGGTAGATTTTGGGTTTTCTATCGTGTGTCGGTTCTTCCCTTTTATCACATCACTTGTCTTCCCTGTCCCTCGGTGTGTTTAATCACCAGGGACTTTTTCTTTAAAAGTAATTCTCCGCTCAGGCTCTAAATATGGTATAATATGCCTTTGTTTCCCAAGGAGAACTATGAGAACGCTTCCGTTTGACAAGAATAAGCTAGAAGAAATCGCCAAGGACTATCCGACGCCGTTTCACATTTACGATGCGCGCGCTATCCGCGAGAATGCGCGGCGCCTCAAGAAGGCGTTCGCCTGGAACAAAGGGTTCCGCGAATATTTCGCCGTCAAGGCCACGCCGAATCCGTACATCATGAAACTGCTCAAGGACGAGTTCGGGTTCGGGAGCGACTGTTCGTCCTTGCCGGAGCTTGTGCTCGCGGAGAAGGTCGGGAACGTCGGCGACCGGATCATGTTCACCTCGAACGACACGCCGGCGGAGGAGTTCAAAAAGGCGTGGGAGCTCAAGGCCGTCATCAACCTCGACGACATCACGCATTGGGATTTCCTGCCGTCCGCCATCCCCAACTTTGCGGCGGAACTCGCGGCGGCGCCGGCCGAACACGTTTTCTGCTGCCGCTACAATCCGGGCCCGCTCAAGGGCGGCAACGCGATCATCGGCAAGCCGGAAGAGGCCAAATACGGGATGACGCGCGACCAGTTGTTCGCCTGCTACGCGGAGATGAAGGCGGCGGGGGTGACGCGGTTCGGACTGCATACGATGGTCGCTTCGAACGAACTGGACCCCGACTACATCATCGACACGGCGAAACTCCTCTTTTCGCTCGTCGGCGAACTGCGCGACCGGCTCGGCATCGATTTCGAGTTCGTGAACATCGGCGGCGGCATCGGCATCCCGTACCGTCCGGACCAGAAGGCGATGGATTTCGCCGTTGTCGGGAAGGGCATCCAGGACGCGTACGACGAACTTGTCGCAGGGAAAGGGCTGAAGCCTCTGGCCCTTTACATGGAATGCGGGCGTTGCATCACGGGGCCGTACGGCTATCTCGTTTCGCGCGTGCGCCACATCAAGAACACCTACCGTCTCTACGCCGGACTCGACGCGTGCATGGCCAATCTCATGCGTCCGGCACTGTATGGCGCCTACCACGAGATTGTCGTGCCCGGCAAGGAGAAGTCGGCGGAAACGACGATCTACGACGTCACGGGCTCGCTTTGCGAGAACAACGACAAGTTCGCGATACAGCGCACCTTGCCGGTCTTGAAGCCGGGCGACCTCGTCGTCATTTGCGACGCGGGGGCGCACGGGCACGCCATGGGCTTCCAGTACAACGGCAAGCTGCGCAGCGCGGAATTGCTTTTGGAGGAGGACGGATCGGTCCGTCCAATCCGCCGCGCCGAGACGATGGACGACTATTTCGCGACGCTTGATTTCAATGGACTGTGAACTTCTTTCTCCGGCGGGCTCCTTCAAGACGGCGCTGGCCGCCTTTGATGCGGGGGCGGACGCGGTCTACTGCGGGTTGACCGATTTCTCGGCGCGCAAGTTCGCCGGCAACTTTTCCCTGGACGAGCTACGCGATCTCGTGCGCGTGGCCCGGGCGCGCGGGCGCAAGGTGTACGTGGCCTTCAACACGCTCTTGAACGAGGACGAACTGGATGCGGCGATTCCCACGCTCGCGGATCTGGACGAGATCGGGCCGGACGCGCTCATCGTGCAGGATCTCGGGGTCGCACGGTTGTGCCGCGCGCATTTTCCGCACCTGCCCCTGCACGCGTCGACCCAGCTTGTCGCGCACAACCTCGAGGGCGTCCTGGCGCTCGGGGAGGCCGGGTTCACGCGTGTCGTTCTGGCGCGCGAGCTTTCCCTCGAGGAGATCCGGTTCATCGCCAAGCGGTGCGGCGCCATCGAGCTCGAGTGTTTCATCCACGGCGCGCTCTGCTATTCCCTTTCGGGGCTCTGCCTCTTCTCGGCCATGGAAAAGGGCCGCAGCGGCAATCGCGGACTGTGCGCGTATTGCTGCCGCCTGCCGTATCCGACGCCCGACGGACACCTGACGCATCCGTTTTCCATGAAGGACCTGCGTTTGGGCGAAGATGCGCGCAAGCTGGCCGAGGCGGGCGTGTGCTCGCTGAAGATAGAAGGGCGCATGAAGAACGAACTGTACGTCGCGAGCGTGACGCGGTACTACCGGGAGATCCTGGATGGGACGCCTGCCTCCGCGCGCACCGTTTCGCCGGCGGACCTCGAGACGGTCTTTTCGCGGCGGACGACCGAATTGCGCTTCACGCCGTCCAGCGCCGCGGAATCGCCCATCGACGCGGAGTCCCTCGGCCACCGCGGCACGAGCATCGGCGTCGTCAAGCGCATTACGCGCGACCGGGAAGGACGCCGGTGGTTGCGCTTCCACACCTTGCGCGCCCTGGAGAAGCATGACGGACTGCAATTCGACGCGCCCGAGGGGGGCAAGCCCCTGGGCTTCGGCATCGGCGAATTGCGCACGGCGCTCTCCCGTTCGCCTGTTTTCGAGGTTCCCGCCGACAGCGACATCGAAGTCCGCCTGCCGGAAGGGAAGGACGGCGACCCGCTGAGCGATTTCTCCTTCCTGCGCGCCGGGGACAGGGTCTACTGTTCGATGTCCAATGCCGTCAAGCGCCGCTTCCCGACGCCTAGCGTGCGGATGAGCGACTATCCGGGGCTTTTGGACGTCGATTTGCGCGTGACGATTGCGCCGGATTGCGTAACGGCGCGGGGACAGTGGCGGGATGTGTCGGCGGAGGCGTCCATCGCCGGGACTTTTGCGCCGGCGACCCATCCGGAAAAGACGGCGGAGGCCATCCGCGCAGCATTCAGCAAGTCCATGCCCAAGACATACGCGCCCGGGAAGATCGACCTGGTTGATCCGGACCGGTTGTTCGTGCCGGCGGGCTTGTTGAACGAATTGCGCCGCGCGCTATATGCCGAGCTGGATCTTCAGCGCCACGCGGCGCGCGCACAGGCCATAGAGGAGGCGCGCGACGATTCGTCGGACAGCATCCGCCTGGAGCAGGCCGAAACGCGGCAGGCGGAGCCTGCGTCGGGGAACACGCTCAAACTCCGTCTCGACCAGCAGATTCCGCCGGGGGAATGGTCCGAAATCGTCTACGCAATCGACGAAAACGCCGTGAAAGAGGTGGAAGGACGCGAACTGGCGCGCGAAACGACGCGTCTGGCGCTCCCGGTCTACGTATCCGAACAGGCGTTCGCCAAATTGCGTGTGGCGGTCAAGCATCTTCTGCGGGCGGGATTCACGAAATGGGAAGCGTCCGACCTGGCGACCTTGCGCCTCCTGAAGGCCTGCGGCGCAGCGGATGTTTCGGCGGATTGGACGCTGTACGCGTTCAATGCGCAGGCGCTTGCGGAATTGGCGGCGCGCGGCGTTTCGTCCTTTGTGGCGAGCCCGGAGAATTCGCGCGAGAACGCACAATTTCTGGCGGAAAGCGGCCATCCCGTTTCGTTCCTTGTGCAGCAGTCCACGCCGCTTTTCATTTCGCTCACCGAGCCGGCGCAGTTTCCCGGCGAAGATTCGGGGCTCGTCACCTTCCGGCGCCAGGGATTGTGGATAACGACGCGGCGCGTGCCGCGCACGTCCAAGCCGCCGGCCGGGAGCGCGCAGCGGGTGGACTTGAGCTGGGACGCGCCCCTATGATCCGCCGCATTTTGCAACGTTTGGCGAAAGTCGCGTGGCTTTTGCCGGGATTCCTCCTGTGGGCGAGTTTCCCGCCCATGGGGGAGGCGACGGACTGCCTCTTCGCGCTCGTCCCGCTCCTGTGGGTCGCCCGGCGCAAATCGCCGCGGACGGCGTTCCGGATCTGGTTCGCGAACGGTCTCTTCTTCTGGATCGCCACGCTCGTCTGGATGCCCGCCATCGTCAAGAACGGCGGCCCCTGGTTCCTGGTCGTCCTCGGCTGGTTCGGTCTCGCCGCCTATTGCGCGCTTTATTTCGGCGCGTTCGGGTGGCTTGTCTCGCAGGTCTGGCGGTGGGCGTCCGGGGAAGGCGATTTGAACTATCCCTCTCCCGGACGGCTTTACCTGCGGCGCCTGCTCGCCATCCTCCTTCTGGAGCCTGTCCTTTGGGCGGGGCTCGAGTGGGTGCGCGGCAATTTCCTGGGCGGATTCGCCTGGAACTTCCTAGGGGTTGCGCTCGCCCAGACCGGACTGGGTGCGCCCGCGGCGCTGGGCGGCGCGGCGCTTTTGAGCGCGATCGTCGTTCTCGTCAACGGATTTCTGACCTCGCTTGTGGAGCGCATGTGGCGTCCGGCCGATCTGGGCGTTCCGCGCGCGGTGCGGTTCGTGGAGACGCTTTTGCCGCTGGTGCTGATCTGGGGCGCTTATTCCCTGTCCGAAGCGTTCCGCCCGAACGTCGCGCCCGAGGCCCGCACGGCGCTTTCCGTCGGCGTCGTCCAGCGCAATTTTCCGTGCGTTTTCCGCGCGGCGGAGGAGAATCCGGCGAAAATCTACCGGGAACTCCTGGGTTCGCTCCGTCCCTTTGGCTGCGATTTGCTCGTTCTGCCGGAAAGCGCGCTCGCGGAGTGGGGGCCTGTCGAAAGCCGCCGGGCGGAGGCGTTTGCCGGGTGGGCGCTGGGGCAGGCGCAGTCCCGTGCGCTTTTGGCCGGGGGTGAACGCCGCGTGGGAACGGCGCTCTACAATTCGGCCGGACTTTACGGGATAAATCCGTCCAACCGCCTGGCGCAGGTCGCGGGGGTCTACGACAAGGTGCATCTCGTGCCCTTCGGGGAGTATATTCCGGGCGACAAGATTTGGACTTTCCTGCAACGCCTCGCGCCGGTCGGCAGTTGCACGCCGGGAACGCTTCGCCTGCTGAATCTCGAAACCGACCGCGGAACCTATCCGTTTGGCGTGGCCATTTGCTACGAGGATACGGATGCGGACCTTATCCGCCGGCAAGCGCGAAGCGGCGCACGGTTCCTGGTCTTCATCACGAACGACAGCTGGTTTTCGAATTCCATCGAGCCTGTCCAGCACGCCTGGCAGAGCGTTTTGCGCGCCTTGGAGACGGGGTTGCCGGTCGTCCGCACGGGGAATTCGGGCGTTTCCGGCTTCATTTTCCCTGACGGCTCAACCCATTGGCTGACGGACCGTGACGGTGCGCCGCTGGTGGATAGCCGGGGTACGCAGGCGGAAACCCTGCTTTTGGCCGCCAACCCTCCGCCGACGGTCTACGTGCGCCTGGGGGATGCGCCGCTTTTGGTTCTCTTTGGCGGCATACTGTGCGCCATGCTCGCCATAAAGGTTTCGAACCGAAGGAAAGTACGGGCTTGTCTGGCGGAAACCTGAGTCCCCACGGGGATTTCCCCAAAACACTACGGGGTTTTGGATAGAACCCCGTAGTGTTTTAGCCAGGCGCCCGTCGGGTCCGCCCAATCGGCGTGGCGAGTAGGGGTATCGGGGCGCGGTTAAATATGGTATAATAGGTGACGCAATGAGAATTTTGATGATAGGAGATGTCGTGGGGTCTCCGGGACGGCGGATCCTCAAGCGCGAAGTGCCGCGTCTGCGGGCCGAGCTGCACCTGGATGCGGTGATCGCCAATGTGGAAAACTGTGCCGCGGGATCGGGTGTCACCGCGGCGCTTGCGAACGAATTCCTCCAAAACGGCGTGGACGCCCTCACGCTGGGCGACCATACGTGGGGGCAGAAGGAGTTCGCCGGGCAGATAGACAGCTGCATGAATCTCGTGCGGCCGGCGAACTTCGCCGCGGAATGTCCGGGGCGGGGCTGGTGCCTCGTGACGCTTCCGACCTGGCGGTTCGCCGTCGTGAACGTGCAGGGGCGGGTCTTCATGCAGTCCGCCGTGGATTGTCCGTTCAAGACGATGGACCGGATATTGAACGAAATCCCGAAAGACGTGCCGGTTTTCGTCGATTTCCACGCCGAGGCGACGAGCGAGAAGATCACGCTGGGGCATTATCTGGACGGACGCGTGACGGCACTCGTCGGGACGCATACGCACGTGCAGACGTCGGACGCGTACGTTCTGCCGAAAGGGACGGCGTTTCTGACCGACCTGGGCATGACGGGTCCGTATCTCAGTTCCATCGGGCGCGACCTCAAGCCGGTGACGCGGCGTTTCATCACGGGCATGCCCGGGCGGTTCGACGTGGCCGAAGGCCCCTGCACGCTCGAGGGGGCGGTCATCACCTTCGACGGCGCGACGAAAAAGGCGCTTTCCATCGAGACGGTGCGCGTGCGGGAGCCGCTGAACGCGGAAAGTCCGCGCTAAAAGGCGCAAAATATGATATAATTAACGACGGAACCAGTAAGGAGTTCGAGAAATGATCGATATCAAGAAGTTGAGAGACGATTTTGAAGCCACCGCGCAGGCGCTCGCCCGCCGCGGCGTGGAGCGTGCACGGCTCGAGAAGGCGCGCGATCTGGACGCGAAACGCCGCGCGCTTTTGGGCGAGACCGAGACGTTGAAGGCCAAGCGCAACGCCGCGTCGAAGGAAATCGGCAAAATCGCCGCCGCCGGCGGCGACATTGCCGCGGCCAAGGCCGAGATGCGCGCCGTGGGCGACCGCATCGCCGAAATCGACCGCGAATTGACCACGGTCGAGCACGATTTGCGCGAAACGCTCCTCATGATCCCCAACATCCCCGCGCCGGAGATCCCGACGGGGCTGGACAGCTCGGCGAACAAGGTCGTGCGGTTCGTGGGCGAATGGAAGGACCGCGACTTCCCGGTTCTGGACCACATGAAAGTCGGCGAGAAACTGGGCATTTTCGACTTCCCGCGCGGCGTCAAGCTGACGGGCACGGGCTTCCCCATCATCCTGGGACAGGGCGCCAAGCTCCAGCGCGCGCTCATCCAGTACATGCTCGACCTGCACTGCCAAAAGCAGGGGTATACGGAAATGCTGCCGCCGTTCGTCGTGAATTCGGCGTCCATGACGGGCACGGGCCAGCTCCCGAAGTTCGCGGAAGACCTGTACCACTGCAACGTGGACGACTTCTGGCTCATCCCGACGGCGGAGGTCCCGGTCACGAACTACTACCGCGACGACATTCTGGACGGGAAGAAGCTTCCGATCAAGCTGACGGCCTATACGCCGTGCTTCCGCCGCGAGGCGGGCAGCGCGGGCAAGATGACGCGCGGCATGCTGCGCGTGCACCAGTTCGACAAGGTCGAGATGGTCAATTTCGTGCATCCGGACCACGCGTTCGAGCAGCTGGAAGTACTCGTGCACGAGGCGGAGGAGGTTCTTACGGGCCTGGGGCTCCACTTCCGCGTCATCATGCTCAGCTCGGGCGACATGGGCTTTTCGGCCGCGAAGTGCTATGATCTGGAGTTGTGGGCGCCGGGCGAGAAGCAGTGGCTCGAGGTGTCGAGCTGTTCGTGCTTTACGGACTACCAGGCGCGGCGCCTCAATTGCCGCTTCAAGGACGCGGACGGCAAGACGAAGCTCGTCAACACGCTCAACGGTTCGGGCGTCGCCCTGCCGCGTCTTTTGGTGGCACTTTTGGAACAGTGCCAGAACGCGGACGGCAGTGTGACGGTTCCGGAAGTCCTGCGTCCCTACATGGGCGGCGTCGACAAGCTTTTGCCGGTCAAGTGACGTCCTCTTTCGCCAGACCGGGGAAGAACGATCCGCTCGCGCGTCTGCGGGCGGATTATTCGGCTTACGTGGATACCTACCGTTCGGCGGACGGCGCCCTGCCGCCGATGATGCAGCTGAAGCTCGTCCATACCGAGGGTGTCGTGGACGCGGCGCGGCGCATCGCCGCCGGGGAAAAGTTCGACGCCCCCACGGCGCTCGCCTGCGAAGCCGCGGCGCTTTTGCACGACACGGGACGGTACGAGCAGCTGAAACGCTACAACACCTTCCGCGATTCGGAAAGCGTGGACCACGCCGTCTTCTCGCACGACATCGTCCGGGAGAAGGGGTGGCTTTCGGGCTGGGCGGACAAGGACGCCATTTTGTGGGCGGTTCTCGTGCACAACCGGCGGGATATTCCCGCGCCCGCCCCCTCGCCGCGCGCGCTTGTTTGCGCGAAAACGGTGCGGGACGCGGATAAACTCGACATTTTCAGAGTATTGGAAGACCAAATCGCCCATACGGACTGGCGCACGGACAGCCGGGCGTTCTGGAATCTGAAGGTATCCGCGCCGCCCAGCCCCGCCGTTTTGGAGGCGATACGCGCCCGGCGGGCCGTGAACTACCAGGATATCCGATGCCTCGCGGACTTCGTCCTCATTCAGGTCGGCTGGATGATCAGCGGGCTCGAATACGCGACATCCCGCCGTCTTTGCGCCGCGCGCGGACACCTCGCGTTCCGCCGGCGGTTTTTGAAGGAATTGACCGATTCGCCCGCCGTGGACGAGATTTGCGGCATGGCGGAAAGGGCGCTCGGCCAATGACGCCCCTCGCCGAACTCCTGCCGCAGGCCGCGCCGATGATTTTGCTTTCGGGGTATTATCCGCCGGACGCGTCATCCGACACGGTTGAGGCGTGGGTCGCCGTTTCGGAGGAGTCTCCCTTTTTTGAGCCCGAATCGGGAGGGGTGCCTTCGTGCGTCGCGGCGGAATACATGGCGCAGACGATGGCGCTGTACACCGGTCTTTATCGCGCCCGGACGGGTCTGCCGCCGAAAGTCGGTTTTCTGCTCGGCACGCGGCGTCTTTCGCTCAAACTCGACCGTTTCGCCGCCGGCGGACGCTACCGCATCCGGGTGCAGCCGCTTTTTTCGGACGAGGAGTTCGGCTCGTTTGCCTGCACGATTTACGATGAAGCGACGGGGCGGGAAGTCGCCTCCGCGCTGATGAACGCTTTTCAACCCGAGGGGACGCCGACAGCGGACAGTTTAGAGGCTTACACATGAAGAAAGTTATCGTCACAGGTTCCAGCCGCGGCATCGGCCGCGCGATTGCGCTTGATTTGGTCCGGGCGGGGTACGATCCCGTCATCCACTGCGTCAAGGGACGCGCCGCCGCCGAGGAAACCGCCGCGCAGGTGCGTGCGGCGGGCGGCACGGGCGGGATCCTTCAGTTCGACGTCGCCGATCGCGCCGCGGCGCGCGCGGCGCTCGAGGATTGGGTCGCCAAAGAGGGCGCGCCCTACGGGGTCGTGTTGAATGCCGGAATCGCCGCGGACAACGCCTTCCCCGCCATGGAAGACGACGAGTGGGACCGCGTCATCCGTACCGACCTCGACAGTTTCTACAACGTGCTCAAGCCCCTCGTCCTGCCCATGGTGCAGGCGCATATCCGCGGCCGGATCGTCGCGATTTCGTCCCTCTCGGGCATTGTCGGCAACCGGGGCCAGACGAACTATTCGGCGGCCAAGGCGGGCGTCATCGCCGCAGCGAAAGCTTTGGCGGTGGAACTCGCCCGGCGCGGCATAACGGTGAATTGCATCGCCCCGGGCGTCATCGAGACGGAAATGATCCAGGGCATCTTCGCCGAGGAAGCGATGAAGGCGATCCCCATGCGCCGGTTCGGCAAGCCCGAGGAAGTCGCCGCGGTCGTGCGCTTTTTGATGTCCGAAGAGGCGTCCTACGTGACGCGGCAGGTCATCCAGGTGAACGGAGGCATGATTTGAAGCGCCGCGTCGTCATTACGGGCCGGGGACTGGTGAGTTCGCTCGGCAACACGCCCGAAGCGGCTTTCAATCGCCTCAAACGGTATGAGAATTGCGTCGAAGTCTCGTCCGAACTCGCCGCGATCGGCAATATGCAGACGCGTCTCTGGGCGCCCAGTCGCTTCGAGAAGCCGGCGGAATACACCCGCAAGATCGTCCGCACCATGAGCCCCGTCTCCATCATGGCGCTGTATGCGACGGAGCGCGCGCTGGAGGACGCCGGGCTGAAGGACGATCCCTTCGTGAAAGGCGGGCGGCTGGGAATCGCCTACGGATCCTGTTCGGGCGGCGTCGAGGCGTGCGTGGATTTCTCGTCCATCGTGAAGGAGCGCGTCGTCCGCAACGTGACGAGCTCGACCTACATCCGCATGATGCCCCAGACATGCGCGGTGAATCTCTCGGTCCATTTCGGCACGACCGGACGCCTTTTGCCCACGGGCACGGCCTGCACGTCGGGTTCTCTCGCAATCGGCGAGGCGTACGAAGCGATTGCCGGCGGCAAGCAGGACGCCATGATCGCCGGGGGCGCGGAAGAGTTCAGCGTCACGCAGGTCGCTGTCTTCGATACGCTGTTCTCGACTTCCCGCCGGAACGACGCGCCGAAAACGACGCCGCGCGCTTTCGACGTCACGCGCGACGGACTGGTCATCGGCGACGGGGCGGCGACCCTTGTCCTCGAGGAACGGGAGCACGCCCTCGCCCGGGGCGCGAAGATTTACGCCGAAATCGCCGGTTTCGGCACGAATACGGACGGCCGCCACGTCACCCAGCCCAATGCGGACACCATGGCCTTGGCGCTCGCTCTCGCGTTGGAGGATGCCGGGATCGGTCCGGACGCCATCGGATACGTGAACGCCCACGGCACCGCCACGGAGCTGGGCGACATCGCCGAAGGCACGGCCATGGCGAAGGTGTTCGGCGCGTGCCGTCCGCCCGTGAGCACCCTCAAGAGCTATACGGGCCATACGCTGGGGGCGTGCGGCGCGCTGGAAGCGATTTTGTCCGTCGAAATGATGAATGCGGACTGGTTTTCGCCCAACCTCAACTTGACGGAGCCCGATCCGCGCTGCGGCGACCACGATTTCATTGTCGGCGAAGGGCGGAAAAAGACGACGGACCATGTCATGTCCAACAACTTTGCGTTTGGCGGCGTGAACACCTCCCTTGTCTTCAAGCGGGCATGACGCGGGAGCTCGAAATCGCCGCGTTCGCGGCGCTTCTGCCCGGGATGGAGCCGGATTTGGGCCGCGTGGCGGCGCCCGCCCGGCGGCGCCTTTCGCCTTTGCAGAAGGTCTTTTTCGCGCTCGCCTCCCAAGTCGAGACGGAATGGACCGAAAACACCGTCTTTGCCTCGCGTTATGGCGAGATTTCGCTGACGCGGCGGCTGGTCGCCGATTTCAATGCGGACGGGTCGGTTTCGCCGAACCGCTTCAGCACCTCCGTCTACAACGCCGCGCCGGGACTGTGGAGCGTGGCGACGAAAAACGCCGCGCCCTACACGGCCGTGGCGGCCGGAGCGGATACGATCGAATGCGGATTCCTGGAACTTCTGTCCGACCCGGTCCGGCAACTGTACGTGTATGCGGAAGAAGACCCCTGTTCCTGCGGGTTTGCCATCCTCTTCGGCCCGCACGGCACGCGCCGGGTGCGCCTTTCGACGCACGCCGTCCGGACGGATTCCGCCCCGCTCGCGTTTGACGCGGTCCACGCCTTCCTCTCGGGGACGTGCCCCAGAATCGAGGGCCGTTACCTGACGCTTGAGGACGCTCCGCCATGCGCGTAAACCGCCGCGGACTGGGGGCCATCCTGCTTTTCGCGGTTTTCGGCATCGGCGGCGTCGGGCTCATCCCCGTGTTTCTGCTGGTCTGGAGCCGGGCCGCGCGCCAGGAGATCATGCGCACGCTTTGGCGCATTTTCGTCTGGATGCTGAACCGTTCGGGCCTTATCCGCATCGACCGCGGCGAATTGCGCCCCTGGCGCGGCACAATCCTCGCCTGCAACCATCCGTCCCTGCTGGATGTCGTGGCGATAACCGCTTTCGTGCCCAAAACGCTCTTTATCGCCAAGAACAGTCTCAGGAACAACCTGTGCTGCGCGGCCAGCGTGCGCGCCCTCTCCCTGCCGGCGGATGCCGATCTCGTGGCGGAAGCGGCCCCCAGACTCGCCGCGGGATGGAACGTCCTCATCTTCCCCGAAGGCACCCGTTCGCCCGGCACGGACCGGATGCGTCCCTTCAAGCGGGGCTGCGCCCAACTCGCCTTGCGGACGGGCGCCCCGGTGGTCTGCCTGGGGGCGCGGTATTCGCGGCGCGTATTGGGGAAAGGGCAGTCCGTCTGGGATATGGGCACACGTTGCATGCAGGCGACATTCCGCGC
>ERZ808262.744-NODE-744-length-12395-cov-2.647164_pt1 | contig 12395 bp, 13 predicted proteins | sample MGYA00520895_ERZ808262 | MGnify/ENA primary metagenome ERZ808262 (study PRJEB31516, sample SAMN03275588) | gut metagenome | biome: mammalia-associated habitat; material: feces | host: Papio cynocephalus | place: Kenya | collected 2012-08-02 ... | reverse complement strand
GGAACCGAAAATACGACGCACGATACGGTTCTTGCCGGAATGCAGAACCACCTTGACGATGGTGAAGTCACGGTTCTGGTCGATGATCGCGCAATGGTCCAGCTTGATCCATCCGTCGTCAAGCTGGACGCCATGATTGACCAGCCGGCGGGCCACGGTACCGGACAGTTTGCCCTCGACGGTGGCGACATAGGTTTTGGCCACTTCGTACTTGGGATGCATGACATGCTGGCTGAGTTCGCCGTCATCGGTCATGAGAATAAGACCTTCGGAATCGTAATCAAGACGACCCATATGGAAGACGCGCTCATATTTGTCGCCGATGATGTCGCGCAGGGTGTACCGCCCCTTCGGGTCCTCCATGGCGCTCAGCACCCGCTTCGGCTTGTTGAGCGCCAAGGTGACGTGATGACTGTTGAGGCGAATGCGGGAACCGTCCACGCGCACCTGCTGACGGGACATATTCACGCGGGTGCCGAGTTCGGTGACGAGTTCGCCGTCCACCTCAACACGGCCGTCAAGAATGATCTGCTCGCATTTGCGGCGCGAGCCGAAACCCGCCTGGGCGAGGACCTTCTGCAGTCGTTCGCCTTCATTGGTCTTGGATGATTGCGCGGAATTCGCGCGGGAATACTGGTGTGGCATCGTTCTCCCAACGTGGCCGGATCAGTTTACTGTCAATGGTGCGATCGCACCGGAGAACAGTATCGCATGACTCGAAGACCATCCGCCGCACCGGTTTCGACGATCACCGGCGGCCCCACGCCATCAGGCCGCTCCCATCGTTTATGAAGGCGTCTGCAAGCCCTGCTGCTAGACTGGGGGCGTTTGTCCAACACCCAAAACCATAGGGGATATATCATGACCGATTCCAAACCCGCCGAGGATTCCGTGACCGGCGATACGCCAGCCACCCCAATCGACGCCGCAACCGAAACGCCCGGCGACGACGCGGACCAAACCGTCCTCTTCGACGCCACCGACGCCCCCGTCTTCACCACCGAAACGCCGGCAACACCGCGCAAACCGTACGTCGGCACGCTGCTGATGCGCTGCGGCGCGGAATTCGTGGGCACCGCACTCATCGTGTTTCCGCTGCTGCTGGTCTACACGCTCAGCCAGCTGGTGTACCAGTATGCCGGTCTCATGCCCATCATCACGGTGACCGCGCTCGCCTACGGCGCGGTGTCCGCAATGTTCGGCAAGCTTTCCGGCGCCCAGTTCAACCCGGCGGTGACCATTGCAGCCATGCTGACTTCGAAGACCCCGTGGCTTGAGGGCCTGCTGTATGTCGTCGCCCAGGTGCTCGGCGGCATCGCCGCCGCGGCGATATATCTGTTCGCCCTGCCCACCAGCGATTCGGTGCCGGCCTCCACTTGGCTGACCATGGCGGTGAAGGGCTTCGACGAGGCATCCCGCTCTTCCGGCGCACTGACCAACGCCGGCATTTCCTTCGGCTCCACCCTGGCCGTGATCGTTGAGCTGCTGGCCAGCCTGGTGATTGTGGGCGTTGCAGTGGGTACGTTGAAGTCCGATGGCACCGCCGACAAGTCGCATGCGTGGGCCGTCGGCCTTGCCTATGGTTTGGGCGCGGCGATCGCCTACCCCGTGACCGGCGCCTCCCTGAATCCCGTCCACGCCACCGGCGTCGCCCTGCTGGCTCAGGGCAAGGGACTGACGGTGGAACCGCTCTCGCAGTTGTGGGTGTTTTGGATCGCCCCGCTGTTCGCCGCCGCAATCGTCGCCATCGCCATGATCGTGAACGATCTGGTGTCCAGGGCCGCGGAGAACAGGCGCCTTGCCGCCGATTCGCACACCCGGATCGCAGACCTGCCCGAAACCGGGGAAACCGACGTCGACCAGGTGAACGGCGCCGCCGCCAGCGGACGCACTCAGGAGGAGGGCGCCATCGCCGACGGTCGATAATCGTCGACGGAACACCCCGCAGCGACGCGGAGCCGCCGCATTGCGAGAAAGGGCCGTGATGGAATTCCATCACGGCCCTTCTGGTTCTGCCGGGGAGGATGCTGAAACTGCGGGAATGACGTCACGTCACATGATGCAGCTCCCCCACAGATTTCCACGTCAAATTCCTACATCGCACGCAGGGCAATATCGAGGACGATCAACCCCAATCCCAAGGCGATGCTGATGAAGACGTCAAATGCCACCGAACGCACCTTGAACGGACTGCGCTGTTTCATAACCATTCGAATGCAGCCGCTGACCAGCGATTCCAACGCGACGATCGCCACCGCAATCTGCACATGACCTGTGACGGCGACAATCGCGGCAATGCCGACAACGACCAGCAGCCCCCACTCGTACAGGGGATTGCCTTCATGCGCCTCGGAGACGAATGGGTGCTGACTGTTCATCGTCGGTATCTCCTTGTCCCAATGCCACGGAATCAGTGGAAGAAGTGGCGGGTTCCGGTCAGGTACATGGTGATGCCGGCCTTCTTGGCGGCCTCGATAACCTCCTCATCACGGATGGAGCCACCGGGCTGCACAACGGCCTTCACACCGGCGTTGATCAGAACTTCCGCACCGTCGGCGAACGGGAAGAACGCATCGGAGGCCGCGACGGCACCGCGGGCACGCTCCTCGTCGCCGGCCAGCGAGTTGGCGCGGTCCACGGCCAAATGGCAGGAATCGACGCGATTGACCTGCCCCATACCGATCCCCACAGTGGCCTGATCATGGGCGATGAGAATCGCGTTCGACTTCACGCAGCGAATGGCGCGCCAAGCGAACACCAGGTCCTTCATGGTGTCGGCATCGGCGGCTTCGCCGGAAACAAGCTTCCAGGAATCCGGATCGTCGCCAAGCGCATTGATCAGATCGGTGTCCTGCACCAGCAGGCCGCCATCGATCTGTCGAATGGACTCATGGCCCTTCGGCGGCTCGGCCACCTTGAGAATGCGCAGGTTCTTCTTCTTGGTGCGCAGCAGTTCAAGGGCCTCGGGCTCGTAGTCGGGAGCCACGATGACCTCGGTGAAGATCGGGCGCACGGATTCGGCCATGTCAAGCGTCACGGTGGAGTTGCACGCGATCACGCCGCCATAGGCGCTGACCGGATCGCAGGCATGAGCCTTCTTGTGCGCTTCGGCTGCGGTGGCGCCGATGGCCAGGCCGCAGGGATTGTTGTGCTTGACAACGGCGACGGCAATGGACGGCGCCATATCCCAGACGGTACGCCATGCGGCGTCGGCATCCACATAGTTGTTGTAGCTCATCGGCTTGCCGCCGAGCTGCTCGGCATGCGCAAATCCACGCTGGTCAAGCGGGTCAACGTACAAGGCGGCCTGCTGATGGCTGTTCTCGCCATACCGCAACGTGTGCTTGCGATCCCACGAACGCGTGAACTGGGCGGGGAACTTGGCGGAATCGACCTCACTGCCCTGATCGTCCCTGTCGATCTCGCTATCGGCAAGGCTCGCTGGTTTGGTCCAGTGCCTCGACGTCCACTCCTGAATCGTCGCGTCATAGGCGGCGGTATGGGCGAATGCCTTGGCGGCGAGCCACTTGCGCTCCTCCAGCGAGAACCCGGTGCCGTCCGCCACACGGCTGGCGACCAGGGCATAGTCGGCGGGATCGGTGACTACGGCCACGGTGGCATGGTTTTTCGCGGCGCCGCGAACCATGGACGGACCGCCGATATCGATCTTCTCGATGATGTCGGCCTCGCCGGCCCCCGAGCGCACGGTATCGGCAAACGGATAGAGGTTCACCACCACCAGATCGAATGGCTTGACGCCGAACTGCTCAAGCTGCCTGGCATGATCGGCGTTGGTCATATCGGCCAGAATGCCGGCGTGGATGAAGGGATGCAGGGTCTTCACCCGTCCGTCGAGGCATTCCGGGAAACCCGTGACCTCGGAAACCTCGGTGACCTTCACTCCAAGTTCGGCCAGCTTGGCCGCGGTCGACCCGGTGGACACGACTTCCGTGCCGGCCTTGACGAAGGCCTTGGCCAGTACCTCAATGCCTTCCTTGTGGAACACCGAGACAAGAGCGCGCTTAATCGGTCGATTGGTGCTCATTCCTTCTCCTTTGTAGTGGTGGTTGTTGCAAGTTCATTGATGTCGTTCTCATCCGATACCGGGTGACGGCGCTGACGAACGCGCATTGCGACCCAGCGTATCCCGAAGTACAGTCCGACGCCAACCAGCGCGCAGAGCCATGCCGACAGGAGGCCTAACGCGACGCCATGGCCTACGGCCTGCGTGGATTGGACGACTTCCACTCCTATGTGCTTCAGCCGGCCCGTACCCAGCGATCCGTCGGATATGGCGAAGCACAGCGTGGCAAAGAGCGAAATCAGCGCCGCGGCGAGGCAGAATGACGCGGCTGGGTATGTCAGCGCAATCACTGCACCCTTGGAGATGGTCTCCCGATCGCCGCTGGTCAACTGCGAACGTATGCCAAAACCGAGTTTGCCGACGATCACGTAGATGCCAACCGTTAACGCAATGACATACGGCACGCCCATAACAAGCATTCTCGTCAGATCGTCGTCTATTGGCTGCGGCAGCAATCCGAAAACCGGCAGTGACGGCAAGCCGTCGCCTCCGCCCGCCCACAGCGAGAACGTCGCCAGCTCGCCTATGGCGAAGCCCGCGCCGGACAGCCATGACAGTGCCCAAAGCACCATATTCGGCAACCATGCGAGGCAGGCGACGGTGGTCACGATGCGCGATCCGATACCCATATCCATCAGACGAAACAGGGTGAGCATACCGTCATAGTTCATTACGATCCATACGATGACGGTGACGACGCCGGCAACCAGCAGCATCAGGGCAATGAAGGCGAAGGCGATGACGCCAAGCAGTACGGCTCTGCGCACTTCAAACGAGATCGGGTCCCATACCTTGGACTTCACCATATGGGCAAGATTCGAGGAGGGGAACGCGGCGGCCAGATATCCGAGACCGAATATCAGAGCGCATTTGGCCAACGCAGTCACTCGATCGTTGATCATCATGCCGGCGACGCCACTGAACGCATAGAGGTTCATGACGGCCCATGCGATTTCACCGCCGACGAAACCGACCGGAGACGTGCCGATCCGGGCCGCGAGGGTCCCCACCAGCGCAATGAGCATCCCGGTGAGGAGCAGTGGCGTTATCGTCAGCGTAATCGGCCCCCATGCATAGCCCACACCCTGGCCGAGCAGCACTATCGCCTCCGTCAGGGGCATGGTGGCGTCGGATAGCGAGGAGCCGCCCTCCTCCATGGCGATGACCAGCAGCATCAATGCGATGAAACAGCCCAGCGCCAAGGCGTAAATGGACATGGCGAGAAACGCGATGGCGATCCCCGCGCCGAATGCCTTCAGGCGTGCGGTCAATGGATCACCCGAGCTTGGACATGACCTCGCGCATGTATTGCGCAGTTTGGGCCGGGGTTCTACCTACTTTGATCCCCACCGCCTCAAGCGCCTCCTTCTTGTCTCGGGCGGTTCCCTTGCCTCCGGAGACGATGGCGCCCGCATGGCCCATCTGCTTGCCTTCCGGAGCGGTGAACCCGGCAATGTAGGCGACAATCGGCTTGGTCATATGCTCATGCGCCCATGCCGCGGCCTCCTGTTCCGCGCTGCCGCCGATTTCGCCGATCATCACGACGGCCTTGGTGTCCGGGTCGTCGTTGAACTGCTGCAACGCCTCGAGCAGCGTCGTGCCGACGATCGGATCGCCGCCCACTCCAAGGCATGCGGTGAATCCGTATTCGCTGAGCTCCCCCATCAGCTGGTAGGTCAGGGTACCGGACTTGGACACCAGTCCAAGGGGACCGCGCCGCACAATGCCGTCCGGAATGATGCCCAGGTTGACTCCAGGGCTGGCCGGATCGTCGGATAAGGTGATAAGCCCCGGGCAGTTCGGCCCGATGATGCGCACACCATGCTGCTGCGCCAATGCCACGCAGTACGCGGTGTCGGCAACCGGTATGCCTTCGGTGATGACCACGATCAGACCGATCTCCGCCTCGACGGCCTCGACGATGGCGGACTTGGCGAAGCGCGGCGGCACGAAAATCACCGACGCCTTCGCACCGGTTGCCGCCTTGGCCTCCGCGACGGTGGCATACACGGGGATATGCGCGTCCTCACCGTTACGAGCACCGGGATAGACGACTTCGGTGCCCGCCTTGCGCGGATTGACGCCACCGACGATATTGGTGCCGGTTTTCAGCATGCGCGCGGTATGGGTCATGCCCTGGTGGCCGGTGATGCCCTGAACGATTACGGGAGCATTATGCTCAATGAACAGTGCCATCTCAGCGTTCACCTTTCTGTTCCGCGGCGAGCTTGGCCGCCAGTTGCGCAGCCTCTTCCATGGTCTCGGCAACGTGAAGACGCGGGTTGTCGGCGCTCAGAAGGATACGGAGACCTTCCTGGGCCGCGTTGCCGTCGAAGCGCACCACAATGGGCTTGGCGGTGTTGATCTGTCCAAGCGCCGCAAGAATGCCCTCGGCGACCTGCACACAGGAGGTGATGCCGCCGTATACATTGACGAATATCGAAACGACCTGCGGGTCGGCAAGCACGATATCCAGGCTCTCGCGCATCACTTCGGCGGACGCGCCGCCACCGATGTCAAGGAAGTTGGCCGGTTTGACACCGGTCCCCTGATCCTCCCCGGCGCCCGACACCGCGTCGAGCGAGCTCATGACCAGCCCGGCGCCGTTACCGATCACACCGACTTCGCCATGCAGATGCACATAGTGGAGCCCGTGTTCGCGGGCCTTCTGCTCATAGGGGTCCGAGACGATGGGGTCTTCGAAGCGTTTCCAGCCATCGTGACGGAAGGCGGCGTTATTGTCGAGGGAGATCTTGGCGTCCAGGGCGCAGAGGGACTTGGACGACTCGTCGTCGTCCGAACCGCCGATTTTGGCCAGTGGATTGACCTCGACCAGCGTTGCGTCATTGTCTTTGAAACACTGCCACATTTTGAGGAGGATTTGGGCGGCCTGCTCTACATTGGCGTGGTAGAAGCCGATTTCCGTGGCCATTGCCCGGGCCGCCTCGATGTCGAAGTCGCCGAGCGCGTCGATATGCAGACGCTTGACGTCCTCGGGATGCTGCTTGGCGATGGTTTCGACTTCGGTGCCACCGTGGGCGGTTGCGAGCACGTCGTAATCGCGGGAGGTGCGGTCGACGGAGATGGAGACATAGTACTCGTGCAGGATGTTCTTCGCCTCAGCCACCAGCACTCCGGAAACCTTATGCCCGTGAATGGTCATGGGCAGGATCTGCTCGGCCTCCAAAATGGCCTCGTTGCGGTCATGGGCGATTTTGACCCCGCCGGCCTGCCCTCGATGACCGATTTTCACCTGGGCTTTGATCATGCAGGGGTAGCCGATCCGGTCGGCGGCCTCGGCCATCATGGGAGTTCTCCGCGAAGATGGCCTTCGGGGTTGGAATGCCCTGCTCCTCAAGCAACTGCTTGGCTTGATATTCGTAAAGATCCATGGAAAAAACGCTCTTCCTGAACGATTGATGTTCTGAGGATGAAATACGTCATCTCAGTATAGACGTGCCAAAACGGTTCCTCGTCAAGGTACCGATATCTGATATGAGCGGCGCCGCCCGTCTATGCGGGCATTTTGGTCAAGGCGGTGATCGGGTAATCACCCAAAGCGGAACGGCCGTCAAGCCCCTGCAGCTCCATGACGAAGCTGAATCCCGCGACAATGCCGCCTGCCTGTTCAATCAGCCGCGCCGCCGCATGTGCGGTGCCGCCCGTGGCGATGAGGTCGTCGACAATCAGCACACGCTGGCCATTGCTCACGGCGGAGGTTTCGATCTCAATGCTGGCGCTGCCGTATTCCAGGTCATACGACTCTTTCAGGGTCCGGGGAGGCAGCTTGCCCGCCTTGCGCACCGGGACGAACCCCTTGCCCAAATGAGCGGCCAATGCGGGACCCATCAGAAAGCCGCGCGCCTCGAGACCCGCGATAAGATCAATCTGACCGGCCGGCACCGGCAGCGTCCGCTCAAGAGCCTCCAGCATCAGCCGCAGTGCCTTGGCATTGGTCATAATCGGCGTGAAATCACGGAAGAGGATGCCTTTTTTCGGGAAATCCGGAGTCGTGCGGATCAACGAAGCGACGAATCGCGCATCGTCCGCTCCGAGCACGTCAAGTTGTTCAATACTCAGATCGTTGGTTGGTTCAGACATGATGATGGTTGCTTCACTGGCTGTGGTTGGACTTACTTGGTCTGGGCGGAGCTTTCGCCGTCAGACACCTCGGCGACGGAAGCATCGGATTCAATGGGCTTCTGGGCCACGCCGTCATCGGCGGAGACGGAGGCGGAGGCGGAGGCGGAGGCGACGGAAGCATCCGTGGCCTGGGTCTGCTGATCGGTCTGATCCTCAAGACGGTTGCCGTACTCGTCGACTTCGTCATCGTGGACATAGGCGGGAACGATCGGAGGCTCGGTAATCGCCTGGATGCGCCAGCGGGACCGGGATCCCTCCGAATCGATAACGACCTGCTCCTTTTCAAGATCCACCTCGACGACCTTGCCAAGCATGCCGGAATAGGTTGCCACTTCCTTGCCGGGAACCAGGGACTCGCGGAAATCATTGACCTTGGCCTGCTGCTTCTTCGCCTTCTTCGATTGCCACCACATCATGCCGATCATAAGCACGAGGATGACGATCATAAACAGCGACGTGGGATCGAATGACATGAAATTCTCCTTCATATGGGCTGAGAGAACCCGCGAGGGGGGGTTCCGCGGCGTCCTGTTCCAGCAGTCCAGACTAGAACAGCGTGGTGACATCATCGTTGGGCTGCAGCCCCAAATGCTCCCATGCTTTTCGGGTCGCCACGCGACCCTTCGGGGTGCGCACCAGAAAACCCTCGCGCACCAGATACGGTTCGCAGACGGTTTCGACGGTTTCGGACTCCTCGCCGACCATGGCGGCAAGATTGTTAAGGCCAACCGGGCCTCCGTTGAAATTGCGCACTATGGCGTTGAGCACGGCAATGTCGAGACGATCCAGCCCTTCGGCGTCGATTTGGTACAGCGCCAGAGCCGCCTGCACGTCTCGGGAGCCCACTTCGGGCAGATCATGCACGATCGCCCAGTCACGGACGCGCCTGAGCAGGCGATTCGCGATACGGGGTGTGCCGCGGGAGCGCAGCGACAGCTGTCTGCTGGCGTCTCCGACGAGCTTCAGCCCCAATACGTCGGCCGAGCGTTCGACGAGTTTTTCCAGTTCGCCATGCGGATAGTAGTCCAAATGGGCGGTGAAGCCGAAACGGGCCCGCAGAGGCGACGGCAGCATGCCCTCACGCGTCGTGGCGCCGATGACGGTGAACCTCGGCAGGGTGAGCGGTATGGATGTGGCACCCGGCCCCTTGCCCACCATGACGTCAACGCGAAAATCCTCCATCGCAATGTACAGCAGCTCCTCCGCCGCGCGCGGCAGGCGGTGAATCTCGTCGATGAACAGGACCTCGCCGGTTTCCAGGGAACTCAGCACCGAGGCGAGATCGCCGGCGTGTTGAATCGCGGGGCCGGAGGTGACACGTATCGGCACGCCAAGCTCGTTCGCCACGATCATGGCAAGCGTGGTTTTGCCAAGGCCCGGAGGGCCGGCCAGCAGAATATGGTCCGGTGGCACACCGCGCTTGCGCGCGGCGTCAAGAAACAGCTGCAGCTGCGCCTTCAGCGTGGGCTGCCCGATGAACGAGTCAAGAGCCTGGGGACGAAGCTCCTCGTCGCTGACTGTCTCGTCGCCCATGGCGTTGCCCGCCACCATACGCAGCGAATCCTCATTCGCACCGGTGTTGAGTTGCGCCGGTTCATTCGCGAACGCCATGATCACCGCCCCCTATCAAGCGATGCGAGTGCGAGTTTCAGCACCCTGGGCACGTCCTGCGCATCGAGGGGCAACCCGAGATGCTCCTCGTCGCAGACCGTCGCCACCGCTGATTCCGCATCGCGCTGCTGCCAACCGAGCGACACCAGTCCCTGAACGCACTGCAGCAGAGCCGGATCGGACGTCGTCCGCTCGTTGCGTCCGGTCGTCTCCGACATGTCGAGTTTGCCGGACAGCTCGAGAATGATCTTCTGCGCCCCTTTTTTGCCCAGCCCGGGAGCCCTCGTCAACGCGGTGGCGTCGCCATCCGTCACGGCTTGGGCGAGCTGTTTGGCCGTCAGCGTCGACAGAATCGACAACGCGACCCGCGGGCCGATGCCGCTGACCTTTTGTAGCTGAGCGAAAAGGGAGCGCGACGACTTGGCGAGAAACGCATACAGCGTCAATGAGTCCTGCGACACATTCAATGACGTATGGACGGTCACCTGCTGGCCGGCATGCATCGAGGCGAGGTCCGACGACGGCATACGAGCTTCGAAGCCAATGCCGTGCACGTCGATAATGGCCACGTCCGCGTCGATCTGCGCGACCGTGCCGTTCAGCATGCCGATCATACAAGACTCCTTAGTTAGAACATCTGTTCGACTACCTTACATGCCGCGGTCGACGTTTTTCCGATGACGCGCCTTTGCAGCCTGCTGGGCCGCCAAAGCCCACTGCTTTTGCGCTTCGGTGAGATGCTCCTCCCTCTCGCCGCCCTGCAGGGCGCCCCCGGGCCGCAACGCATGGCAAATGGCAAGCGCCAAGGCGTCGGCGGCGTCGGCGGGCTGCGGCAAGGTGTTCAGACCGAGGATGCGCGCCACCATGCGTTCCACCTGGATTTTCTGCGCCTGACCATTGCCGGTGATCGCCAGCTTCGCCTCGGTGGGCGTGTGCAGGGCAACCGGAATCCCCCGTTGGGCTGCAGCCAGCATGGCCAGCCCCGCCGCCTGTGCGGTGCCAAGCACCGTATTGCGGTTCGCCTGGGCGAATACGCGTTCGATCGAAACCGCATCGGGAATGAAGCGGTCCATTTTCGCGCACAGCCCGTTATAGATGGCCTTCAGCCTCAGGTCCTGCGACATATGGGGGTCGGAGCGCACGACATCGACGTGAATAAACGAAAGCCGGCGTGATGCGCCGGCTTCCACCACGCCGACTCCGCAACGGGTAAGCCCGGGGTCAACGCCAAAGATGATCACGCGATGTCACTCCGCGTCGAGCTGCTCCATAACTTCGTCGGAGGCGGTCCAGTTCGAGTAGATGTTCTGCACGTCGTCGAGGTCGTCGAGGTTGTCGATCAGCTTGGACACCTTGCGGGCATCCTCAAGATCAAGCTCGACCTCGTTCTTCGGGGCCATCACGAGATCCGCGGAGTCAAAGTCGACGCCTGCGTCTTCAAGGGCCTTGCGCACGGTATGCAGATCGGAGGGATCGGTCATCACGGTGTACACATCGCCGTCATCCACGACGTCCTCGGCACCGGCCTCGGCGGCCTTCTCGAACAGATCGTCAAAATCCACGCCTTCCGAGGGGACCACGATCTGGCCCTTGCGCTCGAAGTTGAACGACACGGAACCGGAGGTGGCGAGGGAGCCATTGCCCTTCGTCAGGGTGGAACGCACCTCGGCGGCGGCTCGGTTGCGGTTGTCGGTCAGGCACTCGATGATCAGGCCGACGCCTTGACGCCGCCGGCCTCCTCGCCAGAGCCGCGCTTGACGGCGCGCTTGATGTTGTCGGCGGGCATCGAAGCCTTCTTGGCCTTGTAGATAGCGTCATACAGCGACGGATTGCCATCAGGATCACCACCACCCATTCGGGCAGCGATTTCAATGTTCTTGATCAGCTTGGCGAACAGCTTGCCGCGCTTGGCGTCGATAGCGGCCTTCTTGTTCTTGGTAGTCGCCCACTTGGAATGACCGGACATAGTGCTCCTAGCAAAGTCGGAAATACTTGCAAACGAATCAGATTGTAGTCACGCTCGTTGACAACACCCGGGCATAGATCCCAAGGACACGGTCCGCGACCGTCTTCCAATCATAGCAACGCGCACGCTCACCACCCCGGGCCGTCACCATGGATCGCATATGCGAATCACCCAGCAGCCGCGCAACCGCCCGAGAGCAGTCGACGCCGTCCCCCAGACGGAACAGAAGGGCATCCCGCCCCCGCTCGCTCACGTCGGAGAACGCCTTGAGATCGGAGGCGACGACCGGGCACCCCGCGGCCATCGCCTCGGCCAGCACAATGCCGAAGCTCTCCCCGCCGATCTGCGGTGAGCGAACGGTAGAAGCGGGCCTTGTCGGCGTCGGACAGGCGCCCAAGAAATTCGAACCGGCCGGCAACGCGGTCGCCATACCGTTCGAGGACGGCGCGACCCTCGGCCTGGCCGTCACCCGCGCACAGGAACCTCGCCCGGGGAAACAGCTCAACCAGGTGGCTGGCGGCCTCGGCAAACACCGCAAACCCCTTGCGCTCCTCCCCCATGCGTCCAAGAAAGCCGACGGTCGGCGCCTCG
>ERZ808262.743-NODE-743-length-12440-cov-4.400888_pt1 | contig 12440 bp, 9 predicted proteins | sample MGYA00520895_ERZ808262 | MGnify/ENA primary metagenome ERZ808262 (study PRJEB31516, sample SAMN03275588) | gut metagenome | biome: mammalia-associated habitat; material: feces | host: Papio cynocephalus | place: Kenya | collected 2012-08-02 ... | reverse complement strand
AACGGCATCGCGGTTCCGGCGCAACGCCATCGCCGTTCCGGCGCAACGGGGTGGCGGTTCCGGCGCAACGGCATCGCGGTTCCGGCGCAACGCCATCGCCGTTCCGGCGCAACGGGGTGGCGGTTCCGGCGCAACGGCATCGCGGTTCCGGCGCAACGCCATCGCCGTTCCGGCGCAACGGGGTGGCCGTTCCCCTTCTCTGACACGATCAATAAACTCCGAGGGGCGACAAAGGCTCCCCTAACATTCCGCCACTCGCTTCGCACACGCCGCCCCCACGCGGAGAATTTGAGGTTTATTTCCTTCGCGGCGTATGGTATAATAGAGAATAGCCTGGACGGAGGCGGATTTGCGGGTGCGCACGGGGCGGGAGCACGCTCCGGAGGGGCGCAAAATGGAGATTGCGCATTCCGGTTCCATGAAAAAGCGACAGAAAAGGACGATAAAATGAAGAAAAACGAGGTATCTTTGGGTATCGGGGCGCTCACTCGCCGCGAATTTTTGGCGCTTTCATCCGCCGCGGCCTGCTGGACGGCGTTCGGGCGCACGGCGTCCGCCGCGGTGCGCAAGCCGATTCCCGACTATTGGTGCACGTGGATGACGCAGAACGCGCTCGTGGCCAAGGATCCGCACATCGAGAGGTCCGCTCTGGCGGGCGACCAAGGGGCGTTTCTCGCCCGGAACAACATGAACGAGCGTTTCCTGTTCGGCAAGGACGGCTGGGCGGACCGAATGTGCCCGGGATTCCGGCAGGGCATGTTCTTCATGCTGGACGATGGCTGGGACGTCCCCTACGATACGCATCCGGGGCGGAATCTGGACCGGTTCGGGTTTCTGGAGCCTTGGCCGGAGCGGTTCGCCGGGTGCGGCGCGACGGCGCTGGAGCGGCTGACGACGATCAACGCCCGCCTGGTGGACAAGGGCTGGCAAGGAGCCGGCCTTTGGATCGCCGCGCAGCGCCAGGGGGATCGCCATGGGGCGCTGGCGGACGGCGTGGAGGATTTCTACCGGCGCAAGGTCGAACTTTCGGCCCGGGCGGGCGTGCGCTACTGGAAAGTCGACTGGGGCGCGCGGAACGACAACACGTTCCGGGAGATGGTTTCGCGGATTGTCCGCGAGATTTGCCCCGAGCTGACGGTCGAGCATTGTCCGTTCGCGATGGGTCCGTTCAACTCCCAATGGCTGGAGGAACGCGCCGGACAACGCGTTTTCGTGGGGTCCGGCCGCGTCGAGATCAATATCGACGACCCGGGGCTCGTGGCGCGCTTCCGCTTTTCGGACGTGATCCGCACCTACGACATCCTCCCGCCGTTCGATTACGTCACCACGCTCGACCGCGCCGTGGCCTATTCGCGGCTGGTCGACAAGCAGGGGGTGCGGACGCTTCTGAACGTGGAGGACGTCCCCGTAATCGGCGCGGTGCTGGGGCACGCGCTGGGCATCATGCGCCCGATGGACGACAAGCAGGACGCCGCGGCGTTCGCGGAATGCCGCGCGGCCATGAATTGGCACCGTATCGCGCCGCCGTTCGGCGGCGAAAAGGGGTTCGCGACCGTCTGTTCGGACGAGACGCTGGCCGAGAGTTATCATTTCGCAAACGAGGAGGTCTGGCTGCAGGATGCGTGGAACCGGACCGCCACCCAGCGTGCGCCGGCGGTCGTGGCGCGCGGTCTGGCGTTGCCGGAAGTCAAACCGCTGGGCGAGGGGCGTCCGTTCGTCGTGGCGGGGCGGCATCCGGCCGGCATGCTGGCGGTCGGCACGCTGCCGCGGTTGAAGTCCGCCCAGGCGCCGGCGGTGTTCGCCACGCCGCCCGTGGAAATCGCGCTGCGCGAAACGCCGGCCGCAGGGGTCCCGCTGGCCGTTTTCGGCGAGCCGCGCCGCGTGCTTGTCCCGGCCGGCGGCCGGAAGGGCCGGGTCGGCGTGTCGGTTCGGGATCTCGCGTCCGGGCGGACCGTCCGGGCGGAGGTTCCGGTCGCGGAAGGGGCACTCGTCCTGGATATCGCGGAACTGAAGGCGGCGGTGGCGGAAGGCGCACGGCCGGTTCCGGCGCTCGCGCTGACGATTTTGGCGTGAGGGGCGCGGCGTTTCGGTTCTTCTTGCGTTCGTCCTGTATATTTTGTATAATGGGAATTCCGATAATATGAAAGGTCCGTCTAGATGAAGATACGATATTTAGGAAGTTTGGCCGGCGTTCTGGGCATGTGCGCACTCTCCGCCTGGGCGGGGGAACCGCAACCGTGGCGGAATCCGCGCGTATTCGAGCGGAACCGTCTGCCGGCGCGCGCGGTGGCCGTTCCGTGCGACAGCGCCGAACTGGCGCTGGAGATTGCGCGCGGCGAAAAGCCCCGCACGGCGTCCAAGTGGCTGGTTTCGCTCAACGGGACGTGGAATTTCAAGTGGAAGCACGCCGCGGACGTGGCAGTCTGGGAGAAGGAGTCGCCGATAACGGTTCCGGGCTGTTGGCAGCTGCAGGGGCCGTACGATCCGCCGAACTACACGAATACGCGCTATCCGATCGCCGGCTACGTCAAGGGCGACCCCACGGCGAAACCGCCGAAGTCCTTCACGAGCTACTACCACCGCACGCCGGTCGGGCTCTACTCCCGCACATTCACGCTGCCGGCGGACTGGTCCGGCCGCCGCACGGTCATCCATTTCGGCGGCGTTTCGTCCGCCCTGTACGTGCGGGTGAACGGCAAGGAGGTCGGCTATTCGGAGGACAGCCGCCTGCCGGCGGAGTTCGATTTGACCGCCTACCTGGTCCCGGGCGAGAATACGCTGGAAGTGGAAGTCTTCAAGCACAGCGACGGATCCTATCTGGAAGACCAAGACTTCTGGCGTCTTTCGGGCATCTACCGCGACGTGTGGCTCGTCTCGGAACAGGCGAACGCCGCGAAGGACCTCGTGGCGGAGGCGTCCCTTTCGGCGGACTACAAGACCGGCACGCTCGTCGTCAAGGACGAGAACGGCAAGACGCTTCTGGAGAAGACGTACGCGGACCCCAAGCTGTGGGACGCGGGCGAGCCCAACCTCTATTATGAGACGGTCGCCTTCACGCAGGACGGGCAGACGGACTGGCGCGCCGTGGCGTTCGGCTTCCGCACAATCGAAATCAAGGACGCGGTCGTCTACGTGAACGGCAAGCGCATCCTCGTCAAGGGCGTGAACCGGCACGAGATGAGCCCGAAGGGCGGATACACCGTGACGGAAGAGGACATGAAGAAGGATATCGAAATCCTCAAGAAGCTGGGCGTGAACGCCGTGCGCACGTGCCACTATCCGGACGATCCGCTCTGGTACGAACTCTGCGACCGGGCGGGCATCTACGTCTGCTGCGAAGCGAACGTCGAAGCGCACGGCGTGGACGACTTCTACTCGCCCGGCAAAGCCAAGTACCTGCCGAAGAACCCCCGGTACCACGACGCGATCGTGAGCCGCGGCGTCAATATGGTGAAAACCTTCCGCAACCATCCGTCCATCATCTTCTGGTCGCTCGGCAACGAAAGCGGGGACGGTCCGGCCATGGCGGACGAATACGCCGCGATGCGCAAGCTGGACGCGACACGCCCGATCCAGTACGAGGGGGCGATGGATTCCGACCACAGCGACATCAAGTGCCCCATGTACTGGTCGCCGGGGGCGTCCGAACACTATGTCGCGAACAACCCGAAGAAGCCCTACATCCTCTGCGAATACTCGCATGCGATGGGCAACTCGTCCGGCGATTTCGCCGCGTACTGGAAACTCGCGGAGAAGTATCCGTCTTTCCAGGGCGGCTTCATCTGGGATTACGCCGACCAGGCGATCTTCAAGACGGACGCGCGCGGAACCTGGCTCGCCTATGGCGGCGATTTCGGGGACAAGCCGAACGACGACAACTTCAACTGCAACGGCATCGTGGACGCGCTCCGCAACTGGCATCCGGGCGCCTACGAGGTGCAGGCGGTCTACGGCGGCAAGCTGGAGCCGACCCCGGCGCCCGCCTTCGCGGCGCAGGAGTTGCCGGATACGGCCGGAGGCGAGCCTTCCAAGAAGGAGTTCAAGATCAATCTGTGGCGTGCGCCGACGGACAACGACCGCGGCTGGAACATGGGGCATGTCTCCGCCGTCTGGAAAGAGGCGACGAAGTCCCAGACCATGCCCGAGGGCGTCGCGGCGGATCTGAAAGCGACCGATCTGCCGGACGGGCGCACGCTCGTCACGCTGACGGTAACCGTCCCCGAAAACATGCCGCCGCTGCCGCGCGTGGGCGTCACGTTCACCATCCCGGCGGACTATACGCAGGTGACGTGGGAAGGCCGCGGCCCGCACGAAAACTACGCCGACCGGCGCGTCGCGGCGGATTTCGGCACGTATTCCGCGACGATCGGATGCGTCGACGGACTCGTCGGGAAGAGCGGCACGATCGACTATCCGGTGGACCGCCTGAATCCGGACAACTACAGCGAGCCGGGCGAACAGGGCTACCGGACGGACTGCCGGCGCGTGCAGTTCAAAAACGCCGCGGGGCACGAGATCACCGTCACGGCGCTGAACGCACCGTTCGGGTTCAACGCCTGGCCGTACAGCCAGACGGCGCTCGAGAAGGCGCGCCACCAGTGGGATCTCAAAGCGGACAAGAAGTCCATCACCGTCAACATCGACGCGGTGCAGATGGGCGTCGGCGGCGACGACAGCTGGGGGGCGAAGCCTCACGCGGAGTATATTCCGGGAGCGGGCCGGTATGTCCTGCAGTTCGTGGTTTCGGGGAAGAAGTAGCACGAGAAAGCGGCGTCCGCGCGGTTTCGGGGACCCGATCCGGGCGGACGCGGCGGGAAACGCGTGTGAAATTTCGGTTAAAACGAGGAAAAATGAAGATTCCCTATTCCCCCGTGGCACAGAATGTGGTATAATTAGTGTCAACTAACGAAGTTTTTCAATGAACGTCCGCCGGTGCGGACAACTTCTAAGGAGAATAAAATGGTTAAGACGCCTAAGTTCGCGAACGCGAAAGTGTTCGATTGGGTTGATAAATGGAACAAGGTCTGCACGCCCGACAAGATTGTCGTCGTGAAGGGCACGAAGGCCGAGCATGAGGCCATCTGCGAGATGATGGTCAAGAAGGGCCAGTTCATCAAGCTGAACCAGAAGAAGCGCCCCGGTTGCTACCTCGCCCGTTCGCACGAGAGCGATGTGGCGCGCGTCGAAGGCCGTACGTTCATCTGTTCGAAGAAGGAAATCGACGCGGGTCCGACGAACCATTGGATGGAACCCGAAGCCATGAAGAAGCTCATGCTCAAGAGCTACAAGGGCTGCATGAAGGGCCGCACGATGTACGTGATTCCGTTCGCGATGGGCCCGATCGGCAACCCGATCACCCAGTACGGCATCGAGCTCACCGACTCGCCGTACGTCGTCGTGAACATGGACATCATGACCCGCACGGGCGAGGCGGTCATGAAGCACCTCGGCAAGGACGGCGATTTCATCCCCTGCATCCACTCCGTGGGCGCGCCGCTCAAGAAGGGCCAGAAGGACGTCGCGTGGCCCTGCGCGAAGAAGATCGAGGACAAGTTCATCACCCAGTTCCCCGAAGAGCGCCAGATCTGGTCGTTCGGTTCGGGCTACGGCGGGAACGCGCTCCTCGGCAAGAAGTGCTTCGCGCTCCGCATCGCCTCGAAGCTCGCGAAGGACGAGGGCTGGATGGCCGAGCACATGCTCATCCTCACGCTCACGAGCCCCGAGAACAAGCAGTACCACATCACGGCGGCGTTCCCGTCCGCCTGCGGCAAGACCAACCTCGCGATGATGCTCCCGAAGCTCCCGGGCTGGAAACTCCAGACCGTCGGCGACGATATCGCGTGGCTCAAGCCGGGCGAAGACGGCCGCCTCTACGCGATCAACCCGGAGAACGGCTTCTTCGGCGTCGCGCCGGGCACGTCGATGGACTCCAACCCGAACGCGCTCAAGAGCTGCAAGAAGGGCACGATCTTCACGAACGTCGTTCTCACGCCCGATGGTGACATCTGGTGGGAAGACATGGGCATCAAGGCGCCGGCGGAAGGCGTGGACTGGAAGGGCAACCCCTGCTACGTCTGCGCGGACGACCCCTACCGCATGGGTCCGAAGCCGGGCATGACCAAGGCCGAGATCAAGGAGCTCAAGTACGTCGCGGCGCACAAGAACAGCCGCTTCACCGCGCCGGCCGAGAACTGCCCCGTCCTGGACAAGGAAGGCTTCAACGGCAAGTACGAGAAGAAGCCGACCGGCGTGCCGATTGACGCGATCCTCTTCGGCGGTCGCCGTCCGAGCACCATCCCGCTCGTGAACGAGGCCAAGAGCTGGACCCACGGCGTGTTCATGGGCTCCGCGGCCGGCTCCGAAGTCACCGCGGCGGTCATCTCCGACCAGATCGGTCAGGTTCGCCGCGACCCGATGGCGATGTTGCCGTTCTTCGGCTACAACGTCGCGGACTACTTCGAACACTGGCTCGAGATGGAGCGCACCTCCTTCGATTCGTCCAAGCTCCCGAAGATCTACTTCGTGAACTGGTTCCGCAAGGGCGACGACGGCCGCTTCATGTGGCCGGGCTTCGGCGACAACAGCCGCGTCCTGAAGTGGATCTGCCAGCGCATCGAGGGCACGGTCAAGGCGAACGAGACGGCGATCGGCAACCTGCCGTTCGCGGACGACATCGACCTCGAGAACAACGACGAGACGGCGAAGTTCCACGTCGTCAAGGCCGACCTGGAGGAGATCCTCAAGGTGGACGTCGAGGGCTGGAAGAAGGAAATCGAGACGATTGGCGCGAGCTACGACGAGTACGACGCCAAGCCGTCGAAGGATTCCGCGGTCCGTCTTCCCCACGCGCACCGCGTCCCGAAAGAACTCCGCCAGATTCTGTCGGACGTCACCGCGGCGCTCAACGCCTAATCTTTTGTTGAAAGGAAATTGATTACCATGATTATCCAAGAAGTCAAGGCGCGCGAGATCATCGACTCCCGCGGCAATCCGACTGTTGAAGTCGACGTCATCCTCGAATGCGGCACGCTCGGTCGTGCCGCCGTCCCGAGCGGTGCGTCCACAGGCGAGAACGAAGCGCTCGAGCTCCGCGACGGCGATCCCAAGCGCTACCTCGGCAAGGGCGTGCAGAAGGCGGTCGAGAACGTCAACGACATCATCGCGCCCAAGCTCATCGGCATGGACGCGAGCGACCAGCGCGGCATCGACGAGATGATGATCGCGCTGGACGGCACGCCGACGAAGTCCAACCTCGGCGCGAACGCCATCCTCGGCGTCTCCCTCGCGGTCGCGAAGGCGGCGGCGAACGAGCTCGGCATGCCGCTCTACCGCTACATCGGCGGTTGCAACACCTACGTGCTCCCCGTCCCGATGATGAACATCATCAACGGCGGTGCGCACTCGGATGCGCCGATCGCGTTCCAGGAATTCATGATCCGCCCCGTGGGCGCGAAGACGTTCAAGGAAGCCATCCGCATGGGCGCCGAGACCTTCCACAACCTCAAGAAGGTTCTGAAGGCGCGCGGCCTTTCGACCGCGGTGGGCGACGAGGGCGGTTTCGCCCCGGCTCTCAACGGCATCGAGGACGCGCTCGACTGCATCATCGCCGCGATCGAGAAGGCGGGCTACAAGCCCGGCCAGGACATCACGATTGCGATGGACTGCGCTTCGAGCGAGTTCTACAAGGACGGCAAGTACGACTACACGTGGAAGGAAGGCGACAAGGGCGCCATCCGCACGAGCGACGAGCAGGTCAAGTATCTTGAGAGCCTCATCGCCAAGTACCCGATCGACTCGATCGAGGACGGCATGGCCGAGAGCGACTGGGACGGCTGGGTGAAGCTCACGAAGGAAATCGGCGGCAAGTGCCAGCTCGTCGGCGACGACCTCTTCGTGACGAACGTCAAGTACCTCGCCAAGGGCATCCAGCTCGGCGCGGCGAACTCCATCCTCATCAAGGTCAACCAGATCGGCAGCCTCTCCGAGACGCTCGACGCCATCGAGATGGCCCACCGTGCCGGCTATACGTCCGTCACGTCCCACCGTTCGGGCGAGACCGAGGATACGACGATCGCCGACATCGCCGTCGCCACGAACTCCGGACAGATCAAGACGGGTTCGATGAGCCGTACGGACCGTATCGCGAAGTACAACCAGCTCCTCCGCATCGAGGAAGAGCTGGGTTCGAAGGCGGTCTACGGCTACAAGAAGGTGAAATAATCCTTCCTGTGCGTGGAAACGCGGGGCGCGGCGGTGTCTGCCGCGCCCTTCGTTTTGCCTGGAGAGCTCCGATGGAATGCAAGGTTAAGGTCTGCGGCGTGAAAAGCGCCGCGTTCGCCCGGGAAGCGGTCCGCAAAGGCGTTTCCTTCCTCGGGTTTATCTTCACCCCGGCAAGTCCGCGCTTCCTGGCGCCCGCCGAGGCGCGTGAAATCGCCGCCAAACTGCCGCGGACCGTGAAGCGGGTCGGCGTCTTTACGGACCACCCGGTCGAGGAGATTCTGTCCGTGGCGCGTTTGGTCGGGCTGGACATCATCCAGCTGCACGGGTCCTACAAGGCGGAGGATGTCGCCGCGCTCAAGGCGTCCGGATACGGCGTCTGGCTTCTGGACGACGGGGGTACGCCTCCGAATCTGGCGGGCGCGGACGCGCTTCTCGTGGACGGGCGAAAGGGGAACCGGACGGGTGGCACGGGTTGCCTGGCGGACTGGTCGCGCGTCGCCGTGCTCAAAAACCAGGGCATCCGCGTCGTTCTGGCGGGCGGACTGGGCCCGGAAAACGCCGCCGCCGCCGCACGGACGGGGGCGGACATCCTCGATTTCAACGGAAAGCTCGAGACCACGCCGGGCGAGAAGTCTCTCGCCTTGCTGGACGCGGCGTTGGCCCGGTTGCGCGAGGCATGAAGTCCCCGGAAAAAGAGAAAACGGAGCGCGGCGCTTCGCCTTGGGGACTGGAGCTCCTCTGGGTTCTTTATCGTCTGCTGGGACTGCGCGCCCTGCATGTGGGCGCCCGGGCGGTGGGGCTTTGCGTGTGGCTTTTTTCGCCGACCGTACGCCGGCGCGCGCCGCGTCCGGCGAAAGTCCTGCACTTCACCTGTTCGCTCGCGGACAAGCTCGTGGTCATGGCGGAAGGCGCGCACCTGCCCCGCGTTTCCCTCCGTCCCTCGCCGGACGCGGACCGGTTCGTCGCGGACGTCGCCGCGAAAAGGGGCGTTTTCGTCCTCTCCTCCCATGTGGGCACGATCGAGGTTCTGGCGGCGCTGCCCGGCAATGAGACGATTTTCCACGCGTGGATGGAATTCACGCGCACGAGCGTCTTCAATGCCTTCTACTTGCGCCACGCCAAGCGTCCACGCGTGCGGATCCATCCCATTTCCGCGTTCGGTCCGGAGACGGTGTTCTTCGCCGGGGACGCCTTGGACCGCGGCGAATGTCTGGTCATGGCGGGGGACCGGGGGTTCGGGCGCCGGATGCGCGTGCCGTTCGGACCGGGCACCACGGAACTGCCGGCCGGGGCCTTCCGTTTTGCGCACGTATTGGAGCATCCGGCCTATTTCGTGGCGTGCGTGGCGACGGGCGATGGGGCGTACGAGACCGTCGTCCGGCGGCTCGCGGCGGATACGCCCGCCGGACTGGCCGCGCAGTATGCCGCGGCGCTTTGGGAGGTCTCCCGGCGCTATCCGGACCAGGTATTTCAATGGAATTGAACATTATGGACGCTACATTCATCTTATCCGACTTGGGACTCGTCTCGGCATTGGGGAACGGATGTGCCGCGACGGCGCAGGCGCTCGCGGCGGGCGATACGTCCGGGCTCGTGCGGCTCGAGGGGACGCTCCCGGCGGGCGACGTCACGCGTTTCGGCTTCGCGCGCGGCGTGCCGGGGCTGGAGGGACCCGCCAATACGACGGGCAAGCCCCGTGTCGCGGCACTTCTGGACGCGGCCCTGGCGCAACTCGCCCCGGCGCTGGAAACGTTGCGCCAGACGGTCCCGCCGGAACGTCTAGGCGTGGTCCTCGGGACCAGCAACTCGACCATGGAAGAGTTCACGGCGAACCCCGACACGATCGACATGGCCTTCCCGGCGGAATACGTTGCGCAGGCGATTGGCGCGAAAGGTCCGGCTTGGGCGGTTTCCACGGCCTGTTCGTCGAGCGGCAAGGTCTTCGCGTCCGCCCGGCGGCTCTTGCAGGACGGCCTGTGCGACGCGGTCGTCGTGGGCGGGGCGGACGCCTTTACGCGCGTCGTGGTGAACGGTTTCAATGCATTGGAAGCCGTCTCGCCGGAACTGACGCGTCCGCTCGCCGCGGATCGGGACGGCATCAACCTCGGGGAGGGCGCGGCGCTTTTCGTCCTGCGGCGCGGCACATCGGGCGTAGCGCTCGCCGGCGTGGGGGAGAGTTCGGACGCCTACCACCTGACGGCGCCCGATCCCGAGGGACGCGGCGCGGAACGCGCCCTGCGCGCGGCGCTTGCCGCGGCGGGGATGGGTCCGGCGGACGTGGACTATCTCAATCTGCACGGCACGGGGACGACGTACAACGACGCGATGGAATGTGCCGCGGTGGCGCGCGTGTTCGGGGCGCGGATCTGCTGTTCGTCGACGAAACCGCTCACGGGGCATACGCTGGGCGCGGCGGGGGCGATAGAGGCGGCGCTCTGCTGGCTCGCCCTGCGGGGATTCGCGCCCGTGCCGCCGCACGTGACGGACCCGGTGGATGCCGCGCTCGCGCCGTTCGATTTGCCGCGGCGTGGCGACCGGCGGACTATCCGCACCGCGCTTTCCAGTTCCTTTGCCTTTGGCGGCAGCAATGCCGCGGTTCTCCTGAAAACCCTATAGCCCCGCACCGGAACGCCCCCGGTTCCCCGCATTTTCGCATTTGTTTCGGCTTATGCAAAAATACCCCTTGTGTTGGGGCGGCAGAATATGATATAATACCAGTCATTCCGTTTTGGGCGATTAGCTCAGTTGGTTAGAGCATTACCTTCACACGGTAGGGGTCACTGGTCCGAGTCCAGTATCGCCCACCAAAACGCGAATCCCAAGTTTTTCTGTCTCCCCCCACGCAACGCCCCCCCCCCCCACCTATCCGCACGCCGTAAACGAAATACCTGCGGTGCGGGGGGCAAATCCCCGTGGCGTTTTGGGGAATCCCCGTAGGGCAGGATTGACGGGATTTGGGGCGGGCGCGGTGGCTCGGACCGGGGGTGATTAAAAAAATTTGCGTCGGGAGTGAAATTTTCCTTAACTTATTTGCAGAATTTTGCTATAATATTACCATAAACAAGCGAAAAACAAAATGGCAGACAATGTTGGCTCATGGTGGGCCGACCGCAAAACCCGGAAAGGAGGTCGATTGCTATGCTTGTTTGAATAGAAGAATGATGTATCGGAGCCGGCTCGCTCCATGAGTGGGCGTGTCGGATTTATATTTATTATTTTTGTTTAACTTACTCATTTTGGAAGGAGTTGTTTATGATTATAGATGATTCAGAAGATAAAAAGAAAATCAAGTTCGAGACGGTTGCAATCAATCCGTCCATCGATCCCAACGGGGGCTATTGGCTGCGTCTGAAGCTGGCGCAACCGCTCGCGGAAAAGACCGTGTTCAACGAGGTGGCGGAAACGCTCCCCATCAAGATCACGCCGAAGACGATCGCCTACATCCTGGACGCGACCCTGACCACGACAGCCTCCCGCGCAAGCTGGGCGACCTGCTCAAGTTCTATCCCACGGCGCGCGGAAAGGTCGACAAGCCCAGCAGCGTGTTCAATCCCGATGCCTGCAGCGGCGTGGTGGCCGTCTGCGCCCTGAAGGGGCTGGAGAGGTCCGTGGACCTCACGAGCGTCCACTTCGTCAATGTGCGCACGGGGGTCGTCGTGACGGTATCCTCGATCATGTCGGTCGGCAGCGTGAACGACGGAGCGATCCGGAAGGCGCGGGAGATCCGCGTCGCCGGCAAGAACCTCCAGTTCGACGCGGCCCTCGGCGACACTGTGGAGGTCGTCTACAGCGAAAACGGCGAGGAAAATAGCCTTGTGCTCACGCCGCGTTCGTCGGACGAGCTGTGCCTGTCGTTCGACTGGCCCGAGGCGCTGACGAATGTCGCCTCCGGGACGGTCCTGACGTTCGTCTTCAAGACGCGCGGCGGAATCGCCGAGTCGGAGACGCAGGAGAATCGTTTCGACGTTCTGCTGAAAGACGCGGAATAAGCGCGGAGCCGCAGCGCGGCGGATCCGTGGGGATCCGGTCCGGGGACGAGGGGCAACCTTCGTCCCCGGTTTTTTGCATGCGGACGCCTTCCCGGGTCCGCAAAGGTCACTGACTTTCGCATCAAAGGTCACTGACTTTCGCATCAAAGGTCAGTGACTTTCCTATCAAAGGTCAGTGACTTTCGCATCAAAGGTCACTGACTTTCGCATCAAAGGTCAGTGACTTTCCTA
>ERZ808262.742-NODE-742-length-12444-cov-9.387844_pt1 | contig 12444 bp, 11 predicted proteins | sample MGYA00520895_ERZ808262 | MGnify/ENA primary metagenome ERZ808262 (study PRJEB31516, sample SAMN03275588) | gut metagenome | biome: mammalia-associated habitat; material: feces | host: Papio cynocephalus | place: Kenya | collected 2012-08-02 ... | reverse complement strand
CTTCGCAAGCCGGGCAAATGCCCTGCCTGCGGCGAGGCGGTGTGGGATATCATCTATGGAACCGGCGACATGACGGAGGTTTTGCCGGTGTAAGTGTCGGAAAATTTGTCGGTAACACAACGTACTGTCGAGCGGGGTTTGGCGGTATTGCAGAAAGCAGGAATAATAAGACATGAGGGCAAAGTCCCGGATACGGAGTAGGATTTTCGGGGCAGTCTCATTTTCTTCGGCAGGTCAGCGACATCTTCGCTATGGGCCTGCCGTCGCTTTCTATATCGATCCGGGCTTTTGTGAAGCCGTCAGCCTCGGAGATTTTGTGGATACGCACCTGTATCAGGGGGCTGTCGGGATGAAGAATGCCGAGAAACTTCACATTATTGGCGCAGCACAGGGTCAGATTTGTGCTGCTTGCGTCGGAGAGCAGTTCAACTCCCGCCTGGACCAGGCATACGCCAGGAGTAATGGGCTTTCCGGGAAAATGGGCCTTGTATATCACGCACTCCGCGTTCATGCGGAGTGCATAAAGCCATCCGCCTTCCGCCGGAGTCTTTGACTCCACAAAATATAGGCTGTCAAGCAATTTCATATACCGCTTCCGTCATGGCAAGTTTTATCTGTCCCGAGGCGATCACCTCGCCGTCACATTCCACGGTGGCCGATGCGAGCGTCACGTCCAGGACTTCCTCGATGAGTCTGACGCTCGTCCTAAGTGTGGAGCCCGCCCTGGCGCTGCCGAAAAAGTTGAAATCCCGGACAGCTCCGAGCAGGCCGATCCGGGTGTCCTTATGTAAGTCCTTATGTAAAATGTATTTGAAGTAGTATCCGATATGGGCGGCCCATGTCTGTGCGACGTTCTCCAGGATACCGCAGGGGGAGAGGATGCCGCCGTCCACGAACAGGTTGTCCTGCCGGATCAGCGTCTCCGTGGTACAGGAGTCCGGTGTGTACCCTACAAGCCTGTCAACCATTACGAAAGGCTCCTGCTGCGGGAGCAGGTCGTGTATGTCCATCGGAATCCTGGGCATCGGCTAATTCAACCTCGATTCGACGTAATCGCAGAATTTCGAGTAGGTCTCAAGTCCTGCCATGTCCTCCGGCTTGATCTTGAAGCCGAATGTCTTTTCGACAAGGACAACTATGTCGACGAAATCCAGGCTGTCAATTCCCAGATCCTCAATCAGTCTCGCCTCTGGCGTTATTTTCTCCTCGTCAACCTCGAACTCGTCCACGAGGATTCTTTTTACCTTATCTTCGATTTCTTTTCTGTCCATTTCAAATGGAAATTAGATTTTTTTGATGATCAATGTGCTGTTTGTCCCGCCGAAGCCGAATGAGTTGCTCAACACTGTGTTGACTTTTGTATCGACTGTCCGGCGGGCGATGTTGAGATCTCTGGAGTATTCGTCGCCTTCCTCGAAGTTGATGTTCGGGGCGACGAAATCATTTTGCATCATGATGAGCGAATATACCGCCTCGCTGGCCCCTGCCATCCAGCACTCATGCCCTGTCATGCTCTTGGTGCTGCTGATGAGGGCATGCTCGCCGTTGAATATCTGCCTGAGGGCCTTGGCCTCGCTCATGTCGCCCTGAGGCGTGCTTGTCGCGTGGGCGTTGATGTAGTCGATGTCGCAGGGTTTCATGCCGGCGTCCTTCAAAGCCCTCAAGATGGATCTTGTGCAGCCCTCGGGGCTTGGCTGGCTTATCACCGGGGTGCCGTTGGACGAGAATCCGTACCCGACCACTTCCCCCAGGATGTCCGCGCCGCGTGCCACGGCGCTGTCGTAGTCTTCAAGCACCAGGGCTGCGGCCCCGCCGCTCGGGACAAGCCCGTCGCGGTCCTTGTCAAAAGGACGGCTGGCCTTGGAGGGGACGGCATAGTTTTTTGAGAATGTGCCCAGCGCGTCGAACGAGAACATCGAATAGTAGTTCGTCTCCTGGGCGCCTCCGCACAGGATCATGTCCTGCAGCCCGTCCCGGATGAACATGTAGGCAAGGCCTATCGAATGGCTCCCGCTCGCGCAGGCGGCGCTCACGGTGAAGTTGATGCCCTTCAGACGGAAGATCGTGCTGATGTTCATGCTGACGGTGGAGTTCATCGACTGGAAGATGAAGGACTGCCCCAGCAATTCAGTGTCCTTTTTCTCCTCCATGATTTTCGCAGCCTCGATGACAGGCCGGGCGGAGGAGTCATTGCCGAATATGCAGCCGATCTCGTGGGTGTCGAGGCAGCTGTTGTCGATCCCGGCCATCTCCAGGGCCTGAGAACTGGCCATGAATGCGTATTCCGCCTCTTCGGGAAGGCTTCTGCGCAGGTGGCGGTCCAGCACTCCTTTGAGGACGGGTCTTGGGACAATCCCGGTGAGCGGCGAGCGGAATCCATATTCAAGCCTTTCGGCTTCTATCCCTATGCCGGATTTTCCCCCGTACAGGGAAGCCTTGACTTCGTCGATGCTTGTCCCTATGCAGGACCATATCCCCATGCCGGTTATTACTACACGTCTCATATCAGAAAAGTCCACCGTTTATGCTGATGACTTCGCCCGTGATGTAGTCCGCCTTGTCAGAGCAGAGGAAGCAGACCAGTTCCGCGACTTCTTCCGGCCGGCCGAAGCGCTTCATGGGGATAGTCTTCCTGATTTCCTCCTCGGGGAGGTCTTTTGTCATGTCCGTGGAGATGAAGCCCGGGGCGACTGCATTGACTGTGACGTTTCTGGAAGCCGTCTCCTGGGCAAGGGCTCTCGTGGCGCCGATGACCGCCGCTTTCGCAGCGCAATAGTTCGTCTGGCCCGCCATTCCCTTAAGGCCCGAGAGGGACGACATGTTCACGATCTTGCCGCCATGTCCGCGTGCCATCATCTTGGGCAGAAGGTGACGGGTGACGTAGAACAACCCGTTGACGGATGTCCCGATCACCGAATTCCATCCGTCGTCTGTCATCCTGAACATGAGCTCGTCGTGGGTCACTCCGGCATTGTTCACAAGATAGGCGATGTAATCATCTGGGTGCGCGGCCTCCCAATTGTCCAGGGCGGTCTCGACGCTGCTCTTGTCGCTGACGTCCATACGGATTGTGGAAGCCGACCCGCCATTGTGTATAATCGTGCTGCATACTTCTTCGGCAGCAATTTCATTGGAACGGCAGCCCACCAGCACGGGGATTCCGTTTTCCGCAAGTCTAAGGCAGATGGCCCGACCTATGCCTCGGGATCCACCTGTGACTAACGCATATTTTGTCGCCATGACGCTGTTTTCAAAATTTTTTTGCAAATATACAAAATTATAAAAAAGACTGGCGGTTTTTTGGCGGTCGTTGCGCGGCGCGGAAAACGCCCTTCTGCCGTACGAGAGGCGCTTGGAAGCCCGCCCGGTACAGAAAACAGGGTCAATTTTGTACGGGAGACGGTTGCATGGCAGTCCCGTGCAGAAACCGTGGCCTTATCTGTACGGGATGGGCTGCGGTGTCGGGCCATGGCCTGGCAGGGGAGAGAGGGCAAGAAGGGGTCTTCGGGTAAGGGGGGGGGGAAGATCTAGCTTACAGCAGGTGGCCGAGGAAGCGGGCCTTGTCCGTATCCGTCATGCCGCGGCGGGCGGCGTAGTCGTCGATGGTCTTACGGCCGGCGCGGCGGATCTCGGGATAGCTGGCATCGGGGTGGATGAACACAAGGCCGCAGATGCTGGCGTCAGGAACCATCGCGCAACTGTCCAGAAGCGTGATGCCGAGCTCTTCCGAGCCGGGAAGGAGCCTGAGGATATCCCTTTTCAGCGTGTGGTCCGGGCAGCTTGAATAGCCCGGAGCGGGCCGGATGATCTTCGCGCCTCCGAAACCCTCCGGCAGTTCCTCACGGACGTGGACGCCCAGCCACTCCGATGCCGCTTCGGCCAGCGTGAGCCGTACGGCCCGGGTCAGCAGCGTGCCGTATTCCGTGCTGCAGGAAGGGCAGCCGCAGCCGTCCAGGTGCTCCGGTGCGCGCACGCTCAAGGCGAACATCCCCATGGGGGAGTCGAAGCCGTAATTTTCGGGCGCGACGAAATCGGCGAGCGAGCGCCCGCCTTCCTGGCGGAACATCGGGAGCCTGAAGTCCCGGGAGACGATGTCGTCTCCCTCGCTGCGGCAGGCGTCGAACCTTGCGCAGAGGGTTATCCTGCATGAGCCCTCCTCCTTCAGTCTGCGGAGCTCCCCGAGAGCATCGGAGCGCAGCCGTTCGAACTCTTCTCGGGCCTCCCCGATCTTCATCCCCCAGATCGCCGCGAAAAGAGCCCAGTCAAAGAACGGCTCGACTTCTTCAATGCTCAGCTGTCTGGCCTTGATGTCGCCGAAAGGCTGTCCGTGTATGAAGCTTGATGCCGGGAACGGCTCCACTGCAGCAGCCTGCCCTTTATGCCGCAGGGACTGCCCGTAAAACTCACGCAGCTGCTCCTGCTTCTGATGTTCGGATTTTTCGCTTGTCTCCCTGTCTGTCACCAGATGGTTTGCCAGGACGGCGCTTGCGGATGCGTCGCTGGCATAGAAGACATGGGAGTAGAGAGGTGCGAGTTTCACAGCCGTGTGCAGGGCCGAAGCTGCGGCTCCGCCCACGAGCAGGGGAGTGTCCATCCCGCGGGAGTTCATCTCCCTGCAGAGCTCCTCCATCTGGTGGAGCGACGGGGTGATGAGTCCGCTGACACCGATGAGGTCAGCCGAGGTCTCCAGTGCCTTCTGCAGGATCTCCTCCTTGGGCACCATGACCCCGAGATCGATGACCTCGAAGCCGTTGCAGCCCAGGACGATACCTGTTATGTTCTTGCCGATGTCGTGCACGTCCCCCTTGACCGTGGCGAACACTATCCGGGGCTTTTTCATATCAGATTTGCCCTTGTCCCCTTCGATGTAGGGCTGGAGCAGCGCGACGGCGTTCTTCATGGTCTTGGCGGACTTGACGACCTGCGGCAGGAACATCTTCCCCTCGCCGAACAGTTCCCCGACCTTGGCCATTCCGCTCATCAGCGGACCGTCTATGATCTGCACTGGCTTGTCGTATTTCCCGAGGCACTCCTCGATGTCCCTTTCCAGTCCCGATGAATCGCCTTTCACAAGCGCACGCATGAGCCTTTCCTCCGGAGTGGAGGCGCCGTCCACGTGGGGACCGGTTTCCGCGGGGATGCCATTGGCGGCAGCGGAAGCCTTGGACTCCAGTATCTTGGAAGCCAGGTCGATCAACCTCTCCGTGGCCCCGGGATCGGAGTCTAGAATCACATCCTCCACGCAGCGGAGCAGCCCCGGCTCAATCTCATCGTAGACCTTGAGCATCCCTGGATTGACAATCCCCATGTCAAGCCCGGCAGCGATGGCATGGTAGAGGAAAACAGAGTGCATGGCCTCCCGCACCTCATTGTTTCCCCTGAACGAGAACGAAAGGTTGGAGATGCCTCCCGAGGTGCGGCAGCCGGGCAGGTTGGCCTTTATCCACCTCACCGCCTCGATGAAATCCACCCCGTAGCGCGCGTGCTCTGGGATGCCTGTGCCCACAGGGAGAACGTTAACATCGAAAATGATGTCCGATGGCCTGAACCCGACCTTGCCGGTCAACAGAGAATAGGCCCTGCTGCAAATCTCCACTTTCCTGTCGTAACTGGTGGCCTGTCCTCGCTCATCGAACGCGATCACGATCACTGCCGCCCCCAGGGCTTTGATCTCCCTGGCTTTTTGCAGAAACGCATCCTCTCCTTCTTTTAGTGAAATCGAGTTGACGATACTCTTGCCCTGAGTGTTTTTGAGCCCCGTGACCAGAGTATCCCAGTGCGAAGAGTCGATCATGATGGCGGCCTTGGCGACTGCCGGGTCGTTGGCGACGTAGCGGAGGAATTTTTCCATCTCCAGACGCGAATCAAGCATCGCGTCATCCATGTTGATGTCTATTATGTCCGCCCCGTTCTCGATCTGCTGGGCCGCGATCTGCAGCCCGGCATCGTAGTCCCCGGCGGCGATCAGTTTGGCGAACTTGCGCGAGCCGGCCACATTGGTCCGCTCTCCGACATTGGTAAAATTGCGATTCCTGTCGATGGCGACACTCTCCAGGCCGCTGACGTGCAGTGTGTTGTCGGGTTGTGGCATGTGTCTTGGTGAAATCCCGCGTACAGCCTCGGCCATGGCCTTTATGTGCCCGGGAGTGGTGCCGCAGCAGCCGCCGACTATGTTGACGGAACCTGCCAAAGCCATTTTGCGCACCGCTTCGGCCATTTGGGAGGGGGTCTCATCGTATTCGCCCATCTCGTTCGGCAGCCCGGCGTTGGGATGACAACTGACAGCGCAGTCCGCCCATGTGGCCACATCGGCAATCAGGGGAACCATGTCCTCCGCGCCGAGCGAGCAGTTGAGTCCGAAAGAGAACGGGGAGCAGTGCTGTATGGAGCGGTAGAACGCCTCCATCGTCTGCCCGGTGAGCGTGCGCCCGCTCCTGTCGCTCATCGAGGCCGATACCATGACAGGGATACCGGAGGCCTCGGGGATGCGGCTGAGCGCGTACAGCGCGGCTTTGGTGTTGAGCGCATCGAAGCAGGTCTCAAACAGAAGCAGATCGGCTCCGCCCTTGATCAGTCCCCTCATCTGCACCTCGAAAGCCGTAGCCATCTCATCAAAAGAATAAGGCCTGAAAACAGGGGCTGACATGTCCTGTGCAAGCGAAAGCGATTTGCTTGTCGGGCCGACACTCCCTGCGACCCATACTTTGCGCGGCGCTTCATCGGCTGCCTGCCTTGCTATGCGCGATGCAGCCTCGGCCATCTGTCCGGCCTTGTCAGAGAGCCCGTATTCGGATTGGGAGATACGGTTGGCACTGAATGAGTTGGTGGTGATTATGTCCGCTCCGGCATCGATGTATGCCGAGTGGATGCTGCGGATGGCCTCCGGGGCTGTGAGGTTGAATGATTCACTGTTGCCCTGGAGGCCGTTGCGCTGGAGCATGGTTCCCATGGCTCCGTCAAGTATGAGTATGCGTTTTGAAAGTTCTGCCTTTATATCTTGCATCTTGTGTTGTCTAAAAACATTCTCGGAGGATTCCGATGACGTTGGCTGACTTGCCCATGGTGTAGAAGTGTACTCCCGGGACTCCGTGGGCGAGAAGGTCTTTGCACTGCGCCGTGGCCCATTCCTGTCCGATTTGGTATACGGCCTGCCTGTCGTCCTGGTGTGCGGCGATTTCGCCCGTGAGTTCGTGCGGGATGTCGATGGAGAAGGCTTCCGGGAGGAGCTTCACCTGCCTCGGGGTGGAGATGGGCTTGAGTCCCGGGATTATGGGGACGTTGATGCCGGCGCTCCGGCAGCGGCCCACGAAATCGTAGAATACCTTGTTGTCGAAGAACATCTGGGTGGTGATGTAGTCTGCGCCGGCATCGACCTTGCGCTTGAGGTTGGTGATGTCGTCATCGAGGTTCGGCGCTTCGAAATGTTTCTCCGGGTAGCCGCCGACCCCGACCTTGAAAAATCCTTCACAACTGTTGTCCTTCTCGAAGCGGCGGATGGCTTCCACCAGTTCGCTCGCGTGGGTGTAGCCGCCCGGGACAGGGGAGAAGCGTTTCTCGCCCGTGAGGCAGTCACCGCGCAGCGCCAGCACATTGTTGATTCCCATGAACTTGAAGTCCTGGAGCTGGAACTCTATCTGCTCGGCGCTCAGTCCCCCGCATATCAGGTGTGGGACGACGTCCACCTTGAACTCGGACTGGATGGCCCCGCATACCGCCGTCTCGCTCACGCGGCGGCGCACAAGGCGCTTCTTGTAGCTGCCGTCTGGCTGCTCTTCGTAGACCACCTCGTCCCGGTGGCAGGTCACGTTTATGTGGCGCGGCTTGAACTCGATGAACGGCCTGATGTCGTCGAGGAGTTCAGTCTTTGTCATGCCTGTCAGCGGCGGGACTATCTCAAGTGAGGGGTATTGCTTCATTTTCTATATCGCTGCGAAAGCCTGGTCGAGGTCGGCGATGATGTCGTCGATGTTTTCGATGCCTATGGAGAGCCTGACTGTTGTCGGTGTGATGTGCTGCTGCTCAAGCTCTTCCGGGGACATCTGCGAATGGGTGGTGGTGGCCGGGTGGATCACGAGGCTCTTGACATCAGCCACGTTGGCAAGAAGGGAGAAGATCTTGAGGCTGTCGATGAACTTCCATGCATCCTGCTGTGTGCCCTTTATCTCGAATGTGAAGATGGATCCTCCTCCATTCGGGAAATATTTCTGGTACAGGGCATGGTCGGGGTGTGTCTGGACGGCCGGATGGTTGACTTTGGCCACCTTGGGATTGTGCTCAAGATATTCCACCACCTTGAGGGCGTTCTGCACATGGCGTTCTATGCGGAGCGGGAGGGTCTCGGTCCCCTGGAGTAGGAGCCATGCGCTGATCGGACTGATGCAGGCTCCGGTGTCGCGGAGTATCACGGCCCTCACTCTCGTCACGAATGCGGCCGGCCCCGCCACGTCGGCGAACACAGCCCCGTGGTAGCTAGGGTCCGGCTTGGCGAGCGTCGGGTATTTGTCCGGGTTCTTCTTCCAGTCGAACTTGCCCCCGTCCACGATGACTCCGCCGAGGGTGGTGCCGTGGCCGCCGATGAACTTGGTCGCCGAGTGCACGACGATGTCGGCCCCGTGCTCAATCGGTCTTATGAGGATCGGAGCGAAGGTGTTGTCGACTATGAACACGATCCCGTGCCTGTGTGCCACCTCGGCTATGCCGTCGAGGTCCGTCACGTCGGAGTTCGGGTTGCCGAAAGTCTCGGCATAAATCACTTTAGTATTGGGCCTGATGGCACCTTCAAGGGCCTTGAGGTCGTTGACCTTGACTATGGTGTTGGAGATCCCCTGTGTCGTCAGGGTGTGGGTGATCAGGTTGAATGAGCCTCCGTACATGTTGTCGGCGGCGATGATGTGGTCGCCCTGCTGGAGCACGTTCTGGAGGGCATAGGTGACGGCTGCGGCACCGGATGCCACTGCGAGCGCGGCGACTCCTCCTTCGAGTGCAGCTATCCTCTTCTCGAACACGTCCTGGGTGGTGTTGGTGAGTCTGCCGTAGATGTTGCCCGGGTCCCTGAGGCCGAAGCGATCGGCGGCGTGCTGGCTGTTATGGAATACGTATGATGTTGTCTGATAGATAGGTACGGCGCGGGCATCCGATACCGGGTCTGCCGTCTCCTGGCCTACATGGAGGGCCAGCGTGTCGAGGTGGAGTTTCTGTGTGCTCATTCTTTTTCTCATTTTTTGTCGATGCAAAGTTCGGCTGTCTGGACAAATTATCCAAGTGTTTTCATGTATTTGGAAAAATTACCTATATTTGCTGATGCGGCAGGTGAATTGTTCTATGGTATCCGGTTCCCGCCGTATTTGGTCAGAAAATTTTTCCGTATGATAGATGAATGTCGAGATCCTGAGGCTGCTTCAGGACAATGCCGATTTGACGAACAAGGAAATTGCCGCCAGGGTACACCTGTCTCCGACCCCGGTATTCGAGAGGGTGAAAAGACTGCGGGAGCGGGGGTACATCAGGAAATTCGCGGCTGTGCTCGATGCCGACAAGCTTGACTGCTCTTTCATGGCGTTCTGCTACATAAAGCTCAAGCAGCACACTTTCGACAACGCCAGACGGCTCATGGACGCGGTGGCGCAGATAGACGAGGTGGCGGAGTGCTACAACATCTCCGGGGACTACGACTTCCTGATGAAGGTGTATGTCTCCAGCATGAAGGATTACCAGCGTTTCGTGCTGAGGATAATGGGGGATCTCGACTGTATCGGGAGTCTCAACAGTTCCTTCGTGATGGGTGTGGTCAAGGAGACGTTCGGCGTGCCTGTGCATCTGAAGCGTTAGCCCTCACCACTCTCCGTCCTCTTCCTGGCGGCCTTTCCGCTCCTGGATGGATTCGGTGATGCGGACAGTCTCTTCGACCATGGTGTCGTATCCGGTGAGGGCCGCGAAGGGTGCGAACTGAGCCGCGCGGTCCGCCATGCTCATCCTCTGATGTCTTGGCGAACTGTGGTGCTCCATCCCGATGATGTCATCGTATTTGTGTGTGTCTGTCATGCTTTGTGACCTCCGACCTGGCTGTTGCGCTCTATCATGGTGGCTCCTTCCTCGAAGTTGATGCCCTTGAGGATGGCGTTTTTACCGAATTTCTTTTTGATTGCGAGGATGGCTTCCTGGCGTCTGCGCTCTTTTCCGTTCGTCTCCGCCATGCCGTCTTCGAACAGGTCGAGCTGGACTGCTTCGACCTTGGATTCGTCCACGGTGTTGTTTGCCACTACATACATCCTCCTCACCAGTAGGTCTTTGTCCACGATCCTGTCGAAGAGGGTGGCTGTCGCTTTGGAAATGGCCGCTCCCGAGGAGGTCTGCTTGCTGAGGTTTATCGAGCCGTGTGCCGATTTGGGGATCTGTCTGCCGTACCTGTCCGTGTCCACCGGACCATGGTAGCGGGCTTTCCTGACCGGGTCGGTGAGGTTCTCCACATCGTAGCCCACCGTGAGGACGATCTGGTCGCAGACGAGGTGCTTGGAGACAAGGTCGAGCGAGAGGGCGTCCGCCATCTCCCGAACCACGACGCGGGCCTTGGTGAAGTCGTATGCGTATGAGAGCACCTGTCCGGAGTTGAGGCTCTTGACTGACGGACGGTATTGTTTCACATCTTTTATGGTGCACGGCTCCCAGCCCCAGGCGTGGTCGATGATCAGTTCGGCGTTGACCCCGAACAGTTTGTAGAGGATCTCCTCGTTGCGGACGGAGCACAGGGCCACGTCTCCGAGCGTGTACATGAAATTCTGTTCGAGCCTGGCTGCGATCCCCGGGCCGATACGCCAGAAGTCGGTCAGCGGACGGTGGTTCCAGTATTTCCGGCGGAAACTCATCTCGTCCAGTTCGGCGATCCGCACCCCGTCCTTGTCGGCGGGGGAGTGTTTCGCCTCGATGTCCATCGCCACCTTGGCGAGGAAGAGGTTGGTGCCGATGCCGGCGGTGGCGGTGATCCCGGTCTGCGCGAGCACGTCACGCACCATGCGCATAGCCAGTTCGTGGGCGGTGCACTTGTATGAATCGAGGTACTCCGTGACGTCCGCGAAGATCTCGTCGATCGAGTAGGGGAAGATGTCCTCGGCGGCGACGTGGTTGAGGTAGATGCTGTAGATCCTGGAGCTTACCTCCATGTATCTGTGCATCCTCGGAGGAGCGATGATGAAATCCACCTTCTCTCCGGTCCTGCGGTAGACTTCCCTGAGCTTCTGGTTGACTTCGAAAAGTCTTGCCCTGCCCCCGATGCCGTAGGCTTTGAGGGCGGGGGTGACGGCCAGGCAGATGGTCTTGTCCGTGCGGGACTCGTCGGCGACGACAAGCCTGGTGGACAGCGGGTCGAGCCCCCTGTCCACACACTCCACTGAAGCGAAGAATGACTTCAGGTCTATGGCGACGTATTTTCGCATTGTTTTCTTGCCTGCCCTCTTTCTGCCATGCTTTCCCTCTGCCTTGCGGTTCGTCTTTTGTCTTGGCGCTCTTGCTTTGCGGTTCGCTCTGGCATTGCGGTTCGTGTTTGCTGACAGCCTTGACGCTTGCTGCTCTGGCTTTGCACCGCACCCTGTGGAACGGTACGGCAAAAATAAGGATTTTGCCTGACAAATTTCTGAGGGGCGGCGATGATGTCATGGTCAGGTATGAGCTTGAGTGATGGTGATTCTTTGGCATCCGATGTTTTGTCTGCGGTAAAGAAAACGGCCTTGTTGTACTAAAAAGTGAATATAAATCATCCTTTTCGGTGACTAAAACTTAGTTATCTGATTATTTCTGCCACAACATCATCCAGAAGAAAGGGGATTACGCCCACAAACATCACTCCGTCTTCATCAGTCCACAGTTTGGCGTTCCCGTCCAATACAACAATTTTGCGAAAGAAATCACCTGTGTTTCTTAAAGAGAATGTCTCCTGCGCCTTCTTCTCTGGGGTGTCCGCATTCAAGGCAGATTGGATATACACCTTGTCATTGCCGATGTTGACCACGAAGTCAATCTCATATTGTGACATCTTACGCTTGCCTTCAAAGACCCGTGTATGTTCCACTATACCGACATCCACTGAATATCCACGGCGTATCAAGTCATTGAAAATCATATTTTCCATTAGGTGCGATCGCTCCTGCTGCCGGAAATTTAACTTGGCGTTTCTCAAACCAAGATCCATGGCATAATATTTCTGAATCGTATCGAAATACCTTCGTCCTTTTACATCCCACCGTTTCGCGCTTTGGAAAAGATAGGCGTCTTCCACGTAATCAAGGTAGTTTTTTATTGTATTGTATGATGGTGACTTTCCCGTCAGAGAGCCTGCGGTGTTGGCCAATTTGTTCGGATTCGTCAAGGATCCTACAGATGATGCGAGGGCATCTACCAACGCACTCAGTATATTATCGTCTTTTAGTTTATAACGCTCTACGATATCTTTAA
>ERZ808262.738-NODE-738-length-12501-cov-26.205608_pt1 | contig 12501 bp, 13 predicted proteins | sample MGYA00520895_ERZ808262 | MGnify/ENA primary metagenome ERZ808262 (study PRJEB31516, sample SAMN03275588) | gut metagenome | biome: mammalia-associated habitat; material: feces | host: Papio cynocephalus | place: Kenya | collected 2012-08-02 ... | reverse complement strand
AACTCTCACTCTTCTAAAAAAGGTTCACGGAAGGCAAGTCCGTGAACCTAGAAAGGAACTTGGTAGCGATGGGCACGCTACCTGCTTTATTGTATCACACTAGCAAGTTTACAAACTCATAGAATCTAACTTTAGTTTCCATAGAGTTGTAATAGAGATATCCACCCTTAAATGATTTCTTGAGCATATAAGATACCAGCCCGCCGGGGTTAGATTTCACACGATCAATCATCATAAGGTTTGGTTTCATATCATCAGTTGTGAAGCAGTAAGTCTGTATGTCTGGAACGATGTGATCAGATACATAGACTTTGCCACTTCTAATATCAGATAGTATTGTGTAGATTTTGTTCATATAGTCAATGTTAAACATCGGAATGGCACGAGTCGATGGTTTCTCAATGAAGGCGTCACTCTCATTGATGAACTCATTATCAAGATTGTATTTGCCATATTCGGTAGTCTCAAGGAATTGCCCCCAAGCGCTCTTAGTTTTCATATCACGGAACTTCTTGTTGGTGTAGTTGTGAACGCACACATAGTCAGTCAATAGCCATTCGTTGTTCTTATCAAACTTGATATTGAAAGCAGTGAAGTAGGGATTGACTGAGGCGATGGCGTTGCCAATGAAGATAGCTCGTACATTGGGTCGAGTACGTGCCACGCTCTCATAGTACTCAAGAAATATTCTCGGCTCGTTCCAACCGCTCAGATAGCGCAGGTTGGTATTTTGAATGTCAATAAGGAACTCATCGTACCAGATGTAGTCATATTCACCTAGATATGTAGATTTTTGTTTGAGAGCAATTGAAAGGGGCATAAAGAGCATAAACTGCGTCCACTCTTTATCCCCTTTCTTCTTGATGTACCCATTGCTTATACCATCGACAGGTGATTGAAGAACTTTGAACTGATAGTCCAGGAACTCTTTGCGGGCTTGTTCCTGAAAGAAACCCCGACAAAAGATGTTGTTCATCTCAGTCGCCTGTCGTCTCATCCATATGGATTTTTTACCCTTTTTCAGCCAAGCATTGATAGCGAACTTGGTTGCTCCGTAGGTTTTGCCACCACCACGTATTCCTACGACAAAATTGAAGAGGCGATTCTTAGAAAGAATTGTATTCCAGTTATACCAAAGATTAGGCTTTTCCTTTTCCGTCTGTTCCATCGTCTTTGCCCTCTTTCTTTTTGTTAGAGCCATTGATTTTCCCATCATCTAGATAATCATCAGCTAGGTCTTTAGTTTCGTCCTTGATGGCATCTACAGTCTTGTCCGCAGTAGTCTTGTCAATCCAGCCCATCTTGACGAACCAAAACTTGAGTAAGTCAAGAATGGCGCCAATGATGGTCGGAGCGATAGCAATGAGCATTATTGCCCACCAAGGTAGGTCAGTATTGGTGGTGACAGCAGAGCTTACAGAAGCCCCAATTACACCCGATAATAAACCGATTCCAGTGTACATTTGTACCTCCTTTATGCACTGAACGCATTGACGAACAGGAAGCCCACACTATCTACCATCCGCTGGATAAGTGACTTGCTTTGGCGTTGGAGTTCTTCCAGAACCATCAGCAGGTTGGCGTCAGTGGTAGAAGTTTCACTTGTTCCACTATCATTATAAGTCCTCTTGTTGGTCGATTTGCCATCACTGGTAGAGGAGTTGGTAGAAGTGCTAGAAGAGCCATTGACAGCGTCTGCAGTGTTCTCATCAGTGGTCTTGTAATTGATGGGTCGGCTACGACTCCATGCTTTGCCAGATCCATCAGATTTGGCGCTGTCAGTGCTGGAGGTAGTTCCATCTACATTAGAGCTTCCTGTAGTGCTATTAGAGACTCGCACAGCTCGTTCAAGAAGGGGCTGGACATCTTCCCATGCAGGACTAGTAGAAGTGCTTAGAATCCCGTATTTCTGTAGTAGAGAGATGCTGAGTCTCACATAGACATCATTGATTTCTTTAGAACCATAAGACAGCGTGCGGTTGATTTCATACATCGTTCGCTCAAAGGTATAGATGGGCATATAGTCAGCGTATCGTCGATATATGAAACCCATAATTGTAGGAAGTAAAGTCTTGCCATAAGTATCACCAACATCAGAGATAGTGATGGCAAGTGGTGACATCGTCCACCACTGCAGGTCACTTTCGCTACTGGAAGAGAATGTAGGATAATTTGCAAATATACCAAGAAGTTGAACATCGTTTTTAGGCAGGTACGGGCTTCCAGTGATGGTTGTGCCTTTTGTGCTGGAATATTCAATGACCATATCTCTCAGTGATTGGCACAGGAGATTTCTTGTATCGTATTGTTCCATCATTCATCCTCCTTTGCTGTAGGCACTATTCCGTGCGAGATGGACTTGGAGACAACATTGAGCATCGGCTCGGTGGTTTGCTCCTTGATGTCCTTGTTGATTTCTACATCGATGTTGAGACCGAATAGTTCGTTGATGCGGTTACAGGCTTTCTTGCGTTCAGTGAGGAGCATTGAGGCGATGGCGTTGGTCTGTTCCTCGTTTTTGTCTACTTCACTAGTAATGAGGCGTTCAGCTTTCTCATAGTTGATGGAGTTAATTCCAAGACGTTCCATCACTTCACCATAGACTGACTTGGCGAATGTCTGCAGGTCGAGTAGGTAGTTGTTGTTCGTCAGCACCATCGGTTTAGGTTCGTATTTCATTCCACGCACATTCAGAGCGATGATGGGCTTGTTGGCACGGATGTCTTTCTTGAGTTGTTCCAGTGACGCTCGGTCTTCCTGTGAAGCCATAATCAGTGATTGGAGTTGGAGCTGGTCGAGCATTGTTATCTCTTTGCGCTTGGCTGCATAGTAAGTGTAGATGTAGGGATATAGTAGACTGTAAGTACTCTGATAGTTGATGTTGTTCTTGATGATTACACAGCTGTTGTCGCGAGTGTAGGGCGCACCCGTTTTGTTGAGGAGCAGTTTGTCACTGTCAGTTCCGTAGTAGACCAGCTTGTTGAATGTGACTCCGTTGCCTATCATTGAGACTGAGGTGGGGCGATAGTAGAGTTCCAGCAGACTGTCAGGATTGCTCCAGAGTGTGATGTATCCATATCTCTGATCGTATGCAAAGCCGACATAGCCAAGATCGAAGAGCCAGTTCTCAATCATATAGGGTTCGATATTGTCAGGCAGGTTCTTCCATACAAACATATTCATTGCCATCAGTCGTATTTGATTGAAGATGCTGTTGATGAACTTGTTATTGAGACTTGCATCATCAGAGATGAGAAAGTCTTTTGTAAAGTCGATACAGGTGTCAATCATTTTTTATCCTCCTTGAGAGATTGACTGCTAAGCGAGGTAGTTGCTATTGGTGTCCATCCTTTGTTGAATAGTGGTTCTTCAGGTGTTTCTAAGTCAGAGTTATCTTCGTCTTTTAATCCTAAAATAAAGTCATCAATAGATGGAGTAGAAGAGTTGGTTATATTGTCCGCATTGATGAAGGTGACACCTTGGCAGAGTCTTCGTTCCATATCTTGAACATATGGAAGAGGAATATTGGGCGGGTAAGTATCAGCAGAGAATCCCGAACCATTCAAGCGGACTGAATCAAACTGCATATAGAATAGAATCTTCTTTTTGGTTGCTATCCACTGACTGAAGTGAGTGCTGTTGAACTCTAGGTTGACATCAACTGGAATGTAATAGCCTAGCCAGTAGAACTTCTTGGCATATCCAGCTAAGAGGTCTTTAGGCATCTCTCTGATTCGATACACAAACTCCAGTCCATTTAGTGATACATAGTAGAGTTCACCCTTGTACGCTCCACCTGTTTGAGTTGATGATTTCATCCTCGCTACATTCTCACGCATCAGCTGTTGTGAGCGTAGATAAGCAGGTGTGTTGGTGAGAGTAGAAGCACCACTAATCATTTGGCTTAAACCAGCACCGAATCCAGCTATACCCTTACCTATATCACTCTGCCACGTGTAATCATCATCGCTGAAAGCGTCACTGCCAAAGGGGGTAAATGATGGTCTCCTGATGAACTTGCCAGAGCGAGCGTCTCTCCATCGTCCGTGCATACCACGGAAAGTAATGTCGTTAGGTGTGAGGTCAGTATTGTTTGCACCCTCAATTCCAGTGTGCATCAAGAATGTACCAGCTGTGATATTGGCAACACCGCCGACAAGGTTACTAATTCCCGATACACGAGCCATCGTTGTTTGGTAAGAAGTCTGCGAGTCGACCATCGCCTTCTGATACGCCACATATGCATCGTAGGACTTCTGATAGATGGCATAGGACGGCAGATAGGAACTAGCTTCAGGGAGCTGGCAGTAGATAGTGTTGGCATCGATGCCTTCATGCATATACACACCATATCCATTGTGAGACCTGCCAACAAAACAGGAGGTGTCGATAGCTGTGCTGTCTTTAGTTCCGTAGCCGATGGTGGTCGGGTTGCAGACCGTGTCCATAAAGAATTGTGGCGTAGCAGAAAGGGGATTGATTACAATGAAGGGATAGAGGTAGTCTCTGAAGTTGTCGAGGCTGAAGTCGGTCGGGTCAATCTGCCAGTAGAGCGGAGCATAGTCCTGATAGGAGATTTTCTTGATGGCATTCATACACTCAAGCTCCATATATTTGTAAGGGTAAAGATTAAGCTTGATGTTGTCCGTGAGTGTGCAGACAGCCTTCTTGACAAGAGGTTGATTGTAGATGAACTGGTCAAGATCTTGCCAGTCACCTGCGCTGAAGTTCAGTTCCTTAGGTTTTGTCACCTTGGAGACGGTGGCATAATCCTCACCAATAACCAGTGACAGCGCACGGATGTCTGTGATGATGAAGGCTTCATCTTTCTCATTGAGCAGAGCGTAGTCTGCTGTAGAGATGGAGTCATAGAAGTCTTCTTGGCTCGTGTATTTGCAGAAGAATGGATTGAGAATGTTGACTGGGACAAAAGCCTTATTGAAGTCTGAGTCATAATTGTCTCTGAGCGGGTCAACCGTGAAGGGGATTTCAAAGGCACAGACAATGCGGTCTTGGAGCAGAGTGCCATATCCAAGAAGTTCATTCAGAGCGCTGGTATCATCGTGCTGAAAGGAAGCTACTCCGCTATGCGCCTTGGGACGATACAACAGGCAGTAGTAGGATGTATCTCTTCCAACCTTTAAAGGCTTGATGTGAGGGCGCTTAGTGCTGATGTTTTCAATGTCAGTAGGGTATATGAGAAGAGAATTGAAAGCCATCGGATAACCCTTAGCATTAGCGTCCTCAGTAGCTGTGCCATAAGGCGTGTCATAATCACCTAGAGTAATATTTGAGCTAGCAGCTCCAGGTGCCACATAACTCCATTGATCGCCATTAACATTTACATCACGGCGAGCAAGAATCATCCCTTTGCAACCAGTGACTTTTGGCGTAGTCAATTTAGGATAGTCTTCAAATTCAATGGATAACTGTGGTGAAAGACAGAGTGAAGGCGCATAGGGTGATGCAATTGGGCTTCTAGCCACTGGGCAGTATATGGTACTAGGATGCGCCCATTGAAAGTCATCATCAAGCCAAGATATTACATTTGAAGGTTTGTAAAGTTTCCATTTACCATAACCTACTCCTGGATAGTCAATCTTGATAGGGTCACGGAAGACAACACAGAGCCAAGGGTCTTTATTGCGCCTCAAACCCTTAGCGCCAATGGTACGGTAAGCACCACACTCATCATCCTCGCTGAAGTAGAGATCTGGATTGATGATGGTGTGCGTGTGTCCGTCTCCGTCGGTTCGAGAGATCAGAGAGGGGGCGTGAGAGCGATTGAGATGCCCCTGCAGACTGCCTATTTGGTCTTTAAAGGTCTGCATCGTATCCAGTGTGATGTGGATGTCAGTCGTCTCGCTGTTCTTATACTGATATCCATCAATAAAGAAGTATGCAGGAATAGTGCCATCTGAACCACCAAGAACAATCGATGCAACAAGATAGTTATAATTGATAGCCTTGTCATAATTGACAGGAATCGAGATAGTGTCTCCATCCTGAATGAACTTGCCTTGCTCGATTGATAACTTAGCATCAGCACTAGTGTGCGCTAGCATATCCCAGTTGTAGTCTTTTGAAATGAAACAATGCGCAGGGTCACCATAGGCATTGTAGATAAGGGTTATGTTTCCGTTAATATCAGGCATAACAAAATAGCCCTCCTTTAAGGGCTATTATAATTTGTTCTACTACTTAGCACCAGTCAGTGAGGTGATGTTGATGGCAAGAAGTCCTGCTTCGGTAGTGTCAGTAATCTGGAGCGTACCTTCCAGCTTATTCTTGCTCTTACTGGTGATGGTCAGCGCCTGCCCATGGGGCGTCTTCCACTCAGTCGGGACGGATTCAGGAGAGAGTGCATTGACCAGCTTGGAAGTGTCAAGGATGACGTTGACAGGTGCATCAGTCACTCCTGACAGGTCGTGCTTCTGTCCATCACAGGTAATCACGATAGGCACATTGTAGTGGAAGCCATTGGTGGAGTCTCCATCAGTCTTGTTGATTACAGGCATCGTTGCATAGGTGTTTCCATCAGCGGACTTGTACATCAGATGATAGCCACTCAAAGCAGACATCTCACCGATTCCATAGATGGCTGAAGTCGCACCGCCTGCATCCTCAACAGGCAGGGCATTGTAGCAGATGAGGTTACCCACATGAGAGAATCCCATCATCTCATTGACCTGCAGGTAGAAGGTGTCAAAACTTCCCTTGCCATTGTGCTGTCTATCCATAAACTTCTGTTTTTCATAGATGAGCAGGCTGTCACTATCGATAAGGACAGCGATGGGAGTCATCTTTGCCGTAGTCGAGGCAAGGGAGATAGAACCCTCTTCCTCATTGTTGTACGCCAGCGAGGGGAGGGGGATGATGTCAACATTCCACTGCACCTCACCAACATTGAACGCTGAGGCAAGCACATTAGTACCGACATTCGCCAACACATTGGAATCAATCAACAGTGCAAGGCGGTCACGAGGCGTGTGGACGGCAAAATGCAGGGGATTGTACTTGGTAGAGATGTAGGTCAGATTGAGCGCCATACGCCGTATCTCAGTCACCAGCTTGAGACCAAAGGCATGCCAGTCGAGCTTGCCTGCTCCAGTCTCAAAGGGAATAGCGATGTTGTAGGCGTTGGGAATCTCCGAGGTGATTAAATCTCTAGTAGCAAGGAACTCATCCTGCTCATAGCCCGAATACAAGGCATTGATTACTTCAGTGAAGAAGCGGTCAAGAGACTGCACAGAATTAAAGGCATTGATAACCTGCGCACGAGAGATGGACGCAGAGTAGGTGTGGAAGAACTCCTTAGAATGGTAGAAGGTGACAGCATCGGGCAGGACACGCTTCAGAGCGTCAGCACCAGTGGCATCAAACTCCTGTGCCTTAGCGATGGCAACAAAGATTTCCTCAATGGTCGAGCCGAGAGGAAGCTTACCCTTCTTGAAGCGGGACAGCGGATTGGTGTAGGCACGATTCGAGAAGATGGTGAGGGCAATCTTTCCGACAGCCCCCATCCACTCGTTGTAGATGTCCTCGAAGCCCACCGAGGTCAGCAGGTCACCAACCTTGGTGAGATTCTCCTGCGTAGCAACGGGGATGCGGTCTTGGTAAGAGGCGGAAGCGTGGTCTCTGATCGAGTTGAGTAGGTCAAGAGAGTTAGTCATTTATAATCCTCCATTATCACTTCTTATCATACCATTTAAGAGCAGTTGTCTCTATGCTCAAAGGCTCACTAGAAGCCTTCTGAACGGGATTCTCCACCCGTGCCAATAGTTTAGTCGTGAGAGACTGATTGAGCGTCCTCGCCTCTTCTAGAGCCTTCCTTGTAGCTTCTAGATTAGAAGTCAGTTCTTGGTTGCTCTTGTTGAGACTGTCAGCCTTCTCCTGCATCTCGACCAACTGCTTCTGTAATTCTTCTAGTGTCATTGTTCACTCCTTTATCTCGAATGTTGTCTCTCTAAGTATAACGCCACCGATTACTGCCTTTCGAGCTAGCTTACCTGTGAACTTTGCGCCATATTTGAAGTCCTCGAACTTGATGTGCTTCTTGACTTCATAGGGCATTCCAGCACACTTCACTTCCGTATGAATCGCTACAAAACTGGAGCTTTCGTAGTCAATCATATCCTCAACATAGGTCTTGGCTCTAAGGTACTTCCCCTGTACGAATCGGCTCTCGCACTTCCAAAAGCCGAACTTCTTATCATCGACCTTCACATTCTTGGGTGGCTCTCGTCCAAGGATATGGATGGAGTCCGTATCACAATAGAGGAAGCGATGAAAGTTGGCTTGAATGTTGTGAACTAACTCCCTGCGACCATAAGCAGTGATGAAGACTGCTACGGGGATATACACAGGGTCTATCTGCTCCATCCCATCGATCAGAAAGGTGACCTTGCCATTGTCCAGAGTGGGAGTCTTACTCCAGCGGGTCGGGTTTGTTCCAAACTTCCCATAGAGATTGTTGAGAATCAGCTTAGCTATCTGACGGAGAGCACCCTTGTTGTTCTCCTTGATGGTCTGAAACTTGTGGATGAACTTATCAAATACATGCTCACAGGATTCGAAGTAGTAGCCATCTATCCAAGTGATGTCGTACACGTTGTACTGCTCAAAGAAGGTCTCAAAGTCGGGAGTGCAGAGGTAGAGGTCAGTTGGTTCGGGAGCTTCCGTGATGAACTCCCTAGGGTTAAACATCACCGACTGCTTCAGCTGGAGCATCGGCATATGGTCAGGCTTGATAGAGAATGAAGCAGTAAAGTGACAAACAAAAAGACGCCCACTTGCCAAATCGGGCTTACCCTTGAACCAACGAGGGAATCCAGTAGGCATCGGCTTGAGAAGCATCTGAGACGGATAGAGGCTATTTGCATCAAAGACTTGACCCTCACCTACAGTCTTTCCCGCAAAGTGAGGATTAGCATAGGAGATGCCCCCTCGATACGCTCTGCGCACATAGCTATCAACGTCCGTAGTCAGCTTAGGAAAACGATAGCGCCATTCGGGACAAGTCTCTTTGAACTCGTGAAAGGAAATCATCCCAATGGTGAAGCCAGTGAGCCAGCCTTGATGCTCAAAATACTTGAGAGCTTCTGCCACCATCTTGACATCGTTGATGCAGTAGCTGACTTCCTCTGCAGTAGCGATATAACCTTTCGGTCGGGGCAGGGTGTAATCAATCTCTCCCTTCTGGGTGGAGAGAGAGAACTTCTTACCCATATCGCGTTCACTCAGCGGGATGATTTTGAGCGAGTCGTAGAAAGTCCAAGTGCGGAGCTTCTGCTGGACTTTCAATGAGACACGCAGACGGAAGATGCGATTGAAATCATCACAGATTACTTCGAAGGTCTTATCCCTGTTCTTGCCGTCGTACGGCACAAAGCCAGTCTTCAAGAGATAAGCCAAAAGGAAGTTGCCGTCAAAAGCGAGATTATGAAAGTAGAACTTTCCACCCTTCAAAGAGGTAAACCAAGAATAGAACTCCTCAACACTGTGCGCCACACATCGCACCTGCTCGCTCTCCATCTCGATGGCGACACCTAACCATACATATGTCTCAGTGGCGTTGAGAGTAGCGTTATTAGCTGTCTCAAAATCACAGATGTAGACGCCCTTATTAGTTCCTTTCTTGCCCATTGATTATCGCCCCTTTCTCTGCTCCTTAAAGGCTTCCCAAACAGCCACAATCTCCTGTGCATAATTCTCCTGCATCTGGTCGATCTGATCAGGAGTAGCGCCATGATCCTTAGCATTGAATACATTATTGTACCAAGCACTCACATCGAACACCCAGTTGGCATGAATGCTGTTGGCGTATTCTGTGAACTCAACGAGGTCATCCAGACTCATCGATTGAAGAATATTGTAGAGGTGCATCATCTTAACTCCCATTATGTTGTCATGATACTGCGCACAATACTTGTTCATTGCTTCCATCATATTCTTCTTGAACTGCATTACTACTGAGGGGTTAAACCCACGGAAATCATGCAAGGCGATGCGCTTCATCTTCAAAACCTGTGTGTGCAGAAAAGAAGTGGCTTTCCCCTTGATGGAAGCACTGAACTGACGGTCTTTTGGCATCTTGGCATTGGCTCTCTCACGCCAATAGGAGTACTGCTTGCGCATCCGCTCGCGATACATCTTGGCGCTGACACCCTTCTGACCTGACGCGGTGAAAATACGTGAACGAGTTGACTTTTTTCTAGACATAATACCCCCTTTCTCCTTGACCCCTTAAATGAGGGTAGAAGGGGGGTAGCTCTTCTACTCTCATCTAAAGGGTCAAAGACCCTCTAGAGTGCTAGAACGGCAAGTCGGCATCGGCTTCTTTCAGATGCTTAATGGTTGATTTCAGATCCTCGTGTGGCACGAACTTTTTAACCACAAACACAGGGTCAAGGGTTTCCTTGCCATCCTTGCTCTTGTGACGGCGGACAGAGATGAAACCAGACATATCAAAGACCTTGTAGAAACGAACCTGCTGTCCGACAAGACGCTCAGCATCACGCAGAGCCACAGCGAAATCCGCCTTGATATCGTTGGTGAAATTGAGACGGATGGAAAGATAGTCAGGCTTCTTGGTGGCAGGAGCAGTCTGCCCCTTCACTGAAACATCGCAGAGAATCTTGTCCTTTCCCTCATCGCTCTTGAAGTGACGCCACGACACACCGACTACAGCTTTTTCAATGTTAAACACTTTATAAGTCCTTTCTGTTTTGATACATTGATGCCAAGAGCTCAAAGACAATAGCAGGGGTCTATCCACGACCGCACCGATGAGGCGCATTCCTGTGGGTTTTCCTCATCAGCCCCGCCATTCTTGGCTTTTAGCCCATTGGCGACTAAATCATATCATATCGACAGCTGAAGACGCAGAGTCTCAATGAGATTACGAATTGAGACACGCTCATACCTGCCTTCCTCATCAAGAGGAATCCAAATATCCGGATATCGGGGTATGATCTCATCGCCTCGATTGAGGCGCTCTAATTCCATCAGCAGGACACGGGTTTCCCCTTCAGTTAAGCGCAAGTCAATCATCATATGAAAGCAGAGGAGGGAATGCCAACTCAATCTGGACTCCGTTGTAGGCGATATTAAGGGCTTCGCGTATCTTCTTTGCCCCATCAAGTAAATCCTTGAGGTCGGAACGAGTAGCGCTATTGGTGGCTCGACGATGCGCACAAGTTAGGTTAAAGACATTGGTATCAGCTTGGCGAATAGCCTCACGAATCGCACTTGCAAGGCGCTCGTAGATGGGGACAAGGTTGACTTGACGTTTAGTCGTCAATGGTGAGATCATCATCAGAATCCTCAATAGGTTGATGAGTTAATTTAATTTCATATCGTCTCAGAGCACGTCTTGCAAGGCGCAAACGAAGGCGGTCAACAGCAATAATGATCTCTACTGCCGACCAAAGAATAGGCTGAAAAAGAAGAGTTGTCCACTTCAAAGGCTTGTCAATTAAAAAGTTGTAATACGAAAGATAGGCTTTATGCCTTGCCAAGAGCATATCAATACGGCTCTTGAGGTAGGCACGACGCCACTTTTGGTGTGGCTTAATCATTAAATAGTTCCTTTCTGATGTGATGCTTAATCACATCTGGAAGAGGTCAATTGCTTGACCCCAACCAGATGGGATTAAAATGATAATTATTTTTATATTTGCGACGGCATAAAATCGCAATACTGATTGAATAAGATAAGAATCATATCCCTAGCTTTCTGCATAGAAGGCAGCATAAACATTGTTGAGTAAGACTCATCGTAGCTATGCGACGCAGCATACCTTTGATAGTCTTCGCTCTTCTCGCACTTCTTAATAGCCTTCTCGACATAATTGACGCATTTCTCAAAGAAATTTTTCCCTTCATAACGCACTGGCGCCCTGTAATAAGGGGTTTTAGTCACTACTTCAAAAGCCTGCTGGAATCTTTGCGATGCTCTGCCCAGATAACCAAGATGGCGATATTCACTTTCAGCGCGACGGAACCAGGCATCAGTTGACGTCATAGCGACCGAAGAAGTAAGATCTCTCAGCTCACGACACCACTGCATTACTTCTGAACGAGTGGAATGGTTAACTTTGCGATTGACTATTTTGCGGCGCAGAACTATTGCGCGCAGACTGCCAACGCCATCCCCACAGGTGTCAAGGTTTCCACTTTGGTACCAATCAAATCCACTATTGTGCCCCAAAATCCAATACTTGCTTACTAATGGATCGGATGACTTCTTGTGGTCAACTATTGACCCCATTTTTTCATATATCTGCCTGACTATCTTATCGACTTCTGATGTGTTCATTTTTCTTACCCCCTGAACACTTAAAACTATACACTCTTTAGTGCATGATGACTACTGAAAGCGGTTTCAAGTTTTTTATTGACTTTTGTTAATTAAATGTTAATTAAATGCTATATATATATATATATATAGCTGTGATAAAATTATAATGCTCAGTCTCTGAGTGTTGGCTAATGCGCTTT
>ERZ808262.736-NODE-736-length-12526-cov-109.226365_pt1 | contig 12526 bp, 19 predicted proteins | sample MGYA00520895_ERZ808262 | MGnify/ENA primary metagenome ERZ808262 (study PRJEB31516, sample SAMN03275588) | gut metagenome | biome: mammalia-associated habitat; material: feces | host: Papio cynocephalus | place: Kenya | collected 2012-08-02 ... | reverse complement strand
AATACCACCTACCCCCTAAAATTTTTTTTCAATAAAAATATGCCCTTATTCATAAGTTTCACCCTCATTAAATCGTTAACTTTCAAAATATTTAGCAAAATATTTTTCCTGAAATTTGCCCTTATTTCTGGGCATTTTCAGCCTTATTAAATTTATTTTTATAAATTATTTGTAAAACCCCTTGCAACTGTCTGTCAAATCCCTTAAACTATTATCGTCCAATTAAGGAGGGCAACATTATGAAATACTACGATATCTATGTTAACGAAGGTAAGGGATTCCTCGATAGCCTTGGCTATAAGATTAAGCGCAAAACAGAAGCTCTAGAAGAAGCCAACTATCTTCGTTCCAAGTACTATTCTAAGGGCGAACCAATCGAGGTTTGTCTCATAACTAAAGGTGTAGGCACGGAAACGTGCGATACGATTGCCGAAATCTAATAAAAGGAGAACAAAAAATGAAAAAGTATTACGTTATCAGTGTTATGTGGGGTGATTATGGCGACAGCTACGAATTCGACAATCTTTCCGAAGCCAGAGCCTTCTTCGACAAGAAGGCTAAAGGTCTTCGTTATGAGATGATTAAGGAGAATGATAGTTCCGTGATTAAGTTCAAGAAAGGTGATAGCTGGGGTTATGAACTAAGGGAAGGTGATGAAACCATCGACAGCGCCAGTTATACATGGGAGGACTAATAATGAACTGGGAAAAGAAGTATGAAATCAGGCAGTTAATCCTTGATTTTGGAAAAGTAAATTACGACTTTGGTGCAGATAACATTCCATTTAAGGATTATAGCGAGAATGAAACTAAAATATTCAACGAAATCAGCGAAAAAATCGATGAACTAGTCAAGGAGATATCCAAATGAAACAAAACGAAACCATAGAGCTTAGGACTCTTATTTACGAGTTATCTTGGTCTGAATACCTCTGGGGGCAATCGTTAAAGATTGTCTCCCCGGAGAGGGCTAAATCCTATTCCCTTTTAGAGGAGATTGACCGATTCATTGATAGACAGGCTTTCCTTTTCAAAGCCAAAGCCTCTCTATTCAACATTCTTCGCCTCAGAATACACGCCTTGGCGGATGAAGCATTCAAAGCCGGAGTTGACAGCAAATACTTCGACTATCACGCCTTAATTAAGCCTATTTACGAAACAATGGAGTCCTTGTAATGAGTCCACTAGAGATTTTCAACAAACTTTATAAGTCTTATATCAAATCCTACGACAAAGACCTTTATTACCGACTACTAGCCATCGCTCACTATTATTCAACAGACCAAATGAAAGCCGACTTCAAGGCTATAAGAGTGACTCTCCGCGAGCAGACTCTGGAGATGTTGGAAGCCCGCTACAACGACAGCAACCCGAGTTCTACATACTCCGAGACTATGTTCTATCTGAGGTCTTGCTATTGTACCGATTACGTAAAATGTAAGCGACTTTACAGGCGCTGGAAGAAGGAGCATGAACAATGCTCATAAGTACTATAAAGGGCGTTATCTTATCGCCCTTTATATCCCCCACGAGACCATGGGGGAGAGGTGTGTAGGCGTTTTCGACAACGTTAGAGAGCTTGCAGAGTCCTACTGGGGAGTAGAAGGGATAAGCAACTATCAGTTGATGAAGGTTTCTACGTGTGTTTCTCACGCGTGGAAATTCCGTAAAGAAGGAGGCTATATCCGCAAGGATGGACACCCGTTATCTCCCACAATACTCTACCATGGAAGGACTTGTTATATTTATTTTATAGACAGGCTCAAGGATGAAAATTAGGAGGTACTATGTAATTCTTTATTTGTCTTAAGAATAAAACACAATTAAGAATTGTAAGTTTTCCCATACATGGTTTTTAGCACTGCAAGGAACAAAAATAATGATTACGATTAAGGCACGTGGCGAAGTCCGTAAGACTAAGAAGGACGGACGTTTATTCAGGTCGATTTTCGTTAAGAATCCGTATGTAGAAGGAACTACCCTTAAGACAGACAATTACTACAATGTAGTCTTACCTAAGGACGACAAGATTGACTGCAAGGACAGGGAAGGAAAATTTTTCATCACAATCACTTGCGAGGCTGTGGAAGAGACTAAGGAAGGTGATTACAGGAAGCTATTTGCTAAAAAGGTCTCCAGAGTCGAACTAGAGAAGGTTAATGGCTAAGAGGGTAACCAGTCTTGCCAAAGCCACAGACAGACAGCTTAGCGAGGCATGGGATACCCTTTACCATAAGTTGCGTAACCAGCACTATCGTATCCGTAAAAGCTTAGGTACTAAAAAATACCTTAAGTCCTACGCCTATAAAAGAGCAAGAGAATTAGGCTTAGTCAAAGCATGGAAAGGGAAGAGAAACCTACCCAGTTTCTCCTCCCTGTCCAAGGCGGATAAACGTAAGATGCTGATGAAGATTGCAAGGTATTCCAACGAGGAAGGCACTACCCTGTCTTCCATCAAGACAGGTCTTAAGGAGACTAAGAAACTCTTTAAGAAGAGGGCTTATCAGCCTTCCCTTGAGGAAGAGATGGAAGGCGAAATCTCATATAAGGACGTCACGAGAAGCTGGGATAGCGTTTACTTCTCAATGCTTGAGAAGTATCCGTATGTTTCCCGTATGCTGAAAAGCCGTAAGGATTTGTATACTCTGAGGCAGGATAAGGTAGACAGGATACGTAGTTCCTGCAAGTCGGTTGAAGACTACTTTTTTAAACTCCAGAACCTTCTCGGTTCTTTGGAGAACGAAACGACCTACGAAGGATTTTTAACGAAACTGCAATAAGGAGGTAACATGAAAAATTGCATTTGTGACATGAAGAACTATCTTAACGATGATGATTTCAAGGACTATATCAGTAAGAAAATCGAATGTCTTAAGAACATGATAAACGTCCTATGCGACAAGGAGAAGCTAAGCGGTTACTATTCGGCAAAACCGGAGTACTCTGTGGACACTTACGCAGGACTTGTCTCCGAGGCTAATTCAGATTTTTACGAAGTAATGCACGTTCTTGACACTTTAAAAGATTACATTATCAACGACTAATTAAAAAGGGGGTAAACCATGGAAAACCAATTCAAAATCTTCGACAGAGAGGGTTGCCCCCTTTCTTTTTCTTCCGAAGAAAAGGCGTTCCGTGAATGGTGCTCTTACGTGAAAAGCCTTAATCTCCTTGTCAAGAAACAGAAGACTGAATATTATAACATTGCCTGTTCCTTTGATATCGAAACAACTTCTTTCGAGGACTCCAAAGGCAAGCACGCGACAAGGTACGCCTTCGTGATAGGTGTCCATGGTAAGGTGTTCATCGGCAGAACATGGAACGATTTTATTAAATATTTAGGCGATTTAAGCGAAATTTTCGGTTTAAATCCACAAAAACGGCTTGTTATCTATGTCCATAATCTAGCGTTTGAATTCCAGTTCATCCGCAAAATGCTGAACTGGTCTAAGGTGTTTTCCATTGATGAACGTGAGGTTATCTACGCTGAAACGGAACAGGGGATAGATTTCCGTTGTTCGTATAAGCTAAGTAACCTTTCCTTGGCTAAGGTAGGCGAAAACCTCACGAAGTATAAGATTGGAAAAATGGTAGGCGACTTGGATTATAATGTTAAAAGAGGCTCTACCAGTCCATTGACTGAGAAGGAATGGAAGTACATTTACCATGATGGACTTGTTGTTATGGCTTATATTCAGGAGGAAATAGAGAAGAACGGCGGTATCACGGAAATTCCAAACACGGCAACAGGTTACGTAAGAAGAGAAGTACGAGACAACTGCATGCACGAGAAGGATAACAAGAAGAAATCCGAACTTAAGTATAAACGCTATACGGCATTAAGGCGTTCCCTGACTAGGACTCCTGAGGAGTACCAGCTTGCTAAAAACGCTTTTTCAGGCGGTTTCACGCACGCGAATATGCTCCACTGCGGAGAGGTCTGTGAAAACGTTAAGTCCATGGATTTCACTTCCTCTTATCCTGCGGTAATGGTAGCGGAGCAATACCCTATGAGTAAAGGGCGTAAGGTAAAAATCAGTTTCGTTGAACAGCTCAAGGAACTTGCCAAGTCAAAGCTACTTATGTTTGTAGCACATTTCAAGGGGCTTGAAAGCCGTTACGTAGGCGACAATTACCTATCGTTTTCCAAGTGCCTTGAGTGTGACAAGAAGGCGATTCTTGACAATGGCAGAATCAGGGAAAGTAAGGACTTAATTACCTGCCTTACCAGTATCGACTTGGAGATTATGGAAAAGTGCTATAAGTGGGAAAGCCTTGAGATAGGGCTTTGCTACGTATACGACAAGGGGTATCTTCCTTCTTCCTTCGTAAGAAGCATACTTGATTTTTACAAAGCAAAGACAACATTGAAAGGTGTGGCTGGTAAGGAAGCGGAATATAGGGCAGGGAAGGCAATGCTTAACAGCTGTTACGGAATGTGCGTTACGGATATCTGTAGAAGCGAAATCACCTACAAGGAGAACAGATGGGGTACTATCCCTGTCGATTTCGATAAGGATATAGCAAAATACAATAAGTCAAAGGGGCGTTTCCTAAGCTATATCTGGGGAGTGTTCGTTACGGCATACGCCCGAAGAAACTTATGGAAGGGTATCCTAGAGCTAGGGGAAGATTACATATATTCCGATACGGACAGCGTAAAATACAGGAACGCAGAAGAACATGGGAAGTTCTTCGAGGAATACAATGAGGAGATACGCGAGAAGCTGATTAAGGCATGTAAATATCATGGGTTTTCCCCTGAGGAGATAGAGCCTAAGACAATCAAGGGTGTCAAGAAAACGCTTGGAGTGTGGGATTTTGACGGGTTCTATAAACGTTTCAAAACCTTGGGCGCAAAACGTTATAGGGTAGAGAAGGAGAACGGAGAGAGGGCGATAACGATAGCGGGTGTAGGGAAAGTTTCAGGCAGGAATTACTTACGTTATAGATACGTGACTAACGATAAGATTTTCAAGGCTTTCAGCCATGGTCTTGTCTTCCCAGCAACCTATATCGACAAAGGGGAGATAAAGGAAGGGTGTGGGAAGGAATTACATACTTACATAGATGAAGAGGAGGAAGGAACGTTCAGGGATTACCAGAATAACATACAGCATTATCACGAACTAAGTTCAATAAACTTACAGCCGACTACATACAGGCTTTCAAGGTCGCAGGACTATAGGGAACTATTGACTAAGGTAAGATACAGATAAGAAAAGGTGCAAACCTCATAAGGTGTTGCACCATTTTAAATAGTTGGAAACGGAGTCTCCTACTGAGTTGTCTTGGTAGAATACTTTCTCCTTCCTGAAGAAAGAGAAGATGAAGCTTCCTAGCTTGTCGAAAGGCTTCGTTATCCGCATTCTGTAACGTTCATCCGAGTTCTGAATAGTGTTGAAGATTATTTCATCATCCTTGTCTTTTATAGGTGTTGTCTTGCGATGGATATACGTTACCGACCCGTTGTCCTTATCGACGATTTCACATTGGAATGTTTCATCATTGAATTGTATGAAATACGTATAGAGAATATCCTTAGGAAGATAGTCGAAGTCTATGTGGGGATAGTTAGGGATTTCCCAGTCGCCTTTCGTAATCCTCTTTAACTTAGGGTTGTCAAAGGCAAAATAGTAGTCTATATCCTTCTTGCCGACGGGAACAGCGTTCTCCGTTCGCTGTACGACAAGCTTCATCTGGGAGTCAGAACCATATGTATATATACGTGTTTTTCCTAGGGGAATGTTCTCAGGATGCTTTATCCCCCTCTCCGCAAAATAGGGGCAGTATTGGCTGATAGTATTTCCAGCAAGCCATATCTTAACATTGTTTCTTTTACGTATGATTGTGGAACATACGTTGCAGAAGGTGCGGAATTCATCGAATAAGTAGCCATCACTTGATATGAATTCATCGAAGAAAATCGTTGTCACGAACGGGAACGGAGAGCCTTTGTAGTCCTGTTCTTCTGTAAGAGCAATTGAATACATGAAGGGAATATCATCAACGATTGTTCTGTTTGTTCCATCCTTTCCCTTGACTATTTTCGCCAAGTACCATTTACGTGAGTTATATATACATGTTGTCCATTTCTCTTTTGTGTCCTTGAACAGGTCTGCGATGAAGCCGTTAGCTATAATGTTGTCGAAGGCGTGACCATGTTTGTTAGGCATGATACTATCAAGATATCGGCGGATATAAGCGCCCTGTTCCTGGTTGTCGTGATACTTACGTAAAATCATGGTAAGGAGGGAATAGGTCTTTCCGTTGGAGCGCTGACCGAAAAGCACGTTCCATTGACAACCTAGCTTGTCAATGGGCGTGCAATCATACCATGTGTATTTTTCATTGTTTTCGCTCTTTTTCTTAAAGAGCGTTGCCTTTATTTTCATGATAAGAAAACCCCTTGGGAAAGCATGTTGACAAGGCTTGCGTTGTCTGTTGAAGTCCTGCCCTCCGAGTATGGTACTCTTGCATTTGAGAGCATGTAAAAACCTCCGAACTGCTTAATCTCGGGAACAAGTACCTTGTTTCCGTAAACTTCCGCTATGGAAGTATACTTATTGCAAGGCAGTCCTACATTGTCCCTTCTGTCTTGGAAGTCTTCGACTGGGGTGTTTTCGACAATACGTAGAACGAAATTGTTGTATGTATAATAATAGGAATTCGACTTAGTGATATTGAAATTGATTGAGTCCTTTATCTGCGATAGGTCAATTGCGCTCTGAGCCACTCCTGAAGCTCCTGTAGTTGCTGAAGAAATAAGCCCTAATATGCCCATTCCCGCAGTTCCCGGGTTGCTCCTAGCCAACAATGAAGCGACAACGCCCAGTGCCGAAGTAACGCCTTTTGTTGCTGTCGAAATAGCGCCCTGAGTGATGGCGTTTGCGTTTTCCGTTAAGTTATCCACACTTAGCGGAACGGACTCCGCTACGGCTGTTTCCGTGAAGTTAAGTAGTATCTCATTTTCAGTATTGTATACATAGACATACATGTATCCAGTGTAGGGGTCAACTATGTAATAGGTGTCTATGGTATATGTACTTTCATCGATATGGTTAAGGAGTTCCTCGGAAGGGATATCGAACCAGCCTACAAAGGGAATCCATAAGGAATATTTGTCTACGTTGATACGCCATAGCTCATTGCCGTATTTTGTCTTCATCTTCTTAAGGTCAATGGTAAGTGTGGTTCCAGTAATTCCTACATAGGAAGTAGGCTTGAATCCTGTAGTCTTTATCGCATATTTTTCGCTAAGATAGGGAATCTTGTTCTCATGGGAGGAAGGTGACCAATCCGCCTCCCATCCGCTCATGGCGTTACCCCTGTCAAAGGGATAATGCCTTATCTTGATATCCTTTTCTGCGTTCGCCAAGGTCTTAGGGTTCGCGTAAATATCCCCTATGATTGTCGAGATATCGGTCTGTCCAACGGCAGAAGCAACGATGAAGGCAGGCTTAATAGATGGCGCAAACACGGAGTTATTATTACGTACGATGTTGGCTAGGCTTTCAGGTATTTCGCTAGCCAAATCAGGGGTGTAGCTGAATGAATAGTTAAGGCTCATTTCCTTGACAGGCGTTAGAACAACGCATGTTTTTCCTGCGTTCTTGAACGGGTTGAAGGCATCAGTGGTGAATCCGTCAGGCATGTTGTCGTTGCTGTCCATGGAATAATATGAAGTCTTAGGAGTGACTTCCCTTGAGCAAAGATTATCCGTTAATTTCGCATTGAAAACGCGGTTGCTTCTTTCCCTTCTTCCTACAGCCTTACAGGCACTATCAGGGAACGAGCTTAGGACATCACACCTTAAGGATAACCGCCTTATGGTGTTGCTTACGCTTGTCTTTTCCGTGATGAAATAATAGCGGTTAAAATCCTGAATAAGGGCATAGTTAAAAAGGCTTAAATCAGACAGGAAGCCTTCTACTTCGATAACGGGATTAAGAAGGGAGGTCTCCCCTCTAAGGACTCCGTTAAGAGTCTTTGGGGATTCCAGAGTCTTATAGATAACGTTAGGTTTCCCCGCGTATTTATATAGTTGGATTTGCATATGTTAAAGTGCTCTTACGATATCGGAAAGCTCATAATTGTTGCTCTCAGGGTCGATGGTGTTCTGAGTGTCAGAGTCAAGAGATGAGAATAGAACATAATGAACTAATAAGGCAGTTCCTGTATATTCAACATAAGTAGGAATTCCATGAGTATCTTCGCTGTTTCCGAGACAGCCAGAGGCGATAACGCCAGTATTTTTAAGAGGTTCGTGAAGTTCAGTGTATGAACTATATGTTTCCGACTCACGTGAAATTATCGTGAAACGTATTATGTCGGTTCCATCCGTCAATGTGATGAAATGTTGGAATAACTGAGACTGAATGTAATAGATATCGCTAGAACCTGTAAATGTTTTTTTCTCTTCGTCAAAAGTAAAAGTTGTTTTGGCTACCGCAAGAGCGTCATAACCTTCGCCTCCAGCAGTCCCTGTACTGGCTGACATATCAATAGTATATGCACCTAAAATATACCCAAGAGACGAACTCACGAGCTTGTAAATAATGGGAACGGAAACAATAACAGAAGCACCATCTGTAGTACCTTCACATACAAGATTATAAAATGGTTTTCTGACATTCCCTTCGAAAGTACCGCTAGTTCCGTCACTAGATTTGAGAATGATAGTATTAGACAATAGCTCATTGCCATCTTTGTCTTTCATCGTGATTAGTTTTGTTGCCATGTTTATTATCCTTTCATTGTTAAGAAAAGGGATAGGGATATAAGTCCCTATCCCTTATGTTGTTAAGCCGTAACCTCCTCGAAGAGGATAACGTTGTCAGGAACACTGCCTCCGCCAGTGGCGGAGATAGTGTTGGTGGAATCGTCAATGGTAATGTTCGTTCCTGCTGTCAGTCGCTTTTGGTAAGTAGACGTAAAAGCTGGAGATGTAATTGCTTGATTAGCGAGCCATCTTGTCAATTCATCATTAGTCATGTAATCGGCGGTTCGAGCAATTGTAGCCGGAATACATTTAGTGTCATCCTTGACAACTGGATAAACGATATCACCTGTTTTAGTCTTTAGCCGTGCTATCTTTTCAGCCATGTTAGTACTCCTTTATTAGGCAAGGAAGAAAATAACCATGTTTTCGTTCAGGTCGTTGAAGAAACCCGCGGTATAGAACCAGAAGTAATTCGTGAAATTGCCTTTGGCAACGAAGTTAGAGGTAGTCTCCTCTTTCTGGCAACAGACTCCGAGGGCGTTCTTATCAAAGATACAGCCGATTAGGCATGCAATATCGACGTCATTTCCGTCTGCGTCCTTAACGTTAACATGTGCCGTATCCTTAAGGTCAAAGGACTTACCAGAACCCTGCCAATAGCTAACAACGTCACCGCTCGGAAGGGCTGTGAAGTTGCTGTCTTCCATTGCATATTTTAAGTAGGTATTGCATGCACGCTTAAAGGCGGAAAGAAGAACCCTCTTCTGGTCTGCTTTAGGAGTGAACTTGTCGGTTGCGCCAACATTGAACAATGTGGAATATTTTTCCCTGTTGTCGGAATACTCTTCCATTTTAAGGGCTGCAAACTTAAGGAATTCTGCATTAATAAGTGCCTTATCCTTGGTAAGGGTTTCACCTGTGGCATCGTTATAAAGCTTAAGTAAGTTAACCGCCTTAACGCCAGTGGTTTTAGTGGCATCGTTGGCTCCTATATCGGCTTGATAAGTGGAGGCAACGGCGTTGCAGATAGTAGACCTAATCAGCTTATCAAGGCGGATAGTGTATGCGTTCTTTACTTTGGTGAAAATCCTTGCGATGAAAGAACCCATCTGTTCAGCCGAAGAGAAGGCGCTCTTTGCCTGAGAGGTTGGAATCGACTTATCAATTTCAAAAGTAACACGCTTATTGAAGAATTTTGCGGTCACTTTAGAGCCGTAAAAAATGTTGGAATCGTATGAAGCACCATCCTGAAGCTCCCACATTTCAGCCTCCGAGGCATCGGGGAGTGCAGAGTCGATTTTTTCTAAAATAGAACCATATTCCCAATTATCCATGAGGACAGAAGGCGCTTGGGAGGTATATAATCGGTCAACGAAGACAACCTTTCCGATATGGTCAACCAACGAATGAACAAAAGCGTCAAGGCTCTTATTGTTCATTACCTCGTTACCGACATCGACAATGTTAGTCAGGTCTTCCTTAAGTAAATCCGACTTACCCAGAACCTGCTTGACAGCATCATTAGTAAACTGATAAACTTGTTTAATATCCATATGTTATTTTCTCCTTAGGCACTAGCCTTTGCCGTAAAAGTCACATTATCCGAAGCAGTGACACCCATTGTGAACCCGGGTAAATCGATGGTGTAAGGTGCTCCGCCTTTAACGGAAATGTAACATGGTTTCAAATCGGTTGCGCCGATATGAACCCCCTCAAGTAAAATCGGCTTAAGAGACTCCTCAATTGAAGTGTGAATCCCCGGAACAGCCGTAGCTTTCCCAGCCGTGAAGGTATAACCTTCCAAGTCAATAATCTTATAACCGCCTCTCATATTACCCTCCTTTAAAATTGGTAATAAAACGTAGTCAAATCTACATCAATATCATCCATCATCCTATCATATATAACATTCTTACGAAGTTCCAGACGCTTGAGAATACGTTCATCAACATTTCCGCCTGTCATAGCCGTTTCCGTGACAGACTTACCAGTCTGTGAGACAAAGCCAGAACCTTTGTATTTTGTTTCGGTTTTATCACTTGGAACGTAATCACTTGAGTTAAATCCCTGAACCGAGTGGGTGGAGTCGGTCGAAGAATTGCTGTTATCGGTTGTCGTTTTCAGATTGGGATTGTAATTAGTCGTTGTTTTGCCGTTCTCAAGTAAGTCGTAATCCAATAGCAAGGCGGAGACCTCTGAAGTCCACTTCTCTTTATAGTGGGAGATAAGCCTATCGGCTACCCTGTCATTGAAATCGGAGATACCCAACGTGATTTTTTCATCTTGGTCAGTGAAAACGTTATAGCCTTCCCATGTGACTACCTCTAATCCTTTCTCCGTCTCCTCAATGTGATAACGGCATGTTTTGAATGGTGAATGGACTTTGAAGTAGATATCAGGCAGGGAGGATAGACCGCTTAGTTTTGAGAAGGGCTCAAGCGCGGATAACTTACTACATAGCGACTTGATGAAATTGTCACCACCATTGTAGAAATACCGCCTAAGCATGTTCATCCTCCTTAGCCTTGTCAGAGTCCTCTGAAGGCTTATCATCATCGCCTGAGGGCTGTTTCTCTTCTTCCTGAGGGCTTTCAGCCTCAGGGTCTTCCTTGGCTTCTCCACCTTCCTTATCATCGCGGAGAGAAGACCAGATTGGATTTAGTTCAACAGAAGTATTTAAGCCGTAAAGTTGGTTAATCTGTTCTGAAGCCAATTTCGCATATGTTAACATTTCATCGACTCTAGGAGCGGAAAGGGGAGCGGAGGCGTTAGAGTCAGTTACATTAACATACTCTCTTTTCAGAATCGCGGAAGTGGTTAGCCCTATGCCTTCAGCCCAGCGCGAATAAAGGTATTGACAGCTCTCGATGGCGCTTCTGATGGAGTCCACCATGGATGAAGAATAGGGAAGAGAAGTAAGGCTGTTGTCATCCGCGATTTTCTTGCCCACAATGTAGGACAGCTTTTCACCCTTCTCCATGTCGGAAAGGAAGGCTTTTGCGCCTTCAGCTTCTCGGTCAGTGGATACCGCAAGAATGTAAGAAGCACGATTGTTAACAAGCCCTATGCGAATGGAAAGGTAGGCTTCAGCGATAAGGGAAGCGAACCTAAGAGTCCACTCGCGAAGACCTTGATTAAAGAAGTCATTACGGATAAGAACGGCGTTTTTACCTATTTCGTATTCCTTGTTGATATCCGCGTAAGGATTATTTACTAGGTAATTCTTACTTCTGTAATATTCATCAAGGGGCGGAGCGCCGTTGCCGAATAAGACAAGGTACTTACCCTTATCGTGAGTGAATAAGCAATCACCATAAAACTGCTTGTAGAACTCAAGCTGAACGCCGTTTACTTCCTCAGGAAGACCTTTCCAGAGGAACATAGTAAGTGACTTCTGAAACCTCTCAGAAAAGAATAAGGAGGTTAGTTTCTCCTTGGTCAAGTTGTAAGAACAACTTGAATTAGATACTTTCCTGAGATTATCAATGTAATTTGCCATTAGTTTTTAAGACTTGAAATAGTATCCTGTAGTTCTTTGATTGTTTTGGTATTGTTGTTTAGAGCCTCAGTAATTTTAGCGATTTCATCATTATGGGAAGTTTCGATTTGGGTAACGACTTTATAAAAGAAGAAAATCATCACAATACACCTAGCGATAGGGAAGCCAACAGAGCCGATTAACTGAACAATCTGATTATAATCCATGTTTTTTCCTCATATGAATTGTAACATAAAAAAGTGAAATTATACATAAAATGAGGAAAAAACTTTTTATGGAGAAAAAACGAAGGGGGTAGGTGGTATT
>ERZ808262.734-NODE-734-length-12547-cov-4.511848_pt1 | contig 12547 bp, 12 predicted proteins | sample MGYA00520895_ERZ808262 | MGnify/ENA primary metagenome ERZ808262 (study PRJEB31516, sample SAMN03275588) | gut metagenome | biome: mammalia-associated habitat; material: feces | host: Papio cynocephalus | place: Kenya | collected 2012-08-02 ... | reverse complement strand
CGCGTAACTGTCATTTATACCGCCAATTTTTTGTCTAAAATTTTGTACCAATTTGGGCCAGCGGCCGACGTGGCAATCCGTTTCCCAAGCCTTCCCCACCGGGGTGGTGCTCCGCGCAGCGAATTCAAATCAATCAATTGCCAGTGGCAATTGCTCCATAATGTATAGGTGGCACGGCGCAGCCGTGACGGATGAGGGCAAAGAATACTTTCCCGCTTAGAAAACCTTCGTAAGAATCAGTAGGGGTCGATGCCCACATCGACCCATTCAAGTGTTAACATGTTTTACCATCGGGCCGATGAGGGCATCGGCCCCTACGGATTCTATTATGGCTTTCGGAATGACCGGGGGATTGTGACCGGAGGGAAGCCCCAGCGGGGGCCACACCAGTCTGCGGACTGGCTCGCAATGGCATATGTTTATGACAGCACTCAGAAAAAAATGGGATTGCCACGCACGTTGCGGCAATCCCATTTTTATCATTTCAGCCGTTTTTCTAAGGTAGCCGGGCTGAGGGCGGTCAGGTGTACCCGGTGAAAGCCGTATTCCGAGGTCAGAAGAAAGGCCTTGGGCAGCTCGTCACAGGGCACCACCTGGCCGTTTTCCTCGCTTTTCGCCAAAAAATCACGGGTTCGCCTGGAGGTGGAGGTATTGTCCAGGTCAAAAATGCCGATGATGGAGCCGTCCCGGACGGCCATGTCATTGCCGATGGAAAGATACATCTTACTTCCTCATTTTCCACTGAGCAACCGCCAGCTCGTCGCAGCGGTTGTTCTTGGGGTTGTCAGCGTGACCCTTGACCCAGTGATAGCGCAGCTCATGGGTCTGGGTCAGCCGGAGAAGGGTCTCCCACAGATCCGGGTTCAGGGCGGGCTTTTTGTCGGACTTCACCCAGCCCCGCTTTTTCCAGCCCCAGACCCAGCCCTTCTCCAGCGCGTCAATGACGTACTTGGAGTCGGAATACAGCTCCACGATACATGGCTCCTTCAGTGCCTTCAGCCCTTCAATGACGGCGGTCAGCTCCATCCGGTTGTTGGTGGTGGCGTTCTCGCCGCCGGACAGCTCCTTCTCGATGCCGTTAAATTCCAGAATGGCTCCCCAGCCTCCGGGGCCGGGATTACCGGAGCAGGCGCCGTCGGTGTACAGTGTCACGGTCTTCATGCCTGGGGCTCCTGGCTCTTATCTTCTACCTCCATGGCCTCCACCCGCTCCAGGGAGACCACCTGGTTGCCCTCCTCGATGCGCATGACGATGACACCCTGGGTGTCCCGCTTGTAGACGTTGATGGAGGAAGCGGGAATCCGGATGATCACGCCGCCGTTTTCGATGAGCATCACGTCGTCGCTGTCGCTCACCACCCGGCAGCCGGCAACAGGCCCGGTTTTGGGAGTGATGTTGTAATTCTTCAGACCCTTGCCGCCCCGGCTCTGGGCGCACTTCTCGCCGTTGGGGCCGGTGCGCAGATACTCGCTCAGCTCCGTGCGCTTGCCGTAGCCGTTGACGGTGACGGTGAGCAGGGTCTTGCCCGCCTCGGCCTTCTCCGCGCCCACCACGAAGTCGCCCTCGCTCAGGCTGATGCCCCGGACACCGGCGGCATCCCGACCCATAGGCCGGACGTCATTTTCGTTGAAGCAGATGGCCATGCCCTGGGCGGTGGCAAGCAGAATGTCGTCATTGCCGCCCGTGCGGATCACGTTGATCAGATGGTCGCCGTCTTCCAGGGTGATGGCCCGGATACCGGCCTTCCGGTTGGTTTTCAGGGCAATGAAGGGAATCCGCTTGACGGTGCCCTTCTTCGTGACCATCATCAGGAATTCGTTGTCGTCAAATTCCCGGGTAATGACCATGGCGGTGACGGACTCCCCGGCCTCCAATGGCAGCACGTTCACAATGGCGGTGCCACGGGCGGTGCGTCCGGCCTCCGGAATCTGATAGCCCTTGCGCAGATGCACCTTGCCCATGTCCGTGAAGAACAGGATATAGTCGTGGGTGGAGGCGATGGTCAGGGACTTGACAAAGTCCTCCTCCTTCAGATTCTGGGCGTTGACCCCCCGGCCGCCCCGGCTTTGCGTCCGGTAGGTGTCCACGGGCATCCGCTTGATGTAGCCGTGGCTGCTGAGGGTAAAGGCGCAGGTTTCCTCCTCAATCAGGTCTTCGATGTCGATTTCGTCCTCGATGTCCTGAATCTCGGTCTTCCGCTCATCGCCGAACTTGTCCCGAATCTCGATGAGCTCCTGACGAAGCACCGCCTTCAGCTTGTTTTCGTCCGCCAGCAGCTCCAGGTAATACTTGATCTTTTCCATGAGATCATCGTATTCCGCCTGGAGCTTCTCCCGGTCAAGACCCTGAAGAGCTTTTAAGCGCATGTCCAGAATGGCCTGGGCCTGGATATCGTCCAAAGAAAACCTGTCCATCAGACGCTGCTTGGCATCGTCGTAAGCCGAGCGGATGATATGGATGACCTCGTCGATGTTGTCCTGGGCGATGAGCAGACCCTCCAAAAGGTGGGCGCGCTCTCTGGCCTTGCGCAGGTCGTACTGGGTTCGCCGGGTCAGGATTTCCTCCTGATGCTTCAGGTACTCGTCGATGATCTGCCGCAGGGACAGAATTTTCGGCTGCTTCTGGTTGTCCACCAGCGCCAGCATGATGATGCCGAAGCTGGATTGCAGGGCGGTCTGCTTGAACAGGTTATTGAGCACCACCTGAGGGTTCGCGTCCTTTTTCAGCTCAATGACCATCCGCATACCGTTCCGGTCAGTCTCGTCCCGGAGGTCGGAAATGCCGTCCAGCCGCTTGTCCTTCACCTGCTCGGCGATATTTTTGATGAGCTGCCGCTTATTGACCTGGTAGGGAAGCTCGGTGACGATGATCCGCATCCGATCCTTGCCGAACTCCTCAAATTCCGTCCTTGCCCGGACAATGACCTTGCCCCGGCCGGTGGCGTAGGCCGCCCGAATGCCGCTGCGCCCCATGATAATGCCGCCGGTGGGGAAATCCGGGCCGGAAATGTGATCCATCAGGTCGGTCATGGTGGCCTCCGGATCGTCCAGCACGCACACGCAGGCGTTGATAACCTCGGTCAGGTTGTGGGGCGGGATGTTGGTGGCCATGCCCACGGCAATGCCGGAGGAGCCGTTGACCAGCAGGTTCGGAAACCGGCTGGGCAGCACTCTCGGCTCTTTCCGGGTCTCGTCGAAGTTGGGATCCCAGTCCACGGTTTCCTTGTCGATGTCCCGGAGCATTTCGTTGGAAATTTTGCTTAAGCGGGCTTCGGTGTAACGGTAGGCCGCCGGGGGATCGCCGTCCACGGAGCCGAAGTTGCCGTGGCCATCCACCAGCATATAGCGCATGGAAAAGTCCTGGGCCAGACGCACCATGGCGTCATACACCGACGCGTCGCCGTGGGGATGGTATTTGCCCAGCACGTCGCCGACGCAGGTGGCCGACTTCTTGAAGGGCTTGTCGGAGGTCAGGCCGCTTTCGTACATGGTGTACAGAATGCGCCGGTGTACCGGCTTCAGGCCGTCCCGGACATCGGGCAGTGCCCTTCCCACGATGACGGACATGGCGTATTCGATGTAGGACTTTTCCATTTCGTCCACCAGGTTGCTCTGGGTGATCACCTGGTCGGGGAAACGGATGTCCTCCGGTTTGTAGCTTCTGTTATGTGCCATATAGCACCTCCAAAACAATTTGGATTTTATTCGTAGGGGCCGATGCCCTCATCGGCCCGTTCCGCAATCTTACCAGTGGGACGATGTGGGCATCGTCCCCTACATTGAAATTCTAAGACAATCAGAAATCCAGATTCACCGCGTATTTGGCGTTGCGCTCGATCCAGTCCTTCCGAGGCTCCACCTGCTCGCCCATAAGCACGGTGAAAATCTCGTCCGCCCGGCGGGCGTCCTCCAGGGTGATCCGGCGCAGCGTCCGCTTCTCCGGATCCATGGTGGTCTCCCACAGCTCGTGGGGGTCCATTTCGCCCAGACCCTTGAACCGGCTGATGTCCACCTTGGCGTTGGCGTTATCCGCGCGAAGCTGGGCGGAAATCTGATCCCGCTGGTCGTCGGAATAGGCAACCTTCGTGGTTCTGCCACGGGTCAGCTTGTACAGGGGCGGCACGGCGGAATAGACGTAGCCGTGCTCGATCAGCGGCCGCATATACCGGAAGAAGAAGGTCAGAAGCAGCGTTCGGATATGGGCGCCGTCCACATCCGCATCGGACATGATGACCACCTTGTGATAGCGCAGCTTGTCCAGGTCGAACTCCTCGCCGATGCCCGCGCCCAGGGCCACGATCAGGGGGTACAGCTTGTCGTTGCCGTAAATTTTGTCGGCTCTGGCCTTTTCCACGTTGAGCATCTTGCCCCACATGGCCAGGATTGCCTGGAACCGGGAGTCTCTGCCCTGAATGGCAGAGCCGGCGGCGGAGTCGCCCTCCACGATGTAGATTTCGCACAGCTCCGGGTTGCGCTCATTGCAGTCCTGGAGCTTGTCCGGCATCTGGCCGGACTCCAGGCCGGTCTTCCGGCGGATGGACTCTCTGGCCTTCCGGGCGGCTTCCCGGGCACGGTTTGCCATCATGGCCTTGTCCAGCACCGCCTTGGCGATCTGGGGATGCTCCTCGAAGAAGGTGGTCAGCTGGTCGTTCACCACCTGGTCGACCAGGGTGCGGATATAGGCGTTGCCCAGCTTGGCCTTGGTCTGACCCTCGAACTGGGCATCCGTCAGCTTCACGGAGATGATGGCGGTGATGCCCTCCCGGCAGTCGTCGCCGGAGACCTTGTCGTCGCCCTTGATGATGCCGTTTTTCACGCCGTAGTTGTTCAGCACACGGGTCAGAGCCGTCTTGAAGCCGGTTTCGTGCATACCGCCCTCCGGGGTGCGCACGTCGTTGGCAAAGGACAGCAGAAACTCGTTGTAGCCGTCGTTGTACTGGACGGCGATCTCCGCGGAAGCGTCGCCCTTGCTTCCGCGCATGTAGATGACCTCGTCGTGGATGACGGTCTTGTTCCGGTTGCACCAGGCGGCAAATTCCTTGATGCCGCCCTCGTAGCACATGGTCTCGGAAACGGGCTTTTCATCGTCCCGGTCGTCGGTGATGGTGATGGTCAGCCCCGCGTTCAGGAAGGCCTCCTCCCGCATCCGCTCGTGAAGGGTCTCGTAGTCATAGACCAGGGAGTCGAACATCTCCGGGTCCGGCTGGAAAGTGACCTCCGTGCCGGTTTTGTCGGTTCTGCCCACCACCTTCATTTCCTGGGTGATGTGGCCACGGGCGAATTTCATCTCATAAATTTCCCCGTTTTTGTGGACCCGCACCCGGAGCCACTGGGACAGGGCGTTGACCACCGACGCGCCCACGCCGTGGAGGCCGCCGGAGACCTTATAGCCGCCGCCGCCGAACTTGCCGCCGGCGTGAAGCACGGTGTACACCACCTCCAGAGCAGGCCGGCCGGTCTGGGGCTGGATATCCACGGGGATGCCACGGCCATCGTCGGTGACGGTGATGGAATTGCCGGGATTGATGGTGACGGTGATGTGCCTGCAGTAGCCGGCCAGAGCCTCGTCGATGGCGTTGTCCACGATCTCATAGACCAGGTGGTGCAATCCGGAAGCGGAGGTGGAGCCGATGTACATACCCGGCCGCTTGCGCACCGCCTCCAGACCCTCCAGAACCTGGATCTGGGAGCCGTCGTATTCCTGTGTTACTTTCGTTTCGTCAGACATTGTTGTCCTCCTAATGTTGGGTTTTGCTTTTTATCGCATTCTATATAGCTTGTCCTCCAGCCATTTGGCCGGATTTCCTTGGATATACCTGATGATTTCCCGATAATCCCTGTCATTTCTCACGATGTGGTCGTAAAAGCCCTTCTGCCAGAGGGAAAAGCCCGCCCGCTTGGAAGCAGTCCCCTTCATCTGATTGACCACCGTCTGGATCGTAGGGGTGGTGCTCCGCGCAGCGAATTAGAATCCAATCATTGCCGGTGGCAATGACACCGAAATATATCGGCCATTGGCCGCCCGTCCGGGTCGGTGTGGATTTGCAGCAGCAAATGAAGATGATTCGGCATAATGACATAGGCATCCACCGAAACGGATGGATAATGTGCCGGGATGGAAAGAATGATCTCGTCCACCATCTTTCCGTATCTCGTCAGCACGATTTCTTCCTTGCAAGCAACGGGAATTCTTTCATCCATCCAAAACAGATTTTTCCGGTCTTGGGTGCATACGGTGATGAAATACCCATGGGGCATACAATAGTTGTAAGATTGCAGCCGATTTTGCTTTCGTTTCGGATATTGCGTTTCATTCATAGCTATGACAAAGTGGTTGGGTTGGCGGGCGGCCATTGGCCGCCCCTACATTCATAAAAGGAATTTATCCTTATTCTTGAAGATCATTTTCCTTTAATTGCCCATGGCTGATGGGAACGGTTTTGCCCAGCTTTGTAAACCGTCCCTCCTCGCAGCAGGTGATGAACACCTGGCCGGAGGAAATCTGGTTGAGCACAAAGTCCTGCCGCCCGGGATCCAACTCCGAAAGCACGTCGTCCAGCAGCAGCACCGGCTCCTCGCCCCACTCCCGTCCCATCAGCTCCCGCTGGGCAAGCTTCAGGCTGATGGCCGCCGTCCGGGTCTGACCCTGGGAGCCGTAGGCCTTCAGGTCAATGCCGGACAGGGTGACGGTGAAGTCGTCCTTGTGCGGCCCCGTCAGACACTGGCCGGAATCCAGCTCCGCCCGGTGGTGAGACCGCTGGTGCTCCAGAAGCTTCTCCGTCAGTTCACTGACGGACGCGAAGGGATCCGTGACGGTGGAGACGGTCTTGTATTCCAGCCGGAATGCCTCGGCTCCCCCGGAAAACCGATGATGGTAAACCGCCGCCGCCTTGCCCAGAGCGTCATAGTACCTTGCACGGTAGGAGATCAGCAGTGCCCCCACCTGACACAAGCGGGTATTGTACTCCGGCAGAATTTCCAGAAGCCCCGGGTTCTCGTGATAATCCTTGAGAATCCGGCTTTTCTGCTCCAGAATCCGGTGATATTCCGTCAGTGCCGCGTCATAGTTTGGCCTGAGTTGACATAACCCGGAATCGCCGAACCGCCGCCGCTGGCCGGCTCCCAGCTTCAGGATCATCAAGTCCTCCGGGCAGAACAGCACCGTGGGTAGCACCCCGGCGATGTCCGCAAGGGCTTTCTTCTTCGCCCCGTTGCGCCAGATTTGCCGGGGGCGGCTGCCGGGAAAAAGCACGATCCGCAATGTCTGCGCCCGCTCCTGGGAGAAAACCTTTCCCGCCACCTCCCCAAAGGGATCGCCGAAGCGGATCAGCTCCGCGTTTTTCTGGGCACGGAAGCTCCGCCCGGAGCCAAGATAGGAGATGGCCTCCAAAAGATTGGTCTTTCCCTGGGCGTTGCCGCCGATGATCAAGTTCACCCCAGGGTCAAACGCAAAGCTCTGATTTTCGTAATTGCGGAAGCCCCGCAAAAACATGCTTTCAATATTCATGCCTTGGCCGTGACCAAAATGGTCTGCCCCTGGAATGTAAAGCTGTCGCCGGGGCGAAGCTTTTTGCCCCGCATGGTGCATATTTCCCCGTTCACCGTCACCTGACCCTCCTGAATGAGTACCTTGGCCTCGCCGCCGGAGCCTACCAGGTTGGCAAGCTTCAGCGCGTCCTGGAGCTTGATGTATTCGGTGGTGATTTCCAGGGGACGGGAAGCGTCCTTCTTTTTGACCGTTACCTTCATATTCTGCCCTCTTTTCAGCCGTTTTTAATCCGCACAGGCAGAACCATGTAGGCAAAATCGTATTTTTCGTCCACGGGAGTCAGCACAATGGGACTCAGGCCGTTGGTCAGCTCCAGAGTGACCTCCTGGCTGGGGATCACCCGCAGGGCGTCAGCCAGATACCGGACATTGAACCCTATTTCCAGCTCCTTGCCGTCGCCGGCGAAGGAACACTTATCCTCGGCGGCACCGATGGTGGTGTTGGTGCGCATGAGCAGCTCGTTGTCGCCGAACATGCAGCGCACCGGGCTTTTGTACTTTTCAGAGACCATCAGGCCAACCCGCTCCACGGAGGAGGCCAGGTCGCTGACGCTGGCGATGAGCTTGATAGGGCAGTCGGAAGGCACCACCCGCCGCCAATCCAGAAATTCGCCCTCCAGCAGGCGGCACACCAGGGTGGCCTTGCCCACCTGGAAGAGAATGTGCTTGGGACCCAGGGTGAAGGAGGCCAGGTCGTCCACGTCAGAGACGATCTTCTCCACTTCCCGCAGCCCCGGAGAGGGAACCACGAAGCGCATTTCCCGGCCGGTACCCTCCTCCGGGTGGTAGGTGCGCCGGGCCAGCCGGAAGCCGTCCACGGCCACGGCGGTGATAGCATCGTTTGTCACCTCAAATTTCACGCCGGTGTGGATCGGCCGACCCTGATTTTCGGACACGGCGAAAATGGTGCCGGAGATCAGGTTCTTCAGCTGGCACTGGGGCAGCTTCACCGGCCGGCCGCTGTTCACGTCCGGCAGCTCCGGGTAATCTTCGGCGGACTCGGCGGAAATGGTGAAGGAGGCGTAGCCCGCCCGGATGGAGACCTTGTAGTCCTCGCCCACCACCACAGTCACCGGCCCTTCGGGCAGTCTTCTGACGATATCGCCGAAAAGCCTGGCCGGGAGAATGCACTCCCCGGCTTCCGATACGTCCGCCTCGATGTCGTAGGTGATGGCGGTCTCCATATTGTAGCCGGTAAGGCTCAGCCCCACCTCTGCTCGGCACAGAATGCCCTCAATGACGGGCAGGCTGCTCTTTTGGGCGACGGTACGTCCCGCGATATTCAGTCCAGCCACCAGCATACTTTTTTCACAGGTAAAACGCATAGTCAGCATCCTTTCTTTCTCAGTATTCAAAGATATCTTTCTCTTTCATAGGTTAAGGTAGTATTAACAGTATTAGGGATAACTTATGTGGAAAAGTCCCATTTGTCTTAGAGCCCCAACCACTTTTTTTCCACAGGGGGGTGTGGGATTTTCCACAGCCCTCCACAGGTTCTGTTGAGAAAATTCTGGTTGGTAAGTTATCCACAGAAATGTTTTCCACATTCCACAATGGGGTGTGGATGAATTTTTGACGTGGCTTTGCCTATTCCGTGTCATTCTGAGAGCCATCGTATATCGTATGTCATTGCGAGGAGGCCGGCGGCCGACGTGGCAATCCGTTCTCCAAAGCCTTCCCCTCCGGGCAATATCATCAACTTAAGGATTTCAGCGTAGGGGTCGATGCCCACATCGACCCTTATGTGCGTCAACTGGCCGGTACGTTTGATTTTACCAATCCCAAATTTTCGGATTTCGGGCCGATGAGGGCATCGGCCCCTACAGGCTCTATTATGGTTCTCGGAATATCGGGGGGATTGTGACCGGAGGGAATCCCCAGCGGGAACCACACCAGTGACATCGGTCACTACTCCGCGCTAAGAGCCGGCTTCGCCGGTTGCGCTCTGTACACGCCTGCGGGCATAGTGGTTCGCAATGACAGCTTCTATGGAAGGCTCTCCGCAAAAACGAAACCGAGCGGTACCCAACGGTCTATCAATGACAGACCCGCTTGCGCACGCATTGTCAGCGGCGACTCGCCGCTACAGACACGAATTGATATTGGCGGTAATGTCCCGGATGTTGTTCTGGACGGTGGTGTCCCCGTTTTTCAGAGCCACCTCCACCTTGCGGATGGCGTAGAGCACGGTGGAGTGATCCCGGCCAAATTCCTTGCCGATTTCGGGAAGGCTCAGGTTCGTCAGCTTCCGGATGAGATACATGGCCGTCTGCCGGGCTTCGGCGGTACCCTTGTTCTTCTGGGTACCCCGGAGGACGGACTCGTCCACATTGTAGAACTTGCACACCTGGGTGACGATGAGACCGGGGGTGGGCAGGGCGTTGCCCTCGCTCTTGAACATGTCGTCGATGGCACGGGAGATGTTGGGAAGATCCAGGGGCATGTTGTTTAAGTCCCGGTAAGCAAGGATCTTCTTCACCGTGCCCTCGATCTGCCGGACGTTACTGGTAATGTTCACGGCAATGTAGTTGCACACGTCGTCGTCCAGGGTCAGCCCCAGCTGCTTGGCCTTGTTTTTCAGGATGGCCATCCGGGTCTCGTAATCCGGCGGGTTAATGTCCGCGGTCAGACCCCACAGGAACCGGCTGCGCAGCCGCTCCTCCAGGGTGAGCATATCGTCTGGCTTCCGGTCGGAGGTCAGGACGATCTGCTTGTGTTCCTCGTAGAGCTTGTTGAAGGTATGGAAAAATTCCTCCTGGGTGGATTCCTTGCCGGCGATGAACTGAATATCATCCACCAGGAACAGGTCCGCTTCCCGGTATTTGCTCCGGAACTCGATGTTCCGGCCGCTTTTGATGGCGTCGATCAGCTCGTTGGTGAACTGGTCGCCCTTGATGTAGACGATGTTGGCGTCCGGGTTTTCCTTGCGGATGCCGTTGGCGATGGCGTAGAGCAAATGGGTCTTGCCCACGCCGGGCGGGCCGTAGATGAACAGGGGATTGTACACCTGCCCCGGCGTCTTGGACACGGCAATGGCGGCGGAGTAGGCAAACCGGTTGGAGGGGCCCACCACGAAATTGTCGAAGGTGAACTGGGGATTGAAGTCCATGGCCGTGGGGGACTTGCCCTTCTGCTTCCGGGCGTCCATTTCCTCATCGCCGTAAACCAGGAGCTTTGCGTCGGAATTGAAAATCTCCTTCAGAGCGTCCTGGATCAGGTCGGTGCACCGGCGGCGGATGATCTCCCGGCGGAAGTCCGAGGGAGAATAGAGGATCAGGTTATTTTCGTTCAGCTCTACCACCTCGGCGTCGTCCAGCCAGGCGGAAATGGTCACAGCCCCCAGACGTTCTTCAATATAGCTGAGAACCTTTGCCCAGACATAGGCGGATGAATACATACTCGGCTCCTTTCCGTTTTTTTGCGGCGGCACCGCACAATTGTATCTGCGCGCTTCGCTCAATTGTGCGGTGCTGCCTTAGATGATTCCACGCAGCTGCGTCAGACTGTGCAGAATTTCCTTCGTTTGTCTCACCCGGAAAGAACACGCGTACCGCGTTCCGGGCACAATCTTTCAACCTAAATTTTATCACATTTCACTAGAAAACACAAGGAATTTTTAGGGAAAAATAAAGGAAGAACCCCACGAATTGCCGAAGAACGGGAGGGCGGCGGAAGGACATTTGTATTTCCCGGAAAGAGTCATGGACATACCCCCTGCATCGGGGATTTTTTGGCCTGTCTTTTTCGTCAAATTGCTTCTTGACCGCTGAAATAACCTATGTTAAAATCCATTATTAAGCAACACTCGACAGCCCGGAAAAAAGGGCTGCCGTCACAGGAAGGTACCTATGCACACTGCGAAAAAACTTTGGACGTATCTGGTCATTGCCGGTGTGGCGATGATCGGCGCGATGAACTATCAGCTGTTCGTCTTTCCCAATCAGTTTGCCCCTTCCGGCCTGAATGGTATCTGCACCATGATCCAGTACATCACCGGTATCAGTGTGGGCTATCTGAGCCTGCTGGTCAACGTGCCACTGGCCATCTGGTGCTATGTTGACGTCAGCAAGCCCATTGCCCTGCGGAGCATGGTCTACGTCATCACCTTCTCCCTGGGACTGATTCTACTGGATCATGTGGATCTTTCCGCCTTCGCCTACTCCACGGAAAACGGCACCAGCAAAATTCTGGGTCCCCTGGTTGCCGGTGTGATCCAGGGCTACGTCTATTCCATCCTGGTCAAGGCCAGCGCCTATACCGGCGGTACGGATTTCGTTTCCGCCATTGTCCATAAGCATTCCCCGCAGATGGGTTTTTTCGGAGTTACCTTTGCCCTGAATGCCTGCGTGGCCATTTGCAGCTATTTTGTCTACGGCTATCAGATGGAGCCGGTGATCCTGTGCATTCTCTACAGCTTTATGTCCACCACCGTAGGCGAGCGGCTGATGAAATCCGGCCGGTCTGCCATTGCCTTTGAGATCATCACCGACTACCCGGAGGAAATCTCCAGGGCGATCATCAAGAACATCCACCATACCACCACCCTGATCCCCGGAAAGGGCATGTATTCCGGCCGGGAGACCAGCGTGCTGCTGTGCGTGGTGAACAAGACCCAGGTGGCCGCGGTGAACCAGATCATCCGCCAGTACCCCAATACCTTCGCCATCGTCAACCCCGTCAGTGAGATTCTGGGCAATTTCCGCAAGCTCAGCTCCTCCGGCAAGGAGGTTGCGGAGGTGCTGGACTCCGGCGACGGAAAAACACTGTAAAAGATTGGGCGGCCATTGGCCGCCCTTATCCTAAAATTCAGTATGTCAAAAAGCTGAAAAATCCGCTGTCATTGCGAACCAGCGCGCACGCTGGTGTGGCAATCCGTAACTCCTGCCTTCCCCTCCGGGGACGGTGGCACGGCGCAGCCGTGACGGATGAGGGCAACTTGCCCCTCCCTATGGGAGAGGTGCCCGGTCGGGGCGGAGAGGGCGATTTTTACCCTCTCAGTC
>ERZ808262.733-NODE-733-length-12558-cov-4.258258_pt1 | contig 12558 bp, 15 predicted proteins | sample MGYA00520895_ERZ808262 | MGnify/ENA primary metagenome ERZ808262 (study PRJEB31516, sample SAMN03275588) | gut metagenome | biome: mammalia-associated habitat; material: feces | host: Papio cynocephalus | place: Kenya | collected 2012-08-02 ... | reverse complement strand
GGCATCATCGACGCCATCCTGTCCGGCGCGATTCTGACCGCTCCCACCAAGACCATCCCCGTCTTCGGCTTCGAGGTTCCCACCGAGCTGCCCGGCGTTGACCCCGCCATCCTGGATCCCAGAGACACCTACCAGAACGTCGCCGACTGGGAGACCAAGGCTGCCGATCTGGCCGGCCGGTTCATCAAGAACTTCGTCAAGTACGAGGGCAACGACGCGGGCAAGGCTCTGGTCGCCGCCGGCCCCAAGCTGTAATTAGCTTTTAACCTATAACGCAGTCCACCCCCGGGAGATTTCCCGGGGGTGGATTTTCCTTTGGCTGGAAAGCTTCCAGATTTGCCTTATGATTTCAATTCGGTACGCGCTAAAAAAGAAGTTGTCATTGCAAGGCAGTCCGCAGACCAACGCCATGTTGTATCCAGGTACTCACTATGAAAACACCCCCTGCCTTTGATCGGCAGAGGGCGTTTTGGGATTCAAGGCGTTCTGATACTATTTCCTGATTAAAATATTGGATTTTAATCAGGAAAGCATTGCCTGAAGGCACTGCCTGTTTTGTGATTTATAAGGAAAGAAATCACAAAACAAGTCTCATAGGAACTCCATGCCCTTTGGGCAATTAAAATCTTTGGAAAAGATTTTAATTGGAGTTCCGTATGACAAAACGCCGGGAACGGGCTTTTCTCAGGAAGCCAGCCGCTCGTCGGCTTCCGCGCGGCCGCTCTCGTCGCTGATCTCCTGATAGGAGAACACGGCTCGCTTGCCGAAGTGGCAGTTGGCGATCTCCACGCAGTCCGGCTCGCAGTCGTGGACCCGACTGTCAATGGTGATAACCGCTTCCTCGCCGCCGTGCAGGACGATGGACTCCCGGTCGCCGGAGGTCGGGGGCAGGCACCACAGGCCGGCAACGCCGTCGTAGCTGTGATGCTGAATCTCAATGTCGCCGGAATGAACCCGGAACCGATAGGTGTGGGTGCCGGACCGGCCGGGCATATCCACGGCATAGCCGTGCATGGCAAATACAGGATGTAAGGTAACGTTCTTTTCTTCCATATCCGCGTCTTCCTTTCAGAGCCGCGAACCGCAAAGAGAAGCCTCAATCTCCTCCTTGGTTCGCAGTAAAATATCGTAAAACTGTCTGGCGTATCCCGTCAGGGGATAGTCCTCGTGGTAAATGAGCACGTCCGTATAGCGGTAGCGGTTTTCCGTGCAGGGGATCTGAACCAGGCCGTGCTGCCGCAGAACCTTCTCCGGCAGGGGAGAGACCCACATGTAGGTCTGGGGCACGTTGCTGAGGAAGTCGAACTGACTGCCCCGCTCGTAGAGGTAGATCCGCTTCTGACCCACCCCGGCGGCCTCCGGCAGGAAGGTCTGCTCATCGCCGTGAACCAGCTCCGTAAGCCCCGCCAGCTCCTCCGGGGAAATCCGGGTTCTGCCAGCCAGAGGGGACTCCCGGCAGACCAGCAGCCGGTAGGTAAAGCTCCAGATGGGCTTTACCCGCAGGTGCTTCTGATGAAGCAGCTGCCGGTTGGTTTCCTCCAGGAACTCCGGGTACCGGATGATTCCCAGCTGAAAGCCGTGGTTCAGGATGTTGTCAACGGCCTCCTGGGAATTGGTCTCGGAGAAATTGATCTGAATCTGCTCCCGGTTCTGAATGCCTTTGAAAAATTCGGTAAAGGCATAGGTGATGTAGGTGGCACGGGGGATGGAGATTTTCATGGCGGCCAGCCGCTCGTTCCGGCTTTGCAGCTGCCGCTCCAGAACCTCCAGCTTGTAGACGATCTGCCTCGCCAGCTCCAGGAAGGACTGGCCTTCCTCCGTCACCGCCGTTCCGGCCGGCGTTCGCCGGAACACCGCATAGCCCAGGACGCTCTCCAATTCCTTCATAGCCTTGCTCAGGCTGGACTGGGTGACGTACAGGTTCTGCGCCGCCTGGTTGATGGAACCGCACTGGGCGATTTCCACTGCGTAACGCATTTGTTTCAGGGATATATCCAACATTTCAGGTCACAGCTTTCTTATGCGCCCTTCCTGCTTCGCTGGCATTATAGCGCGGATAGGGGCGTTTTTGTAGTCTTTGTTTGGCATATGGTTATGAATTTCATTCATAACCATCCGCATAAATCATAACCCGAACCTGACCCGATGTCAAGTCCGGGCTTCGGATGAGAAGCGCAAAAACCGCGGCGTTCGCCGCGGTTTTTGCAACAAGAAAAGAGGAGAGGAAAAAATGAAAAAGATGATAGGTAGCAAATTTATAGAAACCGTCCGGGATTCGGACTGGGATGGGTCGCTTGATCTTTATGGCCTTATTATAACCGGGAATTATTAACGAAAAAAGTGGGAAGTTATTAAGCAAGTATTAAGTTTTGTGAAGAGTGTTCAGTTTTTTCTCAAAAACTTGTTGATATTTCCGACTTGACAAAATTCTCCGGGAAACCGGAATTGCAATCCGCTTTTTCCCATGGTATCATAGCTTTCGAGGTGAAGGCCATGAAGCATCCGCAAAATATTCACATCGCCACGGACAGCCGGGAGGAAATTCTGCCGGACTTTTCCCCGGATTTTCCGTATCTGGCCTCCTGTGTGGAGCTGAGCCGGCAGCGATACTCCGGCGCGCCCTGGCACTGGCACCGGACGGTGGAGCTATTTTATGTGGAAACCGGTGCGGTGGAGTACATCATCCCGGAGGGGAGCTTCGTCTTCCCCGCGGGCACCGGGGGCTTTCTCAACGCCAACGTGCTGCACAGCACCCGGATCGTCTCCGGCTCCCAGCCCGCCGTGGAGCTTCTGCACCTGTTCGACCCGTCCTTTCTTGCCGGGGAGCGGGGCAGCCGGATCGAGGGGAAATACATCCTCCCCCTGGCCTCCGCCGGCCCCAGGCTTCTGACCCTGAGGCCGGAGAACCCGGCGCAGGCGGGGATTCTGGCACTTCTGCGGGAAAGCTTCACCCTGTCCGACGGGGACTGGGGCTATGAGCTTCGGCTCCGGCAGACCCTTGGTGATATCTGGCTGGGGCTGTTTGATCTGGCGCGGCCGACAATGGAGACCGGAAACGCCGCCGCTCCCTCGGATGCCCTCATCAAGGCACTGCTGGTATACATCCACGAAAACTACGCCCGGAATCTTTCCGTGGACGAGCTGGCGGCGGCGGTACACATCAGCCGCCGCGCCTGCTTCCGGGTTTTCCGGGAAAATCTGCGGACGACCCCCCTGGAATATCTGCGCCAGTACCGGCTGGGGAAGGCCAGAGCCTTGCTGGAGAACACCCGGCTGCCCATTACGCAGATCGCCTATGAATGCGGCCTGGGCAGCAGCAGCTATTTCGGCAAGACCTTCCGGCGGGCCTTCGGCCGCACTCCCGGCGACTACCGGCGCAATTGGCACGATCGTGATAGAAATTGACATATATCGTATAGTAAATCTGCCAAATATGTACTAAACTGTCAGCATAACCATAAGGAAGGAGTCTATTTATGCTGCTGTCCCGCTATACCGCCGAGCAGGCTCTGGAGGAAGCCGGTCTGTCGAACCCCGGCCCCTGGATAAGTCACAGCCGGTATGTGGCTCTGGCCTGCCGGAACATCGCCGCCCGCTGTCCCAGGCTGGACGCGGACGAGGCCTATATTTACGGAATCCTCCACGACATCGGCCGCCGCGCAGGCGTTACCTCCGAGCGGCATCTTCTCGACGGCTACCGCTACTGCATGGCACGGGGCTGGACAAAGGCCGCCCAGATCTGCATTTCCCACGCCTTTATGGTGAAAACCATCGATTCCTCCATCGGCGTTTTCGACATGCCACCGGAGGACAAGGAATTCATGGGCAGCTTCATCGACCGGGCGGTCTACGACGACTATGACCTGCTGGTGCAGCTGTGCGACGCCCTGGCGCTGCCCTCCGGCTTCTGCCTGCTGGAAAAGCGGTTTGTGGACGTGGCTCTGCGCTACGGGCTGCACCCGGCCACCCTGGATCGGTGGAAGGCGGTGCTGGCCATCAAGGAGCATTTTGAGGGGCTTATGGGCTGCTCCATCTACGATTGCCTGCCCGGTGTCGTCGAAAACAGCCTCCGCTGAAGGCGAAAAATCTGACCTTCCGCTGCAGCCTCACCCGGTTCACTCACCAGGCGGCCTCCTCCGGCCGCGGTGAATCGGTCGGAGGTTCGGGAGAAAACGGGCGGAATCAGGAAGCGCGTCAGGTCTTCGGCTCCGCCGAAGACCTTGACTTTTTCGTCGGACACTGCTACCATATGACTATCGGAGTCAGAAGGCCGCAGCAGGCGGCTTTTCCGAATCCGAATGGTTAGCCGGGGCGTGCAGGCTCGCGCCTGCCCGGCCGGAGCGCGTCAAGGAGGGGGCATTATGTCCTTTTTCGAGAATACCCGCAAGCCGGAGGGCTTCGGCGGGGAGCTGATGGTTTCCATGATGAATCTGGGGCACCGTGCCCTGTCCCGCTGGGGGCTTTCCTTCCTGAAGCTGCCCCCGGACGGCCGGGTGCTGGACTGCGGCTGCGGCGGCGGGGCAAACCTGAAAACGCTGCTGAAACAATGCCCCCAGGGCATCGTCAAGGGCATTGATGATTCCGCCGTCAGCGTGGAGAAGGCCAGAGCCGTAAATGAAATCGCCGTCCGGGAAGGCCGGTGCGTAGTCTGGCAGGGCAGCGTAGAGCGGATCATCTTCGCCGGCGGCTGGTTCGATGCCGTCACCGCCTTTGAGACCGTCTACTTCTGGCCCAGGCTGCCCCAGTGTTTCCGGGAGGTTCACCGGGTGCTGAAGCCCGGCGGCACCTTCCTGATCTGCAACGAATGCGGCGGCGAAAACCCCAGGGACGAAACGTGGACGAGAATTGTCTCCGGCATGACCATCTACACGGGCACCCAGCTTGCGGCCTTCCTGGAGCAGGCCGGGTTCCGGGACATTCAGATCCACCGGCACCCCAAGGGCTGGCTCTGTCTCACCGCCCGGAAATGACCTGCCCCGAAATACAAAATCAGCCCCCTTCTCCGCCGGGCGGAGAAGGGGGCTTCTGCATTCCTTTTACCGGGTCAGGGAAATTTTACGGAAAGCACGCTCAGTGCTTGTGGCAGCTGCCGCAGGCGGCACAATGGGCGCAGTTGCCGCCGCAGGAGGACTTTCCCCGCTTTTTGTCCCGTATCATGACACGGATCACCAAAGCAACCACCGCCAATAGAATCAGGCAAACAACAATCGTACCGATATTCGCGCCGAGCCATTGCAGCATAAAAATCACTCCATTTCAAAAGATACCATTTGGAGCCAGGCAGAACGCCTGGCTCCGGAATTTTGCTCTTACACCTTGGACAGCTTGGTCGCTTCCTTGTAGGGCTTGAACAGCATGTAGATCATGCCGGCCAGAACCGCCACGGCGCAGACCAGACCGATCACATTGACGTTGCCGGTGAACAGGTCGCCGAACTGATTGATCATCAGGGAGATGCAGTAGGCAAAGCCGCACTGATAGCCGATGGCGAACCAGGTCCACTTGGCGTTGTTCATTTCCCGCTTGATGGCACCGATGGCCGCGAAGCAGGGGGCGCACAGCAGGTTAAACACCAGGAAGGAGTAGCCGGTAATGCCGTTGAAGACGGTAGCCAGGTTCTGATACACGGTGCCGTCGCCGCCGCCGTACAGGATGCCCAGGGTGCCGACGATGTTCTCCTTGGCCACCAGGCCGGTGATGGAAGCCACAGCGGCCTTCCAGCTGCCCCAGCCCAGGGGGATGAAGATCCAGGAGATCAGGCTGCCGATCTTGGCCAGGATGGAGTAGTCGATCTCCTCCTCGCTGAGCATCCGGAAGGTGCCGTCCACGAAGCCGAAGTAGGTGGTAAACCAGACGAAGATGGTGGACAGCAGGATGATGGTGCCGGCCTTCTTGATGAAGCTCCAGCCGCGCTCCCACATGCTGCGCAGGACGTTGGTCACGGTGGGCATATGGTAAGCGGGCAGCTCCATAACGAAGGGAGCGGGCTCACCGGCGAACATCTTGGTCTTCTTCAGCATAATGCCGGAGAGGACGATGGCGGCCATGCCGATGAAGTAAGCGGAGGTAGCCACCCATGCGCTTCCATTGAACAGCGCGCCGGCGATCATGCCGATGAAGGGAACCTTCGCGCCGCAGGGGATGAAGGTGGTGGTCATGATGGTCATCCGGCGGTCACGCTCGTTCTCGATGGTACGGGAGGCCATAATACCGGGCACGCCGCAGCCGGTACCCACCAGCATGGGGATGAAGGACTTGCCGGACAGACCGAACTTCCGGAAGATACGATCCAGAACGAAGGCGATACGCGCCATGTAGCCGCAGGCCTCCAGAATGGCCAGCAGCAGGAACAGCACCAGCATCTGGGGCACGAAGCCCAGAACCGCGCCCACACCGGCCACAATGCCGTCCAGGATCAGACCGCTGAGCCAGTCGGCCACGTTGGCCTTCTCCAGCAGATTGCCGATCAGAACGGGAACGCCGGGCACCCAAACGCCGTAGTTCGCGGGATCCGGCTCCTCGTTGCCGTAGCTTTCCAGGGTAGCCACAGCGGCCTCGTAGTCTTTCAGGGAAGCGGTCTCGGTGGTGATATCCAGAGTCTCCTCGTCCTCGACCTCGTAGGGGAAGTCGCCGGTGGGAGCCTGGCCGTTCTCCTCGACGTAGGCGTTATAGCCGTCCACGATCAGAGAAGCCGCGCCGTACTCGTCCGCCGCCTCACTGTAAGCGGCGGAGCCGATGCCGAACAGGTGCCAGCCGTCGCCGAACAGGCCGTCGTTTGCCCAGTCGGTGGCGGAAGCGCCCACGCCGACCATGGCGATGTAGTAAACCAGGAACATGATGACCGCGAAGATGGGCAGACCCAGCCAGCGGTTGGTGACGATCTTATCGATCTTATCGGAGGTGGTCAGCTTGCCGGCGGAGTGCTTCTTGTAGCAGGTCTTGATGACCTCGCCGATGTAGACATACCGCTCGTTGGTGATGATGCTCTCGGCGTCGTCGTCCAGCTCCTTCTCGGCGGCCTCGATGTCGGCCTCGATGTGCGCCGTGGTCTCCTTGCTCAGACCCAGCTTTTCCATGACCTTGTCGTCACGCTCGAAGATCTTGATGGCGTACCAACGCTGCTGCTCCTCGGGCTGATCGTGCAACGCGGCCTCCTCGATGTGGGCAATGGCGTGCTCCACGGGGCCGGAGAAGGTGTGCATAGGCACGGTCTTGCCGTTCTTGGCGGCATCGATGGCAGCCTCGGCAGCGGCCATGACACCGTCGCCCTTCAGGGCGGAAATCTCAACGACCTTGCAGCCCAGAGCCTTGGACAGCGCATCAACGTCAATCTTGTCGCCGTTCTTGCGGACAATGTCCATCATGTTGATGGCGATGACCACGGGAATGCCCAGCTCGGTCAGCTGGGTGGTCAGGTACAGGTTCCGCTCCAGGTTGGTGCCGTCGATGATGTTCAGGATGGCGTCGGGCCGCTCATCAATCAGGTAATTCCGGGCGACCACTTCCTCCATGGTGTACGGAGACAGGGAATAAATGCCGGGCAGGTCGGTGATGGTAACGTCGGTATGCTTCTTCAGCTTGCCTTCCTTCTTCTCCACCGTAACGCCGGGCCAGTTGCCCACGAACTGGTTGGAACCGGTGAGGGCATTGAACAGTGTGGTTTTGCCGCTGTTAGGGTTGCCCGCAAGGGCAATTCTGATATCCATGATACTCTCCTTCTGTCAGCACTCGCTAACGTTTTATCAAACCGGGGCTTGCGCCCCTATGATTTACCGGGTCTTACTGAATCTCGATCATTTCGGCATCCGCTTTCCGGATGGACAGCTCATAGCCGCGGACATTGACCTCGATGGGATCGCCCAGGGGAGCAACCTTCCGCACAAAGACCGCAACGCCCTTGGTAATGCCCATGTCCATGATTCTGCGCTTGACGGCGCCCTCGCCGTGAAGCTTCACCACGGTGACGGTGTCGCCGACCTTTGCCTGCTTCAGTGTTTTCATACCGAATCCTCCTTTTTCCTTGTTAAACCATAATTTTCTGAGCCATTTCCTGACTGATGGCCACCCGGGATTCCTTCACCTTGACGATGACGTTGCCGCCCATGGTGGTGACAACGGACACCACAGAGCCGACGACGAATCCCAGGTTCTCCAGATGCTGTTTGACTTCCGGCTTTCCGCCGATCCGCTTGATGACGTATTCCTCACCGGCATCCGCAACCGTAAGCGGCATGGAGAACACCTCTTTTTCTGATTTTTTAGATTAGCAAAAGCTAACCTAAGCACGCTAATATTGGTTAGCTCTCGCTAACCTTTTGTATAATAGCCTAACAGAAACCATTTGTCAAGTGATTTTTCAGAATTTTTCCTTTTTGTCCAAGTACAACAAATTTTCCCGGAAGCTATCGGTGCAAACCTGTCACAATGTGCGGCTGCAACGGCTGCGAGGAAGCGTCAGGCACCTCCGGAGAAGCCATTTTATGACGCGAAAAAAAGACCCCGCAAAGGGGCTGATACCATTCCGGTTAAACCGGCTCACCTCCCGGCGGCCACAGCGCCGCCGGTGAACCCGCCCGGAAGCGGCACGTTTCCCTTTCAGCGGAAGGGGCGAAGATGGCCGTATTCCGTATCGGAAGGCTTGCTTCCATGCCGGAGCGCCCTTTATAACGGAACGCCAGTGAAAATCCTTCCAAAGGGTTTTCACTGGCGTTCTGTCTGTCATTTTTCCTTATTCCTGCGTGCCGCTTTCAATCAGCATCATCAGCTCCAGCACGCTGCGGAAGCTCTGAAGCTGATCCTGCTCCATCCACACCAGCTTCCCCTGCCAGCTGGAATTGCGGCGGTAGAGAACCTGCAGGTGGAAGGTGGCGATAGCCCCCTGGGGCAGGCTGTCCTCCGGGGCGGGCAGGCACTCCGGCAGCTGCAGCTGCCGGAAGGTTCTGGGCTCGGTGAAGGACTGCAGCTGACCCTCCTCATCCAGCAGGGAATTGACGCGCAGCAGGCACTGGGTCAGGCAGGAGAAGACCTCTGCCTTCCGACCGGGGAAGAAAAGCCGACCGCTGAGAACGCCCTTTTTGTGGCTGTCCGCGCAGATAAGAATTTCCCGGGGCGTGGTGTGAAATTTGGTTTCCGTATCCATAAGAAACGCTCCTTTCCTTGATTGCCAATAGTCTATCACAGGGGCATTTCACTTAGCGTTACCAAGCCGGGCAGGATCCAGAAAAATACTCTCGCCGGCCAGGAAATTCCAGGAAAATGCCTTGGTCAGCTCCCCCAGGGACACGGGAACCGCCCGGTCGATCAGCCCGGCGGCGAAGGCCAGCTCGCCCAGAAGCTGCTCCCGGGTGAAACGCTGCCGCAGAACGCCCAGATCCAGATCCCGATCCCGCTTGCTCAGCCGTCGGCCGTCGGGAGAGAGCAGCATGGGCACATGGGCGTACTGCGGGTGAGGAAAGCCGAACAGCTCCTGCAGATACATCTGCCTGGGGGCGGAGCTGAGCAGATCCATGCCCCGCACCACCTCAGTGACCCCAGCCTCCCCGTCGTCCACGGTGACGGCCAGCTGGTAAACGTAGACCCCGTCCGCCCGGCGAACCACCATGTCCCCGCAGTCGGTGGCCAGATTGGATCGGTAGGTACCCTGGATTTTGTCCTCCACCGTCCAAACCCGATCCGGAACCGTCACCCGCCAGGCCGGGTCACGGTGAAAGGCCGCCCGTGCTTCTTCCGTCAGATTCCGGCAGGTGCCGGGGTAGACGTAGGTGCCGTCGGACAAGTGGGGGGCGTTGACGCTGTGGAGCTGACTGCGGGTGCAGTAGCAGGGGTAAAGGAGGCCCTTTTCCCGGAGCATTTCAAAATATCTGTCATAGACGGCGGAACGGCGGCTCTGCGCCGGGGTTTCCCGATCCCAGGTAAGCCCCAGCCAGCGCAGGTCGTCCCGGAGAATTTCCGCGCATTCCGGGCTGGTGCGCTGGGTGTCCAGGTCTTCCATCCGCAGCACCATTTCCCCGTCCCGGCTCCGGACGGACAGCCAGGCGATGAGAGCAGCGAAGACGTTGCCCAGGTGCATCCGCCCGGAGGGCGTAGGGGCGAACCGGCCTACGGGCTTCAAATCAGCCATTGGAGCCACCATCCTAAAATCGCCAGAATTGCCAGGATTTCCAGGCAGGCCAGGAACACCAGCCCCTTGATGCCCTTTTTCTTCGGCAGGAGCATATATCGATCCTCATCGTCCTCGTCCAGGGGGACGGGGCGGCGGTTCTTCTTTTTCCGCTTTTTCCGGGGCTTTTCTTCTTCCTCGTCTTCAGAATCCCCGTCCCAATCGTCCTCTGGATCCTCGTCCTCGCCGCCGTAGAGGATTTCCTCCAGCTCATCATCCAGAAGCTCGTCCTCCAGCCAGACCAGCTCCTCCTTGGGGTTGTCGTGAAACAGCATAGCCACCCCTCCTTTTGGCCTATTCTACCTGATTTTTCGTAGAAAGTAAAGGGCGGGCTGCCCCGGCTATAAGCAGGAAAACCTTCGTAAGCATCCGTAGGGGTCGATGCCCTCATCGACCCGTCAAATCGGCAGTGCGTACCGGCGGGCCGATGAGGGCATCGGCCCCTACAAGTTCTTGCAAAGGCTCTGCTGAACATGCAAAAATACCCCCTCCGATGGAAATCGGAGGGGGCGGATGTTTACTTGGCGTATTCGACGGCCTTGGTCTCCCGGATGACGTTGACCTTGATCTGGCCGGGGTATTCCAGCTCGGCCTCGATCTTCTTGGCCACATCCCGGGCGAGCAGGATCATATTGTCCTCGGTGACCACCTCGGGCTTGACCATGATCCGCACCTCCCGGCCGGCCTGGATGGCGTAGGCCTTCTCCACGCCGGGATAGGAGCCGGTCAGCTCCTCCAGCTTCTGCAGCCGGCGGATATAGTTCTCCACGTTCTCCCGACGGGCACCGGGACGGGCGGCGGAAATGGCGTCCGCGGCCTGCACCAGCACGGCGATGACGGTTTTCGGCTCCACATCCCCGTGGTGCGCCTCAATGGCGTTGACGATGACGGGATTCTCCTTGAACTTCCGGGCAAGATCGGCGCCCAGCTGCACATGACTGCCCTCCACCTCGTGGTCGATGGACTTGCCCAGGTCATGCAGCAGTCCTGCCCGCTTGGCCATGGCCACATCCACGCCCAGCTCCGCAGCCATGAGCCCTGCAATGTGGGCAACCTCGATGGAGTGATTCAGCACATTCTGACCGTAAGAGGTACGGTACTTCTGACGACCCAGAATTTTCACCAGCTCCGGGTTCAGGTTGTGCACGCCGGTTTCATAGCAGGCTCGCTCACCCTCCTCCCGGATGGTGCGATCCACTTCCTTGCGAGCCTTCTCCACCATATCCTCAATCCGGGTGGGATGGATCCGGCCGTCGGCGATGAGCTTCTCCAGAGCCAGCCGGGCAACCTCCCGGCGGACGGGATCGAAGCTGGAGACGGTGATGGCCTCCGGAGTGTCGTCGATGATCAGGTCAACGCCGGTGATGGTCTCCAGCGTCCGGATGTTCCGGCCTTCCCGGCCGATGATCCGACCCTTCATTTCGTCGTTGGGCAGGGTGACGACGGAGACGGTGGCCTCGGCGGCGTGATCGGCGGCGCACCGCTGGATGGCGGTGGCGATGATCTCCCGGCCCTTTTCCTCGGCCTCGTCCTTCAGCTGCTGCTCGATCTCCTTGATCTTCATGGCTGCCTCGTGGCGAACCTCGTCCTCCACGTTCTTCAGCAGGCACTCCTTGGCCTGATCCTGGGTCAGCTGGGAAATCTCCTCCAGCTTCTGAAGCTGCTGCTGCCGGACGGCCTCTGCCTGGCTCTGCGCCTCGGCGGCCTTCTGGAGCCGACGGTTCAGCTCCTCTTCCTTGCGCTCGTAGGCCTCGGTTTTCTTATCAAGGGTGGATTCCTTCTGTTCCAGACGACGCTCCTGCTTGCTCAGCTCGGCGCGGCGCTCCTTGACTTCCTTTTCGTACTCTGTGCGTGATTTATGGATCTCGTCCTTGGCCTCCAGAAGCATTTCCTTCTTCCGGCTCTCACCGGCGCGGATGGCTTCGTTAATGAGCCGGGTGGCCTCGGTTTCGGCGGAGCCGATTTCCCGCTCGGCCACCTTCTTCCGGTAGAGAATACCGGCGGCGAAGCAGGCGGCGGCAGCCGCCAGAGCACCCAGAACGATCAGCAGAATCCAATACCATTCCATAATCTGAAAACGCACCTCCTTCTTAAAATTGGCACAGAAGGGGTGGCGCTTATACCCATGTGAAATTGTGCATGACAATCGGCTGAGGGAAATCCCCCAGAGAATTGAAAAAGCAAAACGCCAGCATTGGGCGTAAAACGCATACCCCGGCTAAGCCGGATAAAAATGAAACGCTGTCCGGGTGCTTTCATCCCGGAAGCGTACACCATACCTAACCTATTTTACAAGCACTCTGCCGGAATGTCAAGGACAAAGATGACAAAAATTGTGAAAACTGTCTGTGCTGTAAATAGATATGACCCAATGAAAGAGGAAAAAAATCGATGTGGCA